>Ga0172367_10000039_pt1 | contig 186646 bp, 154 predicted proteins | sample Lak10m_FD_114542 | JGI IMG/M metagenome (GOLD analysis project Ga0172367, IMG submission 114542) | Freshwater microbial communities from Kabuno Bay, South-Kivu, Congo - kab_022012_10m | ecosystem: Environmental > Aquatic > Freshwater > Lake | place: Democratic Republic of the Congo... | reverse complement strand
GGTATGCTCCGGTCACTCGCTCAACGGCGCCTAGCCTAGAAACCAAATGGCATTGAGTATGTTCTTTTATTTTTGATGGCTCTAATGTTTTAAATTTTTCACACCTAAAACCTAAGTGCGAAGTCTATATATCCCATTCGTGAGTGAGTTTTAGGTTGTGGTGCTAATAGACCCGAGATATTCAATTGTGGGCTGGGCGCGTATTTTAAATCTATATTATGTCGCTATTTAAATTATTACTGCAAAAATTACGTTATCTCAAAAGACATCAACTCCGAGAAGTATATCGGGCGTACCGTATTGCGCGTGACGCTCACCTCAACCAGAAACGTGATAGTGGCGAAGAATATATTACTCATCCGTTAGCTGTCTCATCGATTCTCGCTTCGATGCATCTTGACCACGAAAGTATCATTGCAGCATTGCTGCATGATGTTATTGAAGACACCAAACTCACCAAGAAATTTGTTAAGGAGAAATTTAGTACATCGATTGCAGACTTGGTTGATGGTGTCACTAAGTTGATGCAGATAGAATTTTCAAGCAAGGCAGAGGAGCAAGCAGAAAGTTTCCGCAAGATGGTATTAGCGATGTCTCATGATATCAGAGTTATTTTGGTAAAACTTGCTGATCGTCTCCACAACATGCGAACAATTAAGGGATTACCGGCTGCTAAACGTCAGCGTATTGCACGTGAGACTTTGGATATTTATGCTCCAATTGCTAATCGGCTTGGTATGCATGAAATGAGCGTCGAATTAGAATCTTTGGCTTTTGTTGAGGTGTATCCGCGTCGTTATAGAATTTTGAAGAAAGCAGTAGAGTCAGTTCGTGGTAATCGTCAGGAAGTTATGGATGGAATTAAAAAGGAATTACATCGGGCTATTGTGCAATATAACCTTGCTTCAGCAAAAATCGTTGGGCGTGAAAAGCATCTTTACGGTATTTATAAAAAAATGCAACAACGCCGTTTATCGTTTACAGAAATCATGGATGTTTACGGTTTTCGCATTATTGTTGATACTCAAGATGAATGTTATCTTGCATTGGGTGTTGTGCACAGCGTTTATAAACCGATTCCGGGGAAATTTAAGGATTATATTGCGATTCCCAAATACAATGGTTATCAGTCGTTGCACACCAAATTGTGCGGTCCTTACGGGATTCCAGTTGAAATTCAGATTCGTACTACTACTATGGATCATATGGCAGATAGTGGTATTTCGGCTCATTGGTTTTATAAGATGGGTGGTACCAAAATAACTGATGCGGCGCATATTCGAGCACAGCAATGGGTGAATAATCTTTTAGAAATACAAAAACATACCGGAAATCCATTGGAGTTTATTGAGAATGTCAAAGTGGATCTATTCCCTGATGAAGTTTATGTTTTTACGCCTAAAGGGCATATCATGGAGTTACCGCGAGGGGCAACTGTAGTGGATTTTGCCTATGCCATTCATACTGATGTTGGTAACAGTTGCGCTGCGGCGCGTATTGATCGACATTTTTCTTCTTTGTCAGCTACTCTTGTGACTGGTCAGACAGTGTCAATAATTACGGTTCCGGGTGCCAAGCCTGATCCGGCCTGGTTGAATTTTGTGGTTACCAGTAAAGCGCGCAGCAATATTCGTGCGCTTTTGAAAAGCCAGAAGCGCAGTGATGTTATTGCTTTGGGAATGGAATTATTAGGGAAAGCATTGGCAGAATTGGATATCACCTATCAACAAGTATCACAGCAGGTATTGGCCAAAATTCTTCATGAAACCAATATTAAAAGTGTCGAGGATTTATATGAAAGTATTGGGTTGGGAAACAGATTGGCTATTTTTATTGCACATCAAATTGGTAGTGCGATGCAGGATAAAAGTACGGTGACAGGTGAGATAGATGGAGTTGAGGTGGATAAAGAAATTGGTGGTGTTGGTGGCAGGATAGGTGGCACTGTAAGAAAATTGGGAAGACCTGGAAGTAAATCAAGAAAACCATTGATCATTAAGAATGCTGAGGGAGTGGCAATAACTTTTGCTTCCTGTTGTAGTCCAATTCCAGGTGATGCAATTGTCGGCTATTTTAATGTTGGGCATGGACTCGAAATTCATACTGAAGATTGTGCAAAATTAGCAGCATTGCGGGTGCAAACAGAGAAATACATGCCAGTGCGTTGGGCCGATGATGTTAAAGGCGAATTCCAGGTGGTGGTTAATGTTGAGATGGTGAATCAACGCGGAACGCTGGCAAAGTTAACGCAAGCGATTTCTGATGCTCATTCTAGTATTGACGATATTAAAATGAGCGAGTGTAGTGGTGGATATTGTCTTGTAACGCTGATTATAACGGTAGAAAATAATTTTCATCTTGAACATATTTTGCAAGCAATTAACTCATTGCCAATGGTGATGGGGGTTATTCGGAAAAAGTAACATCAAGTGATGATTCATTCCTACTTCATACGGCAAATTGACAATGGTGAATTATAAATTATGACTAAACTTCAACACATTAAATGCTCCCCGCCCCAAGTGTTGCCGACGGTAGTTGGGAATTGGAAAATGCACAATAACATCAATTCATCAATTGAGTTGATCACTGCAATTGATCAAGCAATTAGTCGCAAGATAAATCGTCTTTTTGATCACAATTGCATTGAAACTAATAAATTTGAATTTGTTGATGATGTAGTTGGTATGGTTGATATAGCTGATTTTGTCGATGTCATTATAGCTCCACCATTTACCGTTTTGGCCAAGACTGTCGAAGTGTTGCATGCTCGAAATTCCGAAATCAAAATTGCTGCTCAAGATTTATTTTGGGAAGACGTTGGTGCCTACACTGGCGCTGTTTCTGGTATGATGGTTAAAGATGCCGGAGCAACTTATGCAATTGTTGGTCATTCTGAGCGTCGTTTTCATTTTTATGAAACGGATGTTACGGTGAATCAAAAAATTAAAGCTGCTTGGCGTAATCAACTATTTCCCATAGTGTGTGTTGGTGAATCTTTGGCCGAACATGATGCGGGCAAAGTTGAGGAAGTTATTGAACGGCAGGTGGTTACAGCATTAGGTGGTTTAGCTGATGAAGATTTATTAAGTGGAGTAATGATAACTCCGTTGGAACGTATAATTATTGCTTATGAGCCAATATGGGCTATTGGTGTGGGTGAAACGGCCACACCACAGTACGCTGAAAAAGTACATGCATTTATTCGAAAAACCTTAATGCAAATTTTTGGATTAGAAGCTGCAAATAAAACAAAAATTTTATATGGTGGAAGTGTGAAATCAGATAATAGCAAGGAACTATTAGCACAGCCAAACATCAACGGCGTTCTTGTTGGTGGGGCAAGTTTAAAAGCTGAAGAGTTTATCGGTATTATCAAAAACGCCGTTAATTGTAAGAAATTGTAAAAGTCGTTTTTAACCAGAGCTTCGTGTTCTTTTTTCTTGTATTCTTTTCGTTTTTGTTTTAGGAGTTATCTTCTGTATCTTCCCCATTGTCTTCTATGAGTGCGGTGTTTCCAATGTCAGTGTTTTTCTTATTTTTTGTAATCAGAGTTAGGAAATCTTTAGATTTAATTGTGGTGCTTGATGGTTGATTTGGCTCAAACCTCGTTAGTTTCCCTTTGGTTAATTTTTCAGCTATTTTTGACTTTGTCAGATGAATTGCATGACATTCTTTTTTGCTCAGATGATCTGTTGCAGTACAAGATGTGGTGTGTTCTTTATTTTCTTGTGCCTCATTACTTTTATCACTTCTTTCCTGTTGTTGATCTGAAGGATTAAACAACTTAATTCCAGCGCCAGATTCATGACTGTAAATAGATATAATTGCTGAAATTGGAACAGAGACAAATTCTATTTTGCTACCAAAACGAGCATCAAACTCTACGACTTCGTTGTCAATTTTTAAATGATTAACGGCGCGTGGAGCGATATCCAAAATAATTTTACTGTTTTGAATGTATTTTGTGGGAACGCGTGTGTCTGGGTAATCAGTATTTACTTCGATATAGGGAGTGAAACCATTGTCAACTAACCAGTCGTAGGCAGCTCTTAGCAGATATGGTTGAAAAGGGATGAGTTGGTTTTCCATGATTGTTCTTAATGATTAATATTTTTCATTAATTGTTTGCCTTTCTCATTATTGGTCTACAACTAAAACCGAAGTGTGGTAGGAATGGCAAAAGTTGGGTAGAGTCAGTAAACAAAAAATTTAAAGCTATTTTGATTCTCTTAGCTCTTTCTCTAGTTCCGATAGACTGTTTTTGAAAGTATTACGCATAAACATTCTATTGGCATACTCATGTACTGCTTTTGCTTGTTCTGGCACTCTGATACTTAAACTTGGTAGACGCCATAGTAGCGGGGCGAGACAGCAGTCGACAATTGTAAACTCTTCGCTTAAAAAGTAAGGCATTTCGGCAAATACTGGGTCTAGCGTGATTAGATGGTCGAGTAATGTTTTACGTGCTTCATTGCTCTCTTCTTTAATAGAATTCTGTATTTTAGCAATTAATTTAATCCAGTCGCGATCAATACGGTGTGTCATCAGGCGACACTTGGCGCGTGCAGTTGGATAGACTGGAAGCAAAGGGGGATACGGAAAACGCTCTTCCAAATATTCAGCAATAATGTTTGCTTCATAGAGAACTAGATCCCTGTCGACTAAAGTTGGAAAAGTATTGTATGGATTGAGATCAACTAGATCGGTAGGGGGTGATTTGGCGTCAATATCTACTACTTCGGCAGCGACGCCTTTCTCTGCTAGGACCAGGCGCACGATGTGGCTGTATATATCCGTAGGACCAGAATACAACATGATGACTGATTTTTTCATATAGGGTATCGGTAAAGCATCTTGACAATATGTTTTTAGTGTCTCCAGTTTCAAAAGATGGCTGGGGGACTAGGATTCGAACCTAGGTTTACGGAGTCAGAATCCGCAGTCCTACCGCTAGACGATCCCCCAGTTATATGGAGCTATATGGGGACGACAAGACGTAAAACAAACCTTGATGTAAAAAACAACAGATGAATGAAATGCAGCAAACAGTTTAACGTTTTGAATATTGAGGTCTCTTGCGGGCTTTACGTCGACCAACCTTTTTTCTTTCGACGATACGTGAGTCACGAGTCACTAATCCTGACGCGCGTAGTGAACGACGGAAAGATGCTGTCTCGACGATCTCGCTATTGCCTGCATCTTTTTCACTTGAAGCAGTGGCCGTAACCACGTCAATGGCAACTTCTTGTCGGTTCTTACTAGCTTTTAATTTTTTGATTGGGTTAACGTTAGTAATTGAATCGTTAAGACTATCATCACAGCTGTTACCACCAGGTGTTTCATCATAGGCAATTAATGCTCTGGATACACCTAATCTTATCGCTCCAGCTTGTCCGCTATTCCCACCTCCATCTACCGTGATGTAAAGGTCAAATCTACCCATGGTATTGGTTATAATCAGAGGTTGGTGCACTAACATGCGCAAGGTCTCACGCCCAAAATATTTATCTAATTCCATTTTGTTGATAAGAATTTTACCCTTGCCTGGACGCAGAAAAACGCGTGCTACCGAAGTCTTGCGACGTCCGGTACCATAATAGTATTGCTGTTTTTGTTTCTGTGATGTTGCCATTTTACACTCCACTATGCTTTTATATTTCTTTTACCTTTGTGTTTTTTCTATCGTTCTCGCCGGAGCAACTTCCAAGATTTGTGGTTGTTGAGCAAGGTGCGGATGCTCAGTTCCAGCATATATTTTTAATTTACTCAACATCTTTCTTCCAAGAGGGCCTTTAGGCATCATGCCTCTAACAGCATGTCGCAGTATGCGATCCGGAAATGTTCCGAGCAATTTCTCGTAAGATACTGACTTGAGATGACCAGTATAGCCAGAATGACGATAATAAAATTTATCCTTTGGTTTGTTATTGCCGGTAATCTTAATCTTCTCGACATTGATCACAACAACGTAGTCACCAACATCCATGAATGGAGAGTATTCCGGTTTGTGTTTACCGCGCAGTCTAAACGCTATTTGAGTTGCCAATCTTCCCAAGGTTTTTCCTGTGGCATCAACCAAGCACCAATCGTGCTTGATATCACCCTGCTTGATGTTAAAAGTACTCATTTAGTCGCCTCATTTCTTTCGAATAACCACTGACAACAGTGGCATGGTGTAAAGTAACGGATACAAATTAAGCAAAAACAATAAAAAAACTGAACAAAAAACGGTCGAACAAAAGGCGTGCATTATATTTTGCGTGTGGTGAATAAGCAAGAAGAAGTTGGTGCGCAAATGTTTTTGTGAATGAAATCCTGTAAATTAAATGCTGCCGCGATTATGTTGTCATTATCTGCTTTTATAGGAGGAGAAATTGTAGAGGTTAGGGCATGGTGTTTCATGGAGATAAATTTCTATGAAAAACACTAGACGCAAAAACGAAAAAAGGCGAGCTACTACCCGCCTTTTTTCGTGAAACGTGTAACTATCGCCAATCGTTTGGCTACAATAGAACGATTACACCCTTATCAGTAAATTCAATCTTCAGTTCTTTGAGGGAAAAATCCTCTTCTTTTGGTGTAAATATTCCCCATTGCAACATAACTTTATATACCGCAGCCTCTTTTCCGCTGATTTTAGTCAATGTATAACCGGTGTTTGATTTTTCTAACAACAACCGCCTGTTATTTTGTTCATCATAAGAGATCGCTATTTTGTCTCCGGCAACAGCTCCGATCTTGTCAGCCACTTCTTTTCCAATGTAAACAATTAAGTTATATCCCTCTTTAACTGTTTTCCTTTTTATTTTTGCAAAAATAGCCCTAACTACTTGTTTTGCTCTAGTGGTTGATGGTCTATTTTTGCTTGGGTAAATTTTTACAAATGCCATTATCATTTCCTCCAAATTTGTTTACGTATTCATCTTAAATTCAATAAAAACCTATTGTAAAAATTGATGAATTTATACGAATTTTCATAATACTCAGTATTTATTTTTATTTCAATGTTGTTTTTTTTGTTTCTTATTTACATGATTTTCATGTAGTTTTTATCTTCGTTTGTTTGTTATCTCTCCTTGAAGGGAGTTTGTTAGTATTTTTATAATTTTAATTTCAATAATTTCCCCAATTAATTCTTTAGTTCCATTAAAATTTACAACGCGATTGTTTTCTGTGCGTCCAAAAAGTTGTGTTGTTTCAAGCCTATTTTCTATTTCACCTTTGTTTCCACTTGTTATGTTATTTTTGAATTTATTTTTTTCTGTTTTTTTATTTTCATCTTTACTTTTCCTTGAAAAATCTATGACAATGACTTTTTGCGTTGTATTGAGCATCTGTTCGCTAATTTTAGATGCGGAGGTATTTAGTGCGTTTTGTAAAATTAATAGTCGTTGTTTTTTCTCCGATAGTGAAACGCTATCTTCCAGTAGCGCTGCTTTTGTTCTTGGGCGCGGGCTGTAAATAAAACTGAATGAATGATCAAAGCCGACGCTTTCAATTAAATTGATGGTTGCAGCAAAGTCTTCATCGCTTTCTCCAGGAAAGCCAACAATAAAATCGGATGAGATGTAAATGTTTGGGCGCATTTGGCGTACTTTAGCTACGATACTTCGATATCTTTCATGAGTATAATTGCGACGCATTGCATTTAAAATTCGATTGGATCCACTTTGTACTGGTAGATGCAGTGCTGCTGCTAGTTTTGGTTCGCTGGCATATAGCGCGATCATTTGATCATTGAAATGTGCTGGATGCGAGGTCATGAAACGAATGCGCGCAATTATTGGTATTTGTGCAGTAGCATGAATCAAAGAGGTAAGATCGGTTGCAGTTATAGGACAACAATAGGTATTAACATTTTGACCTAAGAAGCAAATTTCCTTTACACCTTGTGCTGCCAATGAATGCACTTCTTTCATTATTTCGGCAAAATGGCGGCTGATTTCGCGCCCACGCGTGTAGGGAACAACGCAGTAACTGCAGAATTTATTGCATCCTTCCATGATGGTAACGTAAGCGGTGGGGTTGGTTTTGGTTGTGGTAGTTGGGGCCAGAGGCGTGGTTGTTGCCGTGGTGGTCGCGGTCGTGTCAAAAGGACTATTAATTTGGCTGGTGGGGGTTATCTGATTGGCTAAATTTGCTAGGCACGAAAACTTTTCATCGGCGCAAAAATCAGTATCGACAATTTTGGTTTTATGCTTATCGGGGAAATGATGCTGGTTATTATTGATACATTCCAAATACATTGCGGGTAAACGTTGCCAAGTTTGTGGGCCAAAGACAATATCGACGTTGGGTGAACGTTTGATGATATTCTCCTTCTCTTGCGTTGCAACACAGCCACCAACAGCGATTATCAAATGTGGTTTGTGTTTCTTCAACGCACGTAAACGCCCCAATTCAGAGAAAAGCTTGGCATGAGCTTTTTCACGAATCGAACAGGTATTAAAGATGATCAAATCAGCGTCAGCAATTTTGTCGGTAACTGAAAATCCCAAAACGGTACGCATCAGATGTACTAGCTTCATGCTGTCATACTCATTCATTTGGCAGCCAAAAGTTTTAACGTGGAGTTTTTTAAAATTCATTTGATTGGGATATTTCATGCCAGTTTAATGAGTATGCTTAGAGCTACTTCATGGTATTTAAACGAATAAATCTCTTTTGCCCTTCTTCAGTTCATCAAACATCTTGAGCACAACTTTACGTTGTGTCTCTGGTATTTGCGCTAGTTCTTGTGCAACTAATTTTTCTCCAACTGCACGTGTTGTCGGACTAGCATAGTCGTTCAAATATTCCTGGAAAGTGATTAGTGCGTTTGGTCCGCACATGTTTTTAATTATTCCTGGTTTTGCAAGACACATGAAATCCTCACCGGTGCGTCCGAGACGATAGCACGCAGTACAAAAACTTGGGATATAACCAAGCTGTGTCAAGTCTTGCACTATTTTGTCTAATGAGCGATGGTCGCCAGGGGTAAATTGGCCGGCAATCTCAGTGGTGGTGTTGACATTGTTTAGTCTTTCAGCATAACCACCAGGATTAGTGCAGCTCCCAGCCGAAATTTGTGATACACCCAAAGCAAAAGTGATGCGGCGTAATTCTGGTGTTTCACGTGTTGACATAATAATTCCAGTGTAAGGGACCGCGAGACGAAGTATGGCTATGATTTTACAAAAGTCATTATCAGAAACCGAAGCCAACGGGTGATTGGATAATTCTGACCCAAACGCTGGTTCAAGTCTTGGTACGCTGATGGTATGTGGGCCAACTCCAAATTTTTGTTGTAAGTAATTTGCATGTTGTAGTAGTGCCAATATTTCAAAGCGCCAGTCAGCCAATCCAAATAATGCACCAATGCCAACATCATCGATTTTGGCTTCAATTGCGCGATCCATTGCGCTAAGGCGCCAATGATAATCAGCTTTTTTACCAGAAGGGTGAACTTTGCGGTAAGTTTCTTGGTGGTACGTTTCTTGAAATAATTGATAAGTTCCAATGTTGTATTTTTTTAGTTCCTTAAACTCTTCTAGTGTTAAAGGGGCAAGGTTAACATTGATACGGCGAATGGCGCCGCCAGTATTATTTGCAGCAGTTGTTACGCCATAAACATTTTCTATTGCTTTTAGCACGTACTCCAGACCGTTTTGTGGATATGATTCGCCAGCTAGTAATACGATGCGTTTATGTCCTGAATCAATAAGTGTTTGCGCTTCTTGAGTAATTTCTTTCGGTTGTAAATAGCGCCGCTTCAGCTCTTTATTTTCTGAACGGAATGCGCAATACAAACAGTTGTTAGTGCAAAGATTGGAAATGTAAAGTGGAGCAAAAATTACGATACGTTTGCCATAGATCTCATTTTTGACATAGTTTGCGGTATCAAACAATTCTTGTTGCAATTCAGGATCATCGATGTAGAGGAGGGAGGCTGTTTCTTCCAGTGTTAACCCTTTTAGGTCGCGAGCTTTGAGTAAAATAGCGCGAATTAGATTAGATGAAGTGTTGGTGCCGTTGACACTTGCGGCACTGGCAAGTATTTCATGAATTTTATTTTCGTCGATAATGTTGATAGTGGAATTGTCGTTATTGTTCATGATGGTATTCACGTTAGTGGTTTTAAAGTTACTATAGCCGTTAACACTTAGCTTGATACTGCGTTGCACACTTGCCTCAGCAAGCTCACATACGTAAGCGTATGTTCCTCTGCTCGGGCTGCGCGTGCGCCTTGCCGATGGCTAAGTGTTAACGGCTATATAATTTGATATTGCCAAGTTACATTTCTCAAGTTACTAATTTGAGGAAAGAGAGGCACATATTACGCATATATGGTGAACGAAACAATCGTACAGGTGTGAACAACAAAATAAGACAATATTGAATAACATATTACTAGTTTCGGTTTTTTATGAAATTTGCGCTTTCAAGTGTAATGAATGTAGATATTAGCGCTAAGCTGAGGAATAGATGAAATGGAGTGTTTACAAAATGCGTGGGAATTTTAAGACGAATTCGGTGTATTCTCCTTGTTTGGAATTACAGATGATATCGCCGCTATATGATTGCATTATCATCTTGCAAAAGGCTAAACCAAGTCCAATTCCGATTTCGCTCTCTTGGTTTTGGGTTGTTGCGTTACTTTCAAACTGATTGAATATTTTATGTAGGTGTTCCTCTGCAATGCCTAAAGCGGTATCTATGAATATAAGTTTGTTGTAGGCTCCACTGGTTTCTAATCTTACCGTTATGGTTCCCTTTTCAGCGTGCCTGATAGAGCTCAAAGCATTTTTTACTAAGTTGAATAATATGTGGTCGGTGAGTACTTTGTTGCCGGTGTACTCAAAATTAGCTGTGTTGTTTCCTTCGTATTTAAGTAACTGTTTTTCATTTTCTTCAAAAGGATAATTAGTAAAGACTTCTTCGATACTTTTAGCGATTGAACAGCGGGTGAAATTTTTTTTGTTAATTATGCTATCTGAACCTTTAGCGATACTCTTTATCTGCATTAACAAGTTACCAATTAGGTAGTTAGTGTCTTTGACGACTTTTTTGATAGTGCGCAGGTAATTTTCGATAGTTTTCTTGTTTTCTAGTTTATTTTCTCGGTCGCCATTGCTGTCAGCCAGTGAGTTCTTTAAATTGTTCTCTAGTAATTCAGTATAAAGGTTGATTATAGCAAGAGGGGTGCGGAGTTCGTGCGCAATGCTGCTCGAGAGAGTTGTGATAAGGTCTAGTTGTTCCTTGGTAATGTTTTTCCCTTTTTCCAACATTTTCAGATTGGTGAGTAAGCTGTTACTTGTGGTGTCAGTATTATTTTTTATTTGATTACCATTTGTTTTTATGTCCTTTATTTTTGCTACCTTATTACCACCTGTTTTATTTTCCCTTATTTTATCGTTTGGGATATTCCTATTGCTCGCAGTGTGCTCGGATTGCAACAATTCAAGCACTGATGGGCCAAATGTTCGTGATGCGGTTGTTGATTGGATGCTATGTTCTGGTGTAAAAATCGTACTATTGTGACTTTTCATGAAAGTTATTTCCAAGTTTAAAATCCTTTCATAACTCATTAAAACGAAAAGATCGTTAAAAGATCGTTTGGGATAATTTTGAACGTATAAAGAAGCAGTCTTACCACCCTATTAATCAATTTTTCACAATTTCAGTGTAGTACATTAATAAAAATATTTCAACTATTTTTAGGCGAAATATTTTTACTAGATTTGCTGTGTAAGTAGAAATCTTGTCATTAGTTACGCATTGAGTGAATGTCGCTGATCCCATGCTTATGGTTTTGATCGCTAGATGTGGGCGTAGAAAGTTCTATGTCAACTATTCAAAATGAGTTAAAGTGACAGTTGAAGTTTTTGAATATAGCGCAGTAGATTTGATTATTTTTCAACATTTATTAGTTATATATTAAAAACATGGGTGTGAAAATGAAAATTGATACAGTAAAAACTATCGAACAACAAATGCCATTATCCGATACTAGTGCAAAAGCTAAGGGTAAGCGTTTAAAGATTGCAAGGGAATTGACTTATTTAGGATTGACCGCTTTTGCCAAAAAGCACGATTTCAATTATGGAACGCTGAAGAGTTGGGAATTTGGTTTGCATGGTGGATTGCCGCCAAAGCGTGTTTTTGATGTTTTGCGATCTTTGCAGATGGAAGGAATCGTTTGTAGCTATGAATGGTTAGTTTATGGAATTGGTGAAGAACCTTATCGTAGTCGCATTAGTTTCGTTGATCGGTTCAGTTATGATCGCGTTGTTCCTGAGCGTGACGATGAAACTAGTATTGTGGTAGACCCTCAGGTGCGTACAGCTCCGGCCAAATATGAAAATGAAGCGGCTGCGATAAAGCAACAAGGCAATAGCAATCAAGGGATTAGCGAAGAACAGCGTATTGCGGAAGAGCTCGAAGATTTTTGCCGTTATTATCAGGATGTAGCTTTTTTAGTGGTAGATGATGATGCTTTATATCCTATTTTTCAGCATGGTGATTTGATTGCTGGAGTGAAATATTATGGTAAAGACATGAGGAAAGTTGCTAATCAAGATTGCATTGTTCAGGTGGTGGGTGAGTACGGCAGCGAACAGTTACTACGCAATGTTATTTACTCTGGTGCGACGAAAGATAAATATACATTGGTATGCAAGAACCACCACGCTACGGTAGCCAAACCGGTGTTATACGAAGTTCAGTTGATTAGTGCAGCACCAGTGGTGTGGTTGCGGCGAAAAGTAAATAAAAAACTGGTGCTACCACCACGTCGCGCTTAAACAGATAATGTTTATTGTTCTTTTGATAAGGATTGCAGGTGCTGTTTGTATGATAAGATTTTTCTTGGTTGAACGTCATAAACGTCAACGCCTTTTACTGTTGCGTAATAATACTCATTTGTATGACCGGTAAATTTTTGTGCTGGATGGAGGTAGTTTTCCCATTGAGTTACCGGAACTTCCATGTCTTGCTGTGTAAAGAAAAACGGAATGCGTTCTCTGTTAGTCAATGCTGATTGAATGTTTTTTGGTGCGCCGTTGTCTTTAGCAATGGTGTTGTAATAATCCATAGCGTTATTGCTTTTAACCACTAGCCAACTCGGATTTCCCATCGCATCTAACAATAAAAAGCTGCCGTGTTCATCAACTAGGTAGTATTCACAAATTTTTTCCTTAAGACAAAAATCCTCGAAAAAATCGATAAAAGTTTGGTCATTAAGCGCGCAATTAGGGTTAGTGGCGAGATTGTTAGTCACACTTCTGGATAAAGAACGAAAATAAGAGCGTTGTAAGTCATCAATAGCAGAGTTTAATTCTAAGTCAAAAGTTGAAATATTCTTTTTGATAAAGCGATCAATAATTCCATCATTGAACGCCTTGACTGCTACCTCATCATCAGCCTCGCCAGTGATCATGAGGATTTTAATAAAATTTTTATCGAGCTCGCGAATAAGTTGTGAAAATTCTAAGCCGCTCATACTTGGCATAGCATAATCAACAACTATTACCGAGATTTCTTTGAATCTTGCGGCAGAATAAATTTCTTTGTGAATATCGGCAATGTTGACGTCAACTACCAGATGGGCGTGTTCTTCGGTGAAATTATACGTTGCTTCGTTAGATACGTTGGCGAGCCAGGCGGATTGACGGTAGTTGCTGTGTTCCTGGAAAATTGTGCGTAAGGCGTCCTCTGGTTTGGTGTACATTTTACATGAAAGATTTTCAGCCAAGTTCAACGTTAGACTGTGTAAAAAACTTTCTCTGTCATCTAAAAACAATGCAGTTGTTGGAAAATAACAACACATTGGATCATTTTTCATACTTGCTCCCGTGACATGGATTTGTTTATTAAAGGCCAAAATTAAAGCGCGAATGGGTATCCTTGTAAAGTTCGGATTTCGCTAAAAATACTTAAGCTATGGTTTCCAAACATCTTTTTAATTCGTTATCTGTATTTCACATCGTTACATTGTGGGAAAGGTTAGCAGAAATTCTGTGAACTCACCTTCAACGGATTGGCAAATGATGTTGCCTCCCAAACCATTCATAACCATTTTGCAAAAACTTAATCCAATTCCAGTGCCTCCATGAGTTCTGGTAAAGAAATGATCAAATATCTTAGTTAAGACTTCGTTGGGTATTCCGGTGCCGGTGTCTTTGAAGTGAAGTGTGTTTATTTTTTCACTATCATTATCATTGTGTTCTAGCCAAATCGAGACTTCACCTTTGCCTGCTTTTGCAATGTGGTATAACGCATTTTTTATTAAATTGAATAACACATGAACAATCAATAATTTTTTCCCCTTGAAGTTGAAGTCGTTGTTATCGTTTGGTTGTTGCCAGTGAATTAACTGTTTTTCATTAGCAGAGAAGGGATAGCGTTGTAATGCTTCGTCAATGCATGCTACTGCCGAACAATTTTCAAGTTCTTCAGGGCTGATTTTTATCTCTCTGATATTCATCAACAGCATGTCAATGATCATGTTGGCAAAATTAGTTTCGTGTTTAATTGAGTCTAGAGTGTTTTTGAGAATAGCTAGGTGCCGCGGTTGAATATTTTCAACTGGTAATTTGGCTCTACAGGCTAGTTGATAGCTCTCAATCAGTCGTGGTAAAAACTTGCTGATGCCACTAATGGTAGAAGTAATTGAACGTAGTGGTGTGCGTAGTTCATGTGCAACAGCTCCTCCGAGCGACTGCGCTGTTTTAATTTTTTCTTCTTGAACTTCTTCACGAATGATTGCTTCATGTAAGGCTTGTTCAGCTTTTTTACGATCGGTGATGTCAAGTGAGACACAGACTACAGCAATGACATTGCGCTTGTCATCAAATAGTGGTACGCGATTAGTGAGGTATAGTACCTGCCTTCCATTTGGAAGTAGCATTGAAGATTCTTCAATATTTATTTTTGGTTTTCCCGTTGCAAAAATTTCTGCATCATCTTGTTGCCATGTTCTGGTTTGTCCGGCCATCCATTTTGCTGTTTGTTTCATTTTCTCGTAGGTCATGCCGATAATTTCTTTTTTTGGTAAACCAATGAATTGTGCGAAGTTATCATTGCAACCTAAGCAAGTGTCATGTTGATCCATCCAAAATACATTACCAGGCATGCAAGCGATAATGTTTTCAAGGTATTCCATCATATTTTTTACATATTCTGCCGGAGTTTTGGTTTTATCATATTTTTGACCAGTAATTTCTAAGTTCATTCTGATCAGCAATTGTTGCTGTTCATGTTCGGCTTTTTCAGCACGTTTTATTGCTTTTTTTAAGGCTGTTTCCATCAGTTTGTGTTCAGTGATGTCGGTTGACACTCCTACCATGCCAATAACGTTTTTTTTAGCGTCAAATAAGGGGACGCGGTTGGTAAGGTAATAGACAATTTTGCCATCTGGAAAAACAATTGGTGGTTCTTCAATGTTTAATTTTGATTTACCAGTTTTAATTACCTCCTGATCATCGCGTTTCCACGAGGCGGTTTTTTTATGCATCCATTTGGTAATCCTCTCGATATCTTCATAAGTTTTGCCGACGACTTCTTGGCGTGAAGTTAATCCTAGCAATTTGGCGCAGTTATCATTGGCTCCGAGGTAAATGCAGTTTCGGTCCATCCAATAAATACTACCGGGCATACAGGCGATAATGTTTTCTAAATAAATCTTGATGTTTTCGGCGAAACCTTTGGTGGAGTTGTAATATGGTTCTTCTTTTCCGTTGACCACGTGATAGAGGCGATCTAAATATTTAAGATCAGTTCTTTCTTCAGCAAAAATAATTATGCCTACTGTTCTTTTATCAGCATCTATTTTCGATTTTACTTGCCAGTAAAGTCTAAGAATACTTTTTATCTCATCGGTATTTGACGTAATGCGACTATCGGAGGGATAGATATTGACTGTATGAGTTTTTACCTCATGGTGAACCAGAGTAATTTTTAAACCAAGGTGTTCAACCAGAGCGGAAATTGGTCGGTGTAACACGTCTTTTTTTGAGACCGAAAAAAGCGTTTCGGCTGATGGAGTAACGTCAATGATGTGATGGTTTAAAGATAAGCAAATGGCTGGATATTCAATTTTACCGAACAGCCATAAAAAATCTTGATCAAAACTTTCGTTATTGTCTGATGTGTTCATGGTGTTTTAGAGTATATACTTATCACGCATCATTTTGCGAAAAATGTATCAAAGCAACGCAATCGCCTGTTGGGTTTTGCCGCTGCGGCTTATTTAGGTTTTAAGCTCGCTTAAAGATGTTGAAAAGGATTGTGTGATGCCCCTTCTATAGCAGCTATCTGGTGGAAATAGAGCACAGCCTACCTAAGATGATTTAACTAGTTGGTGATGTGTTCATAGTCATCAAACTTCCATTGTCGTTTGTCATTCATGTTGTCTCATATATAATGCACAACGTTTTTGTTTGTTAGCCCGTTGCGACTCACTTTTAGGTTTGCTTGCAATAGCGGCAGAACCCCGTAGGCGACGTCGTTTTAGCACAATTTTCGCAAAATGATTCGTAATGGGTATATACCATAAAAAATGTTTTTCAATTTTCAATATTTTGGAGAATGCTAATCATGACTATTCTTAATTTTTTAGTTGCCGATGCTTACGCTGTTGGTGCTACTGCAGCAACTACGACTACTGCAGCGCCCAGTACCGGTCAAGGTCTATTATCACTACTACCGATGTTGGGTATTTTAGTAGTGTTTATGTACTTTATGGTTATCAGGCCACAATCGAAAAAAGTAAAGGAACAACGTACTTTGCTCGCGGGTTTGCAGTCAGGCGATGAGATAATGACAATTGGTGGTGTTTTAGGGCGAATTGAGAAAATTACTGATAGCTTCATTGTGTTGAATATCGCTGAAGGTGTGAATGTTTCCGTGCAGAAAAATGCGGTAGCAAGTTGCATGCCAAAAGGTACGATGAAGGGTGTGTAGGACGGCATACCGATAGATCCAAGTATTTTACTCATAGATTGAGTTGTGCTAGTCTGATGTGTACTTGGTGTGGAATATTGCAGGTGTTCGGGTCTCGACATAATTTAAAGGTGAATCGCGAAGAGTGTGTAAGGCGCGTTTAGGTGGGGTTTGGATTGATATGAATAACTATCCTCTGTGGAAAAATTTGCTTTTGGTTGGTGCATTGCTGATTGGCATTATTTACGCTGCTCCTAACCTCTTTGGTAATGATCCATCAGTACAAATTTCAGCAACCAGTACTGAGACTCAGATTCCTGTAGCAACTGCCACCCAAGTTGTGGATAAGGTCAAACAGCTGTTGCAAGATGCTGGTGTGAGTTATCTTGGTGTCGAACAAGCCCAGGAAAAATTGCTAATTCGTTTTAGCGACACTGATATTCAGCTTCGGGCACGGGATTTGATTAAGGTAGGATTGGGAGAAAATTATACTGTTGCACTTAATTTAGCATCGCGTACTCCCAAATGGTTAACGGCATTAGGTGCCTACCCCATGAAGCTGGGTTTGGATTTATGTGGTGGTGTTAATTTTCTATTGGAAGTTGATACCAGTGCGTTGATTAAGGCTCGTGAAGATGGTGATGTGCGTTCGATTGGCGATACTTTGCGTCAGGCTGGCATTCGTTACTCTGGAATTGAGCGTCTTCGCCCGCAGGGGTTAGTAATTAAGTTTCGCGATGTTGATTCACTAGAACGAGCAAATGGTGAGTTGTCGCACCATTTTCCAAATCGTGCTGATTATCTTTTCGCCAAGATTGATAGTGGAGGTGAGTATAAACTGCAGCTAGTATTGTCCGAGGTGGCGATATTTAAAGTTGCTGATTATGCTCTTGAGCAAACCAAGAACACTTTAAGTAATCGCGTTAATGAACTTGGTGTGAGTGAAGCAATTGTGCAGCGTCAGGGTATCAACCGTATTAGTGTAGATTTACCGGGTATTCAAGACACCGCGCGTGCTAAAGAGATCATTGGCAAAACCGCAACTTTAAAGTTTCAAATGGCAGATGTCGAGCATGATGCGGAAAGTGCTGCGATTAGCGGTGATGTTCCGTTGGGTACGAAATTATATAACTACGAAGGTCGTCGCGTTTTGCTCAAAGAGCAAGTGATTTTACAGGGCAATGCAATTACCTACGCTGCGGCCAGTAATTCGCAAGATGGTCGTCCAGCAGTAAATGTGCATTTGGGTGGTGGTGGTGAAGGAGTGTTCCATCGTGTTACTGCGGAAAATGTTGGTAAACCGATGGCTGTGGTATACGTTGAAACTAAACCAGAACAGCATCTGGTTGATGGTAAGTTGGTTACCACTAATCGCCTAGTAGAGAAAGTTATTAGCGTCGCGACGATTCAATCGGCATTAGGTAATAATTTTGAAATTACTGGACTTGGTACTCAAAAATACGCACGAGATTTAGCTTTGTTATTGCGTTCTGGGGCGTTATTGGCACCAGTTGTTGTTGCGGCTGAAGTTACAGTTGGTCCCAGTGCTGGTAAGGCTAATATCAACAAAGGAGTTCTTTCGGTAGTGATTGGTTTCATCATTGTAGTGTCGTTCATGATGCTCTATTACCGTTTTTTTGGTGCCATCGCAAATATGGCGTTGTTGTTGAATTTAATTTTTATTGTAGCGATTTTATCGTTGTTAGAGGCGACGTTAACTTTGCCTGGTATTGCAGGTATTGTGTTAACTCTTGGTACGGCAGTTGATTCGAATGTGTTGATTTATGAGCGTATTCGCGAAGAATTGCGTCACGGTGTTAGTCCTCAGACAAGTATTTTTTCAGGTTATGAACGAGTATTTACCACCATCGTTGATTCTAACGTTTCTAACTTAATTGTAGCAGTGGTATTGTTTTCGTTAGGTTCTGGAGCAATTAAAGGATTTGCAGTAACGCTAGCGATTGGTCTTTTGACATCAATGTTGACGGCAATAGTATTTACGCGTGCGGTAGTTAATTTAGTTTACGGCAAGCGTAATGTGAAAAAACTATCAATTGGTGTATAGATAGATATAAACAAATTTTAAAAGAGCATAGACTATGGAATTTTTCAGCCATAAGACAAAAATAGATTTTATGGGATTGCGCAAAAAAGCAATGATTTTTTCGGCGCTGCTATTTGCTTTTTCATTGATTTCTTTAGTGGTTAATGGCCTAAATTTTGGTCTTGATTTTACTGGGGGAATGCAATTTCAAATTCATTATGCAGAACCTGTAGATTTTAATAAAGTTAGACAAGAGCTTAGTCATGCTGGTTTTGATGATGCTGTGGTTCAAGCTTATGGCAGTGCTAAAGATGTATTGGTGAAATTAAAAACTCAAAAACAACTAACGCAACAGGAACTTACTGCTAAAGTCTTAGCTGTTTTAGATGGCGCCAAATTGCAACGTGTTGAATACATTGGGCCACAGACCGGTAAAGAGTTAGTGTCCAATGGTATTTTGGCAATCCTCGTGGCGTTATTGGGAATTATGATTTACATCGCATTGCGCTTTCAATACCGTTTTGCGATTAGTGCTGTAATTTCGTTAATTCATGATCCGTTATTGATTTTGGGCGTGTTTTCCTTTTTTCAAATTGAATTTGATCTAGTGGCTTTGGCCGCAGTACTTACAGTAATTGGTTTTTCACTCAATGACACTATTGTTGTTTATGATCGCGTGCGTGAGAACTTTTGTAAAATTCGTAAAGCGAGTCCAGAAGAAATTTTAAACTTATCAGTCAATCAAACTTTGTCACGGACGATCATGACTTCTGGTTTAACTTTTTGTGTAATTTTGACACTATTTATTTTCGGTGGACAAATGTTGCATGGATTTGCATTAGCAATGATGATCGGAATCGTAATTGGTACTTATTCTTCGATTTATATTGCTGGCGCCTTAGCGATTGCTTTTGGTTTGAATAGAACACATTTGCTGGTTGCCGACAAGAAACAAATTGATAGCATGCCTTAAGTTATAGTAAAAAATATGCTACTGCGCTCTAAAATCAATGATTTTTTGTTTATCCTAGAGCATACATCTAGCAGGCTATTTTCCCTCCATAGTTGGTTCAACAATCCAGCCTTTGCCCCAAATTAGCAACCCGTAATTTCACCTAGTGTTTGCTGAAATATTTTTGTGCTAAAAGCATTAGTTCGTTTTTGGGTATTTTTTTGAATTTTTAATTGGAAAAAAAGCAAAGGAGATGCTTTATGTTTGGTTATACACAAGGAAATAGTACGGAAATTGGTGTGCTTACGGCAATAGTGAATAGTTTATGGAATAAAGCTACTACTGATGATGAGAAAGAAATTGCGGTTTTGATGATTAATGATAGTACGAAGTTTGGTTGCGAGCCAGTAATGCTACCGCTGTTTATTGACGGTTACGCACCGCCGCTAATGGTTAAATATTTTGATACGGTTGCAAATCATCAGTTGCCAGTTCCTGTAGCAAAAATGGCGCAAGCAGTTTTGGAATATAAAGCAAACATCACCAGTAAATTATATATTCTCGATCTATTTTTTAGGATTAATTTGGCATCGAAAGTTTTGATTGATCTTTCAAGTCATGGTGTTTTATCTGGTACTGCAAATAGCGATGAAACAAATGAAGTAAATATAAAAAAAACGAAGAAGTTTTTTATAACTATCTCAAAAATGGCTGGTTTTTCAGCTCTTAGTATCTACGAACTAAGGGCAATAGCAGATGAGATTACTCAAGTGGAATGCGAATGGCAGCAAAAGTGTAAAGGAAAATTTTTTTTACCAAGTTTTAACGATGTGGTGCAACGTGCATTTAATCAATTGAAAATTTGTAAGCAACACATAGCATTTACGCTTGAATATTTACACAATAGAGAAACTGGCAAAAGAAGTGGTTTGGGATTGCCGTCTATTTATTATTTGGTGAGAGATCTGTATAAGATTGGCATTTTGAATGATAGGACATGGTCGATTTTGAGAGAAAAATTACTGTCTTATTTTACATCTATAATTGATGTAGCAGTTGACGATGATGGGTTACCGATAAAATTCTCTGTACTAAAACAACGGTTACATCAGCTATATCATGATGCACATAGCGTTTTCAAAAAATTTAAAAATGAAGCGGCAATTGAAAAAATAGTCATAGAGAAAAATAGCAAAAAGAAGGAACTTTACTTAATTCAAAATAGAATAAATTTATTAACCTTGATTATCAATAATGTTTCCGTTTCCAACGGCGCAAATAAAGTTTTGATGCGGCAAAGAAGGCAAAGAATTAACAGAAAACAATTATTAACTACCAAGCAAGAGCAATTACAGCAAGAGCTAAGGCGATTATTTTTTGCTCAAGAACATATCATTCGGAAAATTTGGGAAAAGTACGGGGTTTTGGAACTCAGTGATTGGACCAAACGTTATCTTTCACACCACCACGTCAACAGTAACTTAAAGCCCATTACTAGTAATAAATTGTTGCGACGCCTTGGCGCTGAAAATAATGATTATCTCAAATGTGGCATCGGGCAAATAGGTGAACAATTAAATAAAATAAAGAAAGGACTATTTGAAAGAAACACCAACTCAGATGATCTGGATCAATTGCTGTCGTCGCTGCCAACTGTGGCGATGATTAATAAGTTTGCAGTTTGTTTAATCGTCGAGATAATTAAAGAGCATTACAACTACTATTATGCAATGTACCCGCTAAATCTAGGAAGATTGATACTTAATGTCACTGCCAGATTAAATGCGATCAAAAAGTATTTTTGTGATGTCAAAATCAAGGACGCCACTCTTTTGTGTGGCGATACTATTGTTCAACTATCTCCTTCACTAGAATTTTCATCAATCGATTTAGGTAATTTAATTAAGGATTTAAATCGTGAAAAAAACAACGCCAGGGGTAGTCATTTGGCTGGAATTTTAACCACAATTAAAACTTCATGGGAAAAATATGAAAAGCCTTATTGGTATATGTTGTATGCGGCATATAACAAGCGGATAAAATTAGCGAAAAAAGGGTTTGATAAAATCTCAACTAAAACTGAAAATCTTATTCAAGTATTCAAGTGTAGTTTCACCTCATGTAAAACATTAAAAGAAAAGATTAAGCTTTTAGAAAATATACTTGAAAAAATGGGTGAAACAGAATTTAAAGAAGTGCTAGTTTCGCTTGATATCGTCAATGAAAAAATTAATCGGGCTAATGGTTGTTTAGCATTATTGCAGCAGCAACTGATGTCTGCGGATAAGCAGAATATCAAAGAAATTTTAAAAGAATATTCAGAGCTGCAGCAAAAATATGAAAATTGTAAACATTTCATCAAAGAAGAAGTAGTGCACTTTTTACGTCGCAGCACGCAGTATTTGCGTCAACATCGTTTAGATAAATTACAATTATCGATCGAAAAAATCATCAAGAATATTCGTGATATTAGTGAAGCAATTATTCAGTTGGAAAAAAGTGGTTTGCAGAATTATTCACTATTGGAGCTTGAGCAAAGATTGCAACAGGTGCATCTTGAACGAAAAAAATTGACTAAATTACAATGTGAAGCTGAGGCAAAGTTGATGCGCTTAAATCAGGAAAAAGCAGAGGTAGAACACATCCTGTGGGAAAAAGAAGTACTACAAACGAAAATTAGAACACTGCTTGCTACTGATGACCAAGAAGAAATTGAGCATTCGCTAGTAATTGTAGGAAAAATACAAGATCAAATAAAAACTTTTGATTCAATTATTCATCAAGTAGAACAAACTCGTAGTACTTTGAGTGATGTATTGAACGAAGTAGATATCGCCACTGTTATTACTCGGAAATTGATTCAAAATGCTAAAATCGCAAGTGAAGTTCACAAAGAAATAAGCGCGATTGCTAATCAAGTAGAACAACAGTTAACTCAAGTCCAAAATATTACGCAAGATATAAAAAGTATTGCTATTGAATATCAAGAAAAAGTTTCCGATGATTTGGAATTGTTAAATGATCCTGAAGCTCTATTAGAGGTCAAATTGATCAAGGGATCAATTGCTCACCTGGAGAAAGAAAAAACTGTCAGTGCCCGAAAAAAATTTAATAAACTAGAAGAATTATTGGATCGTTTTCTTGAAACTACTGTGGCTAAAAACTATGTGGCCAAACAATGCATTTTAAAAAAGATTCACTATCAGATTGATTTACTCCGTTTACCGTCGTGGATGACTTTACCATTGCTTGCTCCAGTAATACGTTGGTTTGCAGCTAAGATATTAGGGAAAAAAACTCGATCACGCATGATTTATAATCAAATGAGCCGTGAGTTGATCTTGATCAAAAATCGCGTGCAAAACCCCGATGACAAATATCAAGTGGTCAGAGAGTTGGTAACCAATGATTTGCGCATTTCGTGGAATATCGAGTTAGAGAAAAAAATAAAAGCAGCAGCGGAGTTGCAAGTGGAGTTGTTGGAAAGCTATGCAAAAGCTCAGCAACAGTGTAATCAATTAAAAAAATCAGTTGCTATTTTTGGATGTACTGCCGAAAAATATCTGTATATGGTGAAGCTACCTTTCATTATTCTTCGCACTCAGGTCGAGATAAAAAACGAGCAATGGCAACATCTAATGAAACCATCAGGGTTAAAGCAACTATGGTGCGAAATAAAAGATGAATCTGGGTTTCTGTGTAAGTTGGGGAATACTATTCTTGCTCCAATTACGACTACTGCTGTTTGCGTTCTCAAAGATCTTGCCCATGCTATCGTTGGTGACTTGGTCATGATAGGTTGTGGGATGCCAATGCTAGCGGCTGTTTTGGCGGTGCAAACAACGGTTGCTAAAATTATCGTTGGTTTAGTGCCAAAGAGTTATCTCGGTAAGTTTGCTGAAAATGCCGCGTACTCAGCAATGAAAATTACCTGGTATACCGAATGCGCCAATTTTAACGATAAAAAAGATGCTACCAAAAATATTGTCAAAAGAAGTTTTCTTTTCAGAGAGGTGGTTTCCGGTCGTTTTTATCTCAACTGGTTCAAAGGTTTTATCGCGCTACAAGAAAACTATGAGAGTGAAGCCAAACGCTTGGAAAGTATGCATGTAGACTTGATGAGAGAATTGATTGGAGCTTCTGATCAACTAAAGAGTATGAGCCCTTATGAATTTATCGGAACGCGTGAAGAAGTAGTGAAGCGGCACAAGATGTTAATGACAAAATTAGCAGAACTCGATGAACAATTAACTTCCACCAAAAAAATTTATTTGATTGTTACTTGCCATTATAAAGAGGCACTAAAGACTGTTTATGATTTTGTTGCCAATACGCCGCTTTTAAACGATGTAATCAATGGCATGAAAGATACGCTGAAAAATCAGCAGCAAGTTTTTGGTAATGAATGGTTACCGGAGCGTGAAAAATCCAAGATATCTAAAGCGTCAGAAAAACTCACGATCTTTACTAATTTTTTTACCAATATATTTACTCAGTATATGGAATCGTGGACAGATGACCGCAGCTTAATTGCTAAAGCCAAACGCTTATTTACCGGGCAAAAAGTATATCCAAATGCCTATCAGCAGATGACTGAAGCTCTACTTGATACAATGAGTAAAGTAGAAAAAGTAATATTTAACAGTATGTCTTTTACCGTGCAGCAAGAACTGAAGCGAGAGTTGCCAAAAGTTAAAACGGGGATTATAGAATTACAAAACAAGATGAAAAACATTAAACCAGATTCAATGGGAAGTAATAGCACTACCGCAATGAATGAGGTTTTTAAATTTATTGAACCACAAAACTTTGTCCAAGTTCCAAAGAAACCAAGAGTGGGGGAGAATGCAACACTTAAACAAGGTCCTGCTTATTTTTTTGAAAAAATAGAAACGTTTGATAGCAGTAACGAAATGACGATTAATTCTAAATGCACATCATGACAACGGTAAGTTATCTAGGGATTAACCCGTGATAAGATATACTGTCCGCTGATCCATATCCTTAGCTAATACTGCAAATGAGGTAAAACAAATGAAAGATATTAAAGAAAGTAATAAAAAAGATGTCAAAAACGTTAAAGATATCAAAGGAAATATACCTGAATCGAGCGTAGCAAAGTTTGATGCTGCGTTAGCCAGTATCATTGATCACACCCTACTTAAACCAGATGCTACCATAGAGGATCTGACCAAAGTGTGCGAAGAAGCGAGACAATACTGTTTTGCTACGGTGTGTGTTAATTCGAGTAATATTCCTTTAGTTGCAAAGTTGCTGCGAGGAAGCAAAGTTAAGCCAATTGTGGTAGTTGGATTTCCTTTGGGTGCAGCATCAACTCAAGCTAAGGTTTTTGAAGCCAAAGAGGCGATTGGTTTTGGCGCAGAAGAAATTGATATGGTGATTAATCTTGGGGCGTTGAAATCAAAAGATTATCAAGCAGTTTACGATGACATTCGTCAGGTTGTTGATAGCTGCAAACCTCGTAAAGTGAAAGTTATTCTTGAAACTACTAGTCTTACCCAAGATGAAAAAATTATTGCTTGTGCGTTGGCAAAAGCGGCTGGAGCGGCTTTTGTTAAGACTTCCACTGGGTTTGGTGGTGGCGGTGCAACAGCTGAAGATGTGGCATTAATGCGTCGTATTGTTGGTGATAATGTTGCAGTAAAAGCATCAGGTGGAATTCGTACGAGAGAAGATGCAATAAAAATGGTTGCAGCTGGAGCCAACCGTATTGGAGCTTCTGCGAGCATTGCCGTAGTTACTGGTAAGAAGGCGAAAGAGGGGAATTATTAGTCGATGTTATATCAGATGGATTCGTCTCTTTGCGATCAAGAACATCGGCGCATTGCATTAGACACAACTAGGTCTTTTATTGTGCAGGCACCAGCTGGATCAGGTAAGACTAGTTTATTAGTGCAACGCTACTTAGCTTTGCTTGATCAAGTAGTAGATCCGAGAGAAATTCTTGCTATTACTTTTACCCGTAAGGCTGCTGCCAAAATGCGGCAACGAATTACAGAAAAAATTCATCCAATAGCTCCAAGTAGTTTACGGATTCAAACTATTGATTCATTCTGTTATCAACTGATTGCTCAGGCACCGTTTACTGCAGGTTTGGGTACTACTAATCCAACTATTGTGCAAGAACCAGTAGCAGAAAGATATTATCTGGCTGCATCGCAAGCTTTGCTTAATGAATTAACAGACAAAAAATTTCCCCAGCGTCAGTTACTCAAAAATTTATTGTTATATCTTGACAATGATGTTGGGCGCTTTACTAGTTTGTGTATTGAAATATTAAAACGGCGCGAGCAATGGTTGCCATATATTGTCCATATCAAAGTGTGTGCAAAGAATGAATCGATAGCGTTACGTGAAATGTTGGAAAAAAGTCTGAAAGCCTTGGTTAAGGAACAACTAACCCGATGTCAGCAAATTTTTCCGTCAGAATTATTAAATGAAGCAATATTATTGGCTAATTTTGCTTTAGCTAATTTGAGTACTGATAGTCATTACTATTTGATGGCAGAAAATATTAAACTCGAACATAAATTATTTACTGATGTCGGTGGGAGCAATATCAGTGAGGCAGGTGTCAGTATCGCTACGAACTTATTGTCTTGGCAACAATTGATTGTGTTTTTGTTAACCACTAGAGATAGTGAGTGGCGTAAAAAAAACAGTATCACTAAAACTATTGGCTTTCCAGCTGCTACTGGTGTCACTGATAAAGATGAGCAGATGTTGTATCGGCAGATGAAAGAACGCATCATCGCGTTGATTGAGAAACTCGAACGAATTGAAGGATTAAAACATGCTTTGACCGAAGTTAAGCATTTGCCTTTACCGCTTTACACCGAAGAACAATGGCAAGTATTAGATTCACTTATTGAGTTATTACCACGATTGGTTGCACAATTGAATTTGATTTTTCAAACGGCAGGAGTTGTTGATTACACTGCTATTTCTTTAGCGGCAGAGCGCATTCTTGGTTCATCTGAAAACATTACTGATGTGGCACTTAATCTGGATTATCGCATTAAACATATTTTGGTAGATGAGTTTCAGGATATTTCATTCGCTCAATATCGCTTGATTGAGAAATTAATTGCTGGTTGGGAAGTTGGAGATGGGCATACGCTATTTTTAGTGGGTGACCCCATGCAGTCAATTTACCGTTTTCGTCAAGCAGAAGTTGGCTTATTTCTGCGAGCTGCAAATGATGGTATTGGTAATGTTAAATTAGAAAAATTGCAACTTGTCACTAATTTTCGTTCCGTTGCAAACATTGTTAATTGGGTAAATGAAAATTTTACTAAAATGATGCCGCCATTAACTGACGTCGCTTTGGGATGTACTCCTTTTTGTAAAGCGCAGGTAGGAAAAACACTTGCAGCAACTGAAACAGTTGAAAAAATTGCAGAAGCAAAAGAAAAAATAGCCGCAACAGCTGACATAGCATCAGAAAATTCTTTTTCTGATCACAAAAAGATTTATGGAGTAGAAGTTCACCTTTTAACCCACCCTCACGCAACGGATGAGCGTCGATCGTATGATGATAACGACGATGAAACACAGATCGAAGCGCAACACATTCTAGGTATTATCAAAAATATTATCGATTGTGATCCGCAAAGCTCCATTGCAATTTTAGTTAGCGCGCGTTCCCATCTTGGCGCCATTATTTCATCATTAAAAACTGAAAATATTTCTTATCATGCGGTTGACCTTGAGCGACTAAATTCTAGTGCTGTGATTCAAGATTTGTTGTCATTGACCCGCGCATTAATCAACCTTGCCGATAGAATTGCTTGGTTGGCAATTTTGCGTGCACCATGGTGTGGTTTATCTCTGAGTGATTTACATTTAATAGCTAATGCAGTTGCGGTGAATGATAGTGATGCTGTGAGTGAATCGATCATGGATGCTAACGATTCGGGTAATTTTGCTAATACAATTTTGTGGCATATCCTGAGCAAATATCACGATGAAGTCAAAGACGATAAACCAAGTGTTGGCACGTTGATTGGTTTATCAACAGATGGTCGAAAAAAATTGGCTCGTTTTTTACCGATAATTCAACAAACTATTTGCAACCGTGGTCGTCAGGATTTGCGTTTATGGATTGAAAATTGTTGGCGCAAATTAGGAGGGCCAGCATGTATCGAAGGCCAAAGTCAAAATATGGGCCAGGATCAAAATGCTAATGGGATCAATCAACTTGAGACGGTGGCGAAGTTTTTTGATTTGCTTGATGCGACCAGTAAGCTCAATGGTAATGGCGATACCATTGACATTGATTTGTTTGAAAAACAATTAGCAAAATTGTATTTGAGCTGTACTGATACTACAGCGCAACTTCAAATTATGACAATTCATCGTGCCAAAGGTTTAGAATTCGATCATGTGATTGTTAGTGGGTTGCACCATCAAACACGTAGTGACGTACATCGATTATTCATGTGGCTTGAGCGTTCGCGGTTGTGCGGCGGCAGTGATTTATTATTGGCACCATTGAAGGCGGTTGGAGTGAAAGAAAGTGCTGTTTATAATTATTTACGTAAATATGAACAGGAAAAAGATTATTATGAAAATGGTAGATTGCTTTATGTGGCAGCAACACGAGCGAAACAGTCCCTACATTTAGTTGCATTGGTGAAAACAGCGCAATACCCGATCACACCTCCACCAGTGAATTCACTGTTAAATCAACTGTTACCATGTATTAAACCTGAGTGGATTAAACCGGTTACGACGAGCAAAGCAGCGCATCAAGGCAATTACCACGAAAGAAATAGAAGTCTTGAAGAAAATATGGGAAATGGCGAGAACGATGAAAGTAAAAAGGATGGAAGCAATGAAGATGGAAAGGATACTGGTGACAAAGAAAATAAAGCAATAATTACTACTCATTTGAGTTTCAACTGGTGGTCTTCTTTAGCTGGTTTGAATTTGTCCTCTGATGATGCGGCAATTGAAGTAGTTAACCCGATTGTAGCTGTGAAATTGGCTAAAACACATGAAACAGTTGAAACGTTAGCAAAACTCGGTGTGGTACTCCATCATTGCATTAGACAATTAGCGCAAAATTTTGTTGTCGTTGCAGCTAGTGATCAAAAAAGAGCGGCAAGTGATTACTGTTTACTACAAGAAGATTATTGGTGTAAGTTATTGGTGCAAGCTGGATTATTTTACGATATTGATCAACACTTGCAGAAGATCAATATGGCTGTGTTCAATATGTTGACTGATGAGCGGGGATTGTGGATTTTGAATTCCAACCATCGCGATGCCCATAACGAATATGCCATCAGTGCGGTTTTCGATAATGTGATAAAACATTTCGTTATTGATCGAACATTTGTTGATACGGCAAGTAATGTTTGTTGGATTGTTGATTACAAAACTACGCCATCATTACATGGCGATAGGGGTGTTGCATCTGAGTACAGGAAACAACTTGAACACTATGCTAGAGCGTTAGTTTTAAAGCGCCAAGAGAAGAAACAAGAGCGAGGGCTGGATCAAGAAAAAATTATGCTTGGTCTCTATTTTCCGCTGTATCGCGGTTGGTATGAATGGGAGCTAATCAAAAATGAATGTTAGCAAAGTAATTGGTAGTGTATTGATTCTTGTGGGTACAAGCATTGGCGCTGGCATACTTGCTTTGCCAATGGTCAGCGCATCCTCTGGGTTTTTAATGTCGTTGATGCTCATGATTGGGATTTGGGTTTTAATGACTTTAACCGCATTACTTGCGTTGGAAGTGAATTTGGCTTGCCCTGATCATGCCAATGGTTTTAGCGCTATGGCGTATAAAACATTGGGTGGATTAGGAAAGATAGTTACTTGGATTGCTTTATTGTTTTTGTCTTACGCTTTACTTGCGGCTTATGCTTCCGGCGCTACAGTTTTATTGAAGAGTCTTTTGGATACTAGTTTAAACATTAATTCGCCAAGTAATTTAAGCGCTATTTTATTTGTTTGTATATTAGGTGGAGCAGTATTTTGGAGTACTGCTGCAGTCGATTATACCAATCGTTTCTTTATTGCGATCAAAGCATTGTTATTAATTGCATCAATTGTACTGTTAATGCCGCAGGTTGATTTTACTAACGTTATTGGCTACTCGGGATTACATAGCGGTAAATATCTTGGAGTTGCTGCACCGATTTTTTTATGTGCTTTTGGTTTTCACACGACTATTCCCAGTTTACGTCTCTACATGGGTGATAAGCGCAAGGAATTACGCTTAATTGTGATTTGTGCTACCACCATTCCACTAATGGTTTATTTGTTGTGGCTACTGGGTACATTAGGAGTGGTGCCTTTGCACGGTGATGGCAATGGTAGCGCGAACTTTGTGGCAATCAATACTGGTGGTAGTTCGGTGGATGGATTAATTGCTGCTATTGCGACGATTGTGAATAATAAATGGGTGGTTGCTGCAATTAAGGGATTTTCTAATATCTCAATGACAACTTCGTTTTTGGGAGTTTCTTTGGGACTATTTGATTTCTTGGCTGACGGTTGCAGAATTGCTAATAGTCGATGGGGGAGGTTTCAAACGGCATTGTTGACTTTTTTGTTACCGTTAATCTTCGCTTTGTATTATCCAAAAGGATTTATCATAGCCTTGGGTTATGCGGCTATCTTTGAAGCCATTTTGGTAGTGATTTTGCCCGCATTAATGGCCTATAAGTTGAGAGCTCAAGATGCAACGATATTAACGATTAGCGGCAATAAAATACTTTTTAATAAGTTTATTTTGATTAGTGCCGTAGCACTTGGTATTGGCTTTATCCTATTGCAGATTATGAGCAGTATGAACTTATTACCGCAGCTGTAACGGTATAAAAACACTATCCCTCTGGCTTGCATTAAATAATACACATTACTAATTGATATAAGATTGATCGCATGAATCAAAACATGAATAAAAAAAAGCAGATAGTAATTGTTGGTTTGGGAAAGACCGGTTTTTCTTGTGTTCGCTATTTTGTTGAACATGGTTATGATAAGGATAGTATTGCAGTTATTGATAGTCGAGATAACCCCCCGTATCTTGGGCAATTAAAACAAAAATATCCGGAAATAACCTTATCACTTGGTTCGTTGGCATCGCCACTGTTAGACACTGCCGATGAAATCGTGGTGAGCCCAGGGATTACTGTAAGCGAACCTGTTTTTGCTGCTGGTTTGGAACGTGGTGTGTCGATGATTGGCGATGTTGAATTATTGGTGCGTGTTGCTAAAGCTCCCATAGTGGCAATTACTGGTTCTAACGGTAAAAGTACAGTGACAACGCTGGTTGGTGAAATGGCAAAACTGGCTGGGATTAAAGTAAAAGTTGGGGGAAATTTGGGAACACCAGTCTTGGATTTACTGGATGATAGTGCAGAATTATACGTATTAGAACTATCGAGTTTTCAACTAGAGACAACTCACTCTTTACGTGCCGCGGCGGCAACGGTTTTAAACGTCACCGCAGATCATCTTGATCGTTATGGTAGTTTTGTTGATTACTATGCGGCAAAATGGCGGATCTATGATGATTGTCGAATAGCAGTGATTAATCGCGATGACCCCGAAAGTTACGAAGGAGCGCAGTTACCATTGTCAGCTGAAAAAATTATTAGTTTTGGTTTACAACCTCCCGATTCAAATAACTCTTTTGGTTATCGAGAGGGTTATTTATATCATGGCAAGGAAAGATTATTGGCAGCCAATGAGTTGAAAATAAAAGGGGCATGTCAAGTATCTAATGCCTTAGCCGCGTTGGCATTGGGATATGCTGTTGATTTACCACTTGCAGCGATGTTGAGTGCTCTGCAGCAATTTCATGGTTTGCCGCATCGATGTCAGTTGGTATTGGAGATTAACGGTGTGATTTGGTATAACGATTCTAAAGGGACCAATATCGGTGCGACACAAGCGGCAATTGAGGGGTTGGGTGCTGACGTTACCGGTAATCGTTCTAACGGTAAATTGATTTTAATCGCTGGTGGCTTAGGTAAAAATGCTGATTTTTCAGTATTGCGTTTGCCAGTGGCAAGATATGTCAAAACCTTAATAGTAATTGGGCATGATGCTTCATTAATTGAGCAAGCCTTAACCGGTTGTTGTAAAATACAACAAGCGTCTTCTATGCATGATGCAGTAGTAATGGCAGCAAGTGAAGCATTGGTCGGTGATGTGGTATTATTTTCTCCAGCTTGTGCCAGCTACGATATGTTTAATGATTTTGAGCATCGCGGTGAAGTTTTTATGGAAGAAGTAAGGTCATTATCGTTGGTAGTGGTTTAGTAGGAAATTTTAAGAATACGAAATAAGGTGTTAGTTAAGGTCAAATTAACAAAAGTGTGAAAGTGAGAAAAGAATTTATGTCGCCAACTAAAACTGTTATGTCTCAAGAAGCATGCGAAGCATCATCGGCTATCGCGCATCAATTGGTGGAAAATGTTGGTGTTTGGTTAAGTTTATGCGACAGAATTAATCAGGCTAATCTAAATTTCGTAGTAACCATCGGTCGTGGTAGTTCTGATCATGCGTGTACTTATGCCAAATATTTATTTGAAACAAAATTAGGTTTGATTACTTCCACTGCAGCTCCGTCAGCAATCACGATGTACGATGCTGATCTTGGTTTTGGGAAAGCGTTAGTTATTGGTATCTCACCATCTGGGGGGAATCCTGATATTTGTAAAATCATGGAAGTTGCGCGCCATAAGGGAGCAATCACTGTAGCAATGGTTAATCTTGTCGATTCGCCTCTTGCTGATATTGCTGAGTTTGTGGTGCCGTTATGGGCTGGAAAAGAAAAAGCTGGTGCCGTTACCAAGAGTTACATAGCTTCTTTAGCGGCATTAACGCATTTTGTGTCTCTCATGAAGGGTGATCAGAATTTACAGGAGTCATTAAAAAAATTACCTGGTGTTTTGTCTCAGGCAACTACGCTTGAGTGGCCGACGTTTATTGACAATTTTCGCGATATTGATAGCACTTTGGTAATTAGCCGCGGTTATGGTTTCCCAGTTGCTCAGGAGATTGCGCTGAAATTTATCGAAGTAGCGTCATTACAGGCAGAGGCTTTTAGTGCAGCTGAGTTACTTCATGGTCCAGTTGCGTTAATTAAATCTGGTTATCCTTACTTGCTGTTAGCGCAAAGTGATAATACTTTGCTGGAGATTTTGGCATTGGCGTTACGCGTCAAGAATTTGGGTGGGAAGCCTCTGTTAGTGTTACCTAGCAATTTGGTTTATGACGATGTTTTGAGGCAGCATACTAGTTCATTCTTAACCTTGCCTCCGAGTTTGGGTGCTGTTTTTGATCCTATCGTTGCTGTTCAGATGTTGTATGTAATGATTGCTGAGTTAGCCGTGGCTCGAGGGAAAGACCCAGATGTGCCAAACGATATGTAACAAATTACGAAAAGTGGGGAAGTGGCGATTTAATGATTTTTATCTAGTTCCATGGCTTCTTTATAACTAATCGGTTTTTCGGTAATAGTAATTTGTTTTTGCAGGTAGTCGAAGATCATTTCTGAGAGCAGGGTCATCTCTATCTCTTTCAAGCTCCGTTCATTAGAATAAAGCCAATTAACTACATCTTCGGGTTTCTCATGAGATGCTGCTATCTCCTCGACCTTTACACGTAATTGTTGGGGGGCAACCTTAATATTATTTATCTCAGCTATTCGGGCTAGCAACAAACTGTTTATTACACTTTTTCTTGCCGCTGGTTCAAATAATTCACGCGGTAATTTTTCAATTTTCTGTTTATCGATTTTTTGTTCGGCAATATATCGTTTAAGCTGATGGTTGGCATATTCTTGTCGTTTATCAATTTCATTCTCAACAAGTCCTTTGGGTACTTCGAACGAATGAGTCGTTGCCAATTTATCGATGATTGTGCTATGAAATTTTTCTTGTAATATATGTTTTAATGATGTTTCCATCTTATGTCGTACGTCATTTCTTAATGCTTCAATTCCGCCTTCTTTTATGTTGCATTTAATTGCGAATTCTTCATCCAGTGGGGGTAACCTCGCTTCCCATAATTGTTTAATTTTTACGTTAAACTCAGCGTTTTTATTGGCAACGTCTTTATCAACATGAGTAGCTGGGAAAGTTAAGTTAAATGTAACTGATTCACCGATTGATTTGTTTAACAAGTGTTCTTCAAATTCTTGCCACATTTCACCACTACCAACAGTGAATTTAGCCTCATCATCTTGTTCTTCTCTAACTACTTTATCTGGAGTATCACCGTAAAGTTTCATATAAAATTCCATTAAAACTTTATCGCCTTTTTGAACTTGATGTTGATTATCTTTGGTAACCTCAACCCATTCGGTTTTTTCTTTGCGTATTTTCTCTAGCATCTCATTAACATCTTCTTCAGTTACCGTAGCAACTAATTTCTCCGCATTTATCTGAGTAAGATCAACTAAACTAATTTCTGGGGCAACCTCGATAAAGGCATGGTAGACAAAATTCTTATTCAAGGTATCAGTGGCGATTATACTGCCGTTACTATCAGCAGTTGCTGTAGGTGTTGCGTTATCTGATGAAGCAGTTGAAACGTTTTCTTGGGTAGCCAATTCAATTTGTGGTAATCCGATCGGATTCAGTTTTTCTTGTTCTAAGACTTGAAAATAGGATTTTTTAATTTCTTTGCCTATTACTTCTTCGCGCGCTGTGGTTTCGTACTTTTTCTTAACTAAGTCGAAAGGAACTCTGCCGGGACGAAAACCTGGTATTTTCACTTTACGCGCGATCTCCTTTAACTCGGTAAACACTTTCTTATCAATTTCATCCATCGGTATCGTAACAGTAAGCTTTAGCTTTATTTCCGATACATGTTCAACTGTAACTGGTATTGCTGGTAGTGATATTTGTTCGTTCATTTTTTCCTCGGGATGAAAACACAAAATAAAGTTACAAAACTAATGCGCAAATGGTGCGAGAGGAGAGACTCGAACTCTCAAAGGTTTCCCCACTGGAACCTAAATCCAGCGCGTCTGCCAATTTCGCCACTCTCGCTTCACATAAAAATAATTTAAGATATGAAAAACGCCAAGCACCACTCCGCCCCAAATTAAATCGCCAACTAATGCGTTACGCAAAAAGGGTAAGGCGGCTATGTAACAACTGATCAATCCTGAAATTTTTTTTGTATATATATCACTGGTCAACCATACGCCAAAATTGCTCCATAACCAATAAGCAAATGACATCGATACTAACCAGCATGGCAATACTTTCCAATTTACACTTACTTTGTCGTCAGTACTTCTTGCTTTAACGATATTTATGCTAAAACTGGTAATAGTTAAAAACCCAGAGTAAACAAAGAATGTCCATGAGCCAAATAGCGGATAACCGTAAACCACAGCCAGCAGAGCATCAGAGATCAATAGAGTCAACAGTACGGTCAGCAGTGCTGCGACACGTTGCAAACGCGAACCAGCAAATAAACTAAGGCTGGTCATCGGTGTCACATTGGGTAGATGGGGTAGGAGCCTACCCAAAACACCCAGAGCAATGCAAGCAATAATAATGCGCACTTGAGATTGGCTATGCTGTGTAGTCATGAAATTTCTTTTTGATCTGATCCTGTTGCTAAAGTCACCACGCTGAGCTAAAAAAGGCACGGCGGACTCTAACAAAATTTAGACAGCCGATGATTAAATTACTAATTCTCAATGGCAAACATAAAAAAGGTTCTCAACCATCACTGAGAACCTTGTAGTATTACCCCACTGAATTTACTCTACCAATAAGGCTAGAAACGCAGCTTGGCAACCGAGTTCATGGTATCCAAATTGATTTGTAGTGTCAATTGTGCTGTAAGGATGTGTTAATTGTGCTACTTCTTCACGGGGCCGAATTTTCTAATTGCCATAACTTTTCTTTTGCTGTTGTTATTACGTGGCGGGGAATACCCGCTAGCTGTGCAACTTGCAAGCCGTAACTTTTACTAGCTGGTCCTTCGTTGACTGTGTGCAGAAATACAATGGTGTTAGCATATTCAGTGGCGTCTAAATGAACATTAATGACTTGTGGAATCAATTGTGATAGATGGGTTAATTCGAAGTAATGTGTTGCAAATAAAGTTAATGCTTTGATCTCATTTGCTAAATATTGAGCGCATGACCACGCCAGTGCTAAGCCGTCAAAAGTGCTGGTGCCACGTCCAATTTCATCGATTAATACCAAGCTGTGTGATGTGGCATTGTTGAGGATGTTGGCGGTTTCTGTCATTTCTACCATGAAAGTAGAATGCCCACTGGCTAAATCGTCAGCGGCGCCAATGCGGGTGAAAATTCGGTCAATTAATCCAATGCGCGCACGAGTTGCGGGAACAAAACTGCCGATATGTGCCAAGATCACAATCAGTGCGGTTTGCCGCATGTAGGTGGATTTACCGCCCATATTTGGTCCGGTGATGATTAGCATGCGTCGTGCATCATGTAGCATGACATCGTTAGGGACAAATGGTGTTTCGTTAGCTTTAATTTTAATTTGTTCAATTACTGGGTGGCGTCCACTTTCAATTTCAATCCCAACTTCACTGACCAATTGGGGTTTGACTAAACGTAGTGTTGCGGCGCGTTCTGCCAAGTTATTTAGTCCATCTAATTCGGCAAGTGTTTGTGCGGTAATTTGTAGTTCACGTAAATTTTGGCAGCAGATTTCTAGTAATTCTTCGTATAGAAGTTTTTCACGTGCCAAAGCGCGACTGCGACTGCTCAGTATCTTATCTTCAAAATTTTTTAATTCTGGAGTGATGAAGCGTTCAGCATTCTTCAGAGTTTGTCGTCTTACGTATTCCGTTGGCGCCTGGTTGGCCTGGCCGCGACTAATTTCAATGTAATAGCCATGGATGCTGTTATAGCCGATTTTTAGGTTGGAAACACCGCTGCGTTGTTTTTCTCGTTGTTCTAAATCCAACAAATAGTGGTTGGCGTTGTTACTGAGATTACGTAATAGATCTAACTCTTCATCATAGCCAAGGGCAATTACACCTCCATCACGGATAATTGCCGGTGGGTTATCAACAATTGCGCGTTGTAAGGTAGCCAATAATTGTGGCAACAATTGAATTTTGCTGTGGTAATCTTTTATTTTTGCAACTGCTGTTGCAGTAGCAGTAGATGATGAGGTTAATGAATTCAACTGTTCTTGTATCCGAGGTAGTAGCAATAGTGCTTGGCGCAATTGAATCAGGTCACGTGGTCGTGCTGATTTAAGTGCAATGCGAGCCAAAATGCGTTCAATATCGCCAATGTCACGTAGCAAATGGTGAATAACTGCAAAATTTTGCGCAGTTAAAATGGTGCTAATTATTTCTTGACGTTGTTCAATTAATTTGTGATCGCGTAATGGGCGCTTTATCCAGCGATTGAATAAACGACTACCCATTGGGGTTGCGGTGTGATCGTAAATTCTGGCTAAAGTGTTTTCACGCTCACCGTTTAAATTATAGGTCAATTCAAGGTTACGTTGAGTGGTTGCGTCCAGAATAATTGCGTCTTCGCGTCGTTCGACAATCAAACCCCAAATGTGTAGTAGTTGGGCTCTTTGAGTTTCTTTGGTGTATTGCAGTAGACTGCCTATAGCGGTTAATGCAACAGGTGAAGTTTCGCAGCCAAAACCAGTCAGATCATAGGTTTTTAGCTGTTGCATCAGTAACCTTATTGCCAAATCGTAAGTAAACTCCCATGGTGGTCGTTGGCGCAGTCCATTGATATGATTCAATTTTTTAATGAACGGAGAGTCTTCGCTTATGAGCAGTTCAGCTGGTTGTAACCGCGCAAGTTCGCCGCGCAACGCATCTTCACCAGTGACTTGTAAAATATGCATACGACCGCTGGTTATATCAAGCCATGCCAGACCAAAAGTATTTGCTTCGTGATGCAATGAAACCAAGAAATTATCACGTCGTTCCTCTAGCAGTGATTCGTCGGTGACAGTTCCGGGAGTAATGATGCGCGCTATCTGACGCTCAACTGGTCCTTTGGAAGTTGCAGGATCACCAGTTTGCTCACAGATTGCAACAGATTCACCGAGCTTAATCAGTTTTGCTAAATACGAATCAACTGCATGATAGGGAACGCCAGCCATAGGAATGGGATTACCAGCAGATTGGCCACGCGTTGTTAACGTTATGTTGAGGAGTTTTGCTGCTTTGCGAGCATCGTCATAAAACAATTCGTAAAAGTCTCCCATGCGATAAAAAAGCAGGATATCTGGATGTTCTGCTTTGATTTTCAAATATTGCTGCATCACGGGTGTGTGTTGAGTGTTGGAGATTGACATAACTGTATACTGTTCCAGAGCGGTGTTTGTTTCCGTGTTGACAAAATTTACGCATTTTATCACGCTATTTTGGGTATTTTATACTGTTCTAATTCTTTGTGTTCTAGTTCTCGTTATATCACTTCATTTTCATCAGTGGTGCTATACATGTGAGAGATTATGTTTTTTTCATTGGTATGTGATAGAATCCGCCGCGTTTTTTGTTCAAGTTTTTGATATTTGTAGTGTCCGGGGTGAGGCATAATACTGATTTTTAGTGCAACTATTCATAACTATGCCTGCTGTGCGTTAAACTCGAGCGCGCGCAGGTGTAGCTGTCAGGACTATGTGAAAGTGTGGCCTTGAGTGAATAGATATCTTTACAATTTTAAACCAAACGGAGAAAAGAAGTATGCGTAAATTATTGTCTGTTGTCGCTGGTGCAGTTATGTTGTTTGGGGTGCAGTTGGCTTTTGCTGCGGATCTTAAAATCGCTGTAATAGATTTGAAAACTGTGTTGCAAAACTCAGTTATGGTTGAAGAAAAGCGAAAATTATTGCAAGGTCAATTTGAACCGCTTAACAAGGAAATGATAGAGTTACAGAAAAAATTGCAGGATGATGATGCCAAATACGCTAAGGACAGTGCTGTTATGAAGGAGCAGGAAAAGAAAGATGCAATTGCTAAGCTTACTGAACAAGGTAAAAAATTGCGCGAAATGCAGGTAAATTTCCAACAAAAACTGACGGTTGCTGAGGAAAAGGCGATGCAGGAAGTATCTGATGCGATTCAGAAAGTAGTGGACGGTATTGCTAAAGAGAAGAAATTTGATTTGATTTTAGCTAAAGGTGCCGTTGCTTACAGTAACCCGAGTTTTGAAATTACTGACGAGGTTTTGAAAAATCTTGGTGGCGTTAAGAGTGCGACTACGCCTAAAGAAAAAAAGTAATCAAATTTAGTATCCAATAAGTTAATGGCAACTGTTCAATACACTCTTCGCAAATTAGCCGATTTTCTTGGTGCTGATTTGCGAGGAGATCCTAATTGTCCTATCTTTAACATCGCTCCTCTAGATCGGGCTCGAGCTGGTGATATTAGTTTTTTGGAGAAATCTGCCTACAGGGATTGTTTGGTCACTACTTTGGCATCGGCGGTGATTCTGCGCTTGGCCGATGCAGTCGGTGCCGATCAGTTGCAACAACCGTGCCAGAATTTTCTTATAGTAAAAGACCCCTATGTGGCTTATGCCAAGGTAAGTTCTCTGTTCGCCACTAAGATCCCAACTTTACCAGCTGGAATTCATTCTTCAGCAGTTGTTGGTGCATGTTGTACCATTGATACCTCGGCTGCCATTGGTGCCAATTGCGTTGTTGGTAACAACGTGATCATTGGGAAAAATACTGTGATGGATGCTGGTTGTGTTGTTGGTGATCATGTCGTGATTGGTGACGATACAAAACTATACGCTAATGTGACCATCTATTACGGTGTGCATGTTGGTAGTAGGGTAATTATTCATAGTGGAGCTGTTATTGGTGCTGATGGATTTGGGATGGCTAACGATAGCGGGGTGTGGTGCAAAATTTATCAGTTGGGTAGTGTGGTGATTGGTGATGATGTTGAAATTGGGGCCAATACTACCATCGATCGCGGTGCTTTGGTTGATACCGTAATTGGAAACGGAGTGAAAATAGATAACCAAGTGCAAGTTGGGCACAATGTGCAGATTGGTGAGCACACTGCAATTGCTGGATGTGTGGGTATTGCAGGTAGTACTAGGATTGGAAAGCATTGTATGATCGGCGGTGGCGCTGGTATTAACGGTCACATTACCATTGCTGATGGTACCATAGTGACCGCTAGCAGCAACATTCACAAATCCATCACGCAACCAGACATTTATGCTTCTGGAATTCCCGCAGTTTCTCATCGTACGTGGTGGCGTATATTGAAAAGGTTATTTCAGTTAGATGAAATAGTGAATCGGCTCAAAAAATTGGAGCAAGAGTTTTATGGTTACAATAAACACAGCTAGCGCGATGAACGTGATGAGTAAGGCTAGCGTAACGGAAAAAACGCAAAAAATGCTTGGGTTTAATGAAATTAAGGACTATTTGCCTCATCGTTATCCGTTCATCTTTGTAGATAAAGTTTTAGACTATCAGTTGGGGAAGTCAATTCATGCTATAAAAAATGTTACTGGCAATGAAAATTTTTTTAATGGACATTTTCCGTCGCAGCCAATTATGCCGGGGGTGTTAATGATTGAGGCATTGGCACAAACAGCTGGGATGTTATATTTCTTGACTACTAATACCAAAGCCAGTGAAAAAGATTTTTTTTATTTAGCTGGTGTTGATAAGACTCGTTTTAAGCGAATTGTTTATCCTGGAGATCAACTGCATTTTTGGGTTGAGATGGGAAGCAATAAGCTGGGTCTTTGGTTATTTAATGCTAAGGCAACGGTCGATAGTATCGATGGTGACCTTGCTTGCTCGGCTGAACTAAAGATAGTAAAAGGGGTTTTAAGACATGATTAATTCAATTGATCCACGTGCAGTTGTCCATCCAAATGCTAGAATTGCAGCTGATGTCGTTATTGGTCCCTTCGCGGTTATTGGTGAAAAAGTAACAATAGGGGAAGGCACTACTATTGGATCGCATGCGGTCATTGAGGGTAGGACCACTATTGGTCGTAATAATAAGATTTTTCAATTCGCTGCTATTGGAGCAGTACCACAGGATAAAAAATATCAAGGTGAAGATACAGCAGTAGAGATTGGCGATGGTAATGTGATTCGCGAATTTTGCACGATTCATTGTGGTACAGTTCAAGGGAATGGAGTGACTAAAATCGGCAATAGAAATTTCTTAATGAATTATGTGCACATTGCTCATGATTGTACTTTGGGTGATGAAACAGTCTTTGCTAACAATGCAACGCTTGCTGGTCACGTGACGGTCGGTAGCTATGTGACTTTTGGTGGCTTTGCGAAGGTACTGCAGTTTTGTGCAGTTGGTGACTATAGTTTCGTTGCTGGAGCCACTGATGTCGTTAAGGATATCCCACCATATGTGTTGGTTTCTGGATACTATGACAACGTTAAAGTGTATGGTTTGAATGTAATTGGGTTGAAGCGTCGTAATTTTAACGAGGAGACCCTTAAAATTTTAGAACGAGCTCTAGATATCATCTATCATAAAAATTTAACAGTGCAACAAGCTATTCCAGAGTTGGAACAACTGATTACTAGTTGCCAGGAAGTGCGTAAATTTATTGATATGTTGCAAAACAGCAAGAGAGGAATAATCAGGTAAGGTAATCTGTTATAAGTGTGTTTCCGTACCAGTGACTTTGCGCGTTTTGTTATTGCGATAAAAGCCTTGCAATTATTTAAAAAAAGCGTATAAATACGACCCGCGGCAGGGCCGGTTATGAAAGCTATGGTTGTAGTCAAAGTCGGCTTTGCTGTTATTGTATTGTAACGTTACAATATTTTTAGTTTAGTGGTTGCTTTACTGAATATGCGGTACCTGGTGGTGTTGTTTTTTTTGGTGAAGCAGATTGTTTAATTTAATAACTAATAGCAAAATAGGATTTCAGATATGAAACTTGTAAAAGTCGTTTTAGTCGCAACAGTGCTTGCATTTACTGTTGGTTGTGCTTCTCAGAAACCTGCTCCAGCTCCAGCTGAGCCAGTCATGGCCCCAGCTCCAGTTGTAGAGGATATCGCCAAACACAAGAAAAAACATAAGAGAAAGCATAAAGATAAACTAGGTGCGGCATCTGTTCAGCAGGTTAAAGATACCGATAAATAGTCTTATTTTTGTTTTTGTATATGAAAAGCCGGGATTTTTCTCGGCTTTTTTTTTGTGGTAAGTTGTAATTTAACGCGGCGCTTGGCCTTATGTTTTTTGTTAAGCAGCAACTTAAAATGTTTCCGTTTTTATTAATTTTAATTTACCGTACCGAGCTATATGACTACTACTCTTCACACCAAAGTACCTATGACAATTGAGGGAGCTGTGCAGTTGCGTCAGGAGCTAGAACAATTAAAACGCAAGCGAGTAGAAACCACGGTAGCAATTGCCGAGGCACGTGCGCATGGTGATCTTAAAGAAAACGCAGAATATCACGCAGCAAGGGAGCAACAGAGTATCTTGGAAGCAAGGATACGTGATGTTGAATATAAGCTAGCGTACGCTACCGTTATCGATATCAAAAAAATTCCAAGGCAAAATCACGTGATTTTCGGTGTTACAGTGCATTTATCAGACATAGCTAAAGGGGTTGAGGTGGTTTACAAATTAGTTGGTGAAGATGAGGCGAATATTGATTTGGGTAAAATATCGATTCTTTCACCCTTGGCTAGAGCTTTAGTTGGAAAGAGCGTTGGCGATATAGTGGAAGTCACTACGCCATTAGGGATGACCGATTATGAAATTATACGAATAGAGCACATATAGGTTGGGGATCTAGAACAGAAAGGATAGTTTTTCAAGTAACAGTACATTACATTGAATCAATTTGAGTATTAAAGTGACCAAGTACGTAAGAGTAAGATATTATATGTCTTCTCGTTGTTTATCTTCATCCGTTGATGCCATTTATGCTATTTGTGAATGAGATTTTTAGATTGTGTGGCACCAACCCCAGTTCAACCGTTTCGCTATAAACAAGACTTAAGGAGATTATTTATATGATCATGATTAAAAAGAGCTTCCAAAAGATGTTTGCCCCCATTGTTATTTGTTTCGTAATCCTGATGACTTTTTGTGCTAGCCCCATTTTTGCGGAGACAAAAGATATTGCGGAAAGTGCTACGGTAAAATGTGATAAAGAAGTTGTCAAAGCTGTGGTGCACAGTAGTGCGATTGGGTTAGGCGCATTATTGCACGAAATAAAGGATGAAAAAAAACGTGTACATTTGATTAGGACTTTCATTGATCACATTCGTTTTTATCACGATAACTCTGGGTACCTTTATGTCTATGACTATAACTGTGTCAATATTGCTCACGCTGCGCAAAAAGACTTACAGGGCAAGAATTTATACGATTATAAAGATGCGAAAGATAAATTTGCTGTTCGTGAAGTGAGCGCCATTGCAAAGAATGGTGGAGGATTTGTGGAATACTATTGGAAAAAATCTAATCTTGATAAGAAAAAAGATGAAGTGAGAAAAATTGGTTATGCAGAGCCTATTCCAGGTACAACTTATTTCATAGGTAGTGGTTTATATCTGCCTGAATAGATGGAGTGGTGTTGCGTTTTTCGTGTTATCCGGTGTGGTTTTATTCTTCGTTATCCCACGGTACTGAAGTTATTAGGCTTCTTTGCTGCTGCTAAAATTCTAATTTTAGGTGATTTTTATGAAGATGGATCTGGAGACATATCCAACATTTCTAAGTGATCGCGCTCGTGAAGATGAAAATGAATCAGGTGTAGAAGATTTCAGGCCATGGTCGTTATTTAAGGGCATGTTCAGTGCTTCGTTTGGTATTTTGCAATATTGGTGGGATAAACAAGAGACGAAAGAAAAAAAGAGGGAAAAAGAGAAAGAGAAGGAGAAAAAGAAACAAGAAGCAGTAGAAAATATATTGTATTTAATACAGGTAATATTTTTTTTTCCGCTTTATCTGTTTGTTTTGAAACCACCTTTATGGCTTAGAGTTTTGATTGATCCAATAGTAACGTGGACAGTGCGATGCATTTATCTTCCTTGTACCGCAGTACTTCAAGCGTTAGCGTTAGTCATGAAAGTATCACTGTGGTTGCCTTTTCATCTATTGATAAGTTTTAAATCACTCAAAGAAGATGGTTGGAAAAGATCATTTCAAAACATAAAAGACTCGTTACTAAAGCATACATCAGCCATAAATGAGTTATGGCTGATGACTCTCCTTGCTTTTCGCACAGTGGCATTTACAGCATTGATAAGTACCAAAGCAGTGTTAGTTTTAATTGCTTCTCCAGTATTACTGTTGGTGGAGTTACTAAGGGCAATTGGAAGGTTGTCGTTGTGGGCGTTGCGAGGGTTAAAGATAATCAAGAAAGAAATTTCCCAAGAAGATAAAAACAACAGCGATAGTGACGGCAATGAAGTTAATTCTTCTCAAGGCATCAAAGGTTTTATTTTCCGTTCTTTATCAGAAGATTTTAAATTGTGTTTTGGTACTGCATTGGAAAAAGGTAAGCCTTCAGATTTTAAAATTTTAATTGACGATTTTATTTCGTGTTTATTTCCTACCGTTAGATCAGGCAACATTGTGAATTGGTTCGTATTTTATCCTTTGGGCACATTGAGTAAACTGCGACCATTGTGGAATAGGGCGTCTAAGGTTCATTTGAAGGATCATATGGCAAGAGAAATATTCAAAGGAGGAATAAACATTTTTTATTCTTTTCCTACTCAAATTTTATTTGGAGATGAAAACCAACCAGGAACAAGGGAAGAAAAAGGAATCAATGTTTTCACAGCAAGTATTGAAAAAGCTGAAAAACCTAATAAACATAAACAGAATAAGCCAAAGAAAATTCATAAGTTGGATAAAAATAAGAGCGAAAAAAATGAAGTTAATGAAATTATAGTCAATGAGGAAAATGCTGATAATAAGGATAAAAATAAAATCATAATTGATGATAAAGATGAGAAAAATAAAGAGAATGAAAAAGATGAAAATGGTAATAAAAATAAAGAAAAAGAAGAAGAAGGTGGTGATGAAATAGATCGCATTATCAGCGAAGACAATAAAAATTCAAAAAAAGAAATTACAACTATAGATGATTTCATAAAGCTTAAAACAGAAAATGAGAATGCCATTATCGAATTACATGATGTTTTGCTTAATTGGTATACTCCAATTAATAGCAAACTGTTGGTTAATCACGTAAATGAAAAAAACACCAAAAGTAAAGCAATAATATTTAATTTTAATGAACATTCTGATAATTGCTTGTTGGTGACGGTAAAAGAAAATATTTCAAAAAATATTTATATAGAAAGTAGCATTAAAGTAACTCGCGTTTATCTAGAAAATAATATACGTCGCAAGAAGAATGAATTGTTTAACTATTGGCGGACAAAAATTAATAAAAATAATGAAAGCGACATAGATGAGATAAATAATAGCAAAATAATTTCTAAAAAAAATAACATAAATAAAAAAATAAATAAAAAAAACGAGCAAATAGTTGATAAGAAAGATGTTTTTAAATCGGTAGAAGAGGCGTTGCAATTTATCGAAAATGAATGTAATGGAAACGATAAAGAGATGAGAAATGTAGGCGATGAAAATAAAAATAAAACTGAAAATGTCGATATTATTACAAAGAAAAAAATATCAAAAATAAAATTCATTTTGGGCAAAATTGAGATTATTTTAAATAAAAATGATGATAATGAATCTGAACGTTATAGTGAAAAAAATAAAAATAAAATGATTAAATTAAAAAAATACGTAACGAGAATTGTAGATCATTTAAATAGAAATAAAGATCGCGATAAAAAATATTTAAAAAATATGATGCAAAGATTAAATGCAATTAAATCTATTAAGGTCGATCATGATGTTTTAAAGGAAAATAAAGAATCAGATAAGTGCGATGAAAAATTATATTTAAAAAACAAGAAAATTGAAATTATAAATACCGCAAATAAATATTTGGAAAAAATAAACGAAATTTTGGATCAATACGAGTTTTTTACAAAAAACGAAAAACTTGATTTTAATGAGTGTGAAAAGTTGATAAGCGCAAAAAAAATTCTAAATAACAAAATAGAAAGCTATTGTAAAATTCGATTATTTCAAAATATTAAGAACGGAAAATATAATAATTTAATTAAAACAAAAGATGTTTTAGATGAGATTATGTCGTTAATAATGAAAGAAGCAAAATGCAAAAAAAATTCTCTAAAAATATACGGTAAAAATAAAAGCGAATTTATGAAAAATATGTTTGAAATTCGCAAAGTATTATCGGTAAATTATTCAAGCAAATCAAATAAATTAAAAAACAAATTGAAAAAAGACACGAAAAATAAAAAAATAAAAAATATAAAAGAAACGCAAGATAAAAATGAATTAAGAAAATTACAAATTAAAAAATTCTTTAATGTTACTGAAACAGAAGAAAAAGATGCATTACATCATTCGCTGATACTCAAAAAAGGTGACGCTGAATTGGTTTGTTATTTTTTTGGAACGGAAAAACAAAACAATGAAGAAATTGAAATAATTAAAGGAACTCCTTATTCTATGAGGTTTGTGTTAACTTTATCATTTTTTAATATCAACATGATGAAAAAATTTACCTATAATTCGTCTGGAAAATTCAATTCAATTGATTTAGATACAAAAGCACTCAAAGTAGCAGAAATGATTTTTTGGGATGATTTAGATTTAGATGTTGAAAATGATAAAGTTATAAGTATAAATAAAAAAACAAATAAAAAATACGATGATAGTTTATTTTTATCCGAGACTTTTCCATTATTTACTTATATTGAAGAATGGAAAAATAAGTTTAAAAAAGAAAAAATTAAGATAATAAAAATAAAAGATGAAGAGAAAGGCGAAAAATATGGAGAGTATTTGAATTTAAATTGTAATTTATTGAAAAAATTAGAGTATAGTAATAACGATAATAACTTAATAGAAAATAAAAACAATGACAATGGCAATGATGGTGAAATAAATAATAAAGTAACAAAAGGAATTTGTGTAAAAAATATAATGATTGGCTTAAATTTTAATAATAATATATTAAATAACAGCAATGACATTCAAAATAAAAATGAAAATAACGATAAGGTTGATAAATTAAATACGGTTATTGGTTTTAATGAAAGAGAAAAATTTGAAAATTTTGAAGATATTCATATTAATTTTAACATCTAAACTAGTTGGATTGTGTTATTTTTAAGTACTCGACAAAATTATATCCAAATAAACCAAATAAGTATCGGTAATAATAAAATAAGAGTGATTATATAAATAATCACTCTTATTGGAATTTATGTAGGGCAATAATCTTTCGTCAGGTCCATGAACGCAACAAGCAACTTTTGCATAGAACAAAAAATTCATAAAAAATAGCAATATAATTATAGCTGCCCCCGTGGCAGCCTCACTGCTGCGCTGCAATATTCCTTCAAACTCATCTGCTAAATTTACATTAATTATATATATATATGTTTAAAAAAATTCTTCTTGGTATTACCGGTGGCATTGCTGCTTACAAAACAGTGGAACTGGTACGATTGCTGAGAGGCAACGGCGCTGAAGTAAAAATAATAATGACTAAAGCAGCTCGGCAATTGATAACACCGCTGACTTTACGTTCGGTTTCCAACAATATGGTTTATACCGAGATGTTTCAATTGGATCCAAATTCAAATTTAAACACTAGCATTGAACATATTGATTTAGCGCGATGGGCTGAGGTGCTACTGATTGCTCCAGCAACTGCTAATATCATCGCCAAAATAGCACATGGTATTGCGGATGATTTGCTGTCCACCGTTTCTTTGGCGACCGCTGCACCGATTGTCGTCGCACCAGCAATGAATCATCAGATGTGGGATAACGCGGCTACTCAAAATAATATTCAGCTTTTAGCAAAGCGTAACGTCCATATTTTTGAGCCAACCGTTGGGATGCAAGCTTGCGGTGAAATTGGCATTGGTCGCATGCAGGAGCCGCAACAATTACTCACCGCTTTATCTTCACTCTTCGCTATTGCTGCCGTCGTTAATAGATCCAAACATACTGGCTATGTTGGTTCTAATTGTACTAGTTCGAGTCACACAGCTAACAACCTTTCACCCTTTTTGTCGGAATATCGGATAATTATTACTGCTGGGACCACTCATGAAAAGATCGATAACGTGCGTTATTTGAGTAACTATAGTTCTGGCAAAATGGGATATGCATTAGCGCAAGCAGCACATGAGGTTGGGGCACAAGTGACATTAATCAGCGGACCAACTAATTTAAACTTGCCAGCACCTACACCGGCAGTAGTGAATGACCTAGTAGTCGATGCCCATACCTGTCCTCCCCACAACAGCATTAAAGTGATAAATGTAACCACAGCGCAAGAAATGTATGACGCCGTGATGAGCCAGTTTGGTGCCACTAGCACTAGCAATAGTTGTCGTGACATTTTCATCGCAGCTGCTGCAGTTGCTGATTATCGACCAGTTCAAACGCTGATACAAAAACTTAAACGGGAAAATCAAGACAAGATTTCTTTAGAACTTGAACGCACTCCGGATATTCTTAGTGCTGTAGCCGCTTTACCGCAACCGCCATTTACTATTGGTTTTGCTGCTGAAACCGAAAATCTTTTGGCAAATGCAACAAAAAAATTACAAGCTAAAAACATTGACATGATTGTTGCCAATAAAGTTGGGTTTGATGCTGTAACGCAGCAACCAATTGGATTTAATAGCGATGAAAACGAAGTGGTAGTATTACGTAAAGATAAAGGTGGTAAAGATGGTGCGGCAATGACACCGTCGTCAGCAGCAGTGGGCAATCCTCTTTCTTTGCCTTTAGCTCCTAAACTGGAATTAGCGCGGAAGTTAATCAGAATTATTTACCATGAACATCACGAGCATAAGGTCGGTTAATGCACACATCGTCACCATCACCAGTGCAGCTGCGCGCAGCACTACTAGCAAGAATTCGTCAATTTTTCCATAAACGCAATGTGCTTGAAGTAGAAACACCTCTCCTCTGCTTCAGCACTATTCCATCGGCGCATCTTGAGAGTTTTGTAACTTATTATTCTCCAACTCCAATGACAACGGCGTCACCGACAACACCAACAGCGTTATATCTGCAAACCTCACCAGAATTCGCTATGAAAAGATTGCTAGCTCAATATCATTGCGATATCTATCAAATTTGCAAAGCATTTCGTAATTATGAATATGGAAAAATACATCATCCTGAATTTACTATGCTTGAGTGGTATCGTGTTGGCTATGACCATTATCAGTTGATGGATGAAGTAGACGAACTGTTGCGATTTATTTTAAATATTGATGATACAAATAAATCTCAACGTTTTACCTATGCTGCAATTTTTGAGCACTATTTACAAATCAACCCGCACTCAGCTTCAATTGAAGAATTGCAACAATGCGCACAACAACGCGATGTCAACATAGCCAACACTGATTGGCCAGAGCCAACAGCGTCATCATCATCAGGCAGCAAAAACATTCGAGAGGACTCTGAGCGGCAACTGCAACGAGAGCTAAAATCAAAATGCGAAGAGTATAAACGTGATATGTGGTTGCAATTGCTATTAACTCATCTCATCGAACCTCAGTTAACTCAACAAATTGCTCCGGTTTTCATTTATGATTTTCCATCATCACAAGCCGCTCTTGCAAAAGTTAGGTGCGATGAAAACACCAAGCTAACAACAAACACAGGTATGGCAATTGCTGAGAGATTTGAGGTCTACGTTAGGGGAATAGAATTGGCAAATGGCTTTCATGAATTACGTGATCCTGATGAGCAACGCCAGAGATTTGAAACTGATTTGGCAACACGTCGTAGACTTGGGATGTCGTCTCCACCACTCGATGAAAAATTTTTAAGTGCCTTATCAGCAATGCCACCTTGTGCTGGTGTGGCGTTAGGTGTCGATCGGCTGTTGATGATTCTTGCAAATGCTAATACACTGCGCGACGTTATGAGTTTTGATATTGAAACGATTTTACCCTAGGTAGCTAGAGGTAGGAAGGCAACTATGAGTATCAAGCCAGATTTTTGGATTCGTGAGGTTTCATTGCAGCAAAGAATGATTGAACCATTTGTGGACCGACAAATTCGTACTGTTGTTGCTGCATCATATTTTTCTGAAGAACGGCTCGAACAACAAAGTAACAGCCAAAATAGCAATAATGCAAACAACGTTATTTCTTATGGTTTGTCTAGTTATGGTTATGATGTGCGTTGTGCTAATGAGTTTAAAATATTTACCAACATTAACTCTGCCTTTATTGATCCGAAAAATTTTGATCCCAATAGTTTTGTTGATGTTGTCACCGACGTTTGTATTATTCCGCCCAACTCTTTTGTGTTGGCACGCACCGTTGAATACTTTCGCATTCCACGCAATGTCATTGCAATCTGTCTTGGCAAATCAACTTACGCTCGCTGTGGCATTATTGTCAATGTCACACCATTAGAACCAGAATGGGAAGGCCATGTGACTTTAGAATTTTCCAACACCACCACCCTCCCCGCTAAAATCTACGCCAATGAAGGTGTAGCACAAATGCTGTTTTTAGAATCCGAACAGCCATGCGAAGTATCATACCGAGATCGCCAAGGAAAATATCAGGGACAAATTGGCGTGACGTTACCGAAAACGTAAACAAAATGTAAAAAAGAAACGGAAAAAATCTTCGTGAATAAATTAGTTTTTTTTGATTTAGACGGCACCATTATCAATAACCCCAGTTCTGAAAATCGTTTTATCTATTTTTTAATGAAAAATGGTCATTTGGGCTTGAAGCAAATTTGGGAATGCTTAGTGTTTTTATGCAAGTGGTCTCGGTATTTCAAATGCGAAGTTTTGGTGAAAAATAAAGCCTATCTTACCAATTTATCTGTAAGTGATGTTGTTGCATTGGCAGCACAGTTCACCCATCAAAACTTATTACCATGTATTCGGCCGGCACTTAGACAATGTATCGATGAGCACCATCGAGTTGGAGATTTCGTAGTCTTGCTTACTGGTTCTCCAGATTTTATTGCCGATATTTTTGCCAAACATTTAGCAATTGATGAACTGCAAGCGGCACGATTTGCGCATTATCATAATTGCGGCAATAGTGTTGACGCCAGTAGTAATGTCGCAACTGCTTTATTTAGCAATGAACCGCCATTACAACATCCCTACGCAGCGGAGAAATTAAAAATTGCTATAGACGTGTGTGCTAAACATCGGGTAAATATTGCAGATACCATTGCTTACGGTAATTCTATTCACGATTACGCATTACTTAATGCTTGCGGTATACCGATTGCAGTAACACCGGATTGCAGCTTACGCAAAATTGCACTAAGCAAAGGATGGAAGATAATTAATTTATGAAAAAAACTATTGTTCTTGCAACCAACAGCGTTGGTAAACTTAACGAACTAAAAACAATTTTAGCTAATGTTAATTGGATCAATAATAATAGTGATGTTGCTAATGATAATGATAGCAACGACGACAGTAATGTCACTGATAATGGCAATAATAAATCCCCTATCGATCATGAATTTAAAAACAAATGCAACATTACCATCATCAGTCAACAGGAGTTAGCTACCACATTTCCGTCACCAATACCTCCTTGCATTGAAAGTGGTCTTACTTTTGTTGAGAATGCCATCATCAAAGCGCGTCATGTTTGTAGTTATACTGCAGATAAATTTGCTGCCATTGCTGATGACTCTGGTCTAGTGGTGGACGCACTAGGCGGCGCTCCAGGAATTGTTTCAGCACGTTATGCCACTGTTATGAATGAGTGTGCGAGTGAATGCTCAGATGCAATAAGAGTGATCAAATCGGCATCAGATAGCGATAATCTAAATAAACTTTTACGCAATCTTAAAAACATTACCTTTGAAAGACGCAGTGCACGTTTTTATTGTGTTATGGTATATCTACGTTGCATCAGCGATCCTGCTCCAATCATTACTCAAGGTACATGGGAAGGAAAAATTTTGACCGCACCACAGGGAGAAAATGGTTTTGGTTATGATCCAGTCTTTTGGGTTCCAAATTACAATTGCGCTGCTGCAGAACTGCCACCAAACATTAAAAATCAAATTAGTCATCGTGCTCAAGCCTTTAAAGAATTGGTCGAGAAATTACATTCAGAATTATGCTGAGAGTATTTGTTGAGCATTAGGCATGACGCTTCATCGAATTACCTAATCAGAAGAAGAGAACAAAAGCTAGCATATTACAATCATAATATGCACTTCATCTGATCTTAATCTTTATTTGTTATTATTAGTATCCTACATACTCATTACAAATCGTTTTGTGAAAATCGAAGAGATAATTTTATACGATCTGTAAGCTTTACTAATATATGACAATTCGAAAGAGGTTAAACCTATGGGAAAGAAAAAAGAAAACAAAAAAAATACAATAAGTGGTAAAGATAAACAACAAGAGGATAGTAACCTCGCTAAGAGTAGTAGCGATTCTAGAAATAATGGCGATTCTATAGGGCTTCTTCTAAAAGCTATTGATGAAATTGAGAAGAATAAAGATAAAGATGCCAATAATAGTAGCCTAAACGTAAATGTGAATGCTGCAAAAAAGAACCGAAACAGAAAACGTTATAGAAAAGACATTTCCGGTACCCTAACCAAAAACCAAGAAAAGAATAAGGAAAAAAAAGATGAAAAGATAGAAAATAGTAAAAATGGTCTCAATCAATTTTCATCTAAAACTGTAAGTTTGTCTGATAACTTAAATCAGGATCCCAGCGATATTATTGGAGTGCAATACAAGGGACTTCTTTTAAAGAATAATAATACTAGTAATAGTGGTTTAGTAAATAACGGAAACAATAGCAAAAACGACACGCTGTCAACTAGCTCAAAGTGCTCAAGTATGTTTCCGAATAATAAGAAAAGAAAAATAGTAAAAGACATATCAATTGTAACAGAAAAAAATAACTCATTTACTATAACTAAAGCAGATGATTTCAATAAACAAAGTGGAACTATTTTTCTCTCGCCTCCTAATCTAAATAAAATATCGCAAAATATAATAAATTTAAACAATATAAATGGCGATGAGATAACAGATAAGGATTTTACCACTGGTGGTTTGATAAAAAGGGATAGTAGCAGTTATAGCAATTTGCCCTACTTCACGAATTTGGTACGTAGTGTGATCGATGATTATAATAATGGTGGTGACCAAAATAAAAAAGATGGAAGTATGGTAATTTGTAGAGTGGAATTCCGCATTACGCTTTCTTTTAAAGAAGGCAAAAAATATGTTGTTTCTCTGGCTGTTAATGCTAAAAATGAACCAACTTCTTCTTGTAAAAAGTACTTTTCCTCTGAGGAAAAGAATAAAGAGCGCAAAGATTTTTTATTGACGTTAATAGACAAGGTGCGGGATAAAAGTGAACAGAACAATCTGAATAAATTCGAAGGTGAGGTAGAGGTCGATATTGTTGCATCTGTTCCAACAACTGATTTCCATCCTAAAAAAGAGTATACACACGACAAAATATCTGCCGAGTATTTTCAAGAAATTTTTAGGACAATGCGCGTGTTGGTGAAAAAAATAGATAAGTCCCCAGCTTTTAATTTTTACTATATCGTTCTTAATTGTATCAAGGACTCTGATGTGACAGTGAGGATAAAAATAGCAGACAGTCGCTACAACTCGATAGTAGAAAATGTTAATGGTAAAGTGATGAGTGAAGAAACACTTAAAGGAGTTATTGAAAATATTTTTTTGTCATTTGATCTCATTCCCGTACAAATATCTGTTTTAAAAGGTGAAAACATTGTTCGTATTTTTTATGCAAAAACACCACAGGATAAGCAAAAAATAAATAATGTTTTGGCTGACCTTAATTGTCTCAATTGTGATGTAGATGAGAAACAGTTAAAAGAGGTATCTAGCGGCAGTCTACCGTTTAGTAATTCATTTAGTTGCAATAATTCAAATAATAATAACAATTTTAATTTTAATGGCGAAAACATTGAGAATAAAAATAAAAATGAAAAAATTAATATACAGCAAAATAATTTTGTGAGTAACAATATCTATTTTAATAACTATAATAATTTTTTCTTAAACAATCAGAACATTAACTCCAGTAATTTAAACCAAAAAAAAGAACAAAATAGTTTGTGATAAAAATCCTAGTATCTGGTTTTCAACATATCAATCAGCATATAAAATTTCAACAAGATATGTTGTTTTGCCGAAATATTTTAGCAAAATGGGATATTTTATTTTGAAGAAATAGGACATTATCGCTTTGCTGCTACATTTATGGTGCAATTCGTAGCAATTGGCATACAACTAGAGTTAATATAGCCTTAATGCCATTGCACTATAATCTTATTAGGGATGGTGAAAAAACTAATCTTAAACTCGAGGCTTTTATGCAAACATTTCCAGATAGTACTCATGCCATATTTAATAATTGTTCTCTCTTAGTTCCTAGTAGAGAGATACGTGAAGCTATACACTATTTTTCCTTGGATGAAGAATCAAGAAAAAAACTAAAGGAATCTAAGGAAGATGGACAAAGTCACACCAATCTTGAGAAATTTAAAGATGGCTATGAGCAGCTGCGACAAGCATTCATCATTTATTATAAACTTGATGATGGTTTTACCTTAAAAGATTTGGATGATTTATTCACCAGCATGGACTGTTGTAATAGCAATCGCTTTGCCTGGCAAATGATTATAGGACCACCACTACGCCTACTCATGAAGAGTGAGAGGCCAAAAGGTAGCCCGTTTTATCCTAAAATTGAAATAAAAGATTCTGCGAAGAAATGTCTCAATACATTGGGCTTTGCCGTTGTTGAGCATCAAAAAGAAATTAAAAAAAATCTGAGTGAAGGAGATAACCCGGAAAAAAATCAACAAACAGTTGCCATAGATGACGCAATATCTGGTGAGTATTACCCCGATGATAACGCTCCATTTAAGACAATCCACGTCGGGATGAAATTAGTGCATGATGAAAATAATAAGGAATGCGGATTTAAAATAAGTGAAGAAGGATCATTGGTATACGATGAGCATTGGAATAGGTGTAGTGGTGCAGGCGATATTGATGAGAAAAAATTATTCGATGATTCGGTTGAGTTCCATGACTCGCAATTGCCGCTGAAGAAAATTTACGATCAGATTACTGTCGAGCAAAATGGTCAACTGATAAAATCTAGTAAAAATGAGAAAAGTGAAGATGATGACGAAAAGATTGAATCCATTAAAGAAAATGATGAGGAGTATCATAATCGAGTAGAAAACGGATTTGAAAATCTGAAAGAAACAGTGCAAAAAGCAGTAAAGCAATTGCATAAAGATTTGATCAAATCATTTGTTGAGAAAGACATTTTGGGAAAAATTATTGAGAAAAAAAATAAAGAAACTAGCAACCAAAACCAAGAAAAAGAAAATGATTCTGAAAATAGTAAAGAGTTAGAGTTAAATAAAGTTAAAGTTGATGAAGAAAAAAGAGAATCTGAAGATGAGTATATGAATGATTTGTTTGGTTATTTTAGTGAAAATGATCAGCAATCTCAAAAAGAACAGGATAAAAAAATAAAAAAACAAGAGATGCTTAATGAAAAACAAAAGAAAGATGATAAAAACAGAGAAGATTTAGACAAGATCGGTATGAAACAAGGTGAACTTTGTACAAATCTTAGGAAATGCGCTGGTGATATTGTTTTTGTTAAAGAATTTGAACAAATAATGGGTGAGTGGGAAGCTGACCCTGCTAAAAATAAAAAATCGGTTAGGGAATATTATTTAGAAAAAAGCAAACGCCTTGCCCTATTACGTTTAGCTGATGAATTAGAGCTAACTTTTACTAAGTTAAAAGACCAAAACAATGCGCGAGCAACGGCAGTTGGATTAATTGAAGTGATAAATAAACATGGAAGTAAGTTAGTCGAACATAAACATCCCAAAATCGCTCAACTCTTAGATGATTTTATTACTGTGTTATTAACAATAGTGGTAGTCCCCATTGCTCTGATTCGCAAAAAACATCCTCAAGATGACAACCTTAAAGACAAAGAGCAACAAAATAAGAATCCCCCTGAACCAAAGAACAATTCATTCGTTAAGAATCTTTACGGCAAAGCCTACGTAGAATTTTTTACTGGAAAAACAGATTTAGAAAATACACTGGACAAATTTGTTGACGAAATAGACACAACAGAAAAAAGTGAGTCGCTGGTAAAAAAAATGTAACAAGAAGAATATGATATCCCCAATTACCGTGCATGTCGCTGTCTCAGCACTGCTGTGAGCCAGTGTGTCAAGATCTAGCCTGAGTGATTACTTGATGTCCGCGCTGGTAAAAACTTATATGAGGAAAATAAAGTGCAAATATTTTTAAAACAGTTATTAGATGAAAAATTTTTAAAACCAGTAAAAAATGAAGTAAATCAAATAAAAAACAATTTACTCTTAGAGATAGCAAGCAATAGCTGTGACCAAAACTATGTAATATCGTGTTGCAATGAAGTACTTGTAAATGATCCGAACAATATCTCTGCATATCACCACAAAGTATTAGCTCTATTGGAATTAGATAAATTTGAGGTAGCATTAACATGTTGCAATCAAGCGCTTGAAATTCTTAATAGTTTTGTGGGGGAGAAGTCACATGATAGTAAAGTTGATCTTATTTGTTTTCTAGAATTCAAAGCATATACGCTACTCAATCGTTATAAGAAAAACCAATCTTCAGGGAAAAATACGGATAAAGAAAAAGATATAGATAATGCAATCAGATGTTATGACCAATTACTTAAAAAAGACCCTGAAAATAGGATAAAGTATTGGGGAAAGAAAGGAGTGATTTTTGCGGCAGCAGGAAAATCTGAAGAAATAACTAATTGTTATAAACAAGCGTTGCAAGAAACAGAAAGCAAGCAAGACAAGGCCGGAATATACATACTGTTTTCAAAATTTTATGAGGAAAGTGATTTCCCAAAAGCAGCAGTTTATTATTACAATGAAGCATTGAAAATTGATCCTAAGAATGTAGTTGTTACGCAACAGAAAAAATCACTAATAAAAAGTGGCAATAATAATTTTTTTAAAGAAATGAAAAGTGCAAATGAAGATAAAGATGAAGGTGAAAATGAAAGTATAGTAAATGCTTGCAATTGTAAGAATTATGGAACTTTTCTAAATAACGAAAAGTGTTCATCAAAGTGTGTCATAAGGTAAATCAGTTTGTATCCTATTAGAGGAGTAGAAATCACGAGTTTTTATCCAGGGGCTGAGCCATTACAAAAAAGTTGGGTTTTGTTCTTGATTGCAGTCACAGTCAGTGTGGTTGATCGCGCAGTTGTAACTTCAGTTACCAATGATTTTTACCAGCACTCTTTTGCGCCTTTGCCCGTCAAATTCTCCATAAAAAATTTGTTCCCAAGGGCCGAAGTCCAATTTCCCATTAGTTAGTGCCACTATTACTTCACGTCCCATAATTTGGCGTTTTAAATGAGCATCAGCATTATCCTCATCGTGATTGTTATGATGACGGTACTGACTGATCGGAGCGTGTGGAGCTAAGTGTTCCAGCCATGTAGCAAAATCATCATGCAACCCAATCTCATCGTCATTGATAAAAACAGAAGAAGTAATATGCATGCTGTTTACCAGTACTAAACCTTCTTGAATGCCGCTATCTGCAACGCATTTCTCAACCAGATGAGTAATATTAATAAAAGCAACTCGATCTGAGGTATTAATCCATAATTCTTCGCGATGATGCTTCATATGATTTATTTCCCAATTTTATGTTTTTTTGATTTATATCCATAGCAATTAACTTTTAGACTTTTGCTTAGATTTTTGCTGCAGCTATCCACTATCCACAAGCGAACCAAACCGCGCAACAAAGCATCAAGCGAAATGTAACGGCTATAGAACAAACAGTGGTTGGATATTAAAATAAATTGTATTGCGAATCAATTAAGGTATCAGTCTTCTTGTAATTAAAAAAAATCAAATCGTCTCGTAGATGATGATATAGTAAGACCCCTAAGGAGATTGCGTCGTTTTTGATTGACACATTTTTCGTAAAATGATTTGTGGTGAGTACAAAACGTGTAAAGAGGCATTATGTTAAAACATTGCAAAGTCATTAAATTAATTTTTATTGGTATCTACAGCTTGTTATGGTTAATACTTACTCCTAGCGCAAGTTTAGCTAAAACAACATCGCAACAGTTATTAATCGCCACCACCACCAGTGTTGATAACACTGGTCTATTGGAATACTTAGCCCCATTGTTCAAACAAGATAGTTCCATAGAATTAAAATGGGTGGCGGTTGGCACTGGAAAAGCCCTAGCGTTAGGAAAAAATTGCGATGTAGATGCTGTGCTGGTGCATTCGCTACTCGCTGAACAAAAATTCATTGCATCAGGTTATGGTGTCGAACGAACCCAAATAATGTACAACGATTTTGTAATGGTCGGTCCACCATCAGATCCTGTTAACATTCGTCAGCTGACAATAACCGAAGCATTTAAAACTATTGCGCAAAATCAAGCTCTTTTCATTAGTCGTGCTGATGATTCTGGAACAGATCATAAAGAAAAAGAAATTTGGAAAAAGGTCCAAATAGATCCTACAAAAAAATCATCATGGTATCTGCAATCGGGACAGGGAATGATGAATACCTTGCAAATAGCAGCTGAAAAAAAAGCCTATACGCTCACAGATCGCGCAACTTTTACTAAGTATCAGTCTCTTCATCCGCAAAACACACCATTAATGATTTTAGTTCAAGACAACCCAAGCAATCGTGTTGGGCAAGAATTAAAAAATCAGTACGCCATCATCATTGTCAATCCACAATATTGTCCCAAAATTTCCTACGATTCCGCTAAGAAATTTAAAAATTGGATGATTACAACAAGAACCCAGAACGCTATTGATGACTACAAAATATTGGGTAAACAATTGTTTTTTTCCAATGCTGAGTTACCAACACCAACTCAAGTCCATTAAGTCAACAATCTCAATCCCCTACTTCTCTAATGACCGATTACCTTTATCAAAGTTTCAGCCACGCGGTTCACCTGCTTATTAGTGCAGATGCAGCGACTTATGCCGCAATTGGAACGACACTCAAAGTTTCAACTCTTTCAATGCTATTTAGTTTATCGATTGGCGTCCCATTAGGTTTTTTGCTGGGACATTATAAATTTTATGGCAAAAAAATTATTAAAATCATCTTGAATGTGCTGCTAGCTACTCCTACCGTAGTCATTGGCTTATTGGTATATGCTTTCATTAGTAGTAAAGGTTTATTTGGTTATTTAAATTTACTATTTTCTGTTAGCGCCATTGTAATAGGTCAAACTATGCTCGCTTTACCGATTGTAGTTGCGTTAGTCAGCAACGCTATTGAAGAAGTTGATCAACAACTAAAATTAACTTTATTAACTCTGGGTGCAAATAGCGTACAACTGGCACAAACAATAATATATGAAGCACGTTATGTGGTATTTATTGCTATAGTGATAGCCTACAGCCGCGTGTTTTCTGAACTTGGAATTTCGATGATGTTAGGTGGTAACATCAAGTGGTATACCCGAACAATTGCAACAACCATCGCCCTTGAAACTAATAAGGGTGAGTTTGCATTGGGTATTGCTTTAGGAATAATACTATTGTTAATTTCTTTGATAACTAACTTGCTGATTATGTTCTGTCGTGAAAAATTTACAGTAAATTAAAATGACGTCGCAAAAATATATGTCAACGGTTGCTTCTGTTTATAACATTACTGATTTACGCTTCAGTTACGGGAAACATTTTTCACTTTTACTTGATCAATTCACTGTCAAGCAAGGTCAAATTATTGGAATGGTTGGGCTTAATGGACAAGGGAAGAGCACATTACTGCAAATTTTAGCATTTTTACTCAAACCACCTGTTGGAAAGATAGAATATTTTGGAGAGTTAGTAACCAGGAATAACATTGATAATTTACGCCAAACGGTTGCTTTATTGTTACAAGAGACAACTTTGCTTAAGCGATCAGTTTTTGAGAATGTTGCCTATGGTCTAATTATTCGTGGGTTTAACAAGGAACACATAGAAGAGATGGTGGCAAAAACCTTAGCAAGGGTTGGACTATCCATAGCAAATCACGGAAAAAAACAATCTCATGAATTATCTGGCGGAGAAATGAAACGCGTTGCTCTGGCAGCAAGAATAGCTATCAGTCCACAAGTTTTATTATTGGATGAGCCAACAACCAGCATTGATAAGCTCAACAAAGATATCATTTACCAAACACTAGTTGAACTAAACCAAGAAAAACAAACTACCATCATAGTCTCTAGTCACGATGAATCGTGGTTGAGTAAATTCACCACGGCACAAATTGAACTATAGCCTTTTTGCCAAGGTACTATTTCTATCTCTAATTCTCTGGTTGTTATTTTGATTGTTTTTCGTACCTATTCTACCCAAATGCATCTAAAACTATCTTGAAATTTAAACCTTTGTGTTATTTTTTTATATTCCTTTTGTTACATCAAAAGCCTTTATTTGTTACTTTGTTTTCTGATTTGTCTGTATTATTTGTTTCCTTGTTTGTATTATCTCTGTCCGAGAGTTCTTTCTGCTTTAGCAATTCTTCTGCCTTTTTCATCCACATTATTTTATTACCATTGTCTTTGTCTTGTTCTAATAATGTTTCATTTTTCTTATCGCTCTCATTGATTATTTTTTGCATTTGGGAAGTTTTTTTTATTTCTTCTTTTTTGCTTTCGTCATCGTTTTTCTCCGTATTTTTATTCTCATTTTTTTCTGTCTTTTCTTCCTCGATTTTTTCTTTGTTTTCGATTTCGATAAATGCGCTATTATTATTCGGATCTATTTTATAGCCAAGTTTCTCTACGATTTTATTAACGTATTGTTTAGCTGCTTCTTGTGATTCTTGTTCACTGCTAAGTTCTATCTTGTTTCCATTACCTTTTTTCATCGACGAATTCCAACATGCTTCGCACAAAGATAGTTCCTCTGGTGTTTTGTTAAAAAAGGCTATCATTTTTTGTAATAAGTTATCGTGTAGCCAGAGACCATCATTGTGTTTCACTTTGTCATTGCCGGATAATACGGAACTTTTCTTGCTCACTCTGTCACTTTCTTTTTTCAATAGATCAAATGATTTATTTAATTCTTCTTTTAATTTCGTTAGTTTATCACTTTCTGTTTCTTCTTCTTTTCCTAAAGAGTAATATTTTTTCAAAACTTCGTCACGATACCCTTTGAAAATATTTTGCCATTGTTCTAGCGCCTTTGTGTACTGATTTCTTTGCTCTCTTTGCAAAAATTCTGTTGACCCATCGTATTTAATAATCTCGTCTGTGTAGCTAACAAGGTTACCTTTGTGCGAAGGTGGAATTTTTTTGTTATCCTCGGTAATGTCCATATCGCCAACTAATCGTAGAAGCCCACCAACAATGAATGAAACAAAGTTCCACCATTTGCCACAGCTACCATCCTCGTTTCTTTTTACAAAGATGGCAGTGAGAAGATTTTTAATACTGCTAAAAGAGCGATCATTGAAAGATTTAACCCCTTGATCACAATGTCTTGCTCCAAGTTTTGTAGCAACAGCACCGCCAAATGAATGGCCAAGTATGGATATATTTTCTGGTTTTACTCCCTGCTCTAATAATTTTTCTATCTGTAAGTCACCGGCATTTACCAGATCAGCCATCGTAGGAGTAATATTTTTGCCATTCTGTTTAATTTCACTCAACCCAACACCGGGATAGTCAGAAATAATTACCGTCTGGCCAGTTTCTCTTGCCAAGATGGCAGCGTCTAAGAAAACACCTGGGCCTCTACAAGAAGAGGCATTTCCTACGAACATTACAATATATTTCTTTTCCTGTGACTGATTCTGTGGCTGATTTTCATCATCACCATATTCTTCTTCATCTTCCTCTTCTTGCTCCTCCTCATCTTCTTCGCTAGAGTAGCTATAATAAGGGTCTTTAAGGCTTTTTTTAATTTCTGTCGTAGGTTCAATTACGATGGTGTCAAGCACAACATTTTTGTCACCTGCTTTATCACCTGCTATTTTCCCTTCAACTTTTTTCTCACTTATCTGTAATTTTCCACTAAATGATGATTGTGATGGGGGTAAGTATCCCATCATATTTTTCATCATTACTGTATCTTCAAGAAGTAACTCAACACTTATTTTTCTTTCTAGGAAATTATTCGAGTTTCTTAGGGTATTAATCAGAGTAGTCTTTTTATATTTTTCTATTTGTTTTTTAGTTTTTTCCTTACTATTTTCTAGTATTGCTTGTTTCAACTGCTGTGGTTTCATTTTCTGGAGTGTTGAATAAGTTAGCGCACTATTTATATGATTCAGCTTCACTCGTAGCTCGTTTTCGCTAAGCCTCTTTATTTCATCTTGAATTGCTATTTCACTCTGTTTTAATATTTGTGTTTTCAACTGCTCTTCTGTCATTTTTTCGATTTCACTGTCCTTTACAATTCCTTTTGCTTTCCGTAAGCCTCCGTTCTTTCGAAGAAAATATTCCCCATAAGTTTCATTTTTATTTTTTCCGTAAATATCTAAAGATTGCAGTATTTGTTTCATTAAAAATGCTTGTAGTGTATTCATGGTATTGAATCCTTAGTTAGATGATTTTAGTTATTTAGTAAGTACACTTTTGCTTGGTTTTTATAATTTTTCGACCTATGTATTATAACAATCTGGTTACATTGTACAAAATCAAGATTAATAGCACATTAAGCATATACAAGCATATAAAAATTTATGAATAAAAATAGCTTTGATCAAGTGTTCTCCCTGCTCTGGGGACTATTTTGATGGTTATATACAATGCTTTAATTTATACTTTGCAATAAATTTTTCTATCAATAGAGGGGATTAAGGAGGTGGAGTCGATGTCTATGTCAAAGCCCGTAATGATTGCTGTGCCGAAAGAAACTCAAGGCGGAGAAACACGCGTTGCATTGGTTAATGCGACAGCTGAAAAATTTATTAAACTTGGATGTAGCGTTGCGATTCAAACAACTGCTGGAGCGCCAAGTTTGATCAGAGACGATATGTATAAAAACGTTACTGTTTACCAAACTGCTCAGGAGTTATATCGCAACGCTGATGTGGTCATAAAGGTATCACCACCCACTGACGAAGAGGTAGATAACATGAAAGAAGGAGCGGTATTGATATCGTTGCTCTATCCGCATACCCGACCATCTATCTTAAAAAAGTTATGCGATAAAAAAATCACCTCCTTTGCCTTGGAAATGATTCCTCGTACTATTTCAAGAGCTCAAAGTATGGATGTTTTGTCCACTCAGGCGACTGTTGTTGGCTACAAAGCAGTGTTAATTGCTGCTAATACTAGTAAAATTTTCTTTCCGATGCTGGCCACCGCCGCTGGTACCATGCGTCCGGCTAGAGTATTAGTTATTGGTGCCGGAGTTGCTGGTTTACAAGCAATTGCCACCGCCAAACGTTTAGGCGCAAGAGTGGAAGCTTACGACGTCCGCCGAGAGACCAAAGAGGAAGTTGAATCTTTGGGCGCTAAGTTCGTCCAAGCGGCGACCACCATGAAAAGTGATGGTGGTTACGCTCGGGAGTTAGGCGATGAAGAGAAGAAACAACAGCAAGCAGTGTTAGAGCAACACATCGCTGAGAGCGATTTCATCATAACTACTGCTGGAATTCCGGGAAAGAAAGCTCCAAAAATTATTTCTAAGGCAATGGTCAAAATGATGAAACCTGGGTCAGTAATTGTCGATGCAATGGCTGAAATGGGTGGTAACTGTGAATTGACCAAAGTTGGTGAGGAAGTTGTTCACCATGGCGTTGTTATCATCGGTGCTAAAAATCTTGCAAGTTCATTGACCGTTAACGCCAGCGACATGTTTGCCAAAAACGCATTCAATTTTGTTTCCCCAATGATTTCGAATGGGGAACTTAATATTGATTGGCTTGATCAAGTAATTGCTGCATGTGCCGTAACTCATACTGGAAAAATAATTAACGATAATTTAAAAAACTTAGGAGAATAGTTATGGTAATTGACGGTTTTGTTGCAATTTATATTTTCACTTTAGCCGCTTTTACTGGTTATGAGGTGATTAGCAGAGTACCTGTTATCTTACATACGCCACTGATGTCTGGTTCTAACTTTATCCATGGTCTAGTTTTAATCGGAGCCGTCATTGCACTTGGGCACTCAGTAACTATTACAGAGAAAGTCATTGGTTTTATCTGCGTATTTCTAGCGGCTGGCAATGCAGTTGGTGGTTACGTGGTAACAGTGCGTATGTTAGCAATGTTTAAATCAAGCAAATAAATCTTTGTGCAGGATAAAAGTTTCATCTTCAGGTCCTCTGCCAGCTTTATAGTAGTGCATTTCTCGGCTATAACTGTACGATTTTTTTTCTGGGCAAAGTAAATAAAATCAAGTCAACAGAAGGTTAAATACTATGAATATCTCTTCTTTCATCATGCAAGTTGCATATTTTGTTTCAGCTATTTTATTTATTCTGGGAATGAAGCGGATGAGTTCTCCAAAAACTGCAGTTAGTGGTATTTGCTGGGCAGGTATTGGAATGATCCTGGCAACTCTAGCCACATTTCTTGTCCCAGGATTAAATAATTTATGGCTAATCATTTTGGCAATCGTATTGAGTTCATTAATTGCTTGGTATTCAGGAAAAATTGTACCAATGACCGCCATGCCAGAAATGATTGCTTTGTTTAATGGTATGGGTGGTGGTGCTGCTGCAACTATTGCTGCAGTTGAATTAATCAAACTTACTACGGATGTTCAGGTTCAATTACCAATCACCGTCATTTTCTTTGGATTATTTGGTGCGCTAATCGGTAGCATTTCTTTTTCCGGCAGTATTTGCGCAGTAATAAAACTACGTGACTGGATCAAGAAGGCAACTTATTTCCCAGCACAGCAACTAGTTAATACAGCTATCTTTGTCGGTGCAGTTGTATTTGGCTTGATTTTTGCCTTAACGCACACCACAACAGCGTTTGTGCTATTTTTTATACTAAGTTTTGCTTATGGCATTTTGATGACGATTCCAATCGGTGGCGCTGATATGCCAGTAGTAATAGCGCTTTACAACGCATTTACTGGATTGGCTGTAGCTTGTGAAGGATTTTTATTAAACAATGTTGCAATGATCATTGCCGGTACAATTGTAGGCTCAGCTGGTACTTTACTCACCTTATTGATGGCAAAAGCTATGAATCGTTCTTTGGTTAACATACTATTTTCCAGATTTGGTATTACTGATGCAGCAGCAGGAGCGGTGCATGGCGAAATGAAGTCGATGGAAATAGACGACGCTGCTATTACGATGAGCTACGTCAATAGCGTCGTGATTGTTCCAGGATATGGTATGGCAGTAGCGCAAGCACAACAAAAAGTATGGGAGTTAGCTCAAGTGCTGATGTCAAAAGGAATTAATGTTCGCTTTGCCGTTCATCCGTTAGCAGGCAGAATGCCTGGACATATGAATGTATTATTGGCAGAAGCAGGTGTACCGTACGACTATACGATTGATCTTGAAGAGATAAACGATGATTTTGTCAATACTGATGTGGTTATTGTGCTTGGTGCTAACGATGTGGTAAATCCAGATGCACGTACTGACACAACCAGCCCAATTTACGGTATGCCAATTTTAAATGTCGATTACGCTAAACAGTGTTTCGTAATTAAACGTGGTAAAGGCGCTGGTTACTCAGGTGTTCAAAATTCTTTATTCTTTGCTAATAACACCAAAATGGTTTACGGCGATGCAAAAGATGTTATTACCAAGATGATTCATGCGCTGAAAAGTCAATAAGACAAAGGCAATCAGAACAATGACCAACGACAAAATTTCTCCGGAAAAGATGTTAAGCAAAAAAGTAGCTACTTACGTTGATTTATTACCACCATGCAACAGCGCCTGCCCTGCTGGAGAAAATATTCAGGCGTGGTTAAGACTGGTACAACAAGGAAATTTCAAAAAAGCGTGGGAAGTAATTATAGAAAATAATCCGATGCCAGCAATTCATGGCAGAGTGTGTTATCACCCTTGCGAAAACAGTTGTAATCGTGGGCAATTAGATGAGCCAGTAAGTATCAACGCCGTTGAACGCTTCATTGGTGATATGGCTATTTCCGAGGGGTGGGTAATTCCAACTAACAATTTTGTTGTGGCAAGTACCAACAAAAGAGTTTTAGTTGTTGGTGCTGGTCCAGCCGGATTATCTGCAGCTTACCAGCTGAAGCGGTTGGGGCATGATGTTACTATTTGCGATGCTTTGTCCAAGCTCGGTGGCATGATGCATACTGGTATTCCTGACTACCGTCTTCCCGCAGATGTTTTGGAGCAAGAGACAAATCGTATTATTGCCATGGGTATTGAAGTGAAATTAAATTATAGAGTTGATGATCTCTTGGCGGAAAAAGAACGAGGCAAATTTGACGCGGTGTTTCTTGCACTTGGAGCTCATCGTGGCAAAACAGTGACGTGTGTCACACAAGACCCCTGCCCTATTTGGGATTCGGTTAAGTTTTTGACAGCAATAAAAACCAATACGTTACCGCCAATAGGTGACAATCTGATTGTTTTTGGTGGTAGTAACACGGCAATGGATGTTGCTCGTAGTGCACGTCGTCTTGGGGTAAGAAATGTTACCGTAGTTTATCATCGTTCACGCCAGCGCATGGCCGCGTTTCAACATGAAGTTGCAGCAGCTTTAGAAGAAGGGGTGCAACTGAAAACATTAAGATCTTTAAACGCTATAGAAAATAAAACAGCAAAACTTAATATTGTGGTGTTAGATGTTTCGGGTGCGCCCCAATCTACTGGTGAAGTTGAAACGATTGCTACTGATATGTTTGTTTTCGCGTTGGGGCAAACTTCTGAAACAGAATTTCTGCGTAAAGTTACCGGAATTGAATTTACATCTAACGGTTGCGTTTTAGTTAACGAACAAATGATGACCAAACATGCAGGAATTTTTGCTGGTGGTGATATGTTACCATTCGATCAGAGCGTTACCATTGCCACCGGTCACGGCAAAAAAGCTGCACGTAATATTGACGCTTATTTACGCAATGCCACTTACACCGCGCCACTCAAACACCAGAGCGTTTCTTATGCAATGCTACACGTGCGTCAAAAGGATAAGTCTGAGTCAATGATACAAGCGGCAAAGCTATCGTTAATCGATGCTGACCTGCGTGCGCAATCGTTCGACGAAGTTTTTCATGGTTTAAATCGTGAGCAAATACTTCACGAAACCAAACGTTGTTTATCATGCGGTAATTGTTTCGAGTGTGATATTTGCTATACATCGTGTCCCAAAAAAGCAATCATTAAGTTAGAAAAATTAGCAGCACCAACGCAACGGCGTTATTACATCAACAATAACATTTGCATTGGTTGCACCCTTTGTTATAAAAATTGCCCTTGTGCGGCGATTGAGATGATAACAAGAAAATAAATAAGATTTTTTGTTGTAATTTGATTTTACTGACCCTGAGATTTTTTAGCTGAAAGTTGCTAGGGGCGTTGGTGATTGTGGGCTTTACAAAATACGTTGTGCCACGAAACAATAAACTCGCAGTTGCTATTTTGGTTTAAAAATGTATCATTGCAGCCTTCGTTTTTTATGACCAGCATGTTCGGCATGCTGGTTGTGCTTCACTCCTTGGGCCGTTAGCTCAGTTGGTAGAGCAGCGGACTTTTAATCCGTTGGTCCCGCGTTCAAGTCGCGGACGGCCCACCATTTACTGTAGCCACTTTCCTCGTAGTTAACCAATTCACCTAAAACGGCTCTGTGTGACTTTTGCGGGAGGTTATTCCTCCCATGAGTATTCGTTAATTTTAAAGCATGCTTCGCTTGCGATCTGTTTTTTCATTCTAAACTAATCTCAAGCTCGTGCGCCCTCGTTGATTCAAGATACAGCCTGATTAGCGGTTATGATTATCTTCTACCTTTTTTTCAAGTGGCTTCTCTAGATTTATGGTAAAAGAAAGCCAATTTCCAAATTGAGTTTTCTCGTGGAATCCAATGCTTTTGGCAAGTCGTGACACTTTTTTATAAGACTGAACGTGAGGGTCAAAAATGGTTTCAGTTACTGACAGTATTCCACCCGGTTTAAGAACTTCAAAAATTTCTTTTAACGCTGTTTCTTGTTTAGGAATTTCACCTAAAACTGTTACTAATAGTGCTCGATCAAACTTCATTTTCCCTAAGTTTGCGCTTTCAAATTTACCTCCAATTTCACCTTCCCCCATTTTAATCTGTAAAAAATTAATATTTCCAAGTTTTTTCTTTTTTGCTTTCTCGCGAGTTAAATTAAGCATACCTGGTTGCACGTCTAAGGCTACTACTTTACCTCTTTGGCCAACTTTCACAGCAGCTGGGATGGTAACTCGGCCTGGTCCACAACCAATATCCAATAAAGCCATACCCTCCTGGAGATCTGCATTCCTGATAATAGTTTCTGACCGATTATTTCTAGCAATAGGATTATCTAATTCAACAAGCCAGTACAACCAATCAGGACAAGGAATCGAATGACGGCTGGTAGACACACGCCATACGATTGAAACGCATAAAAGACCAATACCAATCAAAAATAGATATAACAACATATACAGCCTCAAATTTTTCTGGTCGATGTAAAATCAGATGTTGTGTTTATAAACTTTTTCATATTGATGATTTGTGTAACACAAAAAATCTAAGTAGTTACTATTTGTTGTTGTTAACGATAAGTTTCTTTGATGAAGAGGGATGCTATAACGGTCCCAATCAGATAACAAAGAATGATTACAATTAAACTTTTTTTTAAGGCCGAAGCATCATAAATTACTTGTGCTGCGCTAGCCGGATGAAATAATTGCAGCGTTTTTCCTATCAATGGTTGGAACAACGCCCCAGAAATCACTACCGCCATATTGTTAAATGCTATCACTGTTCCCTTGTTTTTTCCCAACCTCGCCGCACTGTGATAACGATGCATTACAATATCAACATTAAGCTTTTCTCGGTTTTCTCGCACAATTCACCTCCTATTTTTTGAGTTAGGTTAATTATGATTCAATGTTGGGCTTTTTAGTCCTTTTTAAAGACTACTTCGACTAGGTTTTTTATGATGCAGTACGAGATCGTAAATTTTTCGCATAGTTAATAACAATTTAATATAACTGCTTTATAATTTTAACTGATAGGTAAGAATCGTAGAAAAAACTTCAATAAAGGTATTTTATGTTTTTTACACAGCCCAAAAAAACTCTACCCAATAATAACGATAACAACAGTAACAACCTGAATAATGACATAAATGATTTTGAGACGATGTGGGTAAACACCAGCTATAAAGATGGTATTAATAATTGCGTTCCAATTTCAGCTTTTTTGTCCCTTGTACCGAAAATGCAAGAAGAGTTAATGCTGCAAGAAAAAAATTCAAAGTCAACTCCAATACATGTTTTCAGTAACACTAAAAAGTGGCTTGAAGAAAATTATAATTACCTTCTTGGCAATGTTAAGAAGACTGGTGTGGAAAAAGAATTGGAAACACAACTAGGACAGAACGTAAATGAGCTTATCGATAACTTAAAAAAATTTGTATTAAATTTTAACTATCTTGATTACATTGAATTTCTTGAAAAACATAGAAAAGCAACAAGCGAAAAAACAAATAATGTTATTACTCTCACTGAATATCAGCTTTGTGTTAATGAAATTAATGAAAATTACAAAAACACTATTGATGGATTACACCTATTTTCTCTTGTTTTTAGAAGTATAATGGCTAAAGAAACCTCAAGAGAAATCGAAGAAATAAAGAAGTGTATTGAACAAGGATACAATTATATAGGTGAGACTAAAATAAAGGAGAATGTTTACTTTGTGGGTTTTTTTAAAGCATTTCTCCGTTGTATACCAAGTATCAAAACCGAAGAAGAAAAAAAGGAGCTACTTACTTTTTTTGAGCGTTACTACTACCACGATGTATATAGCTGGTTTGCGAAAAAAATCTTAAAAAAAAACACACTTAAGGTTTTAATAGATAAAATTAAACAACTGAATAAAAAAAATAATTACGGTGATCTATATAATTTTGCTGCAAAAGATGTAATTGAAACCTTTCACGATATTTTAAAAAATCTTCCGGAATGTGATGTTTTTAAAGAATTAGAGGAATTTGCAGATAATATACTTAATTTTAAGTGCTACATACCATTAGTAATGCTATATCGATTATTTAACTATTTAACGGAAGCAAACAATAATCTTATGATTCACAATAAGAATCCAAAATATGCACAAGAAAAGTTTTTTAAATTTTTTGAAATATCACCAGACGATCCTAAAAATAATCTAAATGACAGAACTACACCATTTCATGTCGTAATTGCCAACGGTCATGTGGTAGCGCGGTTTAATTTGTTTAATCCTTCTACACTTGAAAATTGGCAAAAAAGAAAAATAAATATCACATCAATGAAAGAAACGGTTGACAATTTTTTTCTTATTCCCCATTTTATTCCAGCACCTTACCTTACTACTAAGGAAATTAAGTTGATTATGGGTAATTACGTACAGTCTCATGAAAGTTCAATTATGGAATCAATAACGCAATACACGCCTACCTTTTTTACCATCGCTCTGCACTGCATCTCTGACTATAGACCGTTCACCATTAAATTTGCAAAATCGATCAAAAAACAATGTAGCAATAAAAACGTTACAACAAATGAAATTTGTGATTTCATCAAAACCAAACTCAATAAATTTTATGATTCCATCAAAATTAAAAACAATAATCTTGATTTAGATTTTTCTGACTTTGTTACCAATTTTATTGCTAATGATTTTTATAAAATCATCCTATATTTAGATAGCAGAGTTAAATTTCCTGGAGATAAAGTACCAATTCAAATACTTGATGATAAGATCAATACGCTGACTCTGTCGCAACAAAAAATTTAAAACTAAAATTTCAATATGTCATTCCAGGCGAAAATAACCGCATCAAACCAATAGTGTACGATACTTTTATTTATAAAGAGCGAAATTTTATAGGGCGATTTTTCAATCGTATCAAGCACTACAGGTGTATAGCAACGCTTTATGACAAAACAGCAGCAATGTTCCTTGGTTGCTTAACTCTTTCAGTATATTGATTTGGCTGAAACTTTAGAGACAGAATCTAACCACGCGCGTAAGACCGCCTGATTTTTATTTTTACTAACTAACTTCGGCATATCACGAACCTGAGCATAACTCTGGTTATTTAGCCAGCTTTTTCTAAATATTCTCCATCGTATCACTATATATTTTCGTCTCATTGAGTGGGATTATTTTTAAATCAAAGAAATTAAATTTTCGTTTATCATTAGTATTATTTTGCTTCATGCTGGCGTTTATTGATTGTTGTCTAAGATTGTCTTTTATATATGCCGATTGAATTTTAAGAAGATGCTCTGATAAATTACATTCTGATTGTTTATTTATTTTACCTTTAATGTCGGTAGATTTATTACATGAAATATAACTGCGAACATACTCAATTTTTATTCCGATATTAGGATTTTTTTTTAGCAAAATCAAAAGGGTTTCATAGCTTAAGTCTTTTTCTTTTTCTTCTTTCGTTGGGTTGTTGAATATAATTTCGACAAACTGATTGTTATTTTTTTTCTCGATAATTTTTTGCAACAGGTTTACAACGCTGCCAATTGTTTCAGGTGAAATAATAACTGTAATCTTTTTTGTTTTAGTTGGTATGCAGCATAAATCAGAAAGTTTGCTTGTATTTATGTCGAATAAGTTACCACTGAGATCGAATTTGTTTATGGAAGAAATTGTATGGCTAAAAAAATCATAAAGTAATTCAACACCTTTGTTTGAAATTTTACATTTAGAAAAATAAATTTCTTCTAACGTCGTTGTATGTTGATAATTATTATTATTCTGATCGTTTGATTTTTTGTTTTTTAATAATGAGCCTAAAATATTCTTTGAAATATCGTTTGAATCTTCAAGTTTGTTTTGAAGCCCATTTAAAAAATTTTCTATTCCAACATCGCCCAATTCTTGGTTTGAATTAAAAACAAGTATCTTTAGTGATTTATTTTTAGCGATTATCTTACCTAACGTATAAGCCCCTTTTTTTTCAATGTAGTTGTCACTTAAATCGAGTGTTTTTATATATCCATTACTTTCTATAAATTCTAAACAATTTATTTCATCATCTCGTAGCATATTATTAGATAGGTTTAAACTTTTAAGATATATGTTTTTTACCATTTTAAAACCTAATATTCCTTGCGTTTCTTTGTTTGATATACGTTGAGTGTCGCTATAATACTCGCGCTCACCAAGATCACATTGTAGCAGTAAACTTTCTATCTTTTTTTCGGTAGATGTATTGAGCAACTGCACAACATGTTTTGCCTCAAGTTTGCCTCCGATTAATCCCAGTAATTTTATTGGGCGATTTAATTCATTTAATTTCTTCAAGAAATAATTAAGCATATCTTCTGAAAAAATTTTTTCATATCCATACCACATGTATTCTAAAATAGTGTTATCATCTGAAATAAATGCATCAACCCCAGTTGTAAACGCATCATTTAATGTATCGAAAGTGAACAGTATGCGCTCTATGTTTTTATTTTCTTTTAATGCACTGCCTAATTTCAAGGGCACATGTGTTATTGGGCGAGAAAATCCAATGTATCGTATAAATTTGTTTTGCGTTATTACATTGCCTAAAGCATTGCCGAACGTATCATTGTTATCACAATAAACATCATCATCTATAATAATTTCAGATATTTGCTTGTACTTTTCTCCTCCATTTATTGCAAGCAAATTTAAGGCGATTAATGCGTCATCACCATATGAATCTATTTGGTAGAAATTTTCACCCCTTTTAATGTTTCTATTAAGTTCTTGCACTACTTTTTGTATATCTTCTATCATTATTTTTTTATTAAAATTTTTATTAATTTTGTTTGCAAGTTCTTGAAATACTTTTTCTTCATTTATATTTTCATTAATTTTTTCAATAAAAAAATTCATATCGATGACTCCATAATTGAGGTGATTTAGCAAGAATAGCGTGCTTGATGCTGATGTTTTAACATTCGTGACGATTGTAGCAAACAGATATTAAAACATTATTAATTGGATAAAAAAACACTAAGCTACGTGCCCGCCCATCGCTCACCTCTCTCATCTCTTTGTTTCCACTTTTACAATTTGTAATCGCTCTGGTCAAATCTTGCCTTTTATAAAGCAGCGTTAATAAACATATTTCGTCTACAGCACCTTCGTCACATAAGGTATTTTCCTTATCACCACACTAAGTGCATAGGTTAAAACGACGGAGGTGATGCTAACGATTATGAATTTACCCAATGCGCCGCCTATCACGACTTTGTCAAACATGTACTGCACCACAATGACCATTGGCACGTGAACTATGTATGCAGCATAAGAATTTGCCGCGAGCCGCTGCATAAACGTTCCTGAGCTGTTGAACAACTCACGAAACAACACAACCAAACCCCAACAAATAAACACCGCCATAAATGAGTCGTAGATTGCCCAGTTGTGCTCAATGCATTTCATCGCTGTTTCTGGCAACGGTCTTACGTACACTATCCCCGCCATAATCATTCCCAAAGCTAACGAGGTAAATCCAACCTTCTTATCCATCATTTGAAACCACTGCTTTCTGCTAGCGATGATTCCTGTCGCAAACAAAGCTATATATTGGGGAAGATGCACTACTTCTGATTGAATAAATCCTAAAATCTTGACCCACTTGTCTATTGGGAACCATATTTTGGCGATAAAAGTTGTTGCAGCAATCAACGTACCCATTATCAATATCATCGCAAATCTTGGCGCCTTATTGTTCGTCGTTTTCAGCGTGAAGTTCTTAAATACAGTTCTAAATATGCAATACAATACAGCGTATACCAGTAAATGTTCTACAAACCATAGGTGAGCAAAACTAAATTCTGGAAATCCTATCGGTGAACTGAAACCTTCAGGCTTTCCACCAATACCAAACCATATCCTTGTAAAGTATTCCCAATAGCCGAGAGAGAAATTACTGCTGTAATTGACGTGATAAAAATAGGCTATCAGTGGCACCATAATAACCCCGGCGAACAGCAACGGAATTCCGTATCTTACAAGCTTATCTCGTAAAAAAAGCCAGTCACCCTTTCTATCAAATGAAACAGGAAAAAAGTATCCTGAAATCATAAAAAGCAATCCCATGAAAAAAGCCGCATTCACTCTAAAGAACCGTCCCAACCAAGGAACACTTTCATGCAAGCTACTTTGATATGGCCAAAATCCACCCGTAGGGCCATATGCTTGACCAACGTGATGTACTATCACCAAAATAATCAAAAATACTTTCAAATTATCTAAATACACTAGGCGATTTTTATTACTTTTAATGTTGCTTCGTGTGTGACTTTCAAGATTCATGGTTATCACTCATAAAATTTTTGTAACCGTTTAATTAATGACAGCGCCTATCCCCAACTGATAAGCAACGTCCCCATCATCTTCAGTTCATTTTCACGTCTTAAAGTTGTGGCATAAAGATTGCGTATCGTTGTTTCGTGTATGAAACTCTGCTAGACTTCCACGTCAGTTTTGAGCATGTGGGAAATTGTTGTATTTGTTTTACTTTTTATCTTTTGCATTTTTCATATCTTCTGTTGTCTTCTTTTGCATCTTATCTCTCAAAGGCCGTTAGCTCAGTTGGTAGAGCAGCTGACTCTTAATCAGCGGGTCGCCGGTTCGAGCCCGGCACGGCCTACCATCCATCACCGAAAGTTTTTTGCACGATAATTTTTGGCGCGCGTTGCTGTCTCTCCACCCTGTTCTGTTTGTTAAATTTTTGAATGTGACAATTATCACAGATATTTTGCTTAATTGTGTAGATAATTCAGATATTCTTCCCCGGTATTTACTACCATAGTTTGCATTCTTTTAGTTTGGATTATTGCTTAATGCGGAGGTATTACTAGTATGAGTTCTAATAATCAGGATTATCAACAAAAACAACAGATGTTTTGTTGTCAATGTGAACAAACCGCAAAAGGTTACGCTTGCACAACCATGGGTATATGTGGCAAGACGCCAAGCGTTGCTGCGTTGCATGATTTGTTGGTGTACATACTCAAAGGTTTAGCTTGCGTTGCTATACGAGTGCGTGAAGTTGATATGGATACTCGTTATACCGACCAATTAATTTATGATGGACTCTTTGCAACAATTACCAACGTTGATTTTGACGAAGAACGTCTAGCTACTTTGATCAAAAAAATTGGACAGCAACGCGATGAATTGGTACAGAATCTAATAAATAAGCAGCAAAATATTAACGATTTACACAGTGCGGTAATTTTTAAACTCGGGAATACAGTACCTAGTATGATCGAGCAAGGACATGTTTTTGGTTTGATGGATAAATTGGAAAAAAACCAGGATATTCAATCACTAAAAAACACTTTACTCTATGGTATCAAAGGTATTGCCGCTTACGCCGATCATGCTGCTATCCTTGGTGAAAGCGATATTACCATCAGCTCATTTTTGCAAAAGGCTCTTGCAAATATGTTGCGCTATGATTTAAATCTACACGACTGGTTAGCACTTTTGCTAGAATGCGGTCAAGTCAATTTACGGACTATGGAGCTACTCGACAAAGCTCATACCACGCATTACGGCCATCCCGTTCCAACAGCAGTATCTTTGGGTGTGAAACCTGGTAAGGCAATTTTAGTTTCGGGGCATGATTTACATGATTTAGAGTTATTGCTACAACAGACTGTTGGTACGGGAATTACTGTTTACACACACGGCGAAATGTTACCAGCTCATGGCTACCCGGAACTCAAGAAATACCCTCACCTCCACGGTCATTATGGTACAGCATGGCAAAACCAACATGCCGAGTTTGCTGCATTTCCTGGCGCGATATTGATGACGACCAATTGTATCCAGAAACCACTTGATTCGTATCAAGATCGTATTTTCACCACTGGATTGGTTGCGTGGCCAAAAATTGTACATATTGCAGAGGAACAAAATCAGCATGAAAACAGCTCTCGCTCCTACAAAAATTTCGCACCCGTCATACGAATGGCACTAGCATTGCCAGGTTTTGTCACCACAGATGCCATGCCAAAAGCTATAACGGTGGGTTTTGCACGCAACGCTGTACTAAGTGTGGCAGATAAAGTGATTGCATTGGTAAAGGGCGGTAAGATACGACACTTTTTTTTAGTGGCTGGCTGCGATGGAGCAAAACCAGGACGAAATTATTACACAGAATTTGTGGAAAAAGTGCCACAAGATTGCGTTGTATTGACGTTGGCGTGCGGTAAGTTTCGTTTCCTCGATAAGGAACTTGGTGATATTGATGGCATCCCACGCCTTCTAGATATTGGACAGTGCAACGATGCTTATTCAGCAATTCAGATTGCAATAGCATTGGCTGGTGTTTTCAATTGTGGGGTAAATGAGTTACCGCTATCGTTGATTTTGTCGTGGTATGAACAAAAAGCAGTGGCGATTTTGTTAACTTTACTGTCTTTGGGCATTAAAAATATTCGTCTAGGTCCAACTTTACCGGCATTTATTACCCCTAATGTCTTAAATATTTTAGTGGAAAAATTCAACCTCCGTCCCATTACAGATGCGACCAAAGACTTACAGGAGATACTTAGCTGATAAAAATCTCATTGCGAAAATTTCATCACGCATTTATAATTTTTTTGAGTGCATTGGGATTTAATAGGACGATTTTGCGCCCATCCTTTTTTATCAATCCGGCTCTTATCCAATCATTCATCAAACGCGACAAAGTTTCGCGCGCTATGCCCAGGTAGTTAGCTAAATCTTGGGAACACACGCTCCTCAACGTAGTAGGAGGAGTATGATAATTGTGATCGTTGATTGTCTCTATTGCTTCAGATCCTTTTGTATTCTGATAGCTACGAGTTAAATAAGTTGCTAATTTTTGCTCCAACTTTTGTAACGACAGTTGCTCAATTTTAGATGTAAATTCCCTTAACTTTTTCGCTTGTAGGGCCAGCATATTAAGCGCAATTTGTGGGTTATCTTTTATCAGTGCGATGAGTTTTTCACGCGAAATAGCAAATAAGATTGATTTTTGTTTAGCGGCGCAACTCACTGGATAAGTAGCGCCCTCAAACATTGGTGCTTCGGCAATCACGCTATATTTACCCATAATTTGCAATAGATGTTCTTTGCCGCTTGGTGATAATTTGAATATTTTCACCTCTCCTGCTGCTAACAAGAACATATGCGTCGCTAGCTGTTTTTCCCTAAAAATCAGCGCGTTTTTGCAGTAGATGTGTTCCTCTAAGGTATCAGCAATTGCAACTAAATTATGTTCTACTAAATGGGAAAATAAAGGCAACTGTTTCAGAAATTGAAGGAGCTGCATTTTCATATCCTTTAAATGTAATAAACATTAATCCATCGTAAGCGTATTAACGTATCAGTATTCATGAACTATATGGGCAGTATTTTTGGGGAGTTGGTATGTTTTTTACCTCATTATTCCATCCTACTATAAATCCTTGCACGGCTTGCTTAAGATTGTTCTCATGTCCTTGATTTGGTTTAATTTTAATTCTCATAGTACTCCATTTATTACCGGTTAATTTAAAGTTTGGGAAGGAGTCTTTGTTTAACCCTAAAATGCTCACATTAAAATCATCAGACTGTAAAGGTTTCATCTCAGTTCCCTTAACGTACCCATTAATGCGCTTAAGGAATGTGTTGCTTACGTATTTAATAAAAACTTCAAACGAACTATCCTTAACATTTAAAGTAAAACACAAATTTAGCCGTTTACAATTTGGTGATACAGGAGGAACAAAACACTGACAATTAACGCTAAAAGGACTCATTTCAGTATTCAAATCCTTCTTATTCTCATTTGCGATTAAATCAACAATTGAATTAACTATTTGATTAAAAAACAACATAATCTGTATGCTCCTAGTTTTTTTATGGTTATTTGCATGACTACAAAACGAGTACTTTACCGCTATATGCTGAACAAAATTCTTACGATCACACTCTGTTCAATTTACTGCTCTTCAGTATGATCTACCAATATTATATGAGTGTTAAGAGACGGTATTTGACTTAACAGTACTTGGTGCCGGCGAGAGGGATCGAACCTCCGACCTACTGATTACGAATCAGTTGCTCTACCAACTGAGCCACGCCGGCGTACGACGGGTGAACCTGTGACGCATTATATAATTTTTAAAAATTCAAGTATATGACAAAACAAACTTATTGTTATTGGCAAGGAACGGATTTCTACCTTGATCTTTACATTGTACCGCGTGCCAAAAATGATTGCGTTGTTGGTATTCACAACAACAAATTGAAAATTAAAATCGCCGCTCCTGCTAACGATGGCAAAGCTAATCTACGTTTGATCAAATTTCTTGCTACTAGATTTTTAGTTCCACTAAAAACAGTAAAAATTGTACATGGAGAACATTCACAACATAAATTAGTGAAAGTTTGTGATCTATCTTTAGTTAAAACCGAAGAAGAATTATTGAAATTGGTATTGCAATAATTAACACCTTGCCGTAGCTTTGCGCAGGGCGAAAATTTCATCAAACAGCAACCATGGCAAAGTTGCTGTAACAAAAATATCAATCCTTAAAGAAACTATTTATAAAAAATAAGGGACCTTACAACTATGAATTTTACGGTAACGTTACAGCCGCTCATTGATTTTCTGCAACTACATCCAGACTGCACCAACATTATTACTTTTTTTGTCGTCTTTTTTGAAGCACTTGCGGTGGTTGGTGTAATCATTCCAGGAAGTATAACTATGACGGCGCTAGGAGTACTAATTGGCGCTGGTATAATTCCGGCTGGAAGTACATTTGTCTGGGGTATTTTTGGAGCTATTTTAGGAGATCTATTGAGCTATTGGATTGGCGTTCATTATCAAAAACGTTTGCATCGCATCTGGCCATTTACCAAATGGCCAGAGCTACTTGATAAAAGTGAGATTTTCGTCAAAAAGCATGGCGGCAAAAGTATTTTAATTGGAAGATTTATTGGTCCACTACGCGCCATGGTACCCCTAGTAGCGGGGATGTTTAAAATGCGTGTTGATAAATTTGCACTAGTAGCAATTCCATCGATAGCGCTTTGGGCAATTGCTTATATGTTGCCTGGAATTATTGTTGGTGCCCTAGCTCAGGAGCTGCCACCAGGAATTGCGCTGCAGTTTATTGTGGCAATATTAATAACAATCATCTTGGTGTGGGCAATAATGTGGTTAATACGACATTTTGCCAAAAAAATTTATAGCACGTTTGATCACTGTATAAAGTGTAGTTGGTTATTGATGCAACGACATCAAACGTTGCAACGTATTGCTGCGGTTATAGTTGACCCACGAGCACCAGAAAACCATCAACAACTTTCTTTAATGTTTTTGGCAGTACTAACATTGCTGGCGTTTCTTGTTGTTTTAGTAAATGTTGCAATCAATGGTGTACTAGTTGTACTTAATGATCCTATCTACAATATATTATTAAATCTACGGGTTATTTTTATTGATCGCATCATGATTGCAATTACCTTACTTGGAACAAGCCAAGTATTGATTACTTCTGGACTGATTTTTTTAATTTGGTTAATTTATCAACGTTATTGGTATGTCGCATTGCATTGGGCCGCGGCCGTATTTTTAAGTGCGGGAGCAATATTGGGTATAAAAACCTTCTTCTTCTTTCCGCGACCAGATGAAACCTTAAATGTTGATCACTCTTCATCATTTCCTAGCGGACACGTTACACTAAGCTTAGCTCTGATCGGATTTTGGTCAACAATAGTGGCGCGAGAATTGCGAAAAAAACAACGCTGGATGCCGTATGTTGCAACTGGTATCGTGGTTTTCTTGATAGCTTTATCGCGTCTATATCTTGGTGCTCACTGGTTAACCGATATTGTTGCCGGTGGTCTACTAGGAATAACTTTAGTACTAATTTTAACGATTTCATATCGCCGCCGCGCTATACATTTTCCTTTGCGCAATTTCATCATGGTTTCAGTTGGATCATTACTGTTTGCTCTAATTGGCTACGGAATATACGCATACCCTAAAGAGTTTAAAAATTATAGTTTAAAATTTCCGCTTCAAATTATTACTGTGCAAAAATGGCAAAATGAAATTGGCAAAGCTATCCCCTTGTATCATTTTGACCGTTTGGGTAAACCATCGCATGTGTTTAATGTGGAATGGGTAGGATCGTTGGCTAAAATAGAACGAGCTTTATTAAAACAAGGTTGGGAAAAACAAGAAGCTGTTTTTAATCTACCTGAATTTATCTTACGTTTGACTGGCAATGCTGCCACTGGTTACCTACCACTATTACCTCAACTTTATCATAATCGACCAATGGCGTTATTGATGACCAAAGAAGTTAAACAAAGCTACCACAACCACGTGATATTGGTATTACGTTTATGGCAATCGGATATAGTAATATTTAGGAGTGATAATGAGGTGGTGGCTGGAAAAGAGCACAAAAAAAATACTATTAACAATAATCTGCCATTGTGGCTCGGAACTGTTGATTACTATAGTTTCAACGCAACAATAGATACAAAGAGTAGCGTAAAAACAAAAATCAACGCCAGTGACACTAAATGGCTCAGCATGCTACTTGACCACTATCAGCATAACGCTATGGAACGATTATCAACATCTGCCAATACCACTACGGTATTAGATAGTAAGTTTAATGATTTCAAAGAAAAAAAAATAATTTATCCATCGACAACACGATTTAAAACAATTCGCAATTTAAATTGGAACAATGAAATATTTTTGATATACCCTTTGCAACTCACCACTATGAAATAAACTAAAAAAGGTCGGAATCATGTCAGATCTAGATGTCTCATCAACAGCAACAACATCCTCATTAATTGCTAAAATCACCGCCCTTACCGAGCGCTTGACAGCTCTTAGGAGGTATCTTTGACTATGATAATAAATGTCAGCGTCTTACTAAAATTCTTTATGAATTAGAAGATCCTAAATTGTGGCAAAATCAGGAACGCGCGCAAGCTTTAGGTAAGGAACGTGCACAATTACAGGCTGCAACCGTCACATTTGCAGCTACTGAAAAAAATCTTATTGATACTGAAGAACTACTACAACTTGCACTTATTGAAAAAGATGAGCTCAGTGTCACCGCGCTCCACAAAGATCTTGATACTATTGAAAAACAAATTAGTACTATGGAATTTCAACGAATGTTTTCAGGAAAAGTTGATTTCAATAATGCTTATTTGGATGTGCAAGCCGGTTCTGGTGGAACTGAAGCGCAGGATTGGGCAGAGATGCTGCTGCGGATGTATTTGCGCTTTGGTGATCGACATCAATTCAAAACTGAAATTATTGAGTGTTCGGTTGGTGAAATCGCTGGAATTAAAAGCGCTACAGTAAAATTCAGCGGTGATTATGCTTATGGTTGGTTGCGCACAGAAACTGGTGTGCATCGTCTAGTGCGTAAGTCTCCTTTTGATTCCGGCAATCGTCGCCACACTTCATTTGCTGCGATTTTTGCCTATCCAGAAATTGATGACAACATTGATATTGAAATTAACCCAGCTGATTTGCGTACTGATACCTATCGCGCTCAAGGGGCTGGTGGACAGCATATCAATACTACCGACTCTGCAGTTCGCATCACGCATATTCCAACCAACATTGTGGTGCAATGTCAAAACGAACGTTCACAACATAAAAACCGTGCGCAAGCTATGAAACAATTGCGTGCTAAATTATATGAATTAGAATTGCGCAAAAAACAAGCCGCACAAGAAGAGCTTGAAGGTGCTAAGCTTACGATTTCATGGGGTAGTCAAATTCGCTCTTATATACTTGATGATTCGCGGGTCAAAGATTTACGTACTAATGTTGAGACTAGAAATACACAAGCAGTACTGGATGGCAATCTTGATATGTTTATCGAAGCAAGTCTTAAAGAGGGAGTAAAGTAATTTTAAGAGATCATTGTCGCTAATGGTGCTTGATTTCCTATGCGAACTTATTGCGTCCCTGCTGCGAGATCTTTGTGCGCAATAGAATTTCTAAACACCGAAAAGTTATTTTTTTTAATAAATTATAATTGTGGAATAACAACATGAATACCGATAATAGCGTCAACAGTGGTACAACAAACAATCACGAAAATCTTGAAAACGAAACTTTCTTGCGCCGTAAAAAATTACATGATCTGCGAGCAAGTGGTATTAACCCGTATCCTAACGACTTTCGTCGTGACGCTCTAGCCGCATCATTACATGCTTTGCATCATCACAAAAATCATGATGAACTCATAACTAATCCAATAACAGCAAAAATAGCAGGTCGCATTATGACTCGGCGACTTATGGGCAAAGCTAGCTTCATCCATATTCAGGACATGACTGGCCGCATTCAGATTTATTTGCGCCAAGAAGATTTGTCAGCAGAAGTTTATGAGAAATTTAAAAACTGGGATCTTGGCGATATCATAGGCGTTACCGGCACGCTGTTTAAGACTAAAACCAATGAACTTTCAGTAAAAGCTGAGCGAGTGGAATTATTGACAAAATCATTGCATCCAATGCCTGAAAAATTTCATGGTCTAGTTGACCATGAAACACGCTACCGTCAACGTTACCTTGATTTGATCGCAAATCCTGAATCGCGTCATATTTTTCAGGTTCGCTCACGCATCGTTGCAACTATTCGTCACTTTTTAAATGATTTGGGCTTTCTCGAAGTTGAAACACCGATGATGCAAGCCATTCCTGGTGGCGCGCACGCCCGTCCCTTTATCACTCATCACAACGCTCTAGAAATGCAGCTATACATGCGCATCGCACCAGAACTCTTCTTGAAACGACTAGTAGTCGGTGGTATTGAGCGCGTATTTGAAATTAATCGTAATTTTCGCAATGAAGGTATTTCGGTGCGCCATAATCCAGAGTTCACCATGATGGAGCTTTACATGGCATATGCTGATTATCACGACTTAATCGATCTTGTCGAAAAAATGCTACGTAAGTTATCGTTAGAAATTTTCGGCGGTCTTAAAGTTAAGTATCGTGGCAATGAGTATGATTTGACCAAACCGTTTCGACGCATGACAGTTAAAGAATCCATATTGCACTTTAACGCCGGAATTCAACCGCATGAGCTTGACGATCTGGAACTAGCACGTAAAACAGCAAACCGTCTTCATATCCCGATTGAAGATAATTATGGCTTGGGAAAAATCCAAATTGAAATTTTCGAAAAAACCGTCGAGAAAGAATTAATCGAGCCTACTTTTATTACTGCCTACCCATTAGAAGTTTCCCCGTTAGCACGAAAAAATGACCACGATCCATTTTTAACTGATCGCTTTGAAATATTTATTGGCGGACAGGAAATGGGGAATGGTTTTTCCGAATTGAATGATGCTGAGGATCAGTCTGAGCGTTTTCATCAACAAGCTGCTACTCACGAGACCGGTGATCACGAAGCAATGCGCTACGATGCCGATTATATTTTAGCTTTAGAATATGGCATGCCACCAACAGCTGGATTTGGGATGGGTATTGACCGATTGACCATGTTTTTTACTGACTCACCATCCATTCGCGATGTGATCCTATTTCCACTGCTGCGCCTAAATAAAACATCGGCAAAGAATGAAACGAGAGAGAAAATTAACGAGAACAAAGACTCCAAATAACTTCATAATTTTTTTCAACAACCCGGCGAAATTCATCAGAAATTCTGTTCCAATCAAGAAGATCGACCCTAAATAGCAACTGTGATTCTGCAAGTTCTTCCTTAATGGCAAACAACGTTTTCAGCGGAATCTTTTCTTTACTAACCACAACAAGATCAAGATCTGAATATTTCTTGGGATGATGATTTACGCGTGATCCAAATGCTCTTACTTCAACTTCACAACCGACATTCAATAAATATTTATCCAATATATTTTTTACAATCTCAAGATCCACTGTTGTAATTTCAATCATTTCTTGTCTCTAATGAAACCAGAAATTTTTTTGCATCAAGAATAAATATCGTAGCTGCATGAAAAATTTCTTCGGCGGTTTCTTCATCATAAGTATGAACAGTCAAATTTCTGAATTCATGATAAGACTTCCATATAGCAACATCTTCGATCAGATGGTGCTCAGCGCTTAACCGAAATAATTCTATCCTGGAAATACCATCTACGTACGAGCTTCCCAATTGATATTCCAAATAGCGTTTCATAAATTTCCAGCACAATTCATAGGTAAATTCAAAATTTTGAATCACACCAGACTTAATCCCGTTTTTCATAGCTGTACTTAACTTCAAAAAGCCCTCATCCTGAGTAAGTTGAATAGTGACATCAAGTGATGCGATCGCTTTTTTTAAACTAGTTAGTTCTAACGCCATGAGTTAATTACCTCAGCATTTTTTTATCTTCTTACTTATTCCATTATTCTTCAAATTTCTCATTCTTCTTCGCATTGCGATTAATCAGCGACTGCCTTTTTTGTAAATAAGCATCACGCACCAAAACGTAAGGGTCAAAAGCTTCATCAACCAATTTATCCGCTTGCAATAAGTTGGCGCGGTTAACAATTACATTTGCTCCCTTTAATGCTACTGCATCTCTAAAAGGTTTGACGTAGGTGGTAACACTGGTCGCTAGATCAGCTGGTATTCCTACAGTGTCACGCACCGTGCTCGATCCTAAAAACGGTATCACGATATAAGTAGACTTTTTTACACCCCATTTGGCCAAAGTCAAACCAAAATCCTGAGGGTGTTTAGTAAGGCCTAACGGCGTAGCCACATCAAATAAACCAGCTACACCTAAGGTAGTATTCAAAATGAAACGCCAGGCGTCAGCCAATGCCCAAGCAATATCAGCTTGCAATAAATCATTAGCAACGCTAGGAATTGCTCCCAAATTGCTAAATAAATTAAAAAATCCTTTTTGCAATGGGTGAGGTATCAAAAAATCATATCCCTTGGCAATCGGTCTTACTATTCCTTTATCCAAAGCATTATTAAATGCATAAATTTTACGATTAGTACCTTCGTATGGATCATCTGGATTGGACGGGTTGACAACGCTGGCACACCCTACCATGATGCTTAATAATGATACTGTACTTACTATACGAAAGATGCTGACAAGAATACCAAAAATAGATTTTCTGTTCATTTCCGCTAATCGCTTTAAATTTTAGTTATGGTTAAAATAAGTCGCAACTGGTCGGGGTGAGAGGATTTGAACCTCCGGCAACTGCCTCCCGAAAGCAGTGCTCTACCAAGCTGAGCTACACCCCGTACATGAAAAAATACTACTACATGAAATACCAAGGCAAGTTAAACATATTTCCGTTAAATAATCTATATACAATCACGCTAAAACCCACCACTACTATAGATCTGCCCTATGAACTACATCACTCAACTTAATGCATTGGCAATCAAAGAATATACCAGTGCTAATTTCAGTTTGACTAACATTAAAAAAACTTTGCATGAAATTGGTAATCCACAGAATTGTTATCCCGCAATACACCTTGCCGGTACCAATGGCAAAGGATCAACAGCTGCCATCATTTATAGCATTTTGATGAAAGCAGATTACAAAGTTGGTTTTTACACTTCACCTCACTTCATTGATTGTCGTGAACGCATTCGCATCAATAAAAAGCTAATTCCTCGCTGCAAATTAGAACGAGCACTTGCTACTGTTTTTCAAACTAAAAGTGCTCTCACTACGTCTCTTACTTATTTCGAAGTTTTAACCGCTGTAGCATTTAAATATTTTGCCGATGAAAAAATTGATCTTCTTGTTTGCGAGACTGGTCTTGGTGGGCGTCTTGATGCCACTAATGTCATTAAAAAAACTTTGGTGAGCATCATAACTTCGATTGATTATGATCACTCTGAGTTTTTGGGCAACGACTTGACACAAATTGCTACTGAAAAAGCCGGAATAATCAAATGCAACGCGCCAGTTGTGATAAACACCGGACACTATGAAGTCGATCAAATAATCATCAAAAAATGTCAGCAAGTAAAAGCACCAGTATATTTTTTAAATCAAGACTTCCACGCTAAAAAACTTTCAATGGATTGGAATAGCAAAGAACAAATGCTTTCGTATCATGGTATTAACCATGATTATGGTAAATTAAGTTTGAAGCTGTTAGGACAACATCAAATACGCAATGCTAGCCTGGCATTAGCAACCATAGAACTACTCATAACTAACCATAACTATAACATCAGCGAAACAGCTATTCGTGCTGGCTTGAAACAAGTGGAATGGCCTGGGCGATTGGATATAAGAGAAAAAGTTTTAAAAATAAAAAAATTAAAAATGGAAAAATCGAAATTAAAAACTACAGTGTTCGCAACCTCAAAAAAATTGACAGTATCAAAAACAGGTAATTTGACGTCGAATGGTAATGATGAATATAAACTGACGATAATTCTCGATGGCGCACATAATCTTGCCGGCGCTAAGGTTTTGCGTGAAACTTTAAATAAATCACCCTATGTGAAAAGTGGTATTACTCTAATTATGAGCATGATGCGCGACAAAGATTATCAAGGTATTTGCCATCAGTTACGACACATAGCTCATAAAGTTATTATCTTTCAAATTAATTCACCGCGTGCATTAGATACTAAAATTTTAGCAAAGGAGTGGCGTAAATATTTACCAAAAAATAAAGTACTACAGGCCGCAGATATCAAATCTGGTTTAGAATTGCTAACTGCACATGACAAAGTAATTTGCGTTACTGGGTCGTTATATGGCATTAGCGAGATGATTGCAATAATGGATGCTATGGATGATAGGTCTTAGATTGTGCGCAACCGAGTCAAGTATTTGGTGAATAAAGTTCAATATTGATATCTTCACCAAAAAACATTTTTGCACTAGTAGCAAAAGCTTCAGTGTAATCTGAAACATAAAACTGCTTCAGATTATAACAGGCACCACAGCCTGTTCTGTTGCCTTCTCGTAACACATTTTTTTCCATATTAGTATCAGTATTTATTTTTTGCGTTCTCAATAATTCATGTTGTAGTAATTGCTCTTTCACTTCACGGGCAACAACGTAAGATGCATCGATTACTTCAACAGTTGAACCATAGTATTTGCAAATACTGTCTTTGATTACAGGATAATGAGTGCAACCCAAAACTAGCGCATCAATATCACTTAAAATTTCGTGCGATAAATACTCTTGCAATGCGAGATCAACTAATGAGTGAGCAAAAAATCCTTCCTCAATAATTGGAACTAATAACGGTGTTGCCAAAGCACGTAGGGTAATCCACTCCGTATTGTTTTGACCTGATCCAATCGATGCGCTAATTTTCTTATGATAAATATTTGATTTAACTGTTTGTCGCGTACCGATTAGTCCAATAATCTTGTTTTTATAGTGCTGCACCAAGTAGTGTATCAACGGATCAATAACATTAACCAGCAATGCCCTATTGCCAATGTAAGCTTTGATCTCGTTGTAGGCGGCTGCAGAAATTGAATTACACGCAATTAAAATCATCTTACAATTTCGCTGTAACAGTAGATCAGTAATCTCTAACGCGTAGGTGCAGATAGTAGCTGCAGACTTATCACCATAGGGTAAACGCGCAGTATCGCCAAAATAGACAATTGATTCATTTGGCAATAATTCAACAACCGCTTTGGCGACGGTAAGACCACCGATACCACTATCAAAAATACCAATGGGTTGTTCGGGACTTATAGGCAGGATTGGAGGTAATGTTGGTTGTATGTGCATTTTCTTAATCTAGCACCAGCCTATATTTCATGCTACTATTTTTCGCAGCGTCAGTCGGTGTAAAACGAACATTAATGCCAAACGATATGAGATTATCCAACATGCATAACTTTAATCACACTGTTAAATTATTTTTCAACACCATAAAAAAAATTACTACCTTACTGGCTATCGTAGCATTCACCTTGTTAGCTTTATCGAGTACTGGCTGTAATCGGGCATCGAAACAACAACTAGAGCATGAAAGAGAAAATTTGATTATACAAAGAGAAAATCCAGCTGTCTTTCCGCCTAAAACGTACACCATCTTTGCTACTGCTGCTGATGATGTCGATGCTTTGAACAAAGCAACTAATATCGCGGTCAGATTTTGTGATGAATCAAAAAAATACGCTGATACTTTGAGTTGTAAAATTAACCATCAAGGAATGAATGATGGCGAAAAGCGTATTACACTGAGAGCTAGTGAAATCTTCGACCAACCAAAACCGGTTACCACGTCTGCACGCGATTATCGCGTCACTCTTAAGTTTATTTGTATCGATCCACCAAAGAGAAGTAATTAAAAAAGATATAATAACTATCACTGATTATACTTGCGTTGAAACTAATGACTCTACTCTTTGCGATAAGGCACGTACCATTGCTCGCTAATTTCGTTCAGTTTTATCGGCGCTACTTCGAGTATTTTTATATTGCCATCAACATTTGATGAATTAGCCGGATGGCGCAATTTGACTTTAACTAGCTCGCAATCTTTACCTTGACTGAAACGTGCAGTAATTTTTGCCGCCATTTTGATATTTTCCGTATTTGACAAATCACCAAATAACATTACTAGTGCCCCTGGAAAATCAACAGTAGTCATTGTTGGATATTTTTTTTGATACATTGCTAACCCTTGATTATCTTCGTGATTACGCCCAACAATCAGCTTCAAATTTGGTGTAACGCGCAAATGACGTCCCAAACACGCCAACATAATGTCATCCAAAGTATAGCTATCTCCTTCTTTTTGCCCATTCTTACTATACAAATCATGAAAACGTGCGCAATAAGCATGCTCAGTTAGCTTGCAACCGCCAGCAGGCTGCTGATAGTCTTTGAGAGAAAATCGCGTAGCAAGCGCGATTTGCTCTTTACGTCCCCGCCCACTGATTGCACATAACTTGTCGCGCTCAACCCAACCATTACGTTCTACCAAAGTTTCCGATAGTAATTTGGCACTTAACGGTCGTAGCAACAAATCACCACTATCTTTGGCTCCTAACGGTAAGGTATCTTTACGTTGCGACATTGGCCGCTGTCCTAATACTTCACCACTAATTAAAAAGTCAAAACCAAGCTTTTCCATCCATTGCCTCGCACAGTTAATCATAAACAATTTACAGTCAAGACAAGGATTAAAATTGGCACCGTAACCATATTTTGGATGCAGCAACACTGATTTAAAAACATCAACAACATCGATAACATGTAATCGAACCCCAAGCTGTTGCGCGATTTTATTGGCAGAATGTGAATGAAGGCAGGATGGAATCAGAGATTGTAATTCAGGTGGTGTATCACCGCTAAAACCGGTGAAAAAATTTATTCCTTCGACATTAATTCCTTGTTCCAAAATTATTTTAGTGGCGAGTAATGAATCTAAACCACCAGAAATCAGAGCGAGTGCCTTCTTCTTCACGTTTTATATCCAGTATTTTAGATATAATCCCACACTACCAATCAGACGTTGGTAGAGATAGGGTTTCTGCCATGTTGTGAGAGTAACCTCTCGAGACTCTTGTAGGTCACCGAGAAAATGTCGTTCAAGCTCATCTTTAGATGATTGCAATCTAATGTTTACATCTACTTCAAGATCATGAAGTAAACTGCGGTGATTTAAATTACTTGACCCAATCAACATCCAATTATCTAAAATTAAAGTCTTAGCATGCAATACTGTCGGAAGATATTCGAAAATCCTTACTCCAGCTTCTAACAGACGTTCGTAAAACGCTTGCGATGTCCAAGGCATAAATGCCACATCAGATTTTCGAGGTAACAAAATTCTCACATCAACATCGCGCAACGCCGCATCATGTAATTTTTTCAACAAAAAATTGTCCGGAACAAAATAAGCATTGGTTATCCATACTCTCTCTTTGCTTTGACTAATTCGTTGCAACAAATTTTTATAAAGAACACGACGGCGGTGCCAACTATAATTTAGGCGAAAAATTGGATTGGTATAAATATGCCGAAAAATTTGACGCAGTCTTTCGTGAATAGCCAGATTATCCCATGCTGCGTTAAATGCTAATATCAACTCACTCAAATTAACATCTTCTATCCGCACTCCTGTATCGCGCCAACCATCTCCCCTACCCTTACCCTTAATGTGACTATTAGAAATATTGAAACCACCGATATAAGCAACACGTTTATCGATTACGCAAACTTTACGATGATTTCGCGAATTGATTTTCAATAACAAGTAGATTACCTTGAGGATTGAAGGAACATGAACAAACGAGCGACTCCACTGCCATAACGACCACGGAAAAGGATGGAAAATACGTGTTTGCCCGCCGGCTTTTTCTAAAAGCCGAACTAAATCCCCTCCCCATTGTGATGCGCCAACGCCATCAACTAACACGCGGACGGCAACACCTCGTTGCGCTGCTTCCGATAAAGCATGGATAATTTTTTTTCCTAAATCATCTAGAGCAAAAATGTATGTCTCTAAATCGATACTAGTTTCAGCATTGGCAATGTCTTGTAATAACGAAGCAAAATAGTCATCGCCACGAAAAAAAATTTGTTCAAAGTGGTCGAAATGTTGATGAGAAGAATGATCGTGGCGCCGGTGACTACGATAAGGATGATGTTGCTGGAAATGATTTTGCGTCATGAGCGCAATACTAATACTGAGATATAAATTAAGCTACTACTTTAAATGTTGTTCTGGATGAACTCTCAGCTTCATATCTTCAAGTGTTTAATAAGCTTGCAGTGATATATTTATTGTATAACTATGTGATTACGGATAAAAAAGTAAAAAAAGACGATCGCATAAAGAAGAAATTAATCCAGCTTCATGGATATCTTGTAAGGCAACCAGCGGTTGCGTCGTCAGCAGTTTATTATCTATCATCACATTGACGCTACCATAAGTATGTCCTTTTTGTAATGGCGCCTTGATGATCTTGTTCATTGTCAAACTAGCCTTAAGCTTTTTGTATTGACCACTGGGAATAGTTACGTATAAATCTTGCGATAGTCCCAATTCAGCCACATTTTTTTCTCCTAACCATATTTTCGTTTTCGTCAGAGCAATTCCCGCAGTATAAATTTTATGTGTTTCATAAAAACGAAATCCATAATTGAGTAAAATTTCGCTGTTATTATTACGGGCATTGTCGCTCGATGCTCCCATGACTACCGCAATCAATCGCATCCCATTACGCACCGCAGACGACACCAAACAATAACCAGCATCGTCAGTATGTCCTGTCTTTATGCCATCAACTGACGAGTCACGCCACAGCAAACGATTGCGATTAGGCTGTTTAATTCCATTGTGAATTACCCATTTCTGTTTAAACCATGGATAATATTCTGGGAAGTGGTTAATCCATGCTCGCGCTAACAGAGCAATGTCTCGAGGTGTGCTGTAATGATTTGTAGCTGGCAGTCCGTTACTATCGACATAATTGGTATTATTCATACCAAGCTCTTTGGCAGTTTGAGTCATCAAATTGGCAAAAACTTCCTCACTTCCAGCCATATGCTCAGCCATAGCCACCGTAGCATCGTTACCTGACGCAATCACGATGCCATCGACCAAATCTTTTACCGACACCTGATCGCCAACCTTAATAAACATTTTAGATCCACCAACCTTCCAAGCATTTTTACTAATTGTTATACGATCATCGAAATGTAGTGACTCAGTTTTTAAGGCTTTAGCAACTAAATATAAGCTCATAACTTTGGTAATACTTGCTGGTGGCATTTGCACATCAGCATTTTTTTCTGCAATAACATAACCACTGTTAGCATCAACTAAAATATAACCCTTAAGCGCAAGATCTGGTAAAGCAGGAATGAGCCTAGAAGGGTTTACTGTAGCAGCAGGACCAGGGCTAGCAAAAGCAGATGCAACCACCAAAAAAATCAACCCAATAAGCGCAACACCTGCAGTTATAAGTAAACGCCTCGAATAGTTACATAAATTATAATTATGTGCTGATAACATGATTAGTTAATACCTCTTTTTTCAAGGTACAGCAAAGGATTATACGGTTTTCCATCAATTCTAACTTCAAAGTGCAATACCACATCACCATAAGTATTATTGCCCATTACAGCTATCTGTTCACCTGCTTTTACTACCTGCCCCTCTTTGACAAGCACCAACTTATTTAAAGCATAAACTGTTACCACGTTATCACTATGCTTGATGATGACCACCCTCCCATAACCGGTCAGACTACTGCCACTATATACAACTTTACCAGCAGCACTTGCCTTGATTTCCTGACCTAATGCTCCAGCTATCTCAATACCTTTGCTGCCAGTACTAGCGGTTGCGAAAGTATGAGTAATTCTGCCGTTAGTCGGCCATAACAAACTATGTCGTGCCAATGGTGAAACTCGTAATTGAGCAGCTAACGGTACTGGAACTTTTAAACGTTGACCTACTCTCAATTTATACGGAATACCCAAACTATTGCTTTTAATTAGATCGTCTTTAGAAACATTAAACTTTGTTGCAATTTTCTGTAACGTATCGTGATAGCGAACGGTATAGAAATCGTATTTAGGTGTTACATTTGCAATATTACCAACACCAAAAGTGCTATTTGAAATTGGTTGCAATGAACTTTCATTATTAAAGTTACATGCATTTAAAAAAAGAGAACTAAACACGAACAGTAAAGCGATGAATAATCTGAATAATTTGCATAACCTTATTTGCTTTATAACCATAAAAAATCACTCATACTTTATTTTGTAATTACCCAGGTTTCATTGGAGCACAGCAGTAGCCGGAAACGTTACAGTCTTTTTATTTGATTAACCACTCCGAAATTTTTTCGAACGCATTATAGTTAGTCATGTCTACCTGTAAAGGTGTAATTGAAACCTTCTTTTCTCTGATTGCATTAAAATCTGTACCTTCACCAGCATCAGCTTCTAATCCACTAGCTCCCACCCAGTATACTGCATACCCCCGCGGATCTAATTCTTTCACTGCAGGTTCAGCTACGTGCCTTTTTCCAAGGCGAGTTATTTCCATTCCTCTGATTTCTTCCAATGGTACATCCGGAACATTGAGATTGAGAATAGTTCCAACAGGTAACGTTAACGTATGGGTGTGTAACTTTTCTACTAATTGCCGTGTGATTGTCGCAGCTGCACTAAAGTTCATCCACTTCCCCTCTTTAGCCGCTAGTGACACCGCAACAGATGGCATACCCAACATTCGACCCTCCGTAGCTGCTGCAACAGTGCCTGAGTAAAGAATATCATCCCCCATATTTGCGCCATGATTAATTCCCGAAACAACAATATCAAATTTCGTATCAAAATAACCGGTCAGAGCTAAATGCACGCAATCTGTAGGCGTTCCTGTAACACTGAAACGACCGTCGTCTAATTCATAAATTCTCACAGGTACCTGCACGCTCAGAGAGTTGCTAGCTCCACTTCTATTTCGATCTGGAGCAATCACCACCACTTCGGCAATTTTCCGCAGTTCTTCAGCCAATACCAATATACCCTTAGCATTAACTCCATCATCATTGCTTAACAGAATACGCATCGACCTACCTCTCTTTATATTTTTATTACCAAGTATGAACATAACCTTTAGATCCAGAACGGCAAACATAATTATTACAGTGATCAAAATCAATAGGATCATTTTTTAAGCGCAAGCCTGGTTGCTCTTCAATAACACCAATCAATGTAAAAGGACAAGAACAGCGTGGTGCAATTTCCGATAATTTAACGCATTGTAATGCTGGAATGGTAAAACATAATTCATAATCATCACCAGCAGTCAGAGCTAGTTGTTGAGCATACTGCAATGAAGTCGTATTTTTTTGCAACCACGACGACAGCGGCAACTGTGCTACATCGATAGTAGCACCAACATTACTACTTGCTAGAATGTGTTCTAAATCGGCTAACAATCCATCTGAAATATCAACAGCTGCACTTGCAATCTCAAGTAACGCCTGTCCTTCTTGAATGCGTGGCGTTGGACAATACAAACGTTGAAAAATATCATTTCTATCTTTTTCATTATTGAATCTAGTAGATTCATCACTCTGCTGTATTAAGCGCAACGCCAAACCAGCATCACCTAGATAACCGGTAACATAAATTAAATCACCAACTTTGGCACCACCACGACGCAATCCCCGACACGACGGTAACAATCCATGTAATTGCGTGGTAATGGCTAGTGGTCCTCGCGATAAATTGCCACCAACTAACTGTACATTATGTCTTTGCAACAAAACCTCAAAGCCGCAACAAAATTCTTCAATCCATTTCGGACTAACCTGAGATAAGGTAAGCGCCAAAGTTATCCAAGCGGGTGTTGCTCCCATTGCAGCAATATCACTTAAACTTACTGCCAATGATTTATATCCAAGAAAATACGGTGGCGTATTAGCGAAGAAATGAATACCTTCTACAATAGTATCAATGGAAACAGCAAGAACATGATCCGGTGAGACTTTGAGCAAAGCACAGTCGTCACCAATACCTAAAATCACGTCATTCCTTTTTCCGGCAATCCTAGAAAAATGCTGATCGATTAAGCTAAATTCATTTTGTCTCATCGCTACGTAATCTTTTCGCTAGTTTATCCAGGACACCATTAACATATTTAAACCCATCAACCGAACCAAATATTTTAGTCAAATTTAGCGCTTCATTAATAACCACTTTATATGGCACATCTAACCGATGGATCAGCTCATAAAGTGCCAAACGCAACACTGCTAGTTCAACCATATCCAAACTAGAAACAGCGCGATCTAACACTGGTTGCATCTGGTGATCTAATTCGATTACGTACTTTGCCACACCATTTACTATTTCAGAAAAATAGTTAAGATCAACTTTTTTGGGATTGACCTCAGTTAAAAACTGTGAGGTAATTTGATCAATAGAATCTTGCGTCATTTGCCATTGATAAATGGCTTGGACTGCCAATTTTCTCGCTCTGTGCCTGGTATGATGGTGCATAAAAGTACATTTATTATCCAATCAATATTGTCTAAATTATTTCTGCTGGTTCTTTCTCTAAGCGTTTTATTTCTTTACTAAAATCATCTATATCTTGAAAACTACGATAGACCGATGCAAATCTGACATAGGCGACACGGTCCATACGTTTTAATTCGTCCATAACCATTGCCCCAATAGCTTTAGAACTAACTTCTCGTTCACTGCTGACGCGTAATTTATGCTTTATACCTTGCAGTGCAGCATCAACAGTATCAGTATTTACAGGCCTTTTCTCTAAAGCTTTTTGCATTCCATTGCGTAATTTATTCTCATTAAAAGATTCACGAATACCATCGCTTTTGATTACTTGGGGCATCACTAACTCAGCAGCTTCATAAGTAGTAAAACGTTCAACACAGACTAAACATTCTCGGCGACGTCTTACCCCGCGACCCTCTTCGGCTAAGCGCGAATCGACCACTTTGGTGTCTTGTGCGTTACAAAAAGGACAGTGCATAAACGTTGTATTCCACAAAATTCACACTATGTAAAATTAACAATATGAAATAAAAAAGCGGGTTCCTAAAAAACCCGCTTTTAAATTTGGATATCTTAAAACCAAAAATTTATGAATAAACTGGAAAACGCTTACACAAATCCAACACTTCTTTTTTGACCCGCGCAATCGTTTTTTTGTTGTGTAAATCGTCCAATATATCGCAAATCCAATTACCAACAGTGATAATTTCATCCTTCTTAAAACCACGAGTGGTAGTGGCCGGAGTTCCGATTCGTAAACCACTCGTCACCATTGGCGACGTAGGATCATTTGGAACGGAATTTTTGTTAAGAGTGATGTTAGCTTCACCCAATGCATTAGAGGCATCTTTTCCGGTAAGTTTTTTAGAAATTAAACTTAGCAGAAACAAATGATTATCGGTGCCACCAGACACAATGTCATAGCCATGATCAACAAAAACTTTTGCCAAAGTCTTGGAATTAGCAATAACTTGTTTTTGATACTCTTTGAATTCAGGCATTAGCGCCTCCTTGAATGCCACTGCTTTTGCAGCAATTACATGCATTAATGGACCACCCTGTAATCCTGGGAATACTGCGGAATTTAATTTTTTCTCTAACTCAGGATTGGATTTTGCCATAATCATACCACCGCGTGGTCCACGCAAAGTCTTATGGGTTGTCGTAGTAGTGACATCAGCGATTTGAACTGGAGAAGGATAAAGTCCGGCTGCAATCAATCCTGCAACATGAGCAATATCAGAAACCAGATAAGCCCCAATTTCATCAGCAATATTACGAAATCTCTGCCAGTTAATGATTCTAGAATAAGCGGAGAACCCAGTCATAATCATCTTCGGTTTATGTTCGCGCGCGAGCTGTTCCACATGGTCATAATTGATTTCGCCAGTTTTTGGATCTAGACCATACTGAATTGAATTATAAACTTTGCCAGAAAAATTTACCTTTGCGCCGTGAGTTAAGTGCCCACCCTCAGACAAACTCATCCCTAAAACAGTGTCACCTGGATGTAATAGTGCGGCATAAACAGCAGCATTAGCTTGCGAACCGGCATGGGGTTGAACATTGATATAATCCGCACCAAATAACTGTTTAGCCCGTGCAATTGCCAAATCTTCAACAGTATCAACATGCTTACATCCACCGTAGTAACGTTTCCCTGAATAACCCTCTGCATATTTATTTGTTAACACAGAACCTTGTGCCTGCATAACTCGAGGGCTGGTGTAATTTTCAGATGCGATAAGTTCTATATGCTCCTCTTGACGCTTCAATTCATCGGCCATTGCCAACCAAAGATCGTTATCAAAATCAGCAATGACCATATTTTTTTTATACATAAAGCACTCCTATTTCGTTTGTTAGGTTATTAAAAGTTGATGGTAAAGATGAATAGCAACAACAAGCAACAACAAAAAATTCAGTAGTGTTTCCTACACGAGTCGAATGATACGGTATTGAGGGAAGATTAGCAAAATATTGGGCAAACAAACATTCATCTCAACCCAATTCTCTATCTGTGGCAATCAGCTTAGTTCAACCCACTTTACAAATACATTTTAATTGGTACGGTATTGGTTTAAATTGATGATGAAATCACTATGCAACCAACTTACCTTTTCTATGACACTGAAACTTCTGGTTTGAATAAATGCTTCGATCAAATATTACAATTTGCGGCAATCCGCACCGATTTAAATTTAAGTGAACTGGAGCGTTACCATTTTTGGATCAAGTTAAATCCAGATACCGTACCAACACCACGTGCTGTTCTCACTCACCAGATATCGCTCAACCAACTTGCCACACAAGGTTTGTGCGAATATGAAGCGATTAAGTCAATCCATGAACTATTTAACACGCCTTTAACCATTAGCGTTGGGTACAACAATCTTGGTTTTGACGATGAAATGTTACGCTTTGCGTTTTATCGCAATTTATTGCCACCATATACACACCAATACGCCAATGGATGCGGTAGACTTGATCTTTATCCGATGACCTTGCTTTATTATCTCTTTCAACCAGAAATTCTGACGTGGCCACAAATCGACAATCAGCCAACCTTCAAACTCGAACATCTGAGCAGAACCAACCAACTGATCTCAAGTACGGCGCAAGCACACGATGCAATAACTGATGTTAAAGCGACACTGATGTTAGCACAGCGATTACAAAGCAAGACGGCGATGTGGAGTTATATTTGCGATTACTTTAATAAAACAATTGATAACAATCGCATTAACAATCTAAATATCGCACTACAAATCGATGATATTTCATATCCTGTAGCGATATTGAATGATGGACGTTTAGGGGCAAAAAATAATTATCAGACACTAGTGCTGGGACTGGGGCGAAGTAATCATTATAAGAACCAAACATTATGGCTACCGCTTGACAATACAAAATTGGTTCAACTTAGAACGGAACCAACTAATAACAAAGCAAAAAGTGAAGTAAAAATTGAATTAATCCCTGGTTTAACTATAGCTGATAATGAGAATTATAAAAAAATGATAACAACAAATACCAACATTTATCGTAAAAAAATGGGCGAACCACCGTTGCTATTACCAGCTAATGAAAATGGGCAAAAACGTTTTTTGCGTCACATCACTCAGGAACGTCAAAATTTAGTCGCAGCTAACTTAATATGGTTGAAAAATCACCCACAAATTCTACATGCGATCACCACACATTACCGCGAATATAAATATCCAGAAATACCAAATCTTGATCTTGATGCATCACTTTATGCCAACGATTTTCCAAACCATGATGAACAACGATGGCGTGTAGTATTTCATCATGCAACCATCAGTGAAAAAATAGCATTAGTTGAGAAAATACCACTGGGCAGATTACGCGTTCAAGCTCTACGCTTACTCGGGCGAAATTACACATCACACTTACCACTAGCGTTATATCAAGAATTTCTAGATGATTTAGCTGGTTCAAATTACGCTGATCTCAACCAGGCAACTTGCGATTATCGTGGTGAAAAACGTCAAACACGCCAACAAACACTTATCGAAATCGCTGAATTAAAAAAAGAAATTTTACAAAAAGAGCAATTAAGGTCTAAAGAAAACCTAAGAGATAATTCCAATAATGAGTCATGGAATTTACTCGAAGAACTTGAAGGGTATTGTAGTGATTTAAGAGCGTAAATTACCAATTAAACGCAGCAGCCACTTTTCTGCTTCTACCAACAGAAATATCACCATGCCAACACCAATGATGTTTAGCCATTGCCACACATTAAGTCCAGCAGTAGCGAAAAAGTGTTGCATCGCGGGTACGTAGGTGAAAATTAACTGCAATAAAATTACAACGATAATCGCAAGCCACATTGGTTTGCTGGCAAATAATCCCTCTCGATTTAATACTGAGTCAAAAACACGACGACAATTCAATAAATAAAAAATTTCACCAACTACAATTACGTTTACTGCAATAGTACGAGTTGTCGCCAAATCAGTATCAGTAGCACGTGCTATTGCGAACAAGGCAAAAACTGCAACCGTCAGTAACAGTGATACTAATGTTACTCTCCAACCTAAAAACATTGATAAAATTGGTGCATTCTTTGAGCGTGGTGGCTTGAGCATAACATCTGATAGTGGCTTCTCAAATCCCAAAGATAGAGATAGAGTTACTGTAGTAATCATATTAACCCATAAAATCTGTACAGCACTGATTGGTAATTGCCAATTTAAAAATATTGCCACAACAACGGCAACCGCTTGCGCAATGCTAGTAGGTAAAACAAATAAAACAGTTTTTTTGAGATTTTCATATACTGTACGTCCTTCTGCAACCGCATGCACAATGGTGGCAAAATTATTGTCAGTTAACACCATATCAGCAGCCTCCTTGGCAATTTCAGTACCCTTTTCGCCCATGGCAATACCGATATCAGCTTGACGCAACGCTGGAGCATCGTTGACTCCATCACCAGTCATTGCCACAATTTGCCCGCCTTGCTGCAAAGATTTTACCAAACGCAACTTATGTTCAGGTGAAGTACGTGCATAAACATCTACAACTAAAACCGTTTCGGCTAACTGTGCATCATCCATTGCATCAATTTCATTTCCAGTCAAAACATGAGGCTCCCCAATACTTTCATGTTCATTGCCCTTGACTTGGTTATTTTTCACCCCAATCCCCAAATATTGAGCAATTGCTTTCGCAGTAACTGCATGATCACCAGTAATCATTTTCACCACAATCCCAGCAGCGTGACATTCAGAAACAGCTGCAACTGCTTCTTCACGTGGCGGATCAATGACCCCAAAAATGGCTATCATTGTTAGCTCAACAACATCGGAAAAATTTAGCTGTTGCTTACTATGCTCATTTTGATTGGTGATACTCTGACTTGCCACAGTGGTTATTTCTCTGTAAGCGACGCCAATAACCTTCTCACCCTTAGCTGCTAACTCATCAATTTTTCTACGCCAATAATTAATATTCAGCGTTTCAAATTCTCCATTAACTTGCTGGCGAATGCACATGTCTAAAATATGTTCAGCAGCTCCTTTAGCATAAAGAAAATTTTTCCCATGTTTATGATCGTGATGTAAAGTCGCCATAAAACGATGCTCTGACTCATATGGGATTAAATCGGTACGTGGATTAGTTTTTTTGATTAACGCAATATCAATCCCAATTTTATGAGAGAGCACTAGTAGTGCTTGATCTAGTGGATCTCCATATAACTCGGGTGCGCGCGCCGTTCTACATCTGTAAGTTGCAATACTGCTACCACCGTAACGCAATTCTGCATCGTTACATAAAATTCCAGCAATTAACGCAATTTCCAAATCACGATGATCGGCGATCTCAACGATCTCGTTGGCAGCGTGTTCACCGTCAACGACAACATGAATTAAATCATCAAGTGCAGAACTGTAATGTCCTGCAGCAGTAACCAAATCTTCAACCATTAGCTCATTGCAAGTTAACGTTCCAGTTTTATCAGAACAAATAGTTGTGACAGCACCCATAGTTTCCACGGCTGGTAAGCGTCGAATAATCGCGTGATGTCGCGCCATATTGGTAACACCAATAGCCAAAATCACCGTCAAAATTGGCGGTAGTCCTTCTGGTACGGCGGCAACAATCAAACCAATCACAGCCATTAACAACTCTCTGCTAGAATCACCCCAGACCAAAGCACCAAACAAAAATGTCCCAACCCCAAATAACAAAATCGCAACAGTGATCCAATAACCAAAATAATTCATTTGTTGCAGTAATGGTGTTATTGGAACTTCTACCTTCTCAAGCATTTCACTGACTTTACCAACTTCAGTATTAAGGGCAGTAGCAACAACCACACCCAAACCAGAACCACCAGTCACAATTGTACCGCTGTAAGCCATTGATGATCGTTCAGCTAATGATGCGGTGGCACGTACACCGATAGTGTTTTTTTCGGTTGGGGATGCTTCGCCAGTGAGTATTGATTCCTGAACCTGCAACCGCCGTGTTTCAAGCAAACGTAAATCTGCTGGAACTTTATCACCGCGCTCAATAATTACGACATCACCTGGTACTAGTTGTGATGCGGGGATAACTGCGCGCTTACCGTTGCGAACAACACGAGCAATTGGCGCCAACATATCACGGATTGCAGCTAATGCTTTTTCAGCTTTACCTTCTTGAATAAAACCAACAATAGCGTTAAGTACAATTACACCAATGATCACCGTAGCATCAACTAAACGTGTCAGCACTAACGCAATCGCAGCAGAAAATAGTAAAATATAAATCAAAATATTATGAAATTGACGTAAGAAACGAACGATTAAATTTTGGGGTTTAAGAGTTATCAGCTGATTCAAACCGTACTTCACACGACGTAGGTCAGCACTTTGATCGGTTAGTCCGCAACTGGCGTAACGAGATCCATCATCATCGATATCACCAGGTTGAACAATTACTGTTAAAGCCTTTAGCACTTCAGGAATTTTTAGCGAGTGCCAATCGACGGAAGGGCCTGAAGACACTTGCTGAATTTGCTCATTCATGTATAAAAGTATAACAAAGTAAGAGTTTTTTAACAGGCTCTGCCTTTTATGTCGTTAGAGGTTATTATGCAGGCCAAAAACTGCCACAGATTTACAGATATATGCTGGTAAATTCCCGACCACCGCATTGACAGTTAAATTCCTAGCAGCTTAGACTTCCCCGTGATCTATCCGAAAACAAAGAACAACGAATAAAGATGACTAAAAATAAACCCATATCTCCACTGTTTGATAGCTTAGAACATATCGATCATATCAATAAAAATGACGACACAGCACTAGCTAATTCAAACGCACACTTCGCTGACTATCAAAAAGCAGTTGCATTTCTCAAATGTTATGTCGGTAGTCAAGGTACATTTAACTCTTATCGTCGCGAAATCGAACGTTTGTTGCAATGGTGTCGGTTAATTGCTGACAAATCGTTAATACATCTAAAACGAGATGATATCGAAGCATTTGTGCGTTTTTGTCAAAAACCACCAAAAGGTTGGATCGGTGTCAAAAAAGTGTCACGCTTCATCAGAAAAGATGGTCAACGTATTCCTAATAATGAATGGCGCCCGTTTGTTGCTACGATTTCTAAAGCTGCTCACCGCAGAGGACAACAACCATCTCTCCAAGACTTTGAACTCTCTCACGGAACAATCAAAGAATTATTTGCCATCTTAAGCACTTTCTTTAATTATTTATTACAGGATGAATATGCCTATATGAATCCAGTTGCTTTGATTCGTCAAAAAAGTAAGTTCATTCGCAAACAGCAGAGTCAATTAAAAGTTCGTCGTCTTTCTGACATACAATGGCAATACGTAATAAAAACAGCGAGACATATGGCTGAGGAAAAACCAGAACTACATGAACGCACGTTATTTATTATGTCAGCACTTTATTCAATGTATTTACGCATTTCTGAACTAGTAGCAAGCAAGCGTTGGGTACCGACAATGAATCATTTTCAGCGTGATGGCGAAGGTAACTGGTGGTTTACCACTGTTGGAAAAGGCAATAAACAACGGCAAATTGCCGTGAGTGATTCGATGCTATTAGCATTAAAACGTTGGCGTATACACTTGGATTTACCATCCCTACCATCACCTGCCGATAGTTCCTCTCTCCTTCCAAAAACTAAAGGCAAGGGACCAATCACTAGCACTTCATATGTTCGCAAATTAGTCCAAAATTGTTTTGATCAAGCAATTGGAGCATTACATCGAGATAAACAAAGTGAAGAAGCAGAATCACTGATAGAAGCCACAGTTCATTGGTTACGACATACCGGGATTTCTGACGATGTGAAACACCGCCCCCGCGAACATGTGCGTGATGATGCAGGGCACAGTTCAAGCGCAATCACTGACAAATATATCGACATTGAACTGCGCGAACGCCACCGTAGCGCGCAAAATAAATTGATTGATAGAAACATCAATAAAATCACGTAATTACAACAGCACAAAACACAACACTTCTCCCCATTAAAACGGAAGAAAACGGCAAAAGCCGTGATGAAGTATAGGTTGTAAAATTAAAGATACTTTGAACCTTGGTGTGGTAACTAATTATTCAATTTCGAATAAATGTTTTCTCAGCGCTACGGTCAACTCTTGTAGACTATACTTGGTGTAGTCCTTAGAAATATGAACAACTTTTCCCTGGTGATGGTGGCTAATTGCGAAGTGTTTGATGATAAACTTATAAAGACTATCAGGAACCACGATTACCAACGATTTAATTTCATCCAAATTGCAATTTGCTTTTAACACTTTAGCTAATTCTTGTGCAAAATGCTCTGCTTCTACCTTTTTGGGGTCATTTTTTTCGTATGCGCTTCTAGCACCGCTGTCAACGGTATAACGCCCTGACCTATCCGAAACTAGATCTATCGCTTTTTTCCTACTATCTGGATGGTAATCCTCCAGAACTAAGTTGAGGTCATCAACGCGAAAGTTAGAAGAACTATACAGCTTAGCTTCTGCTGCGTTAGCAACAAGCACAAAAGTTGTCATCATGATTCCCCTCATTGTTGTGATGTTAAATATAAAATGGACAACAAATACACCCCAAAAAAATATTGTAACACACAACGTACACTATTATTAACCACGGAATCAACGTATGAATTATTATTACACTGAACTTTCACCATCAACATCATCTGCATTGCTGACGACACCAGTAGCACCTTCCGTTGCTCCTACTACTTCAGATACACCGACTACTTCCCGCGTTTTCTCTCTTTGGATGCGGTGGTAAATTTCTTCTCTATGAACAGAAATTTCTCGAGGCGCATTAACTCCTAAACGTACCTGATTGCCTTTCACCCCAAGCACTGTAATGGTAACTTGATCACCAATAATTATCGACTCACCCACTCTTCTGGTAAGTATTAACATAGTACTTATCTCCTTATCTCATGTTTTTTATATGTTGGTTAAAAAAAATATCATATTTCTCTTCAAGTTAAGAGAAAGCATTCAATTGCTATTATAATGAACAAACATTAAGGACGTATTAATAGTGGCGAGCATCTATTAGAAATACTTTTTCAAGTTCAGTAACCTAACTTATCATCACTGTAATATCGCAGATCGAGGCAACTCTACATAAAGAGAACTCAACTTGCAACAAGATTGAGTAACGCATTTGCTAGCGTGATAGCATTGATTTACTTACTAAAATAGCGAATAAGAATTTGAAGTGTAAAAAGTATAACGAGTATCTATGTCTCAATATAAAAAAAACATCATCTGCTTAATGGGACCAACTACCGCAGGTAAAACTAATTCAGCGATTGCATTAGCTCAATCTTTTCCTTGTGAAATAATTAGTGTTGATTCAGGCATGATTTATCGCAATATGAATATTGGTACAGCGAAACCAACACGGGAAGAACTGTTGATTGCACCACATCGTTTAATTGATATTCGTGATCCACATGAAACTTATTCTGCAGCGCAATTTAGATTGGATGCGCTCGATGAAATAGAAAATATTTTTAATCGCGGAAAAATTCCACTACTGGTGGGTGGAACAATGCTTTACTTTAAAATACTACAGGAAGGAATTTCGCCATTACCTCAAGCCAATCCGACTATTCGCACTAAATTAAATGAAGAAGCGGCAAAATATGAAGATGGTTGGCACCGATTATATCTGAAGCTACAACGAATCGACCCCAGCACGGCAATACGCCTTTCTCCAAAGGATAAGCAACGCATTCAACGTGCGTTAGAAGTGTATGAAATAACAGGTATTCCGATGAGTCAATTGTGCACCAACAATCCACCAAGTGTTTTACCGTACAACACAATTAAATTGGCCATAGCTCCAATGCAACGCTCAACATTGCGAGAAAAAATCGAACACCGTTTACAAACAATGTTGCAACACGGATTGATTTTTGAAGTGGAAGAATTGTTTAAACGTGGAAACTTGCATTTAGATTTACCCTCAATGAGGGCGGTTGGATATCGTCAGGTGTGGGAATATCTAAATGGAAAAATTGATATTGAAACAATGCAACAAAACATTATTACTGCAACATATCAACTAGCAAAACATCAATTGACTTGGTTAAGAAGCTGGCATGATATTATATGGCTTGATAGTGGTGATGCGAATTATCATAGGAAACTGCAATCTGAGATTACGAAAATATTGTATTAAATTCACTCACTAAAAATATGCATTTGATTCTAAAACACGTGACCATTGCATAAAAATATCAAAATAAAGCTAATGGAAAATTTCTCATTTTATGTTATTTTCGAAAGCTAGAAAACGGCCAACGTTTGTCTGTATACTCATTCACTCAAGCAGTATGAGCTGGTTATTGTTTCATAATTTTGTTTTTAAGGAGTTGATCTATGAACGCTTGTGCAAGTGAAAGTAAGCCACTGGGATTTTGGAAATTAACTGCATTGGTTGTAGGTAACATGATCGGTTCTGGCATATTTTTGCTTCCATCCGATTTAGCCAAACTTGGAGTGGCGAATATTTTTTCATGGGGAATCACGACCATTGGAGCGCTTTTTTTAGCCATCGTGATATCTCGTTTGAGTCAAAAAATTAGGATGAATGGTGGACCTTATGCTTATGTACGCCATAGTTTGGGCAGCTTTATTGGTTTTCAAACTGTCTACAATTACTGGGTCGCTATTTGGGTTGGTAATCTTGGTCTAGTCATTGCCCTGGTTGGTTACCTAACAATGTTTTTTCCGATCCTACAAGCTCCCCTCAATGCTGCGATCACTGGTATTGTTGCTATTTGGTTACTCACCGCTGTTAACTTAACCGGTATACGCGCTGTAGGAACGTTGCAATTAATTACAACGATTTTAAAACTTATTCCAATTGTAGCATTGACCGCAGCGTGCTGTTGGTACTTTAATCCAGTTTATTTTACTGATTTGTTTGATATGTCAGAATATGTCCACAGCGATATTACTGCAGCAGCACGTCTAACTTTATGGGCATTTATTGGAGTCGAATCAGCAACTGTGCCATATGACTTTGTTAAAAACCCACAACGTAATATTCCGCTCGCTACTATAATCGGTACTGTTATATCAGCGGCAGTTTACATCCTTAGCTCCATAATAATTATGAGTTCCTTATCGTCAGAAACTTTAGCAATTAGCAATATTTCACCATTCATTATTGCAGCAAAAATGATTTTTGGAGACTGGGGTCAATGGATAATGGTAGCCGGTGCAATTGTTTCTTGTTGTGGATGTATTAATGGCTGGATGATGTTGCAAGGACAAATAACTTTGGCTGCAGCTGAAGATAGTTTGTTCCCACACCTATTTGGATTAAAAAATAAATATAATGTCCCTGCGATGGGTTTGATTGTAACAGCGGTATTGCAAAGCACAATTTTGCTGGTGATTTTGGAAAAAGATATACAAGAGGAATTTAAATTAATTATGTTAATGGCGTCATTAGCCTCGCTGATTCCTTATCTATACGCCTCAATCGCAGCATTAGTCATCTTCAAAAGTCATGAAACTGGAGTGAGGTGTTGTCTTAATAAGATGCTACTACTAATAGCTTCAATAGCTGCCATATACGCTTTCTGGGCAATAACGATTGCTGGTGAAAGGGTTATTCTATACGGTTCAATTTTGATGTTTACCAGTGCACTCTTATACGGTTGGGGATATGGAGAGAGAGCATTGGCAGAAAACAATAGTGAAAACAAAAAGCAAAATGAATGCAAATCCCCATAACTAATTTACTGGTTGTGGCACCAGGTGAACTTGTCGCCTTATAAATCCATCGCATTTAACAAAAACACTTCACTGTCTCCGCGTTCAAAATCCAACCAAATAAACGGCAATCGTGGGTATTTTTCGACCAATATCTCAGCACTATTACCAACCTCAACCACTAGAATTCCGTTTGGATTAAGATGATTTTTAGCTTCATGCAGCAGCCGTTCAACAATATCTAGACCGTCACTTCCTGCAGCCAAAGCAAGAAATGGTTCGTGGCTATATTCTCTTGGCAAGTTGGTCATTTCCGATGAGGAAACATACGGTGGATTGCTGATGATCACATCGTATTTTGACTGGATTTTTCCCGTAATTTTTTCTTTAGTAATTTCGTCAAACAGATCTGATTGAAACAACCGTACTTTTTCTTTTAAATCATGTTTCGCTAAATTAATTCTTGCCACGTCTAAAGCACCAGAAGAAATGTCCACGGCATCGATCTGTGCATCTGGAAAGACATAAGAGCTAGCAATAGCAAAACAACCACAACCAGTCCCAATGTCCAAAATTCTTTTTACCCGTTCTGCTATAACCCATGGTTCAAAACGTTTTTCAATTAATTCTGCTATTGGCGAACGTGGGATTAAAACGCGTTCATCAACATAAAATTCCAATTCAGAAAAATAAGCGACATTAGTTAAATAAGCCGCTGGTTTACGCTCCTTAATACGACGTAATAAAATATCAACTACTACTACTCGCTGTTCTGCTGTCAACTTTATATTTAAAGTTGCTTCATTAAGTTCTTGGTACTGTGGCAAATTCAAGGCGTGCAATATCAAATACACTGCCTCATCTAAAGGGTTATCTGTCCCATGACCAAAATAAACGTCAGCAGCTTGAAATTGACTAACTCCCCAACGAATAGCACCAAGAATCGTAGTGAATCCGGTAATCAATCTATCTGGATGATAAGTTTTATTATTCATTGCAAAATTTTTATTTCAATCAAAAAAAAGGGCGGCCATGAAGAGCCGCCCTTTCTCAATCATATTATCACTGTTTCTTTGTCTAAGTTTCAGCAGCAACCACAACCGGCTTAACCTCAAGCGCTTCTGCTACATATTTTTGAGTTACAGCGCTTGGCAGTTTAAACTTCATCGCCAACTGCATAACCACAAAGCTAAAGACCGCCATGACTGCAAAGTCCCAGCCAAATGGGATAACACCAATACCACCACCAAAACTACTTAGATAAGATAATGCGGTCAAACCAATAAAATACGGCCATAACCAAGTGGCTGGATACCAATCTAATTTCAGATCACGAGCCTCTTTAGAGAAAAATTTGTATGCCAAGAGGATCGCCAATCCAACGCCCATAGCAAGACCCATCTTAGAAACAGTTTCCCATCCAGTCCAATAGGTTAACAAATTACAAATGTAGAAGGAAATTAATGCCCATATCTTCACGAATGGCAAACGAAACGGTCTAGCATGATCTGGTAACTGCTCTCTTAACGCGAGTAAATTAATTGGACCAATGCTATAAGTAACAGTAATGAGCGATGTTAAAAACGCCACCATTTTATCCCAACCAGGCAAAGGGGCAAACATCAGCATACCAATGCAAAAATTCAGTAGCATGGCATAAACCGGGTTACCGTGGGTATTCATAATCTGCAAAAAGGATGGAAGTTGCTTCCCTTTACTAATCCCATATAAAGACCGTGCAGCACTACCAACGTACATCAATCCAGCCGCAAGCGGAGCCACTATCGCGCCAAAATATAATACCGGCATTACCCAACGAACATCGCGCTGATAAAACAGGGCGACAAAGGGACTGGTACCACCGGGTAAATCTAAATTACCCCAACCATTTTTAATATTCTCGGGAATTATCGCTGATAACAACGCTGTTTGTAATAATAAAAAAATTACCAAACACACCACAACCGAACCAACAATTGCGAAGGGCAAAGCAAAACTAGGATTTTTAGCCTCTCCAGCCATTTCAGCAGCTTGTTTAAAACCGTTAAAGGAAAACACAATGCCACCAACCGCTAGTGCGTAAAAAATACCTTTAGTACCAAATGGCATGAAAGAATCGGTAATCAAGTTAGTAGTAACCGCAGTTACTTCCTTGGTAGCAGTGAAATAGACCACTAGCAACACCAGGGCCATGAAGGTAGGAATGATCAGCTTTAACACTGTCAAAAAACTATTCACCCTAATCAACCAGCGTACTGAGTAAAAATTAATCGCATTGATTGCAAACATCAGGACAGTTGCAAGAATGTAACCATTACTAGTAAGAGCACCAGTTGGACTAGCTATCGATGGGTAATAAAAACGCAAATATTGAATGACAGCTTGCGTCTCAGTCGGAGCAAAAGCCGCATAAGATAACCAAATAATCCAAGAAAATAAAAAGCTTGCAATAGTACCGTGAGTAAAACGTGGAATTCTTGTGCTAGAACCAGTAATAGGTAACGTAGCACACAATTCCGCGAAAACGCAGGCGACGAGAATAACTGCTAGGCCACCCAATATCCAAGAAAAAATTGCGGCCGGACCAGCCAGTTTAGCACTATAATACGCTGAAAATAGCCAACCAGAACCAATGATGGCACTTACTGAAGTGAGCATCAGACCTACCGGTGTTATGGAACGTTGCATGTATTAACCCTCATGTTAAGTTTATTATGAATTTTTAACCAGAATGCTAAGTAATACCAAATCGCGTTAAAAAATCACCGCAATAAGCAAATATTCCATAACTAGCTTATCATTGTACTAAATTCATCCCATTTTTATTATTTTTCTATGAAACGCAAAAAATAAAAAAAATTAACTAAAAACAACCGCTCCTACCATTTATCCTTAAAAAGAGAACTGCATAAAAAACAAGCCACCCCGTTTTGCCGTTTTATACACTAGCAAAAAACATTAAGCAAGTTCGTAGGTTTGTAAATACTTGGGAATTTCGCAGCGCCAATGTAAGTCGTGTTCTATTTGACTTTTTAGTGTTTGTGCTGCTTTTAATTCACCATGGGTAATGAACGCATGGGGTTGATTCGAACAAGTAGCTAACCACTGTAAAATTTCAACGCTATCAGCGTGCGCTGACATACTGTGCAGTACGATAACCTCAGCATTTACCGCAATTACTTTTCCTAATAGCTTAATCTCACCTATCCCATGTAGCATTTTGTCACCTCTAGTCCCAACAGATTGGTAGCCGCAAAATAGGATAGTGTTGCGTGCATCACTAGCAAAAAATTTCAAGTGATGTAAGACCCTACCGCCAGATGCCATCCCGCTTGCCGAAATGATTATCTTTGGAACAGTATATGCGTCTATCAACTTAGACTCTTCAACCGTATTAACGTAACGAGGCACACCACAAACTGCTGCACACTCTGCCACCGTTAGTCGATGTTCGCTCTGGTAGTTTTCAAAGATGCTTGTCGCGTTGGTAGCCATTGGGCTATCTAAGAACACTGGAATATCTGCTATTTGCTTGTTCTTTTTTAGTTGATAAATGTAATACAGAATAAGTTGGGTTCTTCCAACTGCAAAAGCAGGAATAACCAAGGTACCACCACGCGCTACAGTAGCATTGATGGTGTTCGCCAATTGTTGTTGCGGATCAACTTGATCGTGAATACGATCGCCATAAGTTGATTCCACTACCAAATAATCAACTGCATCAGCTATTGTCCCTATTTTTGCTGGAGCGTACATAATTGGATCGTGCGACCGCCCCAAATCACCAGAAAATAGTATTGACTTAAAATTATTTTTATCTTCACTTGCTCTGCATTTAATGAGGACTGTCGCTGCCCCCAAAATATGACCAGCAGTACTCAATTTCACCGTAACACCATCGGTCAATTGGCACTCCTGAGAAAAATCTACTATTTCAAAGCGCTGCAAAGCAATTTCAGCTTCTTTTTTTGTATAAAGAGGTAAAGCTGGTTTGTGCTTTGAATAAGCATGTTTATTGGCGAGTCGCGCTTCTTCTTCTTGTAAAAAACCACTATCAGGTAATAACACACTGCACAAATCTTTGGTGGCGGAAGTACAGTAGATCTTTCCACTGAAACCATGCTTGACTAACAACGGCAAATAGCCACTGTGATCAAGGTGTGCATGAGTTAAAATAACAGCATTAATAAGACGCGGAGCAATTGGAAACTCAGCCCAGTTGTGTAAACGTAACTCTTTAACACCTTGAAACAAACCGCAATCGATAAGAAAATTTTTATCGTCACAACTAAGCAAGTATTTTGACCCAGTAACAGTCTGCGTTGCTCCCAAAAATTGGAGTTTTATGTTCATTATGTAATGTGTCCAATAACAACGAATGTGTAAACGTTAATTATTCATTTGCATTAGCTTAAGCAACTCTTTCTCGTCAATTATTTTTACATTCAACTGTTGCGCTTTCGCCAATTTTGATCCAGGGTCGGAACCAACCACCAAGTAAGCAGTTTTATTTGAGATACTATTGCTGATTTTAGCACCTAAATTTCGCAACTCAATCTTTGCTTCATCTCGCGTCATACTGCTTAAAATACCGGTCAAAACAAAAATTTTTCCTTTTAGGTGTTGCCGTTGTTTTGCCTCATCCAATTCAACCTGCGGCCAAGTTATTCCAACATTTAACAATCGCATTATCAACTCAACATTATGTTCTTGCCGCAAAAAAGTAGTAATACGTTTTGCTACTATTGGACCAACATCGGAAATTTGCTGCAGTACAGTTTCATCGGCATGCATTAATGCATCGAGATTACCAAAATGCTCAGCCAACGTACGCGCGGTTGCCTCACCAACATCGCGAATACCAAGTGCGTAGATAAAACGAGCTAACGTTGTATTTTTACTTTTTTCTAATGCATCGAACAAATTCCTTGCTGATTTTTCACCTTTGCGTTCCAAAAGCATCACTTTTTCCGTAGTTAAATCATATAAATCAGCAACATTATTTATTAGACCACTATCGACCAATTGATCAACTAATTTATCGCCTAGTCCACGAATATCCATTGCCCCACGTGATGCAAAATGTTTGATTGTCTCTTTGCGTTGAGCGCTGCAATATAGACCACCACTGCAACGAGCGATCACTTCGCCCTCATCCTTAATTATTTCAGCACCACATACCGGACAATTTGCTGGTAGTTCCATCGGTCGCGCTGTTTTTAGTCGTCGCTCTCTTACAACACTAACAACTTCTGGAATTACATCACCAGCACGACGCACGATCACCGTATCTCCAATCCGCACATCCTTTTGCCACACCTCTTCGATATTATGCAAAGTAGCATTGCTAACAGTAGCACCGCCAATAAACACGGGCTCAAGGCGAGCGACTGGAGTTAAAGCACCCGTCCTACCAACTTGAAATTCAATGTTTAGAACCTTGGTTAATTCTTCATGAGCTGGAAATTTATGAGCTACCGCCCAGCGCGGTGCCCGCGTTACAAAACCAAGCTCTGATTGCAGTTTTAAACTATTAACCTTATACACTACACCATCAATTTCGTAATCAAGCTGTGCCCGTCGCTGCATCATGCTGCGGTAGTAAGCTAAACAGTTGACAATACCATTGACAACTTTTACTTCTGGGTTAATTTTGAATCCAAGATCTTGCATTTTCGTTAAAATCTTATCGTGATCATCAGGTAATTCATTCCCCCTCACCTCTCCTACCGCGTAGCAAAAAATATCTAACGGGCGCGTTGCGGTAATTTTTGGATTAAGTTGACGCAAGCTACCGGAAGCGGCATTACGCGGATTAACGAAAACTTTTTCACTGATTGCGCCAGCAGCTTTTCGGTTAAACATCCTAAACGCAGCCAATGGCATAAATATCTCACCACGCACTTCAAGCACCTGTGGATAATCATTGTTACCCCCACGTAACCTTAATGGCACGCTGGAAATAGTACGCACATTTTGTAAAATATTTTCGCCCACCCATCCATCACCACGCGTTGCAGCACGTACCAGCAATCCATTTTCATAAACCAAACTCACTGCCACTCCATCAACCTTAGGCTCACACACATATTCAATTTCAGTAGTTTCAGGCAAATTTAAACGTTCATGAACACGACGGTCGAAAGCTAGAACTTCTTCTTCAGTAAAGGCGTTATCTAACGACAGCATGGGAATGGTGTGGTGTACCGTAGCAAAAGAAACAGCCGGTCTTTCGCCAATGCGTTGAGTTGGAGAATCTGGAGCAATAAGTTCCGGATAACTAATTTCTAAAGACTGTAATTCACGAAAAAGACGATCGTATTCCGCATCGGTAACCAGCGGAGCATCTAACACGTAATAGCGATAACCATATTCGTTCAACAACTGCTTAAGCTGCTGATAGCGTTGCATTATTTGCCTCATGAAATTTATGATACACTGCCGAGGCAATGCAGCACAACAGTTGAGCAGTTGAACAGTTTCCAACATGCTTAAACATTGGTTTATCATCTCAAATAAATTTTGGTAGTAAAATATCGTCTAGCGTTGTGCATTACTAATGCAATCAGAAAACAGGGAGACAATGTGTATGGCCAATCACTTTAAGTCCAAAAAATTATTGCTGTTGACCTCAGGTGGGGATGCGCCGGGAATGAACGCAGTTACCCGTGCGGTTGTGCGTTCTGGCCATTATCACAATTTTAAAACTTTCGCTTGTCATGGTGGTTTTCAGGGGTTGGTTGAACAAAAAATTTTTCCGCTCAATCCTGGCGATGTTACTAACTGCATTCAACGTGGTGGTACCATCATTAGATCAGAGCGTTCGGCTGCCTTTTTGGATAAGAAAGTTCGTGCTAGTTGTCGTGAATTTTTAAAAGAACATGGCATTAAGTATCTTGTGGCGATTGGCGGTGATGGTACTTTTCGTGGTGCTACTTTGTTTGAAGATGAGGGTGGCCCAAAGTGCATTGGTATTCCAGGCACTATCGACAATGATGTTGCCGGCACCGACTATACCATTGGCTACGACACTGCACGCAATACGGCTTTAGAAGCAATTGATAAAATTCGCGATACCGCAGCAAGTAATAATATGTATTTTTTAGTTGAAACTATGGGGCGCAATGCTGGTTTTTTGGCAGCTGATGTTGGTATTGCTGGCGGCGCTGACTTCATTTTGACTCCTGAGTTTCCTATTGCCACTGAAGATCTTGCCGCACTCATTAACGCTCCTAAACGTAAAAAGCAGAGTTTGATTATCGTGGTAGCTGAAGCTGATCGCCCAGGACGCAGTTTTGCCATTGTAGAAAAACTAAAAAAACTAACACCTGATTTTAAATATCGCGTTTGCGTTCTTGGTCACACTCAACGAGGAGGGTCACCAACTGTTTTAGACCGCATTACAGCCTCACATATGGGAAATTTAGCGATCGAAGCTTTACTAGCCGGGAAATCTAAGTGCATGGTTGGTACCCAAAAGGGCCAATATATACTGGCACCGTTTCCCGACCCTCAACAACCACCGCGACGTTTAATTAGCGATGAGTTGATTAAACTTAGCCTATTGTTAGCTACATAAGTTAACTCTAAACTTCCAAATCTATGCAAAGAAATTTGGGATGATTCAGCACCCATGACCCGTAACCATGTTTTTCGCTGCGCTCCAATATTTTGGTATAGCTCAAGCTGTAGCAGCGTTTTAATTAGTTGCCTATTATGGCCCTTGTCATGGCTATATCGCGCCATCGTTGCCCTGCGCTACTTGGGTTATCGTCATGGTTTTTTTAGAACCTATAAATTTCCTGTACCAGTAATTATTGTAGGTAATATTACTGTTGGTGGCACTGGCAAAACACCGCTAATAATTTGGTTGGCCAATTTTTTAAAAGAACGGGGATATAAAGTTGGTGCGGTAAGCCGTGGTTATGGCCGTAACAGCAATGGCATACAAATCGTTACAGCTGACAGCCTGCCAAATGTAGTGGGTGAAGAAGCATTGATGATCTACGAGCGTACTAATTGCGCAGTGGTAGTCGGTGAAGATCGTATTGCTGCGGTTAAAAAATTAATTGAGATTTCCGGTTGCGAAATAGTTATTAGTGATGATGGTTTGCAGCACTATGCCTTAGGACGTGATATCGAAATTGTAGTAGTCGATGACTCCCGCAATTTGGGCAACGGTTTTTGCCTACCGGCTGGACCATTACGCGAACCTGCAAGTAGATTGCAGGATGTTGATTTTGTAATCAGAAATCTTGACCCATTACCACCAAACATGTCTACCCCCTACGAACTAAATGAACCAGTAACCAATATCATCGACAACAATCACAACGATTGCCACAATCATCAGCTACAAGCAAATGCTCTTGAGAGTGCGAAATATACAATGCAAGTAATTCCGGAATGTTTCTGTCAGGTTAAGAATCCACATTGCAAATTAACACCAGGAGCTTTTCATCACATGAAAAACGGTAAAGTTCATGCTTTCGCAGGCATTGGTAATCCTGGTCGTTTTTTTCAGCAACTTCGTCACTTGGAATTAAAGTTACATGAACACATCTTTCCAGATCACTATCAATATCAATTTTCTGATTTTGCTGAAGAAAATGATGGTGAAAATAGTGATTTCCCAATTATTATGACTGAAAAAGATGCTATAAAGTGCAGGACATTTGCGCTAAAAAATTGGTGGTACTTGCACATCAACACTACAGTAAATAATGAATTCGCTAACGACTTATGGCATGTGTTAAAAACTAAAAGCAAATAATCTCCCTTTGTTTTGCAAAAGTTAAATGCCTAATTTAAGATGCAGCACTGTTTTTGACGCCAATACCACACTTACGTAAATTGATTGAGGAAAAATAAATGTTCAACCAAAATCTTGTTCCAATTGTTATCGAGCAATCGGCGCGCGGCGAACGCGCCTACGATATCTATTCGCGCCTACTAAAAGAACGGATTATTTTCTTAGTTGGCGAAATTGAACCTCACATGGCAAATTTGGTTATTGCCCAGTTGTTGTTTTTGGAATCAGAAAATCCAGATAAAGACATAAGTATTTATATCAATTCACCAGGCGGTCTCGTAACTGCTGGGCTAGCTATTTATGATACGATGCAATTCGTCAAACCAGACATTAGCACGTTATGTATTGGACAAGCTGCTAGTGCGGCTGCGTTGCTATTATCTGCTGGAGCTAAAGGAAAAAGATATTGTTTACCGAACGCCACTGTGATGATTCATCAAGTATTAGGAGGTTATCAGGGACAAGGAAGTGATATTGAAATTCATGCGCGAGAAACAATGCGTCTTGGAAGGTTATTAAATGAAATTCTTGCCAAACACACTGGTCAACCATTTGATCAAGTTAAGAAAGATACCGATCGTGATAATTTTATGGATGCAACTCAAGCAATAGAATATGGATTGGTGGATGAAATTGTAGCAAAACGTGTGTGATCAAACAGTTAAAGGAATGTCGCTCCAGTCGTCACACCATGCCAGTAACGGCGTACTAGTTGGCGATAGAGTAAGATTTCGTGTTGCTGATTTGCTGTTTTTGATCCAACTGCTGCTGGCTTAAATTTAAAAGTGATCGCCCCAGTATCAAAAGTTGATAGTATGCTACTACCTTGTTGGAGATAACGTTCGACCACTTTTGCTGCTGGGAAATGAAAACGGTTTTTATATCCAGCGGAAAATATAACGTACTGCGGATTGGTTGCTTTTACAAAAAAGGATGACGACGAAGTGGCGCTACCATGATGCGCTGCTACGACTACCGTTGTGGCTAAACTGGTATTTTGCAGTAACAATTTTTCTTGCGCTTTTGTAACATCACCAAGTAGTAAAATACTATTCGATCCATTAACGCCAGCAACACGCAACACACAAGAAGTATCGTTACCATTTGCTGCTACGCCCAAAGGCGGATGTAGTATTTTAAAATTTACTCCATCCCACTGCCATTCTTGTCCTCGATGACAATTCTGCACTTGTTGCTGTGGCATTCGTTTCATGACAAATGGTGACAATTTATTAACTTCACTGGCCAAAATCTTGTTCACTTGCATCATTGCGACAATTGAATCGACACCACCGCTATGATCAATATCGCCGTGACTAATCACCATCATATCAATGCTATTTATCCCGAATGTGCGTAAAAATGGAATCATTACATTTTCACCAGCATCGCCATCCATGAATTTCGGTCCGGTATCGTAAACTAATACGTGATTGCGAGTTTGAATTACCGTAGCCAATCCCTGTCCTACATCCAACACATTTAACCAAAATTCACCCTCCTTGAGTTGCAATGGCTGATAAAAAATCAACGGCAATAGCCACAAAATCCCAACCCACTTGCCATAAAAACCACGTGGGGTCAACAATATTAATACACCAATCATCGCCAAAATAACCGTCCACCAATTTACTACTGACTGCTGCCAATTGAATTGTGAAAAAGTTGCTAACCACTGTAACCACCACCAAATTAATTCCAACAATTTTTCCGCTAACAGCAAAATAATTGCTCCATAAGTTGGCGATAATAGTAATAGCAAACTACCCAAAATACTTAATGGCACCACCAACGAACACACACCGGGCATTGCAATAATATTAGCAACGAAAGTAATCAGTGAAGTTTGCGAAAAAAACATCAACGTTATTGGTGCTAAACCCAGTGTTATTGCCCACTGCATCCTACTATATCGGCGCCACCATGAATGGCTAAGTTGTAAACGCCCAACACTAACATAAAAAATTAATGCAACGGCAATGAAGGATAACCAAAAACCATCATTAAGAACTGCAAATGGATCGACAATCAAAATGATTAACAATGCCAAACATAGAGTATACCAAGCGTTGGTATGACGACGCGCCAACAGTGTAAAGGTAAAAACACTAAGCATAATCAATGCGCGTTGGGTTGGAATAGAAAACCCAGAGAGCACGCTATAAATAATCGCAGCAAATAGACCCGCAATTGCTGCCGCGTGATGAGCTGGTAAACACAAAACCAAACGAGGCATTAAACGCCATAAAAATTGCACCAATAAAAACACCACACTTGCTGCAAGACAAATATGCAAACCAGCAATCGCCATTAAATAACTAGAGCCAGTATCGCGAAATATTTGCCATTGTTTTTTGCTAATACCACTTTGATCACCAAGCACAACAGCATTGATCATCGCAGTTAACGGTTGTCGCTCAAGTGCAGCAGTGATCTTAATCTTAAGATTTTGGCGCAAGCGCAAAATAAAATATTCAAACTTAACATTATCAACAAAAAGCCGGTGGTTGTGATTTTGATTATTTTGATTGATGCTTTGATTTACATCACCTATCACTGTACCAAGAGCACGAATCTGGTGTTGCCATAAATATTTTTCATGATCAGATCCACCAGGATTAAGCATACTATGCGGTCGTTTTAACCTCACCATAAATTGCCATCTGTCCCCAGCAAAAAGTGGTGAGGGTTCTGGCGGCGATAACTGTGACTTCTGATTGCATTGAGTTTGCGCTTGAAATTGTTGCTGATTTGGTAATTGCTGCCGAGATGAACAATGTGAAAATGGATAATGGTGATACCAACTAAGACGAAACTTCGTTTGTGGTAATCTGGTGAAAGATGGTGACAATGAAGTCATATTGGCTTGATCGTCAACTACAACCATTGCATCAGCCACTACATCAAACACAGTAAAATTTTTTTTGTATACTGGTAATGAATCAATGAGACCAGTAATAATAATTTTTTTCTTTTCAATTGCTGGTGATAAATGCCAACGGTCAATTCGCTCTGCTCGCAAACAAGCATAAAGAAATCCAACAATCGCGATAATGCTGATGCCACAACAAGTAACTAAAATTGGGAATAAATGATTTAACCTAGGATTAATCTTATAGACAGCATTATCGTTGCAATACTTGATGAAAAACCAAACTATGATCAAGATAATTAATAATAAGAAAATAATTACTGTAATAAAAAAACTTGGCAAATTTGGTAAAAATTGTAAGGCTAAAACTCCACAAAAAAATGCCAGTGTTGTAATGATCACCTGATGTTTGCGCTCTGTAATTGATGCTAAAAATTGTAAAAAATATAGGTCCTGTCTCTAAAGTCTACTAACAAAAAACTCAGGTGAGATTATAAGTTTGGCGCAAAAACTTACTATACCGTTATCATCATTAACACGGCACGACACAGTAAATATACAAAGGAGCAACAGGTTATAACTGGCACAGTAAAAATTACCAACGGACTTTTATGAATAACGTAGAAATATGCCGCCAACTATCGCAAAAATTAACGTTGGGAGTGAAGCTGCAATAAAGGGAGAAATTTGATAAACCGCACTCAAAGGACCAACAAACTGATTGAAGATATAAAACGCAAAACCAGTCATGGTTCCAACCAATATACGTAAACCCATAGTTGCGGTACGCAATGGGCCAAAAATAAAAGGAATTGCCAAAATTATCATCACCATAACGGTTAGGGGTTGGAAAATGCGTAACCAAAAATTGAATTCATAAATATGGTAATTCAACTTACTTTGTTTTAGATATTGAATATATCGATACAACTCTGGCAAAGATTTCTGTTCAAGATTGTTCGAACTCAAACTTAAAAGACGCGGTTGTAACTGAAATCCCCATTGCTGAGTAGCAACTTGCTCAGTCGTCACCCTATCATCATCAATCTCACTGTTAAAATTAGTTTGAGTGACATTATTAAATATCCATTGTCCGTCTCTATAATCAGCACTTTCAGCAAAACTAATTAAACTTAATTTATTTTGCGACGTAAAAGAATAGCGGGTAATCGCTTCAATGCGCTCATAAGATCTAATTTTGCCGATATGAATAAAATTATCTTGGTTTTTTAGCCACATTCCGCGGTGTGTTAATAATGCCTGACCACCACTAATTGCTTCAGATTTATTAGTTGCTGCTTTATCTTGTAAGTAAGGCGCTAATACTTCACCAAACGCGAACATCAAAAGACTTAGTAATAGCGCTACTTTAAGTACTGCCAAGGTAATACTAGCAATTGATAAACCAGCAATACGCATAACAATGAGCTCACTATTGGAAGCCAACAATCCTAATCCAATAATGCACCCTAATAATCCTGCCATTGGAAATAGCTGATAAATATCAGTCGGCAACAGCATCGGCACATAAAGTAAAGCCTGAATTAACCCGTAATCACCATTTCCCAGATCTGGAAACTCGCGAGTAAACTCAATGAAAGCTTCAATTCCAAACAAAACTAACACTACTAAAAAAATAGCACTAATTATTGTTTTGGCAAGGTAACAGTCGATTTTTTTTATCAGCATAGTTTTACAAATTAAAATTTCCATTTTGACCAAACACGGCTTATACGATTCGACCAAATACTTTGTCGCATAAAGATCAAGAACACTAAGACGAGCATTAGTGCATGCACCCACCACATATTCAACGATAGCGGAACTAAGCCCTTTTTTATCCAGGCGCGGCTTAAAAAAATTAATTGTGCATAGACAATATAACAACAAGCTGCTGGAACAACTTTGGCATAACGACCGTGCTTCGGTTTGATTTTGCTCAAAGCCACTCCTAATAGTGCTAAGATGAAGGCATTAATTGGCAAAGAAATACGCCACATTAGTTCCGCTGCTGCTAGAGAATCATGACGATTTTTCCATAGCCAACTAGTAAGTCGAGTATCCTCGCCCGAAGAAGAGACATTACTACCGTATTTCTGCCCCAACTTTATACCATATTCACTATATTTGGTTATTTTAAAATCTTTCTTTCCAGGAATACCTTCATAACGATAACCATCAGTCAAAACTAAATAGGCACCATTGCTTGTTTTGTCGATCATTTTGTAACCACTCTTAGCAAAAACAATTCCGACTGCATGCAATTTATCCACTGAGGATATATTTAACTGTTCAGCAGCAAAAACACCCTCTAGTTTTCTCTTGTCTTTAGAGGTTTTGCCAACGTAAACCATCCATTTGCTTTTATTTAGAGGCTGAAATTTGTTTGGCACCAACACTTCTAAAATTGAAGCAGTATTACCAGCTAAAATCTCCTCTGAATAACGCGAAACCCGAGGATCAACCCACAAAGACAAAAAAGCTACAATAACGACAATAACAAATGAAAATCTTACGGTAACATCGAGCAGTTTTAACGGACTCATCCCACTGCAAAAAAGAACGGTCATCTCATTATCAGCGTACAATCGACCGTACGCCAAGAGAATGGCAAGAAACAAGCTCAAAGGTAACAACAAAGCTAATAAATGCGGTAGTTGCAATAACAATAAGAGCACAACATCATGTCCAGCCAATTCACCAGCAGCAGCATCGCGTAAATAGCGAATGACTTGATTACTAAAAAATATCACCAACAATATCGAAGCCGTTGCTAGTAACGTACTGTAAACTTCTTTGGCCAAATAACGTGAGACGATCATATTTTTATTATTGTGGGGCGATAACGTAGATGCCAGGGAGATTACGCATGTATTCTTTATAATCTAAGCCATAACCAACAACCCAGACATCAGGCACTACTAGACCAGTAAAATCAGCATGTTGCAAATTACTAACCTCACGTGGTCTTTGTTTATCAACCAACACTGCAGTGTAAATTTTTTTAGCATGTTGCTCGATGCAATAATCCCTGATAGTTGCTAGAGTTACACCACCGTCCAAAATATCATCAACAATAACCACCGTTCGCCCTTTCATTTCAGCGCGTGGCTTTATCTTCCAAACAATTTCGGATCCGGTAGTATTTCCTGCATACCTTGAAGCGTAGGCATAATCTAACTCCAACGGAAAAGATAGCCTAGTCAATAGATTACCAAGAGGAACTATGCCACCCACAAGTACGCAAAGAAATATCGGGCGCTCATCATTTATTTCATTATTTATTGCTGTCGCCATGTTGTCTAAAGCTTCTTCAACTTCACGTTTGGTAAAAAGACATTTGGCTTTATTGTACATCTCCTCAACTTGCAATATCGAATCATTAGGCAGAATCATGAGACACCTCTTGGTTTACGGTTTAAGTAACATTGTATTTTACCACTTGTTGTAATGTATCCTTTCTACTCTAAATCTTTCAGGATCTTCACGCTGTATAATATCGGTATGCCCAATTGGAATGAGAGCAAAGGGAATGACTGATGCGGGTAAACCGAATAACTCATTAAGAGCCTTAACCCGTTCGTTATTTGGATAAATTCCCAGCCACACCGCACCTAAACCCAATACGCGCACTGCTAATAAAATATTTTGAGTGGCAGCTGACATATCTTGCGTCCAAAAACCACGATACTCGCCTTGAGCCAAATCAACACAAAGCATTATAGCTAACTGGGCTTGCCTGCATGCGGCCGCATACTGATGTACTGCAGCAATTTTATCAAGTATTACCCTCTGATCGATAACAATAAAATGCCACGGTTGCTCGTTCGTAGCCGAAGGAGCACTCATCGCCGCTTTTAAAATTTTATCAACAACATCCTTAGAAACAGGTTTAGCGGTAAAACGACGAATACTACGACGAGACATGATTACTTTTAGTAGATTATCCATTGCTTATTCCTCTCACAATTTTAAGTTGCTCAATGTGCTGTTCTAATGTCAGTCCATGAGTCGTAGCAAAATTTTGAGGTATTATAAAATTACTTCTAGCAACAGCTTTTAAAATGGCCAACTCAATTGCTGCCGCTGTGACACCTCTAAAAATAATCCCACTATTTTCATCTACGAAATCTTTTGCCCCTACCTGATCAGAAATAATAACTGGAGTACCGCATTGTAGCGATTCAACAACTACTAAACCATAGGGCTCGTAGTGCGATGGTAAAATAGTAAAGTCTACCGCCGCATAAAGTTTAGCCATATCGACATTGCTCATATAACCAAGGTAACGCACATGCGGCAACTTAGCGCTATCAGACTCAGCAGGCTTACTCCCAACCACAATTAACTCGAAACGATCTGGTGGCAATTTACTAATCGCCGTAAGCAATTCGTAAAACCCTTTGCGTTGGTGACCAGTAGAAGGAAACAATAAAGTGGTTTTAGCAGAACTGATGGCAAAATCTTTAATATAAATTGCGCGCTGTTGTCGCACTTCACGATTAAAAATTGCGGTATTCAAAGGCGGATAAACTAAATGTACTTTGTGACGATCAATGCCATAAAAATTAATAACCTCGTCCTGCAACAAACGGGAGTGCACCACAATGCACGGTGATATCAGATAACTTTGTTGCTCAAAATAAATTTCAATTTTATCTTTTAGCGACGGTCTCTTTTGTAACCGATGAAGGTAGCCAAGATGCGTACCGCCACATATTGCAATATCTTGGCTCGCGGTACGCGTTAGACTCAAAGATAAATCATAGTCTTTCTTGATAAAATTTTTATTTATATACCTCATAAACAAAAATTTGCGCCAAATCCCAAAAAACGGAATGTTAATCTTTTTTATTACAGAATCATCTGAACGTGAAAACTTTAGATTCATCAAACGGTTCTTCGAATCAATGCGGCAAGTAACAATTTCGATCTTATCATCCGCCTTGCTAAAACCCTCTAGTAAATCAAACAGATAAGTCTCCATGCCACCTTTTTTGGCGTACTGATGATGAACGATAGCAATTTTCATGTACTCTATTGTTTTTCCACTACTCTGCTAATTGAATACTTCCCTTGAATTACGTGGCGCCAAATAGTGCGTACTCGTACCACTATTCATTAAACCCAACTGGGTAAGAATTCCTGAGTCGAAAATAATACTGTTAGTTCCTTTAGAACAGCTACCATCATTAAGATTAACCGCACCAGCTATGGCTACAGAACCCTTAATCATCACCGTACCATTTAAGCTTATTGCTCCAGTAATATAGACAAAGCCATAAATTTTAACATTTCCAGAGGCATTAAGATTTCCTTCAATGATTAAAATGACTGGATTACTAGGGCTGCCTACAGTTACATTACCGTGTAAATTTGGATTGCTAGTCCAAATAACATTTCCAGCACCTTGATTCGGTACAACGGTACCGGTAAATCGCGAAGACGGAATATATGCCACGGTACTTTCAAGAGTAGATTTTGGTAAAGTAAAATAATAGTCCCAAAGCGACGAAAAATTAATATTACTAATATCATAATTACCAGAATAAATAATATCCCCTTTTATTCCATTTCTCCCCGAAACTGAACTAGCAACCTCACCGCCACTGCCATCGCTTATTTTAGTATTAGCTGAACCATTTATACTAACCGCGCCACCAGCCACTATAGTTGAACCTTTAAAATTTGCGCTGCTACCAGTAACTGAAGTGTTGATAACCGAAGAATTACCTTTTAAAGATATACTACCAGCAACCACTAAACCAGGCGTTATTGCACCAGGAAGCGTACCAAAATTATTTAAAGAAAAAGATGAACCAATTAACGTTTGCTGCAGTGTTCGCTTACCTTCAGCTGCGTTAATAGACGGAACTCCACCAACAGCAGTTAAAACGCATTGATTTTGAATGACGTTAGCTGAGATAGTATGTGCAGCAGCCGTAGTACCACCTGCCCCACGTGTCAAATTAACCAAAGCATTACCGCTGATACCACCATAATCAATAAATTCATTGTCGATTACCACAGTACCAACACTAGCAAAATTGTTTGTACTGGTAAGCGGAATAGTCGTGGCGTTGCTTGAGATAGCAGCGTTCAATGTAGTTGTCGTGACACTGTTAGCGCCAGTAACCGTATATGCACCATTAAACAGTGAATTATTGGTGTATTGAGAAGCACCATTGATCGCCTCACATCCTACCCCTTTAGACGTAATATCGCGCTTTGCAGCTTCAAGACCAGATGAAGCAATATAAAACGCAGCATTAGATTGAAGAATGTTGCTATTGATCTGCGCGCTGCCGGCGAACATAGACGTAATCATAGTACTAACGAATCCGACAATAACTATCAATACCAACGCGACAATAAGTAAATAACCTTTTTGTTTTTTCATACAGTTAAGTTCCATGGATAGACAAGTGTTGTAAACTTAGAAGTCTTACCGAAATTAGTAATGCTGAAATTAATGCGAACATACCTAATCAGATTATAGTTAGCCATAGTCGGGACGAATGCCACACCGTCACTGTTGTAATAGGTAAATATTAAACCACTAACCCCATCAGCCAAAGCCTGACCAGCGCATGACAGTTGATTTCCTCTCACCATCTGAGTACCACTGACACAATAAGTAACAACATTACCATCAACATTAGTAAAAGAAATTTGGCTGCTAGTTGCTGTACTAATATCGGTCGGCGAACGAATAGCACGCAAATCACGATTCATCTTCTCTATTGTTATGCGCCCCTGCCAACTCACATTGTTATAACTTTTTTCCACAGAAAAAGCACGAAACCCTTGCACCAACAATTCACTTGACCCGGCTGTAATAATGCCCAAAATAACAATAACCATGAGCAACTCAATCATGGTAAACCCTAGTTGTTCATGCAGTTTCATCTGGGCATTCCTATTATCTTCATAACTAATAACCACATTAATAATCCGCAAACAATGTAGATAAAGCAGCTGTTCCCAACCCGGTAACTTTCACCTTAACGGTCTTGTAATTGGAATCACCACCAATTGTGGTAGCAGCAACCATAGTACTAATGGTGTAACCAACAGGAACAAGTGCTGTGCAAAAACTGGGAGTTGTAACGCTAGGACAAGGAATACTGCTAAACCCCTTGATGTATCTTTGCCCCAAAAACCACTCCATACATTGAGTTGCAGTTTGTGTAGCAATAATCTGTTGCTGTTGTGCTGGCATATATCTCCCAACAATATTAAATCCCATCAAAATCGTACGCCACACTATGCCTGTAAGCACAATAAAGATAACTAACTCTATTAGGGTAAACCCCAGTTTTCTTTTCATTATTTAACCTGCCCAGTTCCAGGATAAATCGAGATAATCCTGGTTAAACCATCAACAGAAGTTAAGGTAATCGTTGCCGGATTTACCCCAAATAATGCTGTTTCCGGTGGATTGTACGTATAAGGGACACCATTGGTATCAAAGACAATTAAATTATTTGGCAGAGAACCACTCAACGAAATACCCTGGACAAGCTTCGTCAAAGTCCTACCAGATGGCATCAGTATTGGCAAATTAGAACTATTGAGAATTTGATAACTATTGGTGAAATATTTAAGCCGGTAACGTTCACCTCGCGTCATCGAAAGCATTTGAGTATAGCGAATATCAGATGCCATCAAATCCGCTTGTGCATTAATGTTTATAGAGCTACTGGGGCCTCTAGAAGAATAAGACACCGCTGCAATAACTAGCATCACAACCATGACAATAATCAACTCAATTAAAGTAAAACCCTCAGATAACGATTTGGAATTTACAACATCCATTGTGCCCTCGCATGCTATTGTTCAGCGTCAACCATTCCCTTCTTTATTAATTCCTGTAAATGTTGCTCCAACGTACGCATACCTACTTCATGTCCCGTTTGAATAACCGAATAAATTTGATGGGTCTTGTCTTCACGAATCATATTTTTAATCGCCGAATTACAAATCATGATTTCTTGCGCCGCGACCCTGCCACCATTTTTTCTTTTCACCAATACTTGAGAAATAACAGCCCTTAATGAACTTGCTAAGATAGAACGTACCATTGCTTTCTCAGACGCCTGAAATACGTCCACAATGCGATTAATAGTTTCCGCTGCTGAACTGGTGTGTAACGTAGCAAACACCAAGTGGCCAGTTTCAGCTGCAGTCAATGCCAATTTAATCGTTTCAAGATCACGCATTTCTCCAACAAAAATATAATCGGGATCCTCGCGCAAAACCGCACGTAACGCCGCACCAAAACTTTCAGTATGAATTCCTATTTCCCGTTGATGTACTAAACACCGTTTAGGCTCAAAAGCATATTCAATTGGGTCTTCCAAAGTTACAATGTGTCCGTTTTGAGTAGCATTAATGTATTCTAACACCGAAGCAATAGTGGTTGTTTTCCCAGATCCAGTGGGACCAGCAAGCACCACCAACCCATTTGGCATATTGCATATTTGATAGAAAATATCAGAAAAACCAAGCTCAGCAAAAGTAGGAATCTTCTTCGGAATAACTCGCAAAGCAACAGCAATACCTTGACTTTGGTGGAAAACATTAATTCTAAAACGACCTAATGTGGGAGAATTAAACGTACAATCAATTTCGCGTCTGGTAGATAATAGCGTAATGTCTTCAGACAATAGAATTTGTCGCAATATATCGTGTAGCACCGCACCATCTAACTTTTCAGCTTCAGCCACCTGCTGCAACATGCCATCTACCCTGACCAGCGGCACTAATCCAGCAGATAGATGCAAATCAGAAGCATTATGTTCAACAGCATAAGTCAACAAAACATTTATATCCACAAAACATCTCCTCTATCCGATGGCTGAGTAGCAGTAGTGCTACTTTCGCTGCGACTCCTGCAAAATCCCATCATACAAAGCTACAATTCGCGGTGTCAATTTCGTTACCGATACATCGTGGCTAACAATAATAAAAGCGGTCTTTAATTCCTGGTTTAGTTGCAGAATCAACTCGTAAATGTGTTCAGCATTTTTTTGATCCAAATTACCAGTTGGCTCATCAGCTAAGACACATTGGGGATTGGTCACCAAAGCTCGAGCAATTGCTACACGCTGCCGCTCACCACCAGATAGTTCCCCTGGACGATGTTGTAACCGTTTTTCTAAGCCAAGTTTAGCTAAAATAAATCGCGCTTCATCCCTCGCTGTACCCGGTTTGACCTTTCTCAATAACAACGGCATTGATACATTTTCCAATGCGGTAAATTCAGGTAACAAGTGATGAAATTGATAAACAAAACCCAAATGTCGATTGCGCAATTCTCCTTTAGCACGTTCACTAAGCGTAGTTATTTCCATCCCACATATTTTAACCGAACCATGCGTGGGTGTATCCAAACCACCAAGTAACTGCAACAATGTGCTCTTACCAGAACCAGAAGGACCAACAACTGCAAGTATTTCACCAAAAAAAATTTGAAGAGTTACATAGCGCAATACTTCCGTACACAAACCACCTTCCGAAAAATTCTTGCTAAGATCCTTGCAACAAATGACTGGGCCATCATAATTTTTATTCATAGCGTAGTGCTTCCGCTGGTTGGGTCCGCGCTGCACGCCAAGCTGGATAAATTGTTGCTAACAAACTCATCATCAAAGTAACAATGCCAACTTGAAAAACATCAAGCCAAATCAATTTAGACGGCAAATAATTGATAAAATAAATCGATGATGAAATAAAACTAGTTTGCAAGTAATGCTCCACGGCAGCCACTAAAGCTGGAGCATTGAGCGCTAATAAAACACCACCAATAATACCAAATACTGTTCCAACACAGCCGATTACACTTCCTTGAACGATAAAGATGGACATAACCATACGTGGGCTTGCTCCGATTGTTCGCAAGATAGCAATATCAGAACGTTTGTCGTTAACTGTCATCACCAAACTGGAAACAAGGTTAAACGTAGCAACAGCAATAATGAACATCAACATCACAAACATTGCCGTTTTTTCCATGCGAATAGCCTTAAAATATGCCCCATAATCTTGGGTCCAATCACTTACCAAACAATCATGCGGCAGAATTTTTTCCAACTTTGAGGTAACTATGGGAGCATCATAAAGACTCTTTACCCTCAAATGTAATCCAGTAACGGTACTACTATCCAGTTGAAACAGTTTTTGAGCGTCTTGCAGATGAATAAAAACCACCCCAGCATCATAAGCAAAACCACCACCAATACTGAAAATACCAACAACATTGAAGCGCTTAAAACGTGGTACAACACCAACTGGACCAACAGTTGCCTGTGGTGTAATCAAAACAACCTTATCACCGATGCCAATTCCTAGGCGCGTTGCTAGTTCTTGTCCGATAATAACACCAAACTCTCCTGCTTTAAGATCGGTCATTGCTCCTTGCTTCATTGCAGCATCAATCGCTGACACTTTTTGCTCTATTTGCGGCAAAATACCACTAATCATTACTCCGCTCACCGCTCCAGCATTATTGATCATCCCTTGCCCAGAAATAAATGGAGATGCAGCAACCACTTGCGGCACTCGCGCTACTTGTTTCCCTAAATCGGACCAATTGGTCAACGTACCGTAAATACCACTTACTTTAACCTGCTCAACCATAGTAAAAATACGGTTATGAATTTCATGATCAAAGCCATTCATCACCGACAACACAGTTATTAATACGGTAACGCCTAGGGCAATTCCCAAAATCGAAGCAAAGGAAATAAAGGAAATAAAACGATTTCTTCGTTTGGAGCACGTATACCGCAAACCTATACAAAACGATAAAGGAAGAAACATAACAAATGGTATGGTGTGATTATTAAATTGGTGCCCGGGGCCGGAATCGAACCGGCACGATCCGTAAAGATCGAGGGATTTTAAGTCCCTTGCGTCTACCTATTCCGCCACCCGGGCAGAAGGGAGGCATCTCTTAAAACAAACACGTAACATGTTTGACATGTGCTCTGGAGGCTGGGGTCGGAATTGAACCGGCGTCCACGGTTTTGCAGACCGCTGCATGACCACTCTGCCACCCAGCCAACTAACTCAAACTACAAAAAAAACAAAAAAGCGAACTCAATAAACGCAAGTTTCAATTGATGTTCGCTTCTTAAAATCTGTTCACGATCATGAACACTTACAGCTTCTGAAAAGATTGGAGCGGGAAACGAGATTCGAACTCGCGACCCCAACCTTGGCAAGGTTGTGCTCTACCAACTGAGCTATTCCCGCATATAAAAAATATCCAAAAAAACGCGCTTGCATTATCCTTTTTCCTTCCTGAATGTCAAGTCTGGCCAAGCGGCTTTTATGTATATCACCATCGAAAATAAAGTCAAAAATGCTGCCGTATACAACAAGCTCACGCCCACAATTTTGAAAATCACAGCATCCTCTTGAACGTAAAGTAAATACAACAATAACAAAATAACAGCCACCATTTGAATCGCAGTTTTTACTTTACCCACAAAACCCACAGCAACACTAGTCCTCTTCCCAATTTCTGACATCCATTCGCGTAAAGCTGATACCATAATTTCACGACCAATAATCACTACGGACGGAATAGTTACATAAGCTTCACCAAACGCTCCAACTACTAATAGCAACGCTGTGACAACTATTAACTTATCGACAACCGGGTCCAAGAACGCCCCAAACTTAGTATCTTGTTTGAGACTGCGAGCCAAATACCCATCTAGTAAATCGGTGACTGCCCCTACTACAAAAATGACAGTAGCAATAATATGTGCGGTACGCCATGGTAAATAAAATGCTAAAACAAACGTCGGAATTAATAAGAGTCGAATGATAGTTAGAAAGTTAGGTATGCTCATATTACATATCACTTACAAATGTAAAAAATTTGTGGAAAAATTCAACATGCGCTGCAATGGAACTTGCGCCAACATGGCAATTGTCGACGCAACATGAATTTCATCTTTACCAACCGTTAAACAACGCTCTATACCGTCAAGAGTGTTCATTTTCATCCATGGACAACATCCACAACTCTTACAAGTTGCCCCATCACCCATAGTTGGAGCCATAATAAATTTTTTATGTACCGACTGTTGTTGCATTTTGTAGAAAATACCTTCTTCAGTTGCCACAATAAAAACTTGATGAGGCAACTCTTTCGATGCTCGAAGCAACTGTGTCGTAGACCCAACAATATCAGCTAATTCAATAACACTTGCTGGCGACTCTGGATGAACCAGTACTCCAGCTTCAGGATAAAGTTTTTTGAGTTGAACTATCCCGTCAGCTTTAAATTTTTCATGTACCACACACGAACCCTGCCACAACAACATATCAGCACCAGTATTACAGTAAATATAATCACCAAGATAACGATCTGGCGCCCACAAAATTCTTTCACCTCGCTGCCACAAATGATTCACAATTGCCACAGCATTGCTTGAAGTAACAGTCCAATCAGCCATCGCTTTAATTGCTGCACTAGTGTTAACGTAAACCACGATTGTCCGATCAGGATGTTGATGACAAAATTCAGAAAATTCATCAACTGGACAACCTATATCCAGTGAACAATCAGCTGCAATAGTCGGCATCAGCACACGCTTTTCTGGATTGATAATTTTAACAGTTTCGCCCATAAACCTAACACCACACAACACCAGAACTTGAGCCGAATGCTCACTAGCAAATTGTGCCATTCCCAACGAATCAGCAACACATCCCCCCGTCTCATCAGCAAGACGTTGAATAATTGCTTCGGTATAATAATGGGCGATGATCACAGCGTTTTGCTGTCGCAGTAACTCTTTGATGCGATTAATCTGCGCTTCTTGTATTTCGATATTATCTTGGTTAAGCATGTTCATGACTGTTGCTCCCACAGCCATCTTATTTTTCGCCGTTATTGCTTGAATTATCTCTCATAAAATCTTCTAGATAATGGATGCTTGTCTTGCTTTGACAGTAATCACTATCGTTCAAAATACGTTGATGCAGCGGTACGTTAGTCTTAATACCCTCGATGACTATTTCGTTTAAAGCGTTTCGCATACGCGCAATCGCAATGTCACGAGTTTCACCATAACTAATAACCTTACTGATTAAGGAATCATAATAAGGCGGAACGGAATAGCTTTGATAGATATGCGAATCCACTCTGATTCCAGGACCACCAGGAGCATGATAAACCGTAATCTTACCAGGAGATGGCATAAAGCTATTGGGATCTTCGGCATTAATACGACACTCAATAGCGCAACCTTTGAGCGTAATATCTTCCTGCTTAAGCTTTAACTCCTCCCCCGCTGCAACTAACAACTGCCATTTCAAAATATCAATCCCAGTGACAATTTCAGAGATGGGATGTTCCACCTGAACCCTAGTGTTCATCTCAATGAAATAAAACTCGCCATTCTCGTATAAAAACTCAAAAGTACCAACACCACGGTATTTGAGCCGCTTACAAGCTTCAACAGATAATTCCCCAATCTTGCTACGCAATTCAGCACTGATCCCAACTGCTGGAGCTTCTTCCAAAATTTTTTGATGACGACGCTGAATCGAACAATCACGCTCACCCAAATGAATAGCATGTCCTCGACCATCACCCAATATCTGAATTTCGATGTGGCGAGGGTTAATTAAAAACTTTTCCATGTAGATAGTAGCATCACTAAAAGCCGATTTAGCTTCAGCGCGAGTCATTGTAATAGCTGACAATAACTCAGTATCAGTGTACACCACTCTCATGCCACGCCCACCACCACCAGCAGCAGCCTTTAAAATAATCGGATAACCAATTTTCTGAGCTAAAGCAAAGCTATCTCGCTCATTTTTATTTAGAGCACCATCTGAACCTGGGACGCAAGGAATCCCCGAATCCTTCATGACTTTTATTGCCGATATTTTGTCACCCATAATACGAATAGTTTGCGCATCTGGCCCAATAAAAATAAAACCACTTTTTTCAGCTTGCTCAGCAAAATTAGCATTCTCTGCAAGAAAGCCATAACCAGGATGGATTGCATCAACCCCAGTTATTTCTGCCGCACTAAGCACCGCGGGAATATTTAAATAACTATCAGCAGCCGGTGGCGGACCAATACATATAGCCTCATCGGCAAGCTGGACGTGCATTAACTCGCGATCAGCAGTAGAGTACACTGCCACCGTTTTGATACCCATTTCGTTACAAGCGCGCTGCACCCGCAATGCAATTTCACCACGGTTAGCAATTAAAACCTTTTTAATCATTTTTTTTATCATAGCAAAAACCATATCCCAAATTTATTTATGCTGGCCGCTCGTTTATTTTCGACAAGCAGTAACTACCGAAAAATAACCTAACCACCAAAGCTTAAAGGACTGCGAAAAGCAACGAAAATCAAGGAGAAGGAGGGAGTAAGTGACCTATGATTACTACAATAATGCAGAATGCAGTCATTAGTCATTCAATGATAAATAGGGCCTGACCGTACTCTACCGGCTGAGCATTTTCGATCAACCTAGCGGTAACCAATCCACTTCTGTCAGCTTCAATTCTGTTAAACATCTTCATCGCTTCAATCAAGCACAAAGTATCACCAACTTTAACCTGTTGCCCAATTTCAACGAATGATTTAGTTCCAGGAGCAGATGATAGGTAAACCGTTCCAACCATAGGAGCATTTACTGTATGGTGCTTAACCTCTTTTCCTTCTGATACTACAATGTTGGAAGAACTTTGTTTCACCACAACACCCTTCTGTGCCGGTAAAGCTGATGTCGCAACATTCGCCATTTCAACCATCAACGGGGCAACAGCATTGTTAACATTACCAGGTGATACTTTACCATTATTGATGCGAATAGACTCAAGCACTCCTCCTTTTTCACTGCTCACCTCAAGCTCGGTTATTCCACTGTTGGTTACTAGATCAATTAATACTTTCAGTTTTTCAATTTCTGTATTCATATTGTCTCCTTGCAAGTAAGACAGATCGCTCTGTCAAAACCAGCAAATCTTCTGTAGCACTCGTTAATATCATTCTATGTTTTGTACTTGTTCTCGCATTTGCTCGATACACACTTTCATGTCAACTGCTATTTTAGTGATCTCAGAGTCAACCGACTTGGATGCTATGGTGTTAGCTTCACGATTAAACTCTTGTAGCAGAAAGTCTAAACGCTTACCGATCGAAGTAGCTTTATCATGCCGTCGCATAACCGTTAGCATCTCGTCTATGTGAGTGGCAAGTCTTTCAACTTCTTCACAAATATCCACCCTTTGCGCAAAAAAAACCATTTCTTGTTCGAGCCGACTGCCGTCGAGGGCTGCTTGAATATCCTGCAATTTATTACTGAGTTTTAGACGTTGTGCTACAACTACTTCAGGAAACCGCATTCTAATTTTTTGTACTGCTGCGTTAACGTCTTGTAATTTTGTTTCAAGCAGCTTTTGTAATGCTGCTCCCTCACGAGCTCGATTCACGATTAAAGCATCAACCGTCTGCGTGAATGAAACTACTGTGGCTTTTTTAACCAAAGTCAAATCTTCTTCATTGCCCTGCAGAACACCTGGCCAGCTTAAAATGTTTAAGGGATTGACCCCTTTTGCACTTGGAATCAATAGTCTAATTTCATCACAAGCGTTGGCCAATTCACGCACCAAGATGGTGTTGACATTAATTTTACTGCAAGCAACCGCGACCGATCGGTATTGTAAACAACATTCCACACGTCCACGCTGTATTTTTTGGCGCAGTATTTCGCGCAATTCAACTTCCAACGATCTTAACACCTCTGGTAACTTAATACTGTAATCAAGAAAACGATGATTTACTGAACGCATCTCCCAAGTAACACTACCCCACTCATCTTGAAAACCGCAGGTGGCAAAAGCCGTCATACTGTTAATCATAATCTCTAATTTTTATCCGTTTTATAACTCTAGATTTAACAACAAGCCTGACTGGATCATTACAATACGGTACGAACCATTTAGGGCCAAGTGATAGCAACACTAAAATATCAACAATTCAACTGTGCAACCACAATGCCATCGCCCAAAAATAGTGATGAGAAAGAGCCAAATCACCACAATGTCGCGATGCTTTGTCTAAAAAAATTACTCTGCTTTGCGCACACCCAGGTACGCATCAATAGCAAACAAAGCAGCACTATCACCACTAACCATTTGCAATTTTTGTACAATTTCATCCGCATTAGCTTCTTCCTCCACTTGCTCATCAACAAACCATTGCAAGAAAGAGAAAGTAGCATGATCTCTGTGCTTAGTCGCCAATTCTACCAAATCGTGGATCATCTTGGTCACCTTCTGCTCGTGAGCAAAAGCCTCCTCGAATACTGCAAGAGGTGATTTCCACACACTCTTCGGGGCATCTATTCCAGCAAAAGTAACCACACCACGACGTTCATGAATGTACCGATAGATCTTCATTGCATGATCTCTTTCTTCCCCTGCTTGAATTTCCATCCAGTTGGCACATCCTCTCAAACCAGTCGATTCAAAGTAGCTAGCCATTGACAAATACAAATATGCGGAATACAGCTCATTATTTACTTGCTGGTTTAAAGCCCGTAGCATTTCGTTATTCATAAATTTCACCCTATTCCTCTTTAGATGGTTGTTAAAAAACATGGCAATAAGTATTACTCGTCGTATCGCAAAAATCACCATGCAACACGTACGATGATCTCAAACATAACAAAGAAATCTCCGTCACACTCTTGCGATACAAACTTCAACTACAAACTGAGCGAATTATTAATTTGCACAATCTATTTTGTAGCATATAATACACGGTCTCATTTGGGAAGCTTCAAATGATTAAAACAGCAAGTAAAAAATAGATTTAATGTCTTTACAACAATAGTACAGTGTAGACCGCGAGCCTATTGACTGTTGTTTGTTTACAAGAATAATAAAATCTCGCCAAAAACAATAAAAAACTGCTAGAGAAGATAGTCTATGCGGATATCTTTCATCTTTGAAAAAATATTAAGGAAATTGAAAAGAGGAGCAAACATGCAAGAAAAATCACTCCAAGATACGTTTCTAATGGGGTTAAGTGAGTCGGGTACTCATGTCGCTGTGTTTTTGGTTAATGGTATTAAGCTTCAGGGACAAATTGAGTCTTTCGACAAGTATGTAATTATTTTAAAAAACAGCGGCAGACAGATGGTTTTTAAACATGCTATTTCAACGGTAATGCCTTCAACTCACGCTACGCAACATTCCGAGAACTAATCCGAGAACTAAACTATAAAATAATATAAAATAAGAAAAGTTGGACTAACAGAGTTTAAGAGTTTAATCGATAAGGTAGTGTTTCTAGGTTAGAATAGATAGTGGGAGAAGTCTGAATTTAGGCAAAAATTTTGGGTTACGAAAAGAAAAATAAAACTTAGACAAATATCGTAATTAAGATCGATGTTTTTCCCTCAAGACGCCACTGAACGCTAGGAGTGTTTTGATCTCATCTCAAAACGTATGGCTTGTACCCATTGCACAAAATGACAAAGACCTCGCTGAAAATGAATAAACATAACAATTAACAATGCAAATTATGGCTGAATTGGCAAAAGAAGTATCAACAGTTACTGTAGAGGACGAACTTAAGAAGTCATATCTAGATTATGCAATGAGTGTGATTGTGGGTAGGGCTTTGCCGGATGCACGCGATGGTTTAAAGCCGGTGCACCGTCGGGTGCTCTTTGCGATGCGCGAACTAGGCAATGATTGGAATAAGCCTTACAAAAAATCAGCTCGTATTGTTGGTGACGTTATAGGTAAATATCACCCCCATGGTGATGCCGCAGTTTATGACACCATTGTGCGTTTAGCTCAGCACTTTGCCGTGCGTTATCCCCTGGTTGACGGCCAGGGCAACTTTGGTTCGATAGATGGTGATGCTCCGGCAGCAATGCGCTACACTGAGATACGCCTAGCCAAAATCGCTCATAGCCTTCTCAACGACCTCGATAAGGAAACAGTGGACTTTGTTCCCAATTACGATGGTTCCGAGTTAATTCCCCTGGTCCTTCCAACTCGTATACCAAACCTGCTAATTAACGGTTCCACTGGAATCGCAGTTGGCATGGCAACTAATATTCCGCCACATAATTTGAAGGAAACTATTGCCGCCTGTATTGCTTTGCTAGACCGCCCAGAAATAACCATCGATGAGCTATTGCAATACATTCCCGGTCCAGACTTTCCTACTGCAGCTATTATTAATGGCCGCGATGGTATCATTGAAGCCTATAAAAATGGACGCGGCAAATTGTGCATTCGTTCTCGTATTAGCATTGAAAATGACAATAGTAACGGCAAACAATCTATAATTATCACCGAATTGCCCTACCAAGTTAATAAAGCAAAACTACTCGAAAGAATCGCGGAGCTAGTCAAAGAAAAAAAAATCGATGGCATCACTGCTATTCGCGACGAATCAGATAAACACGGTATGCGTGTGGTAATCGAATTGCGACGAGGTGAACTAGCTGAGGTAATCACCAACCAACTTTTTCTCAATACTCAAATGGAAGTAACATTTGGTATTAACATCGTAGCTTTGGTGAATGGACAACCAAAATTATTAAATCTTAAGCAACTGCTCGAAGAATTTTTGCACCACCGCCGCGAGGTGGTAGTGAGACGTTGTATTTATGAATTGAAACACGCGCGCGCCCAAACGCACATTTTAGAAGGATTGGGTGTCGCACTTACCAATATCGATGAGATAGTAGCTTTAATTAAACGGGCTAAAACGCCATCGATTGCTAAAGGAGAGCTACTTAAAAAAACATGGCCAGCCGGTATAGTGCAAAAAATGCTAACACAGCAGCAAGATAACTCTATTTCTCGCCCCGCCGATTTAAGTCAGGAGTATGGGCTACAAGGTACCAACTTTGAGTACCGTTTATCCGAAACACAGGCACAAGCTATCCTGGAATTGCGTCTACAACGCCTGACTGCACTGGAACAAGATAAAATTTTCAGTGACTATCAGGGGTTATTACTTCAAATTCAAAGCTTATTGGCTATCTTAGCTGGACCAGAATTGTTAGGTGATGTCATCAGAAAGGAATTGACTGCGATCGGAGATGAATTTTCCGACGAACGTCGCACTGAAATTGTTGATGATCAACAGAACTTAACACGTGAAGATCTGATTATCCCAGAAAATGTCGTGGTTACCTTGTCTAACGAGGGTTACGCTAAAATTCAGTCACTCTCTGATTACCAAGCACAGCATCGCGGCGGTAAAGGTAAAGCCGCAACCACAATTAAAGAAACTGACGTGATAACAAATCTTTTCATCGCCCATACTCACGATACTATTTTGTGCTTTTCTGATAAAGGTAAAGTCTATTGGCTGAAAGTATATCTATTACCACAAGGTAGTCGTATTGCCCGTGGTAAACCGCTAGTGAACCTGTTACCTCTAGCACCTGATGAGCGTATTAATACCATTTTACCCGTCAGTGAATACAGCGCTAATAACTACATCTTCATGGCTACTGCACACGGCGTCGTAAAAAAAGTGACCTTGGATAATTTCTCTAATCCACGTAGCAATGGTATTATCGCAATGAATTTACAACCCAATGATCACCTGATTGGTGTTGCTTTGACAGATGGTACATACGATGTTTTACTCTTCACCGATGCTGGTAAGGCGACTCGCTTTCCGGAATGTCAAGTTCGCCCAACTGGTAGAACAGCTCAAGGCGTACGTGGTATAAGACTTCAACCAAATCAAAAAGTTATTGCTTTGGTCGCTGCCACTAAAGATACTCAAGAAAATAGCACCATCTTAACTGCAACCACCAATGGCTATGGTAAACGCACCACATTAAAAGAGTATTCGATCATCAATCGTGGTGGGCAGGGAGTGATTGCAATTCAAATCAACGAGCGAAACGGTAAAATGGTCGGAGTAGTTCACGTTAGGGATGGCGATGAAGTGATACTCATCAGCAGTCAGGGCTCACTAGTCCGTACTCCGGTAGACGAAATTTCAGTAATTGGCCGAAATACCCAGGGTGTAAAATTAATTAATTTACATGCCGGAGAAAATTTGGTTGCTATTGATAAAATATCTGAAATTCTTATTAAAGACAGCAAAGAAGATGCTCTCCAACCAACGTCCCCAACCGAATAATTCAATTCCTGTCATCACTATTGATGGTCCAACCGCAACTGGTAAAGGCACAGTTGGAAAGCTTTTGGCTGACGAGTTAGGTTGGCATTTTTTGGATAGTGGGGTTCTATATCGTATTTTAGCCTTGGCTGCTCTTCAAAAAAACATCGCACCTAACGACACTCATGCACTGGAGAGTTTGGCAACCAATTTGCAAATGGAAGTGCTTAGCGAACCAAGAAAGCTTCAATGCGTCACCTATCTAAAACGTGATGTAACTGATCTCATCCGTCAAGAGAAGTGCGGAGTGTACGCGTCACAAATAGCAGTGCTACCAGAAGTACGTGCTGCGTTGTTACCAAGCTATTACAGCTTTCGTACCGCTCCAGGGCTAGTAGCAGATGGTAGAGATATGGGGACAGTAATTTTCCCAAACGCCATTCTTAAAGTATTTTTGACTGCCACCGCGGAGGAGCGCGCTAAACGGCGCTGGCGACAGTTGCAAAAGAAAAACATAAGTGTTAGTCTGCGCGACGTCGCGTCTGGCTTGGACGAGCGCGACCAGCGTGATAGCGAGAGAGCTGTTGCTCCGCTCGTTCCAGCAACTGATGCAAGAATTATCGATACAACACAGCTTGCCGTTAATGAGGTATTGGACATTTTGTTGTTGCAAGCCAAACAACTACTGTAAGTACGGGGTCTCTAGTTTAAGGACATTAGAGATGTTTTTTAACTTCAAAAGCATTCAACAATAACCCTGCGTTCATACGAGGATCGTGCAATAAAAACGCAGCACAGCTGTTGAAACAACACCAAATCTACGATCATATGAATTCAACCTCCTCTCCTTTAGAACTAACTTCAAACGCCGCGCCAAGTTTTGCTGAATTATTCGAGGCCTCGGAAAACAATTTTAAAACCGGAAGCCTAAGAACCGGAACAGTAGTAGCAATCAATACCGACAGTGTCTGGGTCGATGCCGATTTCAAGTCGGAATCGCGCATTCCTCGCAATGAATTTGAAGATCGAAATGGTAACCTTACGGTACAGATTGGAGATAAAGTAGAAGTCGTACTTGAATCGTTGGAAAATGGTTTGGGTGAAACTAGGTTATCGCGTGAAAAAGCCAAGCGACTTGAAACTTTTCATCGCCTAGAAAGGTGTTATGAAGCTCAAGAAAGCGTTTATGGCGCCATTGGTGAACACGTACGTGGTGGCTTTACAGTTTACATCGATGGTTTGAAAGCATTTTTGCCCGGATCACTACTTGATGTAAAACCAGTCAAGGAACACCCGACAATAGATGGTAGAGAACTAGAATTTAAAGTGGTAAAAATTGATAAAGACACTCACAATGTTGTGTTGTCAAGACGAGCCGTGTTGGTTGCAGCGTCTAGCGCTGAGCGCGCAGCCCTATTGAGTAACATGAAAGAAGGCGATGTCGTCAATGGCACGGTTAAAAATATTACTGACTACGGAGTATTTATTGATTTAGGTGGAGTTGACGGATTGTTGCACATCACAGATATGTCATGGAAACGCGTTAAACATCCAAACGAACTCGTCAAAGTAGGCGATAATATCAAAGTGAAAATCCTGCGTTTTGATCGCGAGAAAAATCGTGTTTCTTTGGGACTGAAACAATTGGCTGAAGATCCATGGCAAAATATTGTTCGTCGTTACCCAATCAAGACCCATTTGTTCGGCAAAATCACAAATATTGCAGATTACGGTTTCTTCGTTGAAATTGAGCCTGGTATTGAGGGCTTGGTACATATGTCTGAAATAGATTGGACTAACAAAAATATCAACCCACACAAGATAGTAAAACAAGGACAGGAAGTAGGCGTAGTGGTACTTGAAATTGACCCTGAACGGCGCCGTATATCTTTAGGCATGAAACAATGCACTTCCAATCCGTGGGAAGAGTTTGCTGCCAATCACCAAAAAGGTGAAAAAGTGGTTGCCAAAATTAAGTCGATTACTGACTTTGGTTTATTCCTTGGGCTTGATGGAAATATTGACGGGTTAGTTCATCTTTCTGATATCTCCTGGAACGAAACTGGTGAACAGTCAATTAATAAATATGAAAAGGGACAGGAAATAGAAGCTATGATCCTGGCAGTTGACGCAGATCGTGAAAGAATTTCTCTAGGTATTAAACAACTGCAAGGTGATATTTTCGCTGATTACTTCACCAAAAACCCCAAAGGCACTGTAGTTAAAGGTAAAGTGACCGAAGTCAATGCTAAATACGCTTTGGTAGATTTAGGAGACGATATTGTGGGCAAAATCAAAGCTAGTGACGCTAGTAGGGCCACAATAAAGAACCTCACTCATTTGTTGGCTATAGGAGATGAAATAGAAGCCAAAGTAATGAGTTTCGATAAAAAGAGCAGGCAAATAAACATTTCGATTAAAGAATTACAGCCAGAAATTGATAACGAAAATGCCCCCACTAATACCCAGTTGGGTGATTTGCTGAAAGAACAAATGAACGAATCACAGAAACATACTGAGAAAGAGAAACAAGAGGAAGGCCAAGGATAAAGAGCGACAAGAATTTAAAAAGACAGAAGACTAGGATCCACGTCGACTTTAAAGAGAAACCTCAATCAAGAAGAATCAAGGCGTGCTTTTCTCTTCCGCTATCAATTTATTCAAACGCAACACCAACCATCCGCTCCCAATACAAATTGCCGTATCAGCGACATTAAATGCCGGCCAGTGACAGTTCATAAAATGAAAATCTAGGAAATCGATAACGTATTGGTACATCAAACGATCACAAAGATTACCCAATGCCCCACCAAGCACCAACGCAAGAGCAATTTTGCGCCAAACCTCTCTGTCTTTGATCCGCAATAAATCAACTACGATCAGACCGCTGACAACAAAGGCGATAAAACTAAACAACCAATTTTGCCAACCACTTGCATGTTGCAAAAAACTAAAAGCCGCACCAGCGTTCCGCGTAAAAAACAGATTAAAAAACGGCATAACGACAACTGGTTCCTGATATGGCAAATAGTCCAATACCAAACTTTTAGTAACACGATCAACTGCAATCACAGACAATGTCACCACAACCCACGAGACATGAGCAGAGCACATAGACATGGTTTTCTTCATATTGTGCAACATGAGAATCATTTATCGAAATTGAAATGAGTCGACCGATAAGCCGGGTTCTGTCAAGGACAGTCATTCATCTAGGCGATGCGTCACCGCACCACTCATGCGACCTACCCAAGTTCGAGTGTGGGCACACTCCGCGGTCTAAACAACCGCACGAACTTCTATTTGGTCTTGCTCCAAGAGGGGTTTTCCCTGCCATTGTTGTTACCAACAATGCGGTGCGCTCTTACCGCACCTTTTCACCCTTACCAAACTACTACTGCATAGAGCAATCTGGCGGTATATTTTCTGTGGCACTTTCCGTAGGCTCACGCCTCCCAGAAGTTATCTGGCTCTCTGCCCATGGAGCCCGGACTTTCCTCTGTGTCATGAATCAAAACCACCACACAGCGACTGTCTGGCCGACTCATGGCGAACTCTAACATAATAATTTTCCATATACCACGAAATCAATATTTATGCTTTAATGCCGCTGGTTAATTACACAATCACTGTACAATACAGCCACCATGACTGAAAAAGAACTTGAGCTATATCGAAAAAAACGTAACTTTGAAAAAACTACTGAACCCGATGGTGCCAATCTTACAAGCATCGCCGCAGTAACCATAAAAGACAGCCATCACCACGAATGGCACTCATTCGTAATTCAGGAACATCATGCATCTACTCTACACTACGATTTTCGTCTAGAGGTTAATGGTATATTAAAATCGTGGGCAGTACCCAAAGGCTTTTCAACTAATCCAGAAGATAAACGCTTGGCAATTCCAACCGAAGATCATCCATTAGCGTACAAAGATTTTGCCGGCACAATCCCTGAAGGCGAATATGGCGCTGGTAAAGTAATTATTTGGGACACAGGCAAATATCAAAACTTGAGAGAGGTCTCAATGCAAACAGCATGGCAGCAAGGCAAAATAGAAATTGAATTATCCGGCAAAAAGATTAAAGGGAAGTATGTCTTAATTAGGATGCAATATGATCGGTTGATACGATCGACATCAACTAAATCAGCAAATAAACAAAAACCATGGTTGTTGCTTAAAGTTAATTGAAATACGTAATCAGACACAAATGAAGCAGCAATAACGGCGATGAGAAAAAAGTTTATGAAAAGTTTTATAAAAAAAAATACTTTTTTATTACGATCAATTGTTGGCAGCATATTTGTGACATTAGCATTACTGGCAGCACATCCCATCGCAACTGCAACTACCAAAAACGCTGCTCTGTATTCCGCTGAAATTCCAGTTCTAGACTACTCTGATACCGAACGCAATAAGGCTTTTACCGTTGCCTTCAAACAAGTAGTCACTAATGTTAGCGGCAGTGCAAAACACATTGATAACCCAGAAATACAAACCAAGTTAAAAGACGCCAGCATTTGGGTACAGAGTTATAGTTACACTAAGAACGCTGGAGTTGGTAATCAATATAATCTACTTTTGCAAGTAACTTTTGATCCGAACAGCATTCCTGAAGAATTAAAAAACAACCAAAATCCAACTACCACCGCTGTTCCTACCGCTACAGCTCAAACCCAAAATCAAATAACTAACATTGGTATCGCTACACCAAAAATATCAAGTATCGATACCACAGTCACCACAACACCAGATAAAACATCAACTGCAACTCTCAATGCAACTGACTTAGACAGAACAGTAACAACAAGAAAAAATATCATCGCAGCAACCACAGCTGTATCATCTACACCGAATACTACACCAGCATCGCCACTAACATTAAAACCATCAGAAGATATTGCTTTTGCCCCAGTGATATCGTCACAAAACAAAGGTTATACCACTCAAATAACACCGAAGGATAAGGACAGAGTTAAAACCAAATCTTTATCTTCGATACCAACCTTAGTTTGGCTAGTCATTTTGGCAGAAAACCCATCTCAAAATATTTTGGTAGACGACTCCAATAGCAAAACAGCTCAAGTTCTAAAAAGTCTAGCAAATAGCGCTGACCTTGATGTGATCTTACCGACAATGGATCTTGAAGACATTACTAAAATCACCGCTGACGATATTTGCAATTTTGACATCAAAATCATCACTGCTGCATCGAAGCGCTACAACGCTCAAAACGTTGTTGCAGGTTGCATTTCCTCCCCTACTTCGTTGACCAATATCACGCTTACCAACAACAATGGTATGAGCATTACCCAAACCAACAAATATAGTCACTGGATGTTACTCACTAAAAATAAAAAATATCGTTGGAAATCTGAAGCACTAGACAACAAAGAGATGATCAACCAAACCTTAAATAAAATTACACAGATTTTAAAACCACAGGATAGGGTTAATAGTATGAATGTAACTATTCCTGAACCAACTATAACAATACCAACAATAAAATCACCAGTTGCCATAACAAACATGCATCTAGAAACTACGACAAAGACCACCTCTAATCCGACAGTTAATGCTGTTGTTGCTCCAACTACAACTACAATTCCGTCTGGAGTGGTTGATCCTAATCACGTTGTATTACACATTAACAATGTCAATGACCTCGATCAATATGCCGCAGTAGTAAAACATCTGCATTCACTACCAAATATAACGCGCATTGAATTACTTAATATCACCACAACATCAATTAAACTAAATGTAACCATCACCGGCGGCAAAAAAACACTCGTTACCGTTCTAGGAACTCAAAAGTTGTTGATTCCAAACTCTAAAAATGCAGTCTCAACAGAAAATGATCCTGATGCACTCCTCTATAGGTGGACACCAAAAACACCATAATCTTAGAATGAGCAAAAAAATGATAGATAACGATCAACAGCAACAGCAACAACAACAACTAAAAATCAAAACAACTCATCGCACAGAATCGACAAATGTTGCAATAACCGACACTGACGATGCACCAAAGCAGCTGCAACAGTTGATGCTTGATGTTTGCTTATCGCCAGATCACGCCACTTTCGATAATTTTTATACGGGAAACAATCAAAACATAGTTTTACTGTTGCAAAGCATGCTCAATAATGATCTTAACCCATCCATAAAATTCATTTATTTATGGGGGGAACATGCTTGTGGACGAACACATCTGTTAACTGCTTGCTGCTCTCACTGCCGCAACCAACACGATCGAGATATAAATCCCAATTCAACTGCGATTTATATTCCCTTCAAAGACCTTAAAGGCTCTTCACCAAAAATTCTAGAAAACTTAGAAAACATGTCATTGCTATGTTTCGACGATTTTGATGCAATTGCCGGTTTTACTCATTGGGAAGAGGAGTTTCTTCACTGTTTCAATCGCTTACAACAGCCACAAAAATCATGTTATATCGTTGTCACTGCTAATGCCACTCCATCAGCCTTACCGCTTAAATTAGAAGATTTAAGATCGCGTATGAACAGCGGCATCATTCATGAAGTTAAGGCATTAGACGACGAACAAAAAATTGCGGCACTACAATCCAGAGCAAAACAACTAGGCTTAACCTTATCGAATCGCGCCGCCTCTTTCTTGATTAATCATTACTCGCGTGATACAACATCGCTCTTCACATTACTTCATGAATTGGATCAAAAGTCGCTACAAGCGTACTGCAGAATAACTATTCCGTTTATCAAGCAAGTGCTCAAAATCTGAAGTATGTCTTGCACAATTTACTATATACACAGTTGAACCAAGGTGCGCTTTCATGCAAAACATACAACACTATTCCATCGTCGATATTTTTAAACAAATAACCATTGGCACGCGTGTCAAAGTTCGTGGTTGGGTAAAAACCCGCCGCGACTCCAAAGCAGGATGTTCATTCATTGCACTCAGCGATGGTTCCCGTTTCCAGCCATTGCAAATCGTGGTACCTAATTCTCTTGAAAATTACAACAATGAAATTTTGCACATCAGCACTGGCTGCGCGCTTGAAGCAATTGGAGAAATTGTCGCCTCACCAGCTAAAGGTCAAACCGTCGAATTGCGTGCCGAAAAAATTACTGTTGTAGGATGGATCGATGACCCTGAAACTTATCCAATTACAGCAAAATATCATACACTCGAATATTTGCGCGAATTTGCACATTTACGTGCTCGCACTAATGTTATCGGAGCTACAACTCGCGTTCGCCATTGCTTAGCACAGGCAATTCACCACTTTTTTCACGAGCGCGGTTTTTACTGGATTCACACTCCGATTATTACTTCTAACGATTGTGAAGGCGCCGGTCAATTAATGAGGGTTACCACACTGGACCTTGATCACCTACCTCGCCAACCAAATCAACAAACTGATTTTAGCCAAGACTTTTTTGGGCGTGAAACGTTCTTAACTGTATCTGGTCAACTAAATCTCGAAACCTATTGCATGGCCTTATCCAAAGTTTATAGCTTCGGTCCAACTTTTAGGGCTGAAAATTCCAATACCACTCGTCATCTAGCTGAATTTTGGATGATCGAACCAGAGGTCGCTTTTGCTGATTTGAAAGATATCGCCAAACTTGCAACTGATATGCTGCAATGCGTGGCAACGGTGATATTACAAGAGCGCCATGATGATATGCTGTTCTTTGCCGAGCATATTGATAAAAATTGCATCGATCGATTGGAAAAAATCATCGCCAGTAAATTTACTTATATGAACTACACTGACGCCGTTGCAGCACTACAACAAGTGAAGGATAAGTTTACTTTTCCAATATATTGGGGAGCAGACCTGCAAACTGAACACGAGCGCTATTTAACTGAAGTATTGATCCAAGGGCCGGTTGTATTAATGAATTATCCAAAGGAGATTAAAAGTTTTTATATGCGCGCCAATGATGATGATAAAACCGTAGCTGCAATGGATATTTTAGTACCTGGAATTGGTGAGATCGCAGGCGGTAGTCAACGCGAAGAACGCTACGAAGTACTGAGTAAAAAAATGGATGATTTGGGCATGAACAAAAATCTTTACAGCTGGTATTTGGATTTGCGCCGTTACGGTACAACGCCACATTCCGGTTTTGGCATCGGCTTCGAACGCCTAATTAACTACGTTACTGGTCTTAGTAATATTCGTGATGTTATTCCGTTTCCGCGCTTTGCAAAACACGCTGACTTTTAAATTTTACTATCCAATAATAGAAGCCATGAAATACATACGATTAACCTTAAGCTCATTATTGTTACTGTGCACCACCAACATCTACGCACTCAGTTTTGCCATTCCACAAAATGGAGCAACGGTAGTTGGCGAAGCAAAAACTGCTGTAGTAAGGGAAGATGAGAACTTCTCAGATATTGCCCAACGTTACGATGTTGGTTATTACGAAGTGTTTGAAGCAAACCCTGGAGTCGATCCTGACGAGCCACCACCTGGTACCATCATAATTATTCCTACACAATACATTATCCCACCAGAATTACGCGAAAACATGATCATCATAAATCTGGCGGAAATGCGTCTTTATTACCAACCCAAAGGCGTGAATCGGGTATATATCTATCCAGTTGGCATCGGCAAAGCAGGTTGGAACACGCCAGCTGGAATGATGAAGATTGTTGAAAAAACTGTTAATCCTAAATGGACTGTACCTGACTCAATTTATAAATTCCGTAAATCCATTGGTGATCCAGTACCGCACGTAGTTGGCCCTGGTCCGGATAATCCATTAGGAAAATATAAGCTACGACTTTCAGATCAAGTTTATTTAATTCACGGCACTAACGCGCCAGAAGGGATTGGGCGCAGAACCAGTGCCGGTTGCGTTCGGCTCTATGCAAACGATATTGAACAATTATTTAATATGGTAAAAAAAGGTACGAAAGTGTTAATTATTAATAAACCCTATAAAGCTGGTTGGATTGATGATGGTAAATCACACCAGCTCCTCTACTTAGAAGCACATATGCCTCTTGCGGAACAACGAAAACAATGGGGCAACGATATCACTCCAGTGGTAAAAATCATCGAAGCTGCTATCACTAAAGTTCCAAATGCACAAGTCGACTGGGATAAAGTAAAACAAATCACGACCGAACATGTCTGTGTCCCGCGCGTTGTAGGTAGCAACACATCAGAGACATCAGTTGCAACCCCCGCAAACTAATCCGAGATATCAAATCAAACTATTGACTCGCAAAATTTTTGAAATAAATCTAAGGAATCAATGTCGCTTAAAATTTAAATCTAGGTCCTGTCTCTAGAGTTGCTAGGATGAGCTAAAAACCGTTGATTTTAGAGCATCGTAGCGCAGCATATGTTGAGAATATGTGAGCAACGAAGCACATAAAATCAGCGGTTTTTGGCCATCATAGTAGACTTTAGAGACAGGACCTAGTTAAACCTATTACTGAATTTTTGTTTGTTGCATTACCTCGCGTGATCGGTGTAATAGCTCAATTACTTCATCATCTTCAATTTGAGTAAATTCGTCATACCATAAACCAACTGCATGAAATGGCTCCGGCGTCATCAAACAAATTATTTCATCTACCTCTGGCCGCAGCATTGCTAAAGAATCAATTGCAGCAACACCAACAGCTAAAATAATTTTTTGTGGCTGCATTTTACGTACTGCTTTAACTCCAGCAAGTATACTTTGCCCAGTTGCAATCCCGTCATCGACTACAATAACCACTTTATCTTTAAGATCTAACGGCACAACATCACTGTAATAGAGGTCAAGTCGCCGTTGCATTTCTTTTTTTCCAATTGCAATTAACTGCGCTAAAGCAACTTCACTTAACTCGAGATAAGAACGTGCTTCTTCGTTCCACACAACCACGTCTGGTGGCGCAATCGCACCAATCGCAAATTCTGGTTGTAATGGCGCCACCAGTTTGCGCGTTACCATCACATCGAGTGGTGCACGCAAGGCATGAGCAATTTCGTAAGCGACAACTACCCCACCACGCGGCATGCCCAGAATTGTTGGATTATGACTGCGATATTTTTCTAGCGCTATTGCCAGTTTTTGCCCAGCTTCGCATCGATTATGTAGCCTACTGTGCAAAATAGAGTTAACCATTTTTATCCCCCAAAGAGAATTGACAAAAAATTAAGAGTGCTAATTAAAATTTAAATTTAACATTTCTTTAGTTAGAATGGGACGCTGCAATCAGTAATAATAAAATACTAAAAAAAATTGCAATAGTCGGTCAATAGTTCTGAGTGTTGCAATTGGTTATATCCCTAAAGGTGCTAGTCAAAGACATAATCTAGTATTGAATTGCTAGTTTATTTTTTATCCCTAATAATCTAATCATAAACTCATGAGGTGAAAAATTATGGCCAAGCAAGTACCAAACGATGAAATTCAGTATCACATTGGTTTATCAAAAGACATGATCGAGGGAGCCGAATACGTGTTGTTACCAGGCGATCCATATCGCGTTGAATCATTAGCTAAATCGTTCGATCCTCATGCCAAACATCTAGCATCAAGCCGCGAATATACATCCTATCTGGCCAATTTTCACGGACAAAAAGTACTAGTATGCTCAACTGGCATGGGAGGTCCCTCAACTGGTATTGGCGTTGAAGAATTAGCAACTATTGGCCTAAGATATCTTCTTCGCGTTGGCACTTGTGGTGGCATTCAAGCTCAGACACATCTAGGTGACGTTGTTATCAGTACTGCCGCTGTACGTCTCGAAGGTACATCTAGCCACTACGCACCGATGGAATACCCATCTGTTGCATCATTTGAATTCACTAACGATGTCGTTAATGCAGCAAAAAATATCAACATCCCATATCACATCGGAATAACTGCATCCACCGACACCTTCTGGCCAGCACAGGAACGACATGATAATTTTTCCGGTTATTTGCTGCGTCGTTTTCACGCTTCAATGGCCGAATGGCGTGCTTTAAAAGTACTAAACTTCGAAATGGAGGCTGCTACGTTGTTTGTGATGTGCAGTGTATTTGGCCTGCATGCAGCATGTCTGTGCAGTGTTGTCGCCAAACGAACCGAATCAGAAAAATTATGTGTTGCAACCAAACATGGAACGGCAAAAGATAATTGGGAAAAATTAGCCGTTGCTGCAATTTACGAAAGCATGTGCCGCAGGGGTTTAATTAAGGGGAAGAAATAGCATAACAGTAGAAGCGCCCCACCTCGCGCGCCCGCGGGGCGCTTTTATAAAACTTATCAACGAAGCCTAAAACCAATTCATTACCATCCAGGAATACGTTTTATTTTACAATACTTCTCTAAATTTGTTTCTTTATTAGGTCCTGTCTCTAAAGTTGCTAGGATGAGCTAAAAACCGTTGATTTTAGAGCATCGTAGCGCAGCATATGTTGGGAATATGTGAGCAACGAAGCACATAAAATCAGCGGTTTTTGGCCATCATAGTAAACTTTAGAGACAGGACCTAGCAATTCTTCCATTATTTCTATTGTAAATTTATATACCTTCTTATACGTCTCTTTCAGCATATAACATTTACATGTAAAATTCCCACCTGCCAGTTTTAATGAGGTTATATGAGGTAGGACCAGCGAATTGAAAAGAATTATGCGCAAATTTGAATTGGAACAAGTGCCGAATAAACTGCTTTATGAATAACCCGTACACTCCCATTACTACTGAACAATCTGAACAACAACTTAAAGTTCTTAAGTTTTGGCATGCAACTGAATTTTTCATTCCTTTCGACCTACAGGAAGTATTGGATCGCAACTATTATTTAGTAACTTTCCAAAAACTACAACGGGAAGGTAACGCATCATTACCTTGGCTAAACGACCACCTGCGTTCTTCTATCGCACACCCAGCAATTAAGAAAGCTACCGCAAACCTTAATCCGCATACTGAAGAGTTACAATATATTTACACTCTCTACTTACTGCCCTTTGACAAAAGCGAATTGATTAAGATCTGCAATCAATTTGATTTTATTCAGCAAAAGATTACTGCAAGAGAGATCAACACCAATGATGTAGCCAATGTTGCAAGAAACTTAGATAGCCGAAATGATGATCTGCGCAATTTCGCATTTACAGAGCAAGTCGACGATGAAGGAAAAACTTGTTTTGCTAAATTAGTTTTGAATTCTTCGCGAGAAGTAATGGTTGAGGATTTTTCAGTCTCAACTTTACCTTGGGCAATTGGGAAATTAAAACAACATAAAATCAATGAACTATGCTACGAAGAGTATCGTAAAAACAGTGGCAAATTGACTTCGGTCATTAGTTTAACCAATGGTTACGATCGCTGTTCTGCTGCACTGAAAATAAACCTATCTGCTGCTACCTTAATGAAAGTGTTTGAACTGTTGTATGAATGGGCTGGTGGCTTTATGCCCCATAATCAGCATGCTGTAGTAATTTTAGTAGATGTAAAAAAAGTAAAAAAAAAAGAACGTCGCTTACCATTAAAAGAAGAAACCGATTACAGTGAAAGTATAGGCTCAGCGATTAAAAGTGATAAGACACAAGCAAAAAATAGTAATAACGATGAACAAGCAATTGATATTTTAAACAGCTTCTATATCAAAGATTTAGAAAAAGCTGCAAATTACATAAAGACCAACTCCTCTCACCATTTAATCACCCCGTTGATTTTAGGAATAAAAGATCAATTAAGAGTCGATTTATATGCGCCACAAAACCAGCAAGCTATTCTAAATCAAGTGGTTCCAGCTAAAGTTAATATGGGCAGATGGCCAAATTCCAGCGCACACTGCATGAGCCTGATGCAGCAGTTCGCGATTAATGAGTATTTTCACCCCTCAACTTGCAACGACGCCTTGCTAGCTATCAATGGCCCACCAGGCACCGGCAAAACCACCTTGCTACAAGAAATTATTGCAGAAAATATTGTGCGACGCGCAAATGTACTCGCAAAACTAGATAACGCCGCTGGTGCTTTTAAAAACAAAAGTCCTCTCGAAGTCAATTTCACCAATAGTGAAAAGTGGCGTTGCCATGCTTTAATTGATGATCTCACTGGATATGAAATGGTAGTGGTTTCTTCAAACAATAATGCAGTAGAGAATATTTCCAAAGATTTACCACTACTGCATAAATTAGGCGAGAAATATCAGAAAAAATGTTCTTATCTTGCTGAGATTGCAGCTTTACTTGATACCGATATTGTTGAAAACAAACTAGAACCAACAGCGCAAAAAAAATGGGGATTAATTACTGCTGCTTTGGGTAATATGAAAAATTGCAATCATTTTGCCAGTAAAGTTTTTTTTGCGCCAAAAATGGAAAAAAAACAGCATCAAGAACGCATTGATAAAGGCGAATATCTAACCATCTCGGAGTGGGCAAATAAGTACGTACGAGAAGGTGGATTGAGCTTTAATAAAGCTCAACAGCAATTTAGTTTTGCACAAAATTCATTAGAAAGTTTCTTAACTCAGTTAAAATCATTCCATACTGTTTATTGTCAATTTAAACAATTAACTGAAAACAAAGAAACACTGTGCATAGAATGGCAAAAGAAAAAGGAACAATTGCAACAAGAGTTGGCGCTGTTACAACAACAGCAAAAACAATTGCATCGGGAAAAAAATAACTTGCTGCGGAAACAATATATATTTGATAGCGATTCGAATTTTCTAGAAATATACAAACCAAATTTTCTTGCGAAACTATTTAAGACGAAAAACGCAAAAAAGCATCGACAGGATCAAGATAACTTGATACAGCGAAGGAGGGATATTGCTAACACTAGAGAGAAAAATAAAAACGCGCGCATGGAGCTTGAGAGAAAAATAAAAAGAATGAAGCAAGAACTTGATGGAGTTAACAATAAGATCAAACAGGACATTGAAGATACCGAACAATTAGAAACAAAGTATATGGAATTAAAGAAAGAAATTGGTCAATTGCATTTACCACCAACAGATGGCAATTTAGAAAGTAAAGACGCTCAAATTAATGCCTTTTGGCAAAATGAACAGTTAAATCATCTGCGTTCTAATTTGTTCATTGCAGCACTGAATCTACATCAAGCATGGCTGGCAGAGGTTATTAACAATGGAATGTTCTCATCTACTTTGTACTGCATTGCTCATTTTATTGACGGTTGTAATTTGGCTAAATCCAATTTAGCTATTGAGATTTGGCGCTGTTTGTTTATGGTGGTACCAGTAATCTCTTCTACTTTCGCTTCAGTAGCAAGATTATTCCGTGATGTTACTGCGGAACAATTGGGTTTGCTGTTGATTGATGAAGCGGCGCAGGCAGTACCGCAAGCAGCAATTGGTGCATTATGGCGTGCCAAGAAAGCAATTATAGTTGGCGATCCATTGCAAATTGAGCCAGTGTTTACCGTGCCACCTAAGTTAGTTAATTTTCTTGCCGATTACTTTTTAGTGCGGGAACATGCTAACTGGTTGCCACCTTTAGCTTCAGTGCAAAGCTTGGCAGATCGAGCAACTGCTACAGGTGGCTATGCCATTTCTGAAGAATATAAACGATGGATTGGCTGTCCCTTGCGCATTCATCGTCGTTGCGCTGATCCTATGTTTACTATTGCCAATGAAATTGCTTATGGAAATAAAATGATTAACGCGCGAACATTCGAACAACAAACGCAGCAACAATATGACATCGCGTTGCAAAATAGCATCAAGTATCCTTTGGGAGATAGTTGTTGGTTTCACGTTGAAGGTGAGACTATTGATAAACAATACGTAGCAGAACAAGGAGAATTTCTATTGCAGCTTTTAAACAAATTACTTATAGCAGATTATCGTCGACTTCCCAGAGTCTATATAATTACTCCGTTCAAAAAAATACAGCAACAAATTAGGAGGCTTATAATTCAAGGAAAATATTTTGAGTTTGATAAGCTAATGTTGCTCCATGAATATCGAGCTAAATATCATTCAGATTTAGATTCTGTTGCCCAAGAGCAATTAGAAAAACAATTGCGAGGAGAATTTAACAATGAAAAAATAAGAGAGTGGTGTTGGCAACGCATTGGTACGGTTCACACTTTTCAAGGAAAAGAAGAAATTGCGGTAATTTTAATTTTAGGTGTCGATCATAAAAAACAAAACGGAGCAAATTGGGCATCCAGTAAACCAAATCTTTTGAATGTTGCACTAACACGCGCCAAAGATCGATTTTATGTTATTGGCGATCGGAATTTATGGGGACAAAAAAATTATTTTCATAAATTGGCTGCATCTTTGCCATGGGAACGTACAAAACCTTATTGAGTTTTGTAATAAGTTAATCAAAAATCACTACAGGAGGAATTAATCATGACTATTAGAATCGCTATCAATGGTTTTGGTAGAATTGGCCGTCTGGTTGCGCGCGCAGCTATCAACGACCCTAGGTTTTCGGTTATTGCAATCAATGATCTCGGCGATGCAAAAATCAATGCACACTTAACTGAATACGACTCGGTACACGGCCACTTTAATGGTACTGTAACAGTCGAGGACAACGATATGGTGGTTAACGGTAAACGCATCAAGGTATTGGCGAAAAAAGATCCCAAAGAATTACCATGGAAAGATTTAGCCATTGACGTGGTTTTTGAATGTACCGGCAAATTCACTAGCAAAGAAAAAGCCGCTATTCATCTTGCTGCCGGCGCCAAGAAAGTTATTATTTCCGCTCCGGGAGAAGAAGTTGACGCTACTATTGTTTATGGCGTTAATCATCACATACTCACATCATCTCATACCATTATTTCTAACGCTTCTTGTACCACCAATTGTCTAGCACCACTAGTCAAACCACTGCACGAAAATATCGGAATTATTAATGGACTGATGACTACAATTCACTCATTTACCAATGATCAAGTTTTGATTGATTCTTACCACAAAGATTTACGTCGTGCACGCGCTGCCACCCTATCAATGATTCCAACCAAGACTGGTGCTGCCGCTGCTGTGGGACTCGTGCTACCGGAACTTGCGGGTAAACTTGACGGTTTTGCAGTGCGGGTACCAACTATCAATGTTTCTCTAGTTGATCTAACTTTCTTAGCTGCCCGCGATACTGGCAAAGATGAAATTAACAAAATTTTAAAAAGTGCATCTGAACATGAACTAAAAGGGATTCTCGCTTATAACGATTTACCTTTAGTCTCATCTGATTTTAATGGCAATCCAGCCTCATCTATTTACGATGCGACACAAACTAAAGTGATTGGAAGAACGGTTAAAGTATTATCTTGGTATGACAATGAATGGGCATTTTCATTGCGCATGCTTGATACCGCTAACGCTTTTATGAATGCAAAATAATTCAGACAATTAAATTGAAGGAGATCATCAATTATGACATTTATCAGAATGACCGACCTCATCACCCAAAATAAGCTTACCGACAAACGCGTGCTCATGCGCGTTGATTTCAATGTACCAATGGAAAATGGCAAAATTACCGACGACACACGAATCCGTGCATCGTTACCAGCAATTATTGAAGCAAGCAAAGCCAAAGCTAAAGTTATGGTAATGTCACATTTGGGCCAACCAGAAGAAGGCAAGTATGACCAAGCATTTTCACTTGAACCAATTGCTGAGCACTTATCAAAATTACTAGGACAAAGAGTACGTTTCATCAGTAACTGGATCGATGGCCTTGAAGTTTCAAGTGGTGAAATAGTCTTGTTCGAAAATGTTCGTTTCAATAAAGGTGAAAAAAAAGATGATGAAATTTTAGCAAAAAAAATGGCAGCGCTCTGCGACGTTTTCGTTATGGATGCTTTTGCCAGTGCCCACCGAGCCCAAGCTTCAACCCATGGCGTCGCTAAGTTCGCGCCAGTTGCCTGCGCCGGCCCACTGTTAGAAACAGAACTAGATGCATTGAGCCGTGCTCTAGAAAAACCAGAGAAACCACTGCTGGCAATTGTTGGCGGCTCAAAAGTATCAACTAAAATTCAGCTGCTAGAAAATTTGCTCGACAAGGTTGACATCCTGCTAGTTGGCGGCGGCATTGCCAACACTTTTATCGCTGCAGCTGGATTACCCATCGGCAAATCTTTATACGAAGCCGATTTCGTTAGCAAAGCACAACAGTTAATTGAAATCGCAAGACAACACGGCGCTGAAATTCCGATTCCAATTGATGTCGTTGTCGCTAAAGCATTGACAGCAACCGCTGTTGCCACAGTAAAAGACACCAAAGATGTCGCAGCTGATGATTTGATTTTAGACATTGGACCAAAAACATGTGCCAAACTTGCTGCGATTATCAGTCAAGCTAAAACCGTGGTGTGGAATGGTCCAATTGGTGTTTTTGAATATGACCAATTCGCCACTGGTACCAAAACCATTATCAATGCAATTGCTAGCAATCAAGGAAAATCTTTTTCCATCGCTGGCGGCGGCGATACTACAGCAGCAATTGATAAATTTGGGGCAACAAAAACAATTTCTTATATATCAACTGGTGGTGGTGCCTTCTTAGAATTTTTACAAGGCGATACACTACCTGCAATCGCAATTTTAGAAGCACGTGCTCTGCTAGAGTAATCACCTTTGGACGGTATTAAATAGAGGAACAAATATGATCCCTGTTAAACAAATCTTAACTCAATCTATAACTGCTCCTGCAACATCTTCAGTCAAAGCAATAAGACGAACCAAAATCGTCGCCACCCTGGGACCAGCAAGTAGTGATTATGAAACACTGCGCTCCATGATCGAAGCTGGTTTGAATGTGGTTAGATTGAATTTTTCGCACGGTACTGCCAATGATCATCGCCATCGTATTGAATTAATACGCAAAGCTGCCACTGATGCCGGAAAAATCATTGGTATTATTGCTGATCTACAAGGACCAAAAATTCGCATTTCACGTTTTAAAAATGGTAAAGTCATACTAAAAAATGGAACAGAATTTATTCTTGACGCCACTTTAGCTACCGATGCTGGAGATGAAATTGCCGTCGGCATTGACTACAAAGAGCTACCACAAGACGTAAGAGTTGGTGATACTTTATTACTAGACGATGGCCGTTTAGTTTTTGGTGTAAAAAAAGTTGCGGACCAACGAATTTATTGTGAAGTAAAAGTTGGTGGCGAACTTTCCAATAACAAGGGAATTAATCGTCAAGGAGGAGGACTAACCGCACCAGCTCTTACTAATAAAGATAGAGAAGATTTAAAAACAGCTGTTGATTTACAGGTTGATTATATTGCCATCTCTTTCCCACGTTGTGCTGCTGATATTGAAGAAGCCAGAATGTTAGTTAAAGAAATTAATGGCAGCTGCGGTATCATCGCTAAAATCGAACGCATCGAAGCAATAGTTCCTGAGACACTGGACAACATTATTAAATCTTCAGATGGCATTATGGTAGCGCGTGGCGATTTGGCAGTAGAAATCGGCGACGCTGAAGTACCTGCAGCGCAAAAATACATGATTAAGCGCGCCTGTGATCTCAATAAACCAGTGATCACTGCAACGCAAATGCTGGAAACCATGATTCATAACGTCGTACCAACACGAGCAGAAGTATCTGATATCGCTAACGCCGTGCTCGACAGCACTGACGCCGTAATGCTATCAGCAGAAACTGCTTCTGGCGATTACCCAACAATTGCAGTTGGCGCCATGGATCGAATTTGTGCCGCAGCTGAAAAACACTCAGATAAACTGCCGCTGAATTGTCGCTTGGAAGATTACTTTGGCAGAATTGATGAAGTGATATCAGTTGCCACCATGTACGCCGCCAACCATATGAACATTAAAGCGATAATTTCACTCACAGAATCTGGCCGCACGACACTATGGATATCACGCATTCGCTCAGGAATTCCAATTTATGGGATGAGCCGTCATACTAATACGCTAGGTAAGATGTCACTTTACCGCGATGTTTATCCAATTAAATTTGATGTCACTAAATACAGTGTTATCGCCACAATGAAACGCGCAGCAGTGATCGAACTACAACGCTTAGGATTTGTCAATTTAGGAGATTTGGTAATTATCACTTGCGGTGACCACATTGGCGTTCACGGCATGACCAATTCACTAACGATTCTTAAAGTCGGCGAACAATAAAAAAGCGTTCAAAAATTTCTAGGGGAAATAATATTCCAATTTTTGATTATAATTTTGGCATGTAGCTGCGGTGAACGAAGGTGGATCTTAGTGGGTAAATCAATACCACTAAATACTCTAAAATCACTATAAGTTATTAACCAATCTTCTTGAGTAAAATTGATTAAGTGATTATCAGCGTCAAACTTCACTGTGGATGGCTCTGGCACTAACTGCGACGCTGGCGCTGTTAAGGCACGAATCCAATAATTAAGGTTATATAACGGCAAGTTCCATCCTAGCTGCTGTTGCATCAACTCTTCTGGCGTTGATGCTAGTGATTTCCTTCCGGAAGATTGGAGTAGTATTGCCTGCCGATCATCGCCACTAATTTGCACACTACCCAACCGCAATGGCCCATAAATATTCACCAAATAATTTTTGTGCGCCTTGCGCCATTCAAAAGTAACTATTTCAGTTTTGTTGTTATAAGTAAGCCCCAAAGATCCTTGAATATACCAATTTTCAACAGCGTTTAACTGTTTTTTACGATCTTGCCACTTGAGATAATGCAGATTTTTCTGGTCAGATGAAACCTTCTGGAAAGTACTACAAGAAACGAGAATAAATGAAATAAATACAATAAACAGCTCAATTACAACATTAACAGTAGCGACTCTGAATATATTTTTTGACATATACAACAAACGATTATCTAAAGTTAATAAATATTACTAATACTAGGTAGCAACGTTTATACAATATACTGAAATTATTTATATACTTCTCAATATTGCAATTAATTCAGCACAAATTTTTTCACAAGGTATGCGCTTAACATCGATACTATCACACAAGTAACGCGCTTTATCACTCAACGGCCGCCAACAACTTACATAATCGTGTGCCCTACCAAATAAAGCCAACTGTGGTTTATCTAGTGCTGCTGCAATATGCATAATTCCTCCCTCCCCTATAAAACACGCTGCAACTAAATTTAACAAAAACATTAAATTATTAAAACTGGCAGTAGCACAAATAACATGAGGAACAACTAATTTTTTTGTTATTTCTTCAGCTAATGCAATATCCTGTGGCAGACACGAGATGATTACCTTGAAAGATATTGCTGGATACACCCCATTTAAAATTAAACTGTACAAATCCGCACCCAAATATGCGTAGTCTCTATTACTACTTGTGGAAATTAACAACAAGGGACCAGGGTGTGCTGCTATTTGATTTACCCGACTCAAAATAGTCCGTTGGTCACTAACACGATCGTCAATTCTATCACCAATATCAACATCACCAACGACCAACTTAACAATCGGCAAAGATCTAATTTTGGGATACAAAGTTTTCGGCACATAAGTAAAACTATTATCAATTAAACGCAAAAACTTAACCGCCTGGTGATATGCGCTTAAAGCATTTCTGCTATATAAAGCACCACAGTTAATCGACTTAGCATGCCAGTTATCATCAACATAAGCGAAATTATATTTGGCCCCTAACAAATAAAAAAATAAATTCATTGTTCTGCTTGGAGATGCTTTAGCAATAACTGCCAAATCAAATTTTTTTCTATATTTTAGAGCACGAATCAATAACCTAAATTTGCTACCTTTGGCTAGCAACACAATCGAATGATGGTGGTGAATCAAATAGGGTAACAACTGATAATTTTTTTCATCAACAATCAAAGTAATTTTGGCCATCGGATATTGATGTAATAAATACTGCACCAAAGAATCAGCCAAAACTAAATCACCATAAGCACTTCTGCAAATAACTGCAATATTACTGACTTCACTAGCAACAATATTAATTAAATGGTTTAGGTCCATATACTCATTCTACTCAAAAATAGCAGTACAAAATTAGCTTGATCAACATTACAAAACATTCAAATCATTTGAGCGAAAAAAACCAGAGGCAAAAAAAACACTTAAGAAAATAATATGCACCATACCTGTAGCATTAACATATAAAGAAACGTTACATAAACTGGTCACTATAAAAGCCAAGATCAAACCTTGAACCAACCTTTGCTCGCACAACGGCAACTTGAAGGAATCACGCCACTGCACCACAATCCACCATAAAAACAATAACAAGCCAACCATACCCAATTGAAAAGCAATCAATATATATTCATTATGCGGATGACCAAGTGTTGGACCATTGTTTAGCACATCACCGCCATTACTCTTATACATCGTTGGAAAACTTCCGGTACCACTACCAAAAATTGGACGCTGTCTGATCATTCTCAAGCTATGCTTGGCAAATTCTAAACGGGAACCCCAACTAGTACCGCGTTGTTCTTGACGTTGATATTTAACTAAATCACTAACTCCCTGAACAATTCGGTCCTCAAATACTGGAGAAAATCGATAAAACAAAACAAATAATACTGAAGTCAACAAAAATACCATCACCAAACCACGCCAACGCCACCTTTGCCAAAAAAATAAAAACATCAATACAAAAAATATCAAATATCCCGTTCTTTGGATGTAAACAAAAAACAACACATAACAAAAAAATAAAATTAATGAAAAATAAATCCAACGATATTTTCTTTCATCCATGAACAAGTTAGCTAAAACAAACAAAGAGAAAGCAGTAAGCGCAGCAGTGTAAATAGGATGAATAAAGTAACCACCACTTAGGACCGCAATCTTGCCAAACACTGGAAGATGCCATACATTTAAAACACTCACCACCGCATTAACCCAAACTCCCAAAAGTAATGCATAAAGAGCAAACTTGCGCCACTTAGGATAAATAAACAAAGGAGTTAAAAACAATAAATAAATGAGCTTTGTATACTTACCAAAACCACTCAAAGACTCGCGCCATGGCACGTAGCTATAAACCATTCCGACCATAAATAAAAATAACAAAGCACAACCCCATACAACCACTTTATTTTCTTCAACAACTCGCCACTTATTTTGCCAATCACCAGCCAAAACGGTACAAACAGTAGCGATCGGAAACAAAATGTTAACTATTTCTGGTTTAATGGAAATAAAAAAAACGCCAACCACAACAAGTAACACTGCCAATGTATCTAAATGCTTTCTTGCGGCAATAATGTTGTCAAACGCCATTTGTTTTACCTAAGTTGATGATACAATTAGACCCCCAACATTTCATTCCCAATACTCAACTATAACCTTCATGGACACCAAACATCTATCACTCCTCTACCTCCTCATGGGCGGCGCGATCATAACACTTGCCATGTTACCGAGCAATGAACTGTGGACAATGGAAAGCCGCTGGGCAACGGTTTGCCGACTGATGATCTACAAAAAAGACTATTTCCATCCATATCTTTTCAATGGCCCTTATCTTGATAAACCATTATTTTCATACTGGTTAATTATAATTTTTGCCAAATTATTTGGCAGTTTGAACGAGTGGGCATTACGCTTACCAAGCGCTCTAGCCGGAATTGGAAGTATTTATTGCACTTACCATCTAGGAAAAAAATTATTTAATCATTCAATCGGTATTATCGCAGGGTGGCTATTAGCTACTAACTACTTCTTCATATTTTGGGCCAGGACTGCCAGTGCTGACATGCTAAACGTTGCTGGAATACTACTAGCCTTGACATGGTATTTTGAACATCGAGAACAATCACGTTTTACCGATTATCTAATCTTTTTTCTAATTACAGCTATAACTAGTTTATGCAAGGGATTAATGGGATTTGCTATTCCATTAATCGGGGTATTGATAGACCTAATTCTCTCAAGAAAGTGGCAAAAACACGTTAATTGGAAAAGCATTGCGGCATGCGTTATATCTTTATTAATTTACGCCGTTCCATTCATACTCACCATGCTTACTAACAACCATCATCAAACACATTTATTTATTGCTAGTAACGGACTTTATGAAGTTTTTCGTGAAAATATTCAGCGCTATATCACTCCATTCGACCACAAAGATCCTTTTTACATTTATTTCATATCACTACCAATTTATCTTTTACCGTGGACTGTTTTATTGTTTTTTGCAGTAAAACCTTATGTTACCCAATGGAAAAAGCAAAATTATTTGCAACATTGGTTGGCACTTTTTTCATTGGCAATATTTGCTTTTTTCACGTTCAGCGGATCACGTCGCGGCTATTACATACTACCATTGGTCCCATTCGTAACCATATTAGTGGCCAATTGGCTATATAACCATTTATCCTACGAAGGTAAGACATCCGAGTGTCAACATTACAAAATCTTCAAAATAACTTTAACTATCTTCTACACGCTTTTGTTTAGTTGGTTCGTAATAGTTAGACCATTTGTTACTTCAACCAAAATGCAACAACTGGCAGATAAATTAAACACCGCAGTATCGTCATCAGCTGCACTAAAAAATACTAAAATTTTAGTACTTAACAGTAATGACCACAGCCTAATATTTTATTTGCATAATTCGCAATCAGTGGGAACAATCAACGATGAAAAATTACGCGATACTTTAAAACAACGGTCAACCAACAAATATCACCATGATTATCAACAACCGTTAATTATTGTCGCAACTAGAAAAGAACTACCCTGGCTACAAGACTGGTTTAACAAAAATAATGAACCATATGAAATACTAACGACATCGTCCACTGTGCCGCCAACACATAACTTAACCACTGAATCGAAAATTCACTACTGTCATCCTAACCAAAAACATCATGGGGAAATCAATTAACATGAAAACAATAGAATCATTAACATCGTTCAAGTCTATAACCGAGTGCATTGGGAACACTCCTTTAGCAAAACTAGAATTAAATACTAAGCCAACTATTTTGGCTAAATTAGATTACTTAAATCCCGGAGGTAGCATTAAAGATCGTTCCGCATTATTTATGATTGAAGAAGCCGAACGTCGTGGGCAACTACGTCAGGGAGGAACAATAGTTGAGGCTTCATCAGGCAATCAAGGAATTGCTTTAGCTATGATCGGTGCACTTAAAGGATATCAGGTAATAATCACAGCTCCTAATAGGACTAGCGCAGAAAAAATAGCCACTCTACAAGCTTATGGCGCTAAAGTTTTTGTTTGCCCTGATACCGATGATTTGCATGATCCCAATGGTTATCACGCAAAGGCAGAAGAATTGCATAGTAAGATTAAAGGGGCGTATATGCCCAATCAATACTATAACGTCGAAAACCCTAAAGCACATTACTTAACCACTGGACCAGAAATTTGGGAACAAACTGGTGGCAAGCTGACTCACTGCATTATGTCGATGGGCAGTTGTGGCACCGTTTCTGGCGTTGGTAAATATTTGAAGGAAAAAAATCCTGATATCAAAATTATTGGTGTTGACGCGGCTACTTCTAAATTATCAATGCCTGAATGTCCAAAAGCGTATAGAACCGAAGGAATTGGTGTTGACGTAATTACGGATACTTTAAATCGTGAGGTAATTGATGAAATAATTCCAGTTACTGATGACGCTTCATTTACAATGGTTAGAGAATTAGCTAAAAAAGGATACCTCGTTGGCTTGTCAAGCGGGGCTGCTATGTTCGTCACTCTTGAATATGCCAAAAAACTTAGCAAAAGAGATGTAGTGGTAGTGATCTTTGCTGACTCAGGACGCGCCTACTTAAGTAAGGTATTTAGTTTATAAAAAGCATCAACAAACATTTTATATGCGATTGGGTTAGGTTTGAGAAACTCAAGAAAGTGCTCAAGATCCTTACAGTGAGCGCGCTCAAAGGCTCGTTTGCTGTGAGAACTACTACATCGATGTAGTTTCATATGATCTAAATCTAATAGCAAAGGCTGCTCTCCGACAATCAGCAAGTTGCCATATTGAAAATCTCGATGCACGACGCGAGCTGATCGCATTGTCTCAATCATCGAACACACATTGGCTACTACTGCGACCCAGTGTGGGTTTGGTTGTGCATCTTTCCCAAAATAATCACACCCACGAACTCCCACAGTATATTCTGAAATGAAATAGGCCTTACTTCGCAATAAACCCAAAAAGCGTTTCTCAATAACTGCAACCGGCACCAATGTGTTGATGTCTAATTGTTGCAAATGATGCGAATTTTCCCAAGTACGCATAGCATTACTAGGACGCCAAAATTTTTTCAAAAAATGCCATGCACCCTTGATGTTATACCTTTTGACCACAAATTTTTTACTATCAATTTCAACAACTCCGATCGTGGTAGTATCGGCAGCGTCACACTTAAAAAATGGACCTGGTGAACGATCTAAAAAATAATCCGGACGACGCAAAAAATCACGCATACCCGGAGTGAAATAACGACCATAACCGATAAAAAAATGACTGCGCTCTCGATCAACAATAATTTCATCGCCAACCTTAACTACGCCACCAACATTATCATCGACCATTACATTAGTATTATAGTGCATAGTAAAAATATAGTTGTTTCAACTACAAAATAGAAATACCTATTAACTAGCTTGACTCAATGATTTGGCAACTTTTTGCGAACCTAAAAGATCAAAAATTTTGGCAATCAATATTTGTTGCAGTTTCTGTTTAACTGTATCCACCTTAGTACTAGTATCAAACAACTCATTAGCATTCAACGTTAAGTCTTGAGTATGAGAAATAATTTGTGGTCCTAAAACAGTACGCCCCTTAGCATCGGCAATGCTAAAAGTAGTAGTTAAAGATACATGATAAATTCTTGCCTGAGTACTAGGACCAGTGCTGGTACTGTCACTACTATAACCAAAATTAACCGTTGACATATTGAAAACAAATGGAGCAGTGTTAACGTTATCCACGACCACCACACCACTAGCACGCAATTTTTTCTTTAAAGAACTTTCCAATGGAGCATATGGGTTCTCAGCTTGAAAATATAAAGTACGCAATTGGGGTGGAAAAGACGTATATCCACGCATAGTAAAACCACAACCAACGAAAAATAAGGCGCTACAAATTACACTCGTCGTAAGAGCTAATACCAAAACTCTCTTTCTATTCGGATAAGATAAATAATTATTAAAACTTCTCATAAACATGTTTTATTTTTCCATTGCCATTTGCAAAATCGCTGCACTGATATTTTTTATCCAACGATGTTAACTACTTTGTTTGGGATAATAATTATTTTTTTTATTTTGTTTACATCAACAAAACGCTGAACATTATCGCAAGTTAACGCTAATTTTTTAATCTCACTCTGATCTTGAGCTATTTCTTTTGCCACTGTAATTTTAGCTCGACACTTACCATTTACTTGCACCATCATATCCACACTATCTTGAGCTAAAGCTGCGCCATCAACTTTAGGCCAACATGTATCAATAATATCTCCAGGAAACTTTAATTCTCTCCACAGTTGATGCGTAATATGCGGCACAATCGGAGCGAGTACTCGCAGTAAAATGTTAAGCCCTTCGTAAATTAAAATACCACCATCTGCACCAACATGATCAACACCAACAATTCCATCTAACAAATTTAATAATTTCATTGCTGCCGATACCACAGTATTGAACTGCATCCTTTCAATATCATCGGTTGCTTGCTTTAGGATATTATGAATCTGTCCACGAATTTTTTTCTTTTCAACATCGTTTACCATTAAAGAAAAGTCAGGCAACAACTCTCGAGATTCATCGAGAAAATTAACATCAAAATTAAGATTAAAACCATGACAAATTTTTTGCTGTTCAGCTGCAAAATTCCACAGTCTCTTCAGAAAACGATACGCACCTTCAACACCGCTATCAGACCATTCTAGCGATTGGACTGGAGGTGAGGCGAAAATAATGAACAACCTGGCAGTATCTGCACCATACTTATCAACAATTGTTTGTGGCGAGACTATATTTCCTTTCGACTTAGACATTTTGGCCCCATTATTAAGCACCATGCCTTGCGTCAATAAATTAACAAAAGGTTCATCGCCCTTTACCAAACCTTCATCGCGCATAACTTTATAAATAAAACGAGCATAAAGTAAATGCATAATCGCATGCTCAATGCCACCAACGTACTGATCCACTGGCATCCAATAGTTCACACGCGCATCAAACATCGCCTGAGACTGATCGACGCAACAATAGCGCGCGTAGTACCAAGAGGACTCCATGAAAGTGTCAAAGGTATCAGTTTCTCGACGCGCTGCACCAGCACACTTAGGACAGACAACATTTAAAAAATCATCCATTTTGGTAAGCGGCGATTGCGGACTATCAAGAGTAATGTCTTCAGGAAGGATAACTGGCAAATTTGCGAACGCCACCGGTACTGTGCCACAACATGGACAATCAATCATCGGAATTGGCGCCCCCCAATAACGTTGTCGCGAAATACCCCAGTCACGTAAACGATAATGAATTTTACGTTGCCCTTTGCCATGTTTGGTCAAATAATCAGCAATGGCATCACATGCATTATCTGATGTAAGTCCAGAAAAAATACCAGAATTAACCAAGCAACCTTTTGCGGTAAGAGCCCCTTGAGTGTAGTCCCACTTACCCTCAACCATACCTTCGGTAATAAACTTAATCACTTTTTTCAACGGTAATGAATATTGCTTGGCAAATTCAAAATCTCGCTGATCGTGGGCCGGCACGGCCATTACTGCACCACTACCATATTCCATCAGTACAAAATTTGCCACCCACACTGGCAAAACATCACCAGTAACAGGATGAATCACATCAAAACCAACATACATTCCCTCTTTAGGCAAAGTCGCAAACTCAGCCTCGGCTACCTTAATGCTTTGATGTTTTTTAATAAACTTAGCAAGTTCATCGTTTGTCCGCGCCATTTGCAATACCAACGGATGCTCCGGCGCAATTGCAATATAAGTTACACCCATTAGGGTATCGAGACGCGTAGTGAAAACAGCAATTTTTTGTTCGCTGTTAGTAAGGTTAAAAAATAACTCCACTCCAACTGAACGCCCAATCCAGTTACGTTGCATCATACGCACTTCTTCTGGCCAACCAATTAATCGATCAAGACCATCTAATAACTCTTCAGCATAGGCGGTAATTTTCAAAAACCACTGTGCAATTTCGCGACGCTCAACCACAGCCCCAGAACGCCACCCTCGCCCATCAATCACTTGTTCGTTAGCAAGTACAGTTTGATCAACAGGATCCCAATTAACCACCGATCTTTTTTTATAAACCAACCCTTTTTCATACATGCGCAAAAATAACAACTGCTCCCAACGATAATATTCTGGAGTACATGTTGCAATTTCACGGCTCCAATCAATAGCAAAACCAAGGCGTTTAATATCAGCACGCATTTGCTCAATGTTGCGATAAGTCCAGGACGACGGTGCAAGCTGGTGTTGCAACGCTGCGTTTTCGGCGGGCAAACCAAAAGCATCCCACCCAAAAGGTTGCATCACATTTTTGCCTTTCATTCGCTGATAACGCGCAATCACATCGCCAACTGTATAATTACGTACATGCCCCATGTGGATCTGCCCACTGGGGTAAGGCAACATAGATAAACAATAAAATTTTTCACGAGCATGATCTTCAACAGCAACAAAACACTGCTTTTTATCCCAGTATTGTTGGGCCGAGCTTTCAACCATTTGAGAATCGTAATTGCGCATCATAATTGAAAAAATACACTTAAATTAGGAGAGACACTCACCCATAAGAAAATCTTGAACAAAATTAAAGACAACAAAGATAAAAAGATGTGAAGAAATCAAAATTGTTTATATTTTTTGAAGATAATTTCAATGAAATCCACCTGGGCAAATTTATCATCGACGTAAACAAAGGATGCATCGATATCCTGTGACCATAAATACTTAACGACTTGGTGAGCTCTGGCTAAAGCTAAAGATCTACCGTAAACAGTACCACTACTGATTCTTCCAGCACTGCCTCGGACCTCAACTACTTCTTCATCATATAAGCCTAATAAAAGCACCACTTTATCCAGTACACTAAAAGCTCTAGCCTTAAAATTAGCAGAGTTTTGATTAAAGATATTATCTCCAGCAATGAACAAGCGAATGGTGCCATTTCTAGTATAGTCTCCAGACAAAAATGTCTGAACACCATCTGCTTGTAACACCCTGATCAATTGCGTTGCTTTATAATCATTTTCGGTCATTACTCGATACTTTTTGTAATAAGTAAAATCAGAAGAATAACAACCACAACAACATAAACATAAAATGAGGAGAATCAGAAATCTTGTATTTAAATAATGTTTCATAATATCAATCCTACCTTTATTTCGATGATTACTATCCGCTACTATCTTCAGCTTCTTTCTTCTTCAAAACTATCTGCTCTACTAGGAAAGCAACATCCTTGGCCAAATCTTCACCTGAAGGTTTGTTCGCAACTTCAGGAGGATAATGAGTGGCAACTTGCATATCCTTAACCAGCTCAACAGCTACGGTATTAGCACTTTGTTCCGCTCTACCATCGGCCTTGCTTAAATGGATTAACTGATCTCTGATTGCACTACGCTTCAACAAAGCTTGACTAAACGTTTCAGTGTCACGGGTAGCGAGAACTCCTTCCAAGTAACTACTAATCGTGAGCTTTGCAAACACATCTAATTCACCGAGCGGTGTCTCTTTCTCCTCGCTCTCTAATGGTTTGTTGACCAAATGTTCGTGATACGCCAACAACGCAGCAATACCTCTTTCAATCGGAGAGGTAGCCGCTTCTTTTTGCAAGAAAGAAATGATGGTTACCGCTTCATCTTCAGGCACTGTAACATCGGTAAATATACCACCACTAGCATCAGCTAAAATCTTCTTAAAGCTTTCAAAGCCACTAATCAAGTTCTTTAAAACTGCATCTGGTGGCACATCAACCTTAACAAACTGATTAAGCCTAATTTCTTTCACTGGTTTGGGATTGGCATAAAACATACGAGAACGAATTACTCGAGACTTAAAGAAAATATGCGCCTCTCCTTCTCGTTGCTCTTTAAGATCCAATAAATCAATACGTGAACGTTTTTCCAACTGCGCGCTTTTAGTATCAGAATACTGCCCAGTAATGCTACTACTATCAGTTTGAAATCCACCAACGTGGGTTACATATGACTCTCCTGCAGTTTTCATGAAGAAATCCCACGTTTCAAGCGGATCCTCAAGTTTCATACAAATCTTAATATTGGTATTGGCACCAATAGTTGCCGCTTCCTCCTTGGAAGCCTTCTGTAATGCTGGAAGATCCTGACCAGCAAACACCACCGAAAAACCAAGCGAACGAGCTTGCGCTGGCACAATGGCAAATCCTGGAACAGCATAATACCCATACTCATCAAGAATACACAAAAATGGTGTTCGCGAATTTGTTGGCTTGCGATCAATAATCTGATGATACATCCCCTCTATTTCATCACCCAAACCAGCTGCCATCATCGTTTTCAACGCAGCAATAATAATTTTTCCCAAATTAGCCAATTCGTCTGGAGATTTTTCTAATGCTGGTAACAACACCACTAAAATACGCCGATTTAAAACAACATCACGCAAATCCACTTCAGGTAAATTGGTGCGAAGAATATGACCGTAGGTATCAGCTAATGAAGAAAAAACTCGTGTCAACTGCATCGTAATAAAACCATGTTGTTCATAAACCTGAGACACTTGTTTCCCTTTTTTTGATTTGTTATAGCCAGGTAAGTTGATAAGATAGTTATACAAAGGTTGCAACACTATATCCGGAAGATTCTCCATCCCAATCGGATCTTGCTCATCACGAATAAAAACTTTGTCCAAAACCATCGATTCGATACGCTCTAATATGAAATAATTACGAATGACATTAGCATCCAATAGAACGTGCCCAGAATCGCGCATTGCCACTAATACTTTCATCAACGCTTCAACAAAAGATATTGCTCGCCCCTTCCACATGTCAGAATCAGATTTACCCGCACTTGACGAATCCATCAGACTCACAACTAGTTGGGACAACATGCTAGAAGATCCTCTAGCAAAGGGATTTAGGGTATTAGAAAGACGCTTTAATTGAGGACCAATAATATCGCGCGCACCAGTCATAAAGTTCACCAACAACAGATCATCTTCACGACCAAGAGAGCGTACCATCGAAAAAATCTTAGAAAAAAGGGCATTATCGCCCTTACCATCAACGTAGATAAAACCACTACTTTGCAATAGTGAATTAAACGCCAAGGAAACCAATGCTTCTGTCTTACCACTACCAGTGGAACCAAACATCAAAACGTGGGTACGCATATCGGCATTAGTAAACCACAATTCCTCGTTATTCTTTTTCTCGTTCCCAAAAAAATAAATACCATCAGCCAAAGTTGGTTTATTAGTAGCCGCTGACAGACTATTGTAATCGAGGAGAGCGGATCTTTTGGGAAGACGAAAAGGAAGAGAATAGTGCTGTTTTTTGGAAAACCAAAACATACCGCAACCAACCAAAAGCATGAGGTCAGATAACGCCGGAAACACAAAGCAAACGATACTAAAAGAGAATAGAACTATACCGACTGAAGGTGAATTGGTGAAAAAATCAACTGCCTTTTGTCCAAATGTACGGGTATCACGCACCAACATGCTGGATGCTTGTTCTTGCGTTTGATCTAAACCTCGTTGTCTAATTGTCACCATAGTAATCTAGAGTTATAGAAACAAACGTTAAAACGAACTAGGCAGTCTCATCTGGCTGATAAATCACTTCCCCGAGCGCCGAGATCAGCCCCTTAATTGCTTCCTCGACCATTGGAACCATTAACGGTAAACCCAGCTTCTTTTCCGCCAACCAATGGGCAAATGCACCAGAAATCTCGGCAATTGCTGTATATCTACCAACGCTGTTTAACATATACCACATACGACGATCCTGTGGTTTTAGCCAAATAAATTCTGCTGTAGACAATACCCCAGCTTCTCTAGCTGCAACTAACAAAGAGGCCATAACCGTAGTTGCATAACCATGTAAAGCAAAAATTTTACTCACAGCTTTACACCCAACATGTTTAGCCAAAAGATCAGCAAAATTGTAAAACTTTGGTTTTCCCGAAGAAGCAGATTTGGCAATTTGATCCAACAGTTCATCAGCGCTTTTTTTGTCACCATCAATACGTGCAACAAAAACAGCAACTAACGCTTGCAAATGATCAGGTAAAACTTTTACTCCACGCCACCTCGGACCAAGTTGCAAAGATAAAACCCTGTAAGCGGCACCCTGTCGCAGAGAAACGGTACGTTTCCCATCCTTTCCAACTTCCTCATTCAGCAGTCTATATTGCTTACAGAATTTCATTGGGTTATGCGCCATTGCCCAAGGATACTCATCCAATTGCTTATCCACCAAATCCACCTTAAGTACCGAAGAATACTGGGGCCAATTCTCGCGTTCCGCAAATTTTAGTTTTTGCATGTCATAGGTGTTCTTGAACTTATGAGATATACCACCAAAATAGAGGAGAAATCCCAAAACTACCAACACGAATATAGCGGGAAACCGAGTATACCATCCAGTCGAAATACTCAAATCCTCCAATACCTTGAAGTCAACATCAGCACCATAATGCCTATCGATGAAAAGCAACCAACTGTTTAGTTCGTGTAAATCAACGGTAAAATCAGTAGTACCTAACGCCTGAGCAAACTGATTCCAATACTGCATCACGAAATTAACTGCAATGATTTCATACTGCTTAACACTAAACACCAACATTGAAATATAAACTTTACCGAAATACCACACCGTCAGAGCAACCACCACCACCAACGCAATCAGCCAAAGAAAGTCAAGGGAACGATCAGTGCCACCGCCACCTTGTTGTGGCTCCGGAGCTCCTTTTGCCATAATCTACACCATAACCATTGTTCGTTATTGTAAAGTTTAACGCAACTACCATGACAAGCATTCGACCATTCTGCTAACAAATGGTCCAAATGGTCACAACCTAGCTCATGAAACAAATCAATCAAAATACCTAATCAACAACATCCCCTTGGTACATTAATTCACCATCAACAAAAGCATAACGCCTTTTGTTAGCGTGTATAAATCCAACTATATTTTCTTTTCCGATTGAATTTTCCTTAAGCACAACCATTTCGTGGTCAAATTGGTCCTTCAATGGAAATTGCTCTCGAGAATAAACATCACGTTCAACAATGTTAACTACCGCATAACCATAGCGCTCAATATCCTTTTTAGACCTCACCAACTCTTGAATGTGCCTTTCATCACGGTAAGTCGGCCTACTAACGTTATACCCCAACAGTGTTTTCAAAGCGTATTGCCAATTAACCAACTTACTGCCATCTGTCTGATAGAGCAAAACATAAACACGCACGTAACCGCTAGGAGCAGCTTGTTTCAACAGGTCACCAGCAACAACTACGGCACTACGATGAGTATTCGCCATAGCACTGCGAGTCTCGTTTATGATATCGGAAATACGCCTCTTCACCGTCTTCAAAAACAGGGAAGAATCCCAATCGCCACTCTTAAGTAAATCACTGAGAGTCTCTACTAACCTCACCCCAATACTGACCTCGGGCGTTACCTCGGATTTTTCTTGTTCTAAAGATTGTCGCTCTTGTTGATTATTTTGCTGCATCATCATCACTATCACTGTTTTCTTCACTTATTCCACTACTACCACCTAAAGACGGACCAATACTCTTGCTGATACCCAAACCTTTGTTTAACAAATTATTAGCTTCAACACATAAAACTTTTACCTTACCGGCCGTCGTACCCAAGCTACCATTGATTTTAACCAAGTTTTCAAGAGCTAGCATAAACTCAACTACTTGCCGTCGATAAAGATCATCTTTTTGACCAGTTGAAGAAGTTTGCTTTTTTCTCTTGTACTCGATGATTTTCTCGATTTGTTCACAAATGCCCCTAAGCAACTCAAACGACACGTTACAATAGTTTGAAATCTCCTTAAGCTTCTCATAATCAACTTTACCTGACTCATCAGATATTATACCCCCACTACTATCGCCACCAACAAAACCATCCCCTCCATCACCATCGTCGTCTTCATTACCATCTTTGAAAGCCCTAGTTTTTGTTTTCAAACTTTCACTATTGTTGTAACCATCATCGCTATAATAACTCATTTAATTTTTCACCACCCGAATAGTTTACTTCTCACATGCGCATATTTATTCTTTTTATTTTTCCACAAACACAACCATCACCACGCAACCTCCGAGCTAGAGACAGACACCAAACAATATCGTCATTCGTACAGTAATTCGTCCAGCGGAACGCGGTCCCGATAAGGAGAAGACTTAACCAATTCTGAGATCACATCACAAATACATAAAAAACGCAATACGTTGGGAGTAATATCATCAAACTGTACTTTGATCCCTGATGTCGCTTTTTCTACATCTTGAAAAACCACACCAATACCGTATCCCAAACACAACGAACAAAGCTGATCAGCCCTCTTTGCAATAGCCGGCAATAAGCCCGTTTCCGAAAAAACTTCTTCGTAATTTACCTGCTTATCGTTAAGCGTGAAGTTAACCTTCATTGCCTTAGCTAAAGCACAAAGTTTTTTACCGATTTCCGTAGACATAAAAAAGGCCTCTCTCAAACCCCATAAATTCCAGAAATTTCAATCAAACGAACACCGCAGTCCCACCAACAAATAACATACTTCCAAACATTTCTACACCCACCACGGAATAGCCATCTTCCTTCTTCCAGCGCAGAAGGAACGCGCATAACGCAAAAACACTTCCACGCTATAACCAAAGCGATTGAGAACTGTAAAGAAAAACGTAGCCAGTATGGCTATGATAAAAGTCCACCATCTAATATGCAACAAAAACAAAAACACCGGAAAAACTGCTTTTGCATCAATAATAAAAAACTTAGCTGGACGAGCAGAATCTCTCCAGTGAGCACTGGGTGATGGGGGTAAGATCATTTCACAATCTCCACTGTTTTAAATTACGAATTTGTCATAACGATATCGTACACATTTTGTTTCTCAACTAAAAAAAATACACAAAACGACGGGTGATGTTACTTAGTACAGGTATCAAGGTGCAGAAAGCAACCACAAAGTAATCACTAAAGCTGCGAACAAATTCATACACTGTACTATGTCAAGTTTTTCATATTTTTCGTATTTAGAGAGCAATTACCAATCACCGATTGTCCTTTACCCATCGTCATCAGCACCACTCCATTTACTTGACATGATTATCTCTTATTGCTTTAATATCCCGGGTTTGTTCACAATTTCGTTGTATTACATCACACCATTGAGAGTAAGTCTAAAAGGGGTTTATGAAAAAGATGAAATTCGCGCTAACTGTAGCAATGAGCACTCTGTTTTTGCTAACCACAACCGGATGTTTCATGACTCAGAACTCCACTTCCAATCCCAAAAGAATCGTGGTAGTCAGCAATGATACCGTAGTTAGGGAAGCAGAAGTCAAATTGGCTGATGCAGCGGTGTCAGTGAGCAGTTCCCTGCGTCAGCTTGCGGAAATAGAGCGAGCTACCCATCCACAAGCCAAGTTACCTAGCCCACCGTCAGCCGAAATAATTCACATGAATCAATTGGCTTCGGTGCAATGGACCGGTCCCGTTGGTCCGTTGGTAGATAAAATTGCCAAAGCTGCAAACTATAAATTGCGCGTTTTAGGAAAGCAACCGGCCATACCCATTCTTGTTGCTATTGCGGCAAAGGATACTCCTTTAGCGGACATTCTGCGCGACGCTACCTTCCAGTGTGGCAGCAAAGCAAACATCGTAGTGTATCCTGCTAGCAAAGTAATCGAACTGAGATATGCCAAAAACTAGACCCTTACCAACAACAGTGGTTTCAGTCGCCATGGTTCTCGCCGTATGCAGTGCTGGTTGTTCCAGTTCTGAAGCACCATCAGATTATTATCGCATCGCAAATCTAAAATCATCTTCTGGTGTTACCAATGGAATAAACAACATTCGTCTCACCGCGTTAAAGCAAACTTCACGTGGGCTAGGAGCTCAAGCTGGTCTAGCTTGGCGGTCACAACAAGTCAATGCTTTGTTAGAGCGAAAGAAACACAGTTTAGATCAGGTATTTAATTTTAATTATCTGATACTTAATAGCAATGTTTTGCCACCAGTATTAACCGAGGGACAAAATATTTTGAATTTAGCTGATAACCAAAATATTAGAATTTCCGACCACGATTACCAGATAGTTTATCCTCCACGCTTTATCACTGCACCACCAACATGGCGTGACTATCTGTGGATGAATTATAGAAAACCAGATCTACCCAACACTACCTTGCTGCCCAAAAACTCCAAGGAAGCTGATATTTGGAATCAATATGCAAAAATAGGTTGGAGTGAAGGAATAGAACAAGCAGCTGATATATTTCAAACCAACCTTAACCGACTAACGCGCGACCTAAACGGTATGATCTTGTACCGTAAACTGCTACGACAGAACATGGTTAGCACTCCATTTGTTGCAGAAGCAAACCTAGGTGTTACTGGTGGCGGAAACAGCATGCGCATTAACGATAGAGTCCTAAGAATTACATCAACTCCAGAATTGAAGGCCAACACTAAAGTTTGGCAACCAGTAATATCGAAACAGGAAGTAGCTGAAGAATAAGTTATGCTAGATAATTTTCTCTACCCTAAAGAACCACTAAAATTTAGCGGCGGTGATTTAGACTCGCTACTTGAATTCTGCAGTAGAATTGGAGCTTCGGACATCACGCTACAAACATCTGAACCAGTAATCGCTGATATTAGTGGCAGACTTTACAAAATCACCAAACATAAGCTCTCCACTACTGAGGTCGGAGAATTGCTAAATGCCACTTACGGCGCCAACGGTACCACTCAGATCTTAAGCGGCAAAGACATCGATACTCATTACGAAACCAGACCAACACGAATGGAACGATATCGTTATCGAGTTAACGGTACTGGTTGTTACGTTGAAGGACACCTCGGTATTCAAATAACTATTCGCACCATTCCATCAGAACCGCCAACCTTAAAACAGCTTGACGTGCCAGAAGAAATAGTCAATGCAATTGCACCTCACGAAGGAGTGGTTTACGTCACTGGTGCTACTGGCTCAGGTAAGACCACATTGCTCGCTGCTATTGTTCGTCACATTGCGGAAGATCCATTGTGTCATCGCAAGATTTTAACTTATGAGGCACCAATAGAGTTTGTTTATGACAACATCGATAAACCAACCGCAATCATCAGCCAATCGGAAATTCCTAAACACCTTCCTTCCTTCGCCGATGGGGTACGCAATGCTTTACGCCGCAAACCGCGCTTAATTTTGGTTGGCGAAGCACGCGATCCAGAAACTATGGCGGCAGTTTTGGAGGCATCACTGACTGGTCACCCTGTGTATACGACGCTGCATACCACCGGCGTCCCTGAGACCATACGCCGCCTTGTGGGTACTTTCCCAGCTGAAGAACGCGCTGGGCGCACCATCGATATTATCGAAACGTTACGTCTGATTATCTGGCAAAAGCTAGTACCAACCACTGATGACAAACAGGTTGCCTTACGCGAATACTTGATTTTTAATGAAGAAGTACGAGACCAATTACTCGATGCCGATCCCCATCAGATAACGGCAGCAACTAGACACTTGTTGCTTACCAGAGGACAAACTATGGTCATCGATGCTGAAAAGAAATTTCGCGATGGTATTATTACAGAAAGGGATTACAGGATCATTGCCACAGAGGCCAAACATGCAGAAATAGACGCCTCTAAACCGATGCCGTTATAGTTCACTCCATTTACTATGGCGTTCCATACTTATCCAGCAAGCAGCTCGACATTGTCCCGATACTTCCCGCCCCCTGCAATAATAAGACGTCGTTATCGCCAATAACATTAGCAATAATTCCCGGCAACATTGCTATATCGCTAATAAATACTGGATCAACCTTGCCACGCTGTCTAATACTATGAGCGAGAGCCTGTCCACTAATTCCTACGATCGATTCTTCACCAGCCGAATAAATATCGAGCAACAACAAAAGATCTACTTCTGACAAAACCGCTGCAAAATCATCAAACAACGATTTAGTGCGAGTATAACGATGCGGTTGAAAAGCCAGCACTAAACGCCTTTGCGGCCAGACAGAACGTAAAGCTTGCAAAGTAACCCTGATTTCCTCTGGATGATGACCGTAATCATCAATCAAAACCGCATTACCACACGGAAAATGTAACACTCCATGTATTTGCAAACGCCGACCAACACCACTAAATTTACTCAATGCCGTCCTTATCGCTTCATCACCAACATTTAGTTCGGTGGCAACGGCTATTGCAGCTAAAGCATTCAAGGCATTATGTTTACCCGGCAAATTTAAGTTAACATCAAGTAAAGATTCACCGGTACGCTGATCAGCAAAACACTTACGTCTCACTTTAAAGTGCGCGCACCAACCATCTTGTACATATTCTAAACCCTGAACATCAGCCTCAGCACTAAAACCGTAAGTTATAACTGAGCGCGCTATTTGCGGAATTATTTCCCTAACATTAGGATCATCTACACAGGCAATCAATGAGCCATAAAAGGGCAAACGATGAACAAAATCTATAAACGTTCTTTTTAGCTTATTAAAATCATTTTCATAAGTTTGCATATGATCAACGTCAATATTGGTAATCACGCTGATAACAGGATTAAAGTATAAAAAGGATGCATCGCTTTCGTCAGCCTCAACTATAAAATAACGGCTTTTACCCAAACGAGCATTAGAACCAGCACTATTCAACAACCCCCCAATTACAAATGTTGGATCAAGTTCGCCTTCGGCTAAAATACTGGCAACTAAACTAGTAGTGGTAGTCTTACCATGCGTCCCGGCAATTGCAATACCATAATGAAAACGCATTAACTCAGCCAACATCTGAGCTCGTGGCAAAACTGGAATGCGCTTTTCTCTAGCCACCAACAATTCCGGGTTGTCTTCACCGATCGCACTTGAGATAACCACCACATCTGCATTAACAACATTTTTCGGATCATGTGTTGAAAAAATGAGTGCACCTGCAGCACGTAATCTTGCAATTACTGAATTATTTGCTTGATCCGAACCAGTAATGGTATAGCCTTGGTTTAACAATACCTCAGCGATACCGTTCATCCCAGAGCCACCAATACCAATAAAATGTATATTCTTAGCACGACGCATAGTTCTTAATAACAATAAAATCTACTATTTTTTTAATCTGCCCCACCGCAATTTAATTTCATGAGATACTCGCAACAAAATCGCTATAGTGGCACAGTTAAACAACATACTACTACCACCGTAGCTCATGAAAGGAAGCGGCAACCCTTTGGTGGGTAAAATACCTAAGTTAACCCCAACATTAATAATTACCTGCAAAATAATTAGCAAACCAAAACCATAAACCAAATAAGCAATAAATTTATCATTCATTTTCTTTGCTAATAATCCTAAATAAAATATTCTTACAACTAATACAGTAAACAACCCCAAAACAACCACTTGTCCGAGCATACCAAACTCTTCGGCAAGAATCGCAAACAAAAAATCGGTATGAGCTTCAGGCAAATAAAATAACTTCTGCACACTATTACCAAGTCCTACTCCAAAAATACCACCTCGCCCAAAAGCAATTAATGATTGAATCAGCTGATAACCAGCGTCATAGGGAGTTGCCCACGGATCAAGAAAAGTAGTAAGACGTGCCAAACGATAAGGAGAAGAAACTGCAAGACCACCCAGTGCAACACCAGCCAATAATAACAAACACAAAAACTGCCACAACCTGGCACCAGCAAGAAACACCATTCCCAACACTGTGCAAACAATCACCACGGTAGCGCCAAAATCTGGCTCTACCAATAACAATACAGATATTAACGAAACAATAATCATCGGCTTGAGAAATCCAGAAAAATAATACAATACTTCATCCTCGCGCCGAACTAGATATCCTGCCATATAAACTACCACACCACATTTAGCCAATTCTGAAGGCTGTAAAGTAAAGTAGCCAAAACCAATCCACCGCATACTGCCATTAATTTCCTTCCCTATACCTGGAATTAAAACCAATAACAATAGCAGCAACGAAGCAATCAATAAATAACCACCAACTTTTTCCCAAAATTCTACCGGAATATGCACAATCAAAACAGTTAAACCAACACTGCTAAGTAGATAAATCAGTTGATGGGAAAAAAACCGTAGTGGGGCGTGGTAATAGTGCTCAGCAATACCAATGGAAGCAGAAGTTAAAACTAACAAACCCAAAATTAATAGCGTAATTATAGGCACCAAGATGTAGTAATCGTAATGGAAAATAGTAACCGAATTATTATTAGACGACATATACTCTTTGAATCTATAGCTAAATTTGATTGGTGATAGGCATGCAAACAAACAATAAATTACCGAATAAACAAATGGGGAAAGCTCTATGAATCTTTGTGTGAATCCTTAAACGAACGAAAACGCGCCATTAAACCATAAGTTGAAGCATCAACCTCAGCAATACCACAATGATTAATATCGCGTAATTGCTCGGCAAGATTAGTGGCTAAATTTTTTCCTAACTCCACCCCCCACTGATCGAAAGAATTAATATTCCAAAGAACACCTTGAACAAAAACCTTGTGTTCATATAACGCCAACAATGCACCTAAAGTAAATGGTGTTAGTTTATCAAGCATAATTGTATTACTCGGAACGTTACCATCAATCACCTTGTGCGGCGCTAATTTATTTGCCTCCACTACACTCATACCTTGAGAACACAATTCAACAATCACCTCTTCCTTACTGCGACCACACATTAATGCGCGACTTTGCGCCAAACAATTAGCAAACAACAACAAACGATGATCTACAATTTCATCATGACCTTGCGCTACAGCGATAAAATCCACTGGCACAGTTTGCGTACCTTGCATTAGCAATTGATGAAAAGCATGCTGACCATTGGTCCCGGTCGCACCCCAAATAACTGAAGCAGTAGCATAATCAACTACTTCACCATCAAGCCGCACGTGTTTCCCATTGCTTTCCATCTCTAATTGCTGCAAATACGCCGGCAACAAGGACAGGGATTGATCATAAGGAATCACCGCACGGGTTGTCGTTTTCAAAAAATTAATATTCCATATATCAATCAATGCCATAATCACCGGCATGTTTTGATGATAAGGCATAGTTTGAAAATGTACATCCATGGCATAAGCACCAGCAAGCAGTGCTCTAAAATTTTCCATGCCAACTGCAATTGCCACAGACAAACCAATTGCGGACCATAGCGAATAACGTCCACCAACCCAATCCCAAAAGGGATAAATATTTTCACTGACAATCCCAAAAGCACTTGCCCGATCCACTTTAGCTGTGACCGCAATAAAGTGACGTCTCATTATTAAATCAGCAAATTTAACATCGCAAATAGCAGCATCAACACTACTTAATAACCATTGCTTCGCGATAACTGCATTACATAGAGTTTCCTGAGTCGTGAAAGTTTTTGAAGCAACAATAAACAAGGTAGTAGCAGGGTTAAGCCGACGCAAAACTCCGCTGATATGAGCAGGGTCAATATTTGAAACAAAATAACACTCAAGTTCGCGTGAAGTATATGGGGTCAAAGCAGCAGTCGCCATCGCTGGTCCCAGATCAGAACCACCAATTCCAATATTTACAACAGCTTTTATCGGCTCACCACTAAAACCACACCATACACCACACCTAATATCACTAACCAGCTGTTCTAGAAGTTGCAGCGTTTTATGAATTAATGGCTTAACATTCTCTCCAATACCGATACCTTCACCATTAACAAAAACAGCACGCTTACTCGCATCACGCAAAGCTGTATGCAACACCGCTCTTTGCTCAGTAGAATTAATAGCAACACCACTAAACATTGCATCCCTTTTAGCAGCAAGATCAACCCAAGATACCAATTGACACAGCAACCTCAAAGTTTCCGGAAGAATGCGTTGTTTAGAATAGTCAAGAAAAAGACCTGCTGCTGCCAGTGAAAAATGGTGAAACCTCATCGGATCTTGCGCAAATAAATCTTTGAGATGCAACCTTGCGAGTTGTGCACAATGTGAAGTTAGCGAACGGTTAATTTCATTGGATTTAAAATTTGAGGTGGGCGCTAGCATTATTAGGATGAAGTTGTTCCGTTTTGAAGTTTTTAATTACCACCAGCCTTAGCAAAAAGCTCTTCAATCTTCAAAGCAATATTGTACCTGTTTAGATAAGATAAAATACCTTTCTTATTTCTCTTGATGGCATCATTTAAAATCGCAATATGCTCAATATTGCCATGCCTGTTAACCATATCAATACAACGAGACAATCTCGAGAAAATTTCTTTGGTGATTTCTTTTTCTGGAAGCGTGACCAACTGAATTGCTTCAACTACCGCACGCGCCGCTTCCCTCGCCGTATGAATTACTTTATTCCCCTCTATTGTGTACACACTTAAAAAATTCTTTAAATAACGAAGAAATTCCTCCGCACCAAAATAGCTACCATTAGACTTACTACCATGAGAACTCACATACCCTTCTAAATTATTTATCATAATCAATGCAATATTATAAAGTTGTACATCATCTACTTCCCTTAGTTGGGTACGCTTAAGACCTAAACCCTTAATTTTAGCGGTAGCTTCTCGCGTCGAATAAATCTTACGCAACAACAATTTATAATCGCTAATCGCCTTTAAAATGACTTCAGAAAACGGAACCATTGTCATAACAATACCTCTTCACTCTATGCTTTTTTTATTATTCGTACTCCCCCAAGCCACTCATGTCTACCGCTAGATTTATGTATTTTCAATTGCATAAGAAACAGCAACCACACGATACAGCATCTGAACCCGAAACATGCCGTCAATATAACATACTTTTCTTAAATATCCATTAAGAAGTCCGTTTTTACTTTGAACAGGACAAAAATTTTCTGCTGATTAATCAAGCCAGAGGTAGCACATAGTTGCAAAAAAAAACACCTTCAGCTACCCTGAACAGAGCCGCCCCCAATAGAACAATATAACGTAAGAGCGCCATACGTTCCCTTATTCGATTAAAAATGCGCACTCAGTAAAAATTATAAAAAAAATCGCGCATGAAACATCAAAAATTTTAATTGTGCAGGGGCGACTATGAACGTGCCTTAGCGGCCTCCTTGCAGCACTACTAAATGTAAGGTAATACAGCCATAAACAGTGGCCTTGGCAGCGAACCTAGAGGTGCCCCCAAGCCAAGTAGTTGGGAGATAGTCAAACAAACTTTGTCGATAGAGACAATGGAAAAGAAAAACCTCCAGTCCATCTTTGCTGGTAAAAATTTGGATAGTTTCACTTGTTTTGACTGTTTTCACATTCAGTGCGATTGGGCCAGCTAAATTAACCCATAACCAAAATCCGTCACATCTAAACTCATAGGTATCTACATGCAAAGCTACACACAGAATGAAAACAAAAAGAAGATGAATAACAAGGAAGCTCTACCACCTACTATTAAATCCGTTCAAATAATGAAAGAATCTAATACCAATAGTTTTATACCGCAATCAAATCAAGGGACTAATGTTATTACTCTTAATGCAATGGAAAAGTATTATCTCAAAGAAATGATGGAGGGAAATAACGAAAAATTTAAAATTAACTGTTTAGACACTATCAAAAAGCAAAAGAACAACGAATTTCAAACAATTCCGGTTTTAAGATTTTTACAAGAACCAGGTTATATACTTACGATTCTCAAATCACTTCGCGACAAAATTCATCAAGCAATTCCCAACCAAACCATTCAACTTCTTATTAATTCATCAGTATACCCCATATTATTCAGCGTAGAACAAGCACAATTCCTTTTAGATCTGTATAGCACTCTTGAAGAAGTTAAGAAAAAAAAATCGCTTACAATTGTAGACGAAAGTGACTATGAAAAAAAAGAAATGCCTATTAAACCCACGAAGAACCTAGCTAACAACACAATAGAAGGCAAAAAAATTGCCGAATTGCTAGACCCGGTAGCAGCCATTATAGATCATCATTGTGTAGACAGGAGTTTTCATGATTATGCTAATTTTTTTTCCGAATATGGGTGGGATTGCTACTGCACAACCAGTAAGGGGAAATATTTAGCAATTCTTTATTTGAACCTGGGTCTTAATATCAGAATATTATCAAAAGCTTTTAACAAAGCTGGATTTGATAGCTACGAAAAGATTACAAGCAAAACTATATCAATTAGCAGTGGTGATAAAATTGGTAAAACGTGGAGTTGCTTATGCGTAGTCCTTCCCGAAGAAGGACTACCTAATGGGAAATTGTTTGAAGACTATAAAAGTAAGATAAAAATTATAATAGAAGAAGTAAGCCCTAAATTATTAAAAATGGAAAAGGCACCGATGAATGATTATTCCATGTTAATGTCCTTTGAAAAAGAAGCAGGAGAAAATTATAAAGATGGAAACTACAAGTCGGCTATACGTAATTTGGAAATACTTGCGATGATTTTAGAAAATAAACTTTTACAAGATAATAAACGTTTAAATAATGATGAGATGGCAGTATTGCTGTTTATGTATGCTGGGGCCAAGGAAGGACTTGGGGATTGTTATAGTAAAACGAATAATGACCAACAACACCCCATCAAAGAGATAAAAAAATGCTATAGCACTGCCTATAAGGCCTATTACGATGCTTGTAAACTAAAAGGGATACTAAAATACTGGGGAGATTCGAACAAAGTGAAAGGTGTGACGGGAAAACTGATGAAGTTAGGAGACAACACAGTAAGCATTATTGGTAACAATAGCAACTCCAGTAATTTTGGTAATCTTGGTAACTCTAGTGAGTGTATTCCTCCATCTAGCCCATTTACATTTAAATGGGATCATTCTTCCTCAGATCTAAAACCCCAAGAGGAATTAATAAATAAAATTTAACTCACCATAATGTCGTTTACGATTAAATTTACACCATTCGCGAATAAGTAAAGCCAAATGACGGTAAATTTAATTAGCCTGCAATCGATGACTCTTCTTTACACTGGAGCAAAAACAGCAGTTGCCTTAAATCATTAACTCCGCAAATGCTTATGTAAAGGGCGCAATCCTATCAGCTTTAAATTATACAACTACTATGCTATGGTGCATTTACACGGTATTTTAATCGTTCAAAATACGCGGCATACTCACAAGCCTCCATTAATGATCAATACCAATTAATAATTTAACACTTGGCAATTACAGTACTCAAAAAACGTTACGTTACTTTTGCAGTTAAACAAACAAAAAATTTTATCGCAACTATATCCAAAGAGGGAAAAACATGAGCGAAGATCGTAAAAAAGCATTGGCAATGGCGCTATCACAAATCGATAAACAGTTTGGCAAAGGCTCCGTAATGCGCTTGGGCGACTATGCGGCAATACGCGACGTCGATGTAATCCCAACTGGATCTTTGGGCTTAGACATCGCATTGGGCATTGGCGGTTTACCACGTGGTCGCGTTGTAGAAATTTATGGACCAGAATCATCAGGGAAAACTACTTTGACTTTACATGTCATTGCCTCATCTCAAAAAGTTGGAGGTGTTGCTGCATTCATAGACGCCGAGCACGCTCTTGACCCACAGTATGCCAAAAAGCTGGGAGTGAATGTCGACGAACTTTTGATCTCGCAACCAGATACTGGTGAACAAGCACTTGAAATCGCCGATATGTTGGTCAGATCCGGTGGCATCGACGTTGTAGTCGTTGATTCCGTCGCTGCTCTCACGCCACGCGCTGAAATCGAAGGGGAAATGGGCGATCAACACATGGGGCTACAAGCACGCCTAATGTCGCAAGCATTACGTAAGCTCACTTCTAATATCAAACGCTCTAACACCCTAGTCATTTTTATTAACCAAATTCGCATGAAAATTGGCATCATGTTTGGTAACCCAGAAACCACAACTGGTGGCAACGCACTGAAGTTTTATGCATCCGTAAGATTGGATATCAGACGTACCGGTGCAGTGAAAAAAGGTGAAGAAGTGATCGGCAACGAAACTAAAGTCAAAGTAGTTAAAAATAAAGTTGCGCCACCATTTAAGTCAACCGAATTTGAGATTCTGTATGACCAAGGAATTTCGCGTGAAGGTGAAATTATTGACATGGCAGTGGAACAAGAATTAATAGAGAAATCCGGTTCCTGGTATAACTACAAAGGAGATCACATTGGTCAAGGCAAAGACAATACACGACAATTTCTCAAAGAACACCCCGAAATTACGCAAGCATTAGAGAAAGAGTTACGCGCTAGATTATTAGTACCGCGAACGGGCGAACACGATACCGGCAACATAGAACAATAGTTCAAAAATGCCTCCTCATACCATTACACCTAAAGATTGCAAAGCGTGCGAAAGTTGTGCTTGCCGTTTACTGGCTAGACGTGAGCATTCCACATTAGAACTAAAGCGCAAGTTACATGCCAAAGAATTCCTAAAAACCGATATTACCAGTGTCATAGAAAGATTATATAACAACGGTTTACAAAGTGATCAGCGTTTTGCGGAGTGCTACACGAGAATGAGAATTGGACGAGGTTGCGGACCTGTACGACTGCGCCTTGAGTTGCGTGAGCGCGGCGTCGCCGAAGAACTAATAAATGATGCATTAAAACCATATGCTGATAAGTGGACTAGTATCGCCGAAAGAATATATCACAAGAGATTCGGCAGTGAAGATAGTGAAGATGCTGAGAATGGTAGAGGCGATGGTGCTAAGAAGTATTCCATAACAAAACAAAAACAAATCAGATTCTTGATTCACAAAGGATTCGATAACGAGCAGATCAACAAGATGCTCACTTCGATAGCAGCACTGAAACCAAAATTCAAAGCCAAAACTTAGCTCTTTAGTTGCAATGCATACTGACATAACGCACTGGCTGTTTTTGACTTTATCGTCTGACCCTACCTGGTGCCGAGGAGAGGACTTGAACCTCCACGGAGTTTCCTCCACAAGTACCTGAAACTTGCGTGTCTACCAATTTCACCACCTCGGCTATATCAAATCTTACAACACCGTTCCATCACCCACATGGTTACTTCTGTTCAAATTTCTTACAATCATACTTATCGTATAACCGCACAATTTCTGCTTCTTGGGAAGCAGACACATTTGTCGTATTTGATGTCCCAAAATTGCTCTGATCAAAGGCTAGCTGATTTTGCAGATTAGAACATCGTTGTTGACGCTGACTCGGCGGATTTAAATTCTCCGCACCCTTTTTGTCAAGATAGCTACAGCCAGCAATTACCAGCAACCCGATCGAACTAACCGCCATCATAAATACCAATTCAATTTTTATTTTCGTAATTATCTTCGTAATTCGCACTTTAGCTTTCACTAGTTTTCTCCATTTGCTTCAATTGATTGGAACTTGCAAACCACAACACAACATCATCGCGCAACCTCATTGATACTAATTCACGTCGATTATAAAAGCATACGATGCTAAAGCAAGTTTGTTTTCCGACAACGTGTTAACGACTATAGTCTTCGCACTTAGGTTTTAGGTGTGAAAAATTTAAAACATTAGAGCCATCAAAAATAAAAGAACATACTCAATGCCATTTGGTTTCTAGGCTAGGCGCCGTTGAGCGAGTGACCGGAGCATACC
>Ga0172367_10000038_pt1 | contig 190232 bp, 164 predicted proteins | sample Lak10m_FD_114542 | JGI IMG/M metagenome (GOLD analysis project Ga0172367, IMG submission 114542) | Freshwater microbial communities from Kabuno Bay, South-Kivu, Congo - kab_022012_10m | ecosystem: Environmental > Aquatic > Freshwater > Lake | place: Democratic Republic of the Congo... | reverse complement strand
GTGATAGAAAATCGGACATCACTTACAAAGAAATATCCAATAACTTTATCAGAAAATTTCAATCGAGTTATTTTTGCACAGGTCATTGTTAATCATTTTGCATTCTCATTCAGCATCGGTATATAACCATCCCGCACAGACCATCAAAGGATTTCCGCATATCGGTTGGGCCATTATGCAGAAAATAGTTGAGCGATAAGGTTAATGAAAACATGGCATAAGACTAAGTGTACCAACTGGAGGCTTACAAATCTTCTGCAAACCTTTTCAATACATGATTTCAAAGAAAATTTAGTAATTTTAACCGGACACTACTGATATGCTAGTGAAATCATAATTTCTTATACAAGCTATAGAAATCAACTATTCCATTTTTTGATATTTTTTTTTATTATTAAAATATTATTACTTAGAATATTAAGAATTAAATGATTTCTAAACAAGATTCGAATAGTCACTAAATAAAATCTTTTATTCATTTGCTTATTATATATACGCCAATATGAAATTGCTTTTTCTAAATCAGCTAAAAATGCATGTTTATCTTTATCAGAACTATATTTTAGTAAAAGGGAGAAGAGAATATTTTTTATTGGAAAGGAGTTCAGAATTGTCGAAAATAAAACCATTTTTGAAGTTCTATCTAATTTCAGATCTAATAAGAGTCTAATATCCCTGTAAAAAATATAGGTTTCCCATTTTTTCTCTTCTGGTAAAGTATAATAACCGTTTTTTACAATCTTTTTATCAGATAACACAACAATACTTTCAGAATCATTAAACAAGGAACTTATTAAAACGGCAAGATGAGCAGCGTTACATGTTATTAATTGATAACCAATTTGTATATGATTTTTTAACTTTTCGGTATTATAAACATTAGAAGAGATAAATAAAACTTTACTAATACTTTCAATTTTATCTAAAAATTGTAATAATCCTACTGTTATTAAAGGTCTGTTATTTGACCATTGGTTTTCTGGATACCACTTATAATGAATACATGTTGCTGAAGAATACATAACAATATCATCAAGTAACTCCTTCAACATGCCATAACATAAAACATCATCATCACCAATAATATACAACCATTTGGTTGCACAAAATTCAAAACATCTTAAAATATTTGCATTAGCTCCGATATTGACTACATTTCTTACAATTCTAATATTATACCTTTCTAAATTTTCAAGATTGGTTTGCAAAAACTGATTAATATTATAATCTGATGAATTGTCAATAACAACAATTTCTATCTCATCTGTATATTGTATAAAGATACTTTTTAAACAATTTATTAAATATTCTTTTCTGTTATATGTTGGAATAGCAATTGTCAACAATTTGCCATTTTGCATAAAAATATTGTTTGTTCATTAATCAATACTCTGGTAAAAATTTCAAATGACGTTTAACAATGACCTGTTCGTAAAAACCAGCCTGAAGGGCTGAAGACAAAAGAGAAAAGCATCTGTTTTGTAGTGTTCGAAAACCACAATCCATTATGCTTCTCAACAAGGCTGAAAGCCTTATCAATGCAATAATAACAAAGATTGATAACACAACCAAACCCAGGAACAAATTTATTCTTCACCTTTTGATCCTTTACATGGGACTTCGCGGCAAATATAACTTTATCAATATGGCAAGATATAGTTCTTATACCGAACAGACTTATCGGAACCAAATGAGCAAGCATTTTGATTGGGCCACGTTTAATAAGAATCTTATTCAGCAACATTGTTCCGATGAACGCATTCTTGCCTTTGATCCCTCGTTCTTGCCTAAGAGTGGAAAGAAAACTGCACATGTTGGTCGTTTCTGGAGCGGGCAAGCTCAAGCTGTAAAACCCGGTATTGAAATTGGAGCCATCGGCGTAGTTGATATTGCAAACGGCACAGCATTCTCTCTTGAGGCAGTACAGACACCTAAAATTCCTGGAACCGATAAGGGTGAATCCTTGGTTGAGCATTATGCAAATGTCATTATTGATAAAGTACCCGCAATCATTTCCTTAAATATCAGACATCTTGCCGTTGACGCTTTCTGCACTAAGAAACAGTTTGTTGACTCGTAAGCCTCCGGCCTGCAGCATCTTGTAAAGGTAACTAAAATCGTTTATTATTTGTGCCTTTGGTTTTATGAAAGGGATTTCACCGGCAGTAATTCATCAAGACGTTGGATCGACCAATCGGGTATTCTGGTGAGCACATCTTTAAGCCAGGCAAAGGGTTCCACATTATTTCTCTTACAGGTACCCAGGAATGAATACATCATAGCTGCACGTTTGGCTCCCTCATGGGATCCTGCGAAGAGGTAGTTCTTACGGCCGAGTTTATGGAAAGCTTTCCATAAGCTCGGTTATGTAAAGAAAAACATTATGTAAAGTGTTAGTTTATAACATCCTAATTATCAACACGCGAGTCTTGGAAAGGATCCCATTTACTTTACATAATAATATCTTTTTCTAGAAGCTCTTCAACCATTGCATCAGGTTATTATTGTTTTCCCACATGGGAAGTATTTGCGGCAAGACTCCTGTATATGCTTTTTCAATCGCTTCCCGTTTTTGTCTTGAATCGGCTCTTGCATAGACTTCAGTAGTTTGCACAGATACGTGCCCAAGAATGTCACGGATGTAAACCAGGTTAACACCAGCCTGTAATAAATGCATAGCCTTAGAATGTCGTAAAGAATGACAACATAATTTTTCCGGTATCAGGTTTGGGCATTTATTTTTGGCCTTTTCTGCATACTTTAATAAAATGTAGGTGATTCCGGGTCGGGTCATTTTTTCATTACGGCTGTTAGAGAACAATGGATAAGATCTGGCAGAAGACGATAATAGTTCATGTTCATTCAAATAGTATCTTAGGATGTTGACTTGTTTATCCATTAGCGGTACTATGCGGGTTTTCTTTCCTTTACCGAACAGTCGAATCGTACATGGGTGGTCAAGTTGTATGGATGATGGCATCAAATCGATGATTTCCTGTACTCTGGCACCCGTATCGTACATCAAGGATAACAACGCTAAATCGCGTCTTCCTTTTGTGGTAGATACATCAGGCTGTTCAAGAAGGACCTTGATTCCTTCAACTGTCAGATATTGGATCGAAGCATGCTCTACCTTCTTTAACTTGATGGACATGATGTTTTGATATTCGTAGAGATTTTCCGGATTTTGATATTGAACATACCGAAAAACCGAATGCAGTGCTGCAAGCCTTAAATTTCTTGAGGCATCACTACACTTTCTATCTTGTTGAAGCCAGTCAAGATACGACAGGATAGTTTCCTTGGTAATCGATTTAAGCCAGAGTTTTTCAGCTTTAACCTTGCGGATTTGCTACATATAAGTAAGAAACAGTAAAAATGTATCCTTATATGCGGTGATTGTATTTTGACTGGCTCCCCGTTCGTGGTACAGATATTTTGTCAAATAATCTGTAAGGTATTTAGAGAAATCAGTTGTTTTCATAATTCGTCAAATCTGGGAATACATTCAAACACACAATATCAGCGCTTTTTAAAAGTCCTGGATACATTTCAGATGTTAACCGAACGTAAGCGTTTGTGGAATTTAAAGATTGATGTCCTAGAAATACCGATAACACAGGTAATTTGCAGTATAAATCGATTCCCTGCTCGGCCATCTTTGCAAGTGAGTGTACTGCAAATGTATGACGAAGGTCATGCACCCTGGGACCATGATTATGTCCAGTGTAGGGTATTTGGGCCCTTTTCAAAAGGATGCGGAACCATTTGTGTACAGTATCCGTTGAGCAATTAGAACCATCCAAAGAGAGAAAAAAGTAATCATTCTCTGTCAAAGATAATGGAAGTCGATTCCGGTAATAAACATACTCTCTGAGGACTTCGGCTAATGATTCGGAGAAGGGAAGCATTCGTTGCTTGCCGTTTTTAGAGTCCTGTATAATCATACAACATTCGGTCAGGTCAATGTCTTTATTCCGAATGGATAACGCTTTGCTGATGCGCAAGCCTGTACTATACAATAGTCTGAGTAAAGCAGGCATAATGAACAGCATTGTATTCATCATTCTTCGTTGGACTCTCAAGCCGTCAGAAGCATTAAAAAGAGAGGCGATTTCTTCACTGGAATAGATATATGGAACAAACGAAGATTGGACTCGTGGCAAGGGAGCAATATAAGATTGCATGCCAAGTTTGCTTAAAAAGTCAGATAATTGATTCACACAGATGCAGCGGTGAAAACGATAAGAAACAGATTCGTTATTTCTTCGTTCGCACCATTTTTCAGAAAATTCCCGGGTTAATCCCACCCGGGTTTCGCCTGATGCTGTTACAAAGCGATCAAAGATTGACAAAATGGTGGCTTCAGTATTATATTTAAAACCAAGATTTCTTTTCAACTCAATGAATTGACCAATATAGGGTGCGTATACGCTCCAAAATCTGGATTTATGCATAAAACAGCCCTCCATGTTGGGAATAAAAACCAGCAGAAACCGCAGGGACATCCAATACACATTCCTTTAGAGAAGTTAAATCAATCCGAAGATAAAATTTAGTCGACTCTGAATTTGAATGTCCAAATACTTCAGATATTACAGGCAGCGTATTCTTTTGTTGTAACAATCGGCCGGCAAGACTATGTCGCAGAGCATGTGGTCCGTGTCGCCGATGCTTCGTATTGATCCCGGCTTTGGTAAAATGGTGATCAACGATTTGCCTGATTACGGAAGAGCTGATAGGATTATAAGGAGATCGGGCACAAAGGAAAACATAAGGATCTGTTGAGACCGGCCTGCCATATTTCAGGTAATCGATTACTGCATTCCCAACTTCAGCTAATAGTGGCAGCTCTACCTTTTTGCCGGTTTTGTATTGTACAAACTCGATACAACTCTTCTCCCAACATATGTTTTCAAACGTAAGGTTTGCAATATCAGATGCTCTTAATCCCAGCCTGGCAGCTAATAATATCACGGCTAAGTCCCGTTTGCCACAGGCTTCACTGATGTCGATAGAGGTAATCAACTTTTCGATTTCTTCCTGGCCATAAGTTGAAGGAATCCTAGGTTGTGATTTATAGCCGTCCTTCGGCATCATTGAGGAAATATCTGTGGTGATTTTTCCTTGGGAGAAAAGATATCTAAAAAAATCTTTTAGAGTTATGAGGGCAATGTGAGTGAATGAAATCTTATTCGGGTCCAACCGTTTGATATAGCTCAACAGATGAACAGTTGTGACTTTGTCGATACAATCCAACCCTTGTTCCCTTAAATATCGCAGGAACCTGTTTAATCCCTAACCTGGTAAAATGCACGTAGTATATCACTCATAGGTCAGCCCCAGTTTCTCCATCATTTTACTGGAGTTCTTAGTTATCTCGTTAAAGTGCCACTGCCCGTTGATTTTAATCTTCTTCAGATCGGTGAGCAATTGAATATAATCATTCACGGAGTACTGTTTCAATAGCCCTTTTACCTTCAATTCGGAATATAACTGTTGGTACCATTGCAGTGTAATGTGGTTTATAAACATCCATCCTTGCAAGGTTTGTTCATTCTGCATATAGGTATGATCCGCTTCTAGAACATTCTTCATCCCATCAAATAACACTTCAATGGTCATTCTTGATTTATACCCTTCATAAATATCTTGAGCGGTTTTTCGTTTTAAACCGGTCAATAATGTTAGAGTTCCAAAAGCATTTCGACGCTCATGGTATAATTGGATGGAATGGTCTTCGGGATGGGTGGCAATTCGCAGAAGGTAATCCTGCTCTTCCTTGACTCGGAGTGCTTCGTCCAGGAAAATAATCATGGATTGCCGTTTATCGTTCGTGATGAAGTATTCCTGATACCAGATCACGCGTTTTTCATGTACAAAAAAGTTGCTTTCTTCTTTAAAAGTATTATTGGCCAGCAGGGAGTAATCAATGAGGGTATTGTCTCGTTTCAGGGGGAGAATAAAACGGAGGTTCTCCTTCAGTAACAAGTCCACATTCTTGTCTGAATAAAATCCTTTGTCGGTGACAATGACAGCATCCTTCAATCCTGCCTCCAGTAGACAATTCTTAAAGGCTTTCACCTCCCGAATGTTGCCTGGCAAAAGACGATAATAGACCGGCATGGAGGTTTTAGCCGAATAGATGTACATCAGGTTGAACTGGGTGTCAAAATTCGTCTGCCGCTGATAACCCTTGCGGGCCAGAGTAATCAACGTAGAATTGGAAAATATGTTCGTGGCATCCATCAACAGGTATTCGTCTTTTGAAATAAAGGCTTTCATGTACTGGAGTTTCTGCTCGTGCATTCCTCCGATGGCATTCAATATTCCACTGGCAACCTTTTCAGTAAACGCCTTCCCTCGGATCAATTCCGGCAAATAACTCTGGGATAACCGAAAGGGAAAGCTTTTCAAGGGACAGTGAAATACCAGGCGACAATAGGCAATCGATACGATATATTTCCATTGAGCAGGAAAAATGCTTGCCAAAAGTTCAAGGGTTCTTGAAAAGTTCCTGGTGATCAACAGGGAAACGCCATATTCCTGACAATTTGGTTTTGTTACATTGCGGATTTCCAGAACTTGTTCCAATTTCCGCATTGGGGATGGAATAAACCCTTCTGCCTCAGTGATACGTCCCAGGCATTTTCCTGATATCTTCCTGGCTTTCTTTTTCTCCTTATTATATACTGTTGTATAAGCATAGAGATAATATTTGCCCCGTAGTAAGCGGAGTTCTGTCCCAGGTTTTCTATGAACCAAGGCCCAGGCAGGATGTGTTGTTGTTTCCATATAGTACGTGTACACGTAGTACAAAGAAACGAACAAAAACCGTATGAAATCAAGTTCTTTCAACTATTTTTATCAACTAATACGTGTTAATAACCAGGTTAGGGGTTAATATAACTTTCCATATAACGCGCATACGATGCTAATTCTCTTTGTATTAAATAGTTCAGAAATAAAAAAATATTCTTCGACAAATATTAGTGATTCAAAAGTAGCTTTTGCGATTTATTAAATGATCGATAAATCATTATTGAAAAAGGCATTAGTATAAACCAATAAGCAATATTCATACTTAAAAAAAGAGAAAGTAATCCCAAACGAGGATATATCACTAAAACACTAAATGCAATTAATAAAGCATTCACTGCGGAAATAATATAATAAGGTTCAATTTTATGCGCTCGTAAATATACAGCAAGATAACTGATTACTTTCATCGGAAGATTTGATAATATCAAAAGCAAAGTTAACTTCATATTTAAAAACCTATTCGGATAAAAATTAAAATATGTAAATAAAAACATAACCATTAAAAGACAGCATGCCCCCAAAACGAAAACTATAAAACTCTGAACTGATGATTTAAAAAACAAAGATTTCAATTCCATCTCCTTGCTATTTGCAACAAGAATATTGAATTTCGGCACTTTGGTTCTTAGCCATGAGTCAGAAATCCCGCTCACAACTCCAATTAAACCTATTGTTATGCCAATTTGCCCTGCAATATTAGCACCCTGAATTTTGTATGCGGCAGGAACAAATAAATTAAATATAAAATATCCACTTGCCCAAGATATTGCATATTTCCACTGCAACGAAATTATCTCATTAAACCAATTATATTTTACTAAATTTTTATAATGGTAAATCTGTTTCCAGAATAATGGGGCTTTTCTATATAAAATAAAAAGCATAACAAGAAGCCCGAATACATTGCCGCCAACAAGAGCCCATATATTAAATTTGAAGAACAATAATGCCCAATTAAAAATTGTAGTGAAAAATGAACCTATAAATATATTTTGTTGAATTTCCTTTACCTTATCAAGTCCCTGATAGATTGATTGCAACAAAGAACCAATTAATGAAAAACCACCAACTATCGAAAAAACAAACCAAGCAATTAGGATCAATAAAGATTGAGTAGAAAAAAACCAAAATCCGGCAACAGCTAAAATAACAACAGCGATTGGTGTTATAAAAAAATAGATTTTAAGTGAAAATCGTACTAAACTAAAAAATTTATCTAGGTTATATATATTGCCAAGAACTAGGCCTTGATTAAAGGTTAATTTTGAGTATTCATGGCTTACAAATTGAGTAATAATTATTGTAAAACCCAAATCTGCAAAACTTGTTAAGAATCCCAAATTTATGAAAGTATACCAAATACCTTGTTGCTCTATTGTAAGGTATCGTAAAAGAAAATAAAGGCTAATAAAGCCTTTAAATAACCCCCAAACTGCATTAATAATTGACCATCCAATTGATGAATCTATTCCTAAGAATATAAACAATCGTTTATAAATATTGAAATTCAATAGGGTATAGGTCACTCAGTAGGTATGTAAAATTTTATATTACCTCTAAATAGGTCTAATCAGTTAATAATCTGAATTTATAAAGACAGCAAGGATCTTCTGAAATATCTCTAACTTAGATTGCTTCTCGATTTTTATCATCCTTATTTTTCCGGTTTTTATTAAAAGGAATAAAAAAACACTATAATCTAGGTTTTTAAAGAGTACAATTTATTAAAGACTATATTTTTGATACTTATTTTAGGGTATTTTTTTCTTTCCCTCAAAAAACAATGAATTCAATCTGATAGATCACTTGGCTCCATCTCTGTTATCGGCTTCCCAAAAGCAACTTTAGGATAGGCATTTGTAAAAACATCGATGTTCACATGAAGTAAGGCAGGTTCATGCGGACTACACCATAACCACTTTAAAGCTTCTTCAATTTCTTCTGTTTCGCTTATTACTTTAGATTTTATCCCATATGCTAGACCAATTTTTTCGAAATCAGGGGCGGTGTATCCCCACACTGTAGATTGATAGCAACTGTTGAAGTAGGCGTCCTGAAATTGCCGGATCATTCCTAAACAATGATTGTTCAAAATGATTATTTTTATTGGAAGATTATTACGGTGAATGGTTTGTAGCTCCTGAATATTAATTTGAAAGCCTCCATCACCTGATATGGAGACTACAGGAGAATTTTTAAAATACATTGCCGCTCCAATACTTGCCGGTAAAGAGTATCCCATTGAACCCATGCCGCCAGACGATAAAAATTGCTGCTCAATAGATAGCTCGATGGATTGAGCTGCCCACATCTGATTATTTCCAACATCCGTAACAAATACCTTAGCAGCACCCGCACTCTTCGATAATGCATGAATGAATTCGTTAGGATTAATACCTTTAATTTTAACCAACTCCTTTGTATCTGGATACAGGTCTTTTTGTCTTCTGATTTCATGAAACCAGTTTTCCAAATTACATGAAATACCCTGTTTATTCAATGCAAACTTTATAAAATCTGTTAAATCTGAATGTAACGATTCACAACCCTGCAACCTATTATTGATTTCAGCACTGTTACAATCAACATGAAATATCCTCTTGTTTTTCTGAAAAGATTCAACATCGGCTCCTGTTTGTCTAAGATCAAGACGACTACCAAGGACAATTAACAAATCACATGTCCCGAGTGCATAATTGGCCCATCTGTTACCATAGGTACCAATAAAACCGATGCGGTTGGGGTGATTGTATGGGATCGTATCTAATCCCAATAAAGAAGTTGTTACAGGTAGATTGAATTTTTCAACAAACGAAAGGAATAAATTGACAGCGTTGGCTGCTCTGACTCCCCGTCCAGCCAATATGATTGGTTTTTTACTATTCTTAAGTGCTGATAATAGTTTATTGTAAAATAAGGACACTCGTACTTCATTATTAGGAATTATCTTCGGTTTTTCCAATGCAGTTATAGAAATATCGTCTATGTTTTCTTGTTGTATATTCATTGGAATGTCTATCAATACAGGTCCGGGCCGACCTGAAATAGAAAGCCGGTAAGCCTCCTCAAGAACCACTTGAATTTCATTGGCAGTTTTTATAGCATAAGCACCTTTTGTTATCGGTTTCACGATTTCAATAATATCAGTCTCTTGGAATCCAATCTGGCGAGTTGGGTTTTTCCCTTTTTGCTCATTAAGATTTACCTGTCCCGTAATAAAAATAGCTGGGACAGAATCAAAGAAACAGCTCCCAATGCCTGTGATTAAATTTGTTGCTCCAGGACCGCTGGTCGCCATTGCGACCCCTGGTTTCCCTGTTACACGAGCATAGGCATCCGCCGCAAATGCTGCAGATTGTTCGTGATGCATACTTACAATATTAAAGCCACCCATTTGGTATAATTCATCTAATATGCGGGTGATCATTCCCCCTTGTAATTCAAAAATAGTATTAATGCCTTTTAACCTAAGAAAATGAGCAATATATGTTGAAACCCTCATGATAATAATTTCAAAAATTAAAATAATTCTGATTCGCTATTTCAATCAATTTATTCATAGCTTAAAACAGTTTTATAGAACCCATTAGTAATATCAATTTTCGGCATCCAGCCCAAACTATTTATCTTATTCAAATTAGGACAATTCCTTAATACTGTACTTTTTAGGTATCCTAAACTTTGATTTTCACTTTTTATAACTTTAAGTTTTTTATCAGGGAATAATTCTACCAATTTTTGGGCAAGATCAATTATACTCAGTTCACATTTTGGATTTCCAACATTATATGCTTCACCATTCTTACCACTTAATAAAACTAAAAAAAAAGCAATTGTTGCATCAGATAAATAACAGAATGTTCTCATAGCCCTACCGTCACTTTTCATAATAATGTCTCTATTATTTACAATATCAGAAACGAAATCTGCATAAACACGTCCGTCATCTAATCCCATGCAAGGACCATAGATATGAAATGGACGAACAATTTTTATTCGAATCCCAAATTGATTATACCAACTTATGCACATGTTTTCACCCATACGTTTACTTTCTGCATAACACGAACGGACATTGGTAGGATCTAGGTATCCATAATCATTTTCTGTTGTTGGAATTTTCGTCTCTTCAAGTATACCATATACTTCGCTAGAACTGAAATACAAAAAAGACTCAATTGAATTTCTTTGAGCCAATTTAAGCACATTCATCGTACCCAATGTATTAGCAGAAAGGGTTCCTACAGGATCTATTCCATAATATTTTGGACTTGCCTGGCTTGCAGCATGAATAATAAAGTCAATTTTTTGATCTATAGTAATCGGATCACAAACATCCTGATTAATAAATTCAATATTTTTATTATTTAAATAATATTTAAATCTTTTTTTGGCTTTTTCAATATTTCTCACTAATGCCAAGACTTTTGTATTCTTTATTATTCCTTGATTAGTTAAAAACAATAACGTTTCTACCAAATATGCTGGTAAAAATCCATTGGCACCCGTCACAAATACTGTTTTTTCAGAAAAAACAGTCCATTCAATAGTAGTCGTTGCTATTTGTCTTAGGTCTTCTTCTATAATTTCATGCCCAGTCATCTGTTTTGATTTGATCTTTTGGAATATTTACTTGTATTAAAAAACGTTGAAATTCTCTTATCATCATTGGTGGTCCAGAAATAAAGAATGAACTGTTATTATTGCTTTTTTCGTAGATTTCTTCGATATTCAAAATTCCATTCTTATCTTGATATACCAGATTAATTTCAAGGCCGGCATTTATTCGCTTAGCTGTTTCAAGTTCATCTTGATATAAGTTCATTTTTTCATTTCGAAAACCAGCATACAAGATTGGATTTTCATAGGATTCAAAAGAAAAATTAGTAAATAATGAAAGAAACGGAGTTATTCCAGTCCCACCTGATATAAACACAGTATTTATTTTATTGTGCTCTTGAACGAATAAATCACCATAAGGTAGTTTGAGGGTTACTTTGCAATTAACTTTCAGTTCATGCTGCATTCGGCATGTAAATTGTCCTTTTACTGCATAAGTAATTCTAATCAACTCGTCACTCGGATTTGATTGCATACTGAAGCAACGAGATTCTGGCCATCCTTCACTCGGTTTGTATTCATCTAACGTTAGATGCATGAACTGTCCCGGAAGATATTTAAAGGGACCACTCATTGATTTTAATTCGACTGTATAAATGCCTTCGATTCTATTTTCAATATTGAAAACCTCAGCCAAGTATTTTTTAATAATGGCCATCTAATTTTTTTTGCTAGTAATGAATGTCTTCAGAGTGTTTTCAATATGGACAAACATGTCGTCCGTTAGTCCAGGATATGTTCCAAGAAAAAAAGTATGATTCATAATGAAATCAGTATTCTTTAAAGATCCGACAATCCGAAAATTCTTATTCATAAAGCCAGGTTGTTTAGCTATATTTCCTGCGAAGAGATTTCTTGTTTCAATTAGTTGTTCATTAAAAAAAGCAGTGAGTGCATCTCGGGTAAAAGTACAATCAGGTTTTAAGGTGACGATAAAGCTAAACCATGCAGGATCCGAATGATCCGTAGCTTCAGGTAAAATAAAAAAAGATTGATATTTTTCAAAAATATGAAATAACTTCTGGAAATTGGATTTTCGTTTTTCACAAGAATTACTTAATTTATCCATCTGCGCTGAACCGATTGCAGCCTGGATATCTGTCATCTTTAAATTAAATCCTATCTCTGAATAAACATATTTGTGATCATATCCTGATGGAAGGCTTCCAAAGGTTTGAGAAAATCTTTTCCCGCAAGTATTATTCTCTCCTCCGGAACAGTAGCAATCACGGCCCCAGTCGCGAAATACACGAACTAACTGTGCTAGCATTGGATCATTGGTTATTATTGCCCCACCTTCCCCAGTTGTAATATGGTGAGCAGGGTAAAAAGAAATCGTTGATAGATGGCCGAAAGTACCGGTGTAGCTCCCTTTGTATTTGCTGCCGAATGCGTCGCAATTGTCCTCAATCACCCATAAATCATGCTTCTTAGCCAATTCCATAACCGAATCAATATCAAATGGATTACCAAGTGTGTGAGCGATAAAAATGCACCGGGTTTTTGGATTAATCGCGCTTTGCATCATATCAACATCGATGTTGTATGTTGGAAGAGTAACATCGACAAAGACAGGTATCAGTCCGTACTGAATAATCGGAGTCACGGTGGCCGGAAAACCAGCCGCTACTGAAATAACTTCATCGCCCGGTTTTAATCGTTTTTCGCCAAGTTTTTCAGATGTCAATGCGGCAAAAGCCAGTAGGTTGGCCGAAGATCCTGAATTTGTCAGTAATACATTTTCAACACCCAGGAAATCCGCAATTTTTTCAGCAAATTGTTCAGAAAACCTCCCCTCTGTGAGCCAGAAATCAAGGGATGCATCTACCGCATTGATCAACTCGTTTTCATCAAATACACGTCCGGCGTATGCCACTTTACTTTTACCCGGAATAAATTCCTTTGGATAGAATTTGGAATGGTAATATTCAATTATTTTATCAATTATTTCGTTCCTGATTCTTTCGTGATCAATCATGTAGTTTCATTATTTTATAGCTAAATTTAGCAGGTTTAATACTTCGGGGCTAATCGTTTCTTTAGTTTTTTGATTTGTAGGCAACTTATGAACGTGTTTGTTTATTGTAACCATTTATCTGTTCGAGTGTGAATATTCTCATATCCTTACCTGCTTTGTGTTCCATGTACCATTCAATAACAAGATCGAGGGCCTTGTCAAGACAAACAACCGGTTCCCAATGTAATCGTTCCATTGCTTTACTGATACCTAACCTAAGATAATGCGCTTCGTGCGGGTGAGTCCCTTCATCAAGCTGCCACTTAGCCCCATGGTCCCAGCGTTCCGCCATTTGCTTAACGATCCAGCCAACCGTTTTTGCATCTTTATCATCTGGGCCAAAATTCCAGCCTTCAGCATAATTAGGGCCATCGGTATACAGTCGTTCTGCAAGTAACAGATAACCCCGTAAAGGCTCCAGTACATGTTGCCAGGGCCGAATGGCATTGGGATTGCGAATGTAAGCAGGGTCACCCCGATCAAACGCACGTATAATATCCGGGATTAGACGGTCTTCAGCCCAATCGCCACCTCCTATCACGTTGCCTGCACGTACTGTTGCTACTGCTACACCGTGTTTGATATAATTCTTACTATTGAAAAACGAATTTCGATAAGCAGCAGTCACCAATTCTGCACATCCCTTACTACTGCTGTATGGATCGTAGCCTCCCATCGGATCACTCTCCAAGTAGGGTATTTCGTTGCCGTGGTTATCATAGCATTTATCGCTTGTTACACATACTACCGCTTTGATACCTGGCGTGTTACGCACGGCTTCAAGTATGTGAACAGTTCCCATGATGTTGGTAGCATAAGTCTCTACAGGATTCTGGTAAGAATAACGTACCAATGGCTGGGCAGCCAGGTGTATAACTATTTCGGGTTTTGCTGCATTTAAATTTTGATAAAAGTACTGCAAGTCGCGAATGTCTCCTTCAATTGACCAAATACCTTCCGCTACTCGGGCGGCCTCGAACAGGCTTGGGTTGGTTGGAGGTCTGAGTGCGTACCCCGTAACATTGGCACCTAGGTCTTGCAGCCAAAGAGAGAGCCAACTTCCCTTAAAGCCTGTATGTCCTGTCAGGAAAACCCGTTTGCCACGCCAAAAATCACGATTCACTTCCATACTTTCCAGGGGGCCTTACCACTGGCCCAAAGCTCTTCGAGGAGATTCTTTTCCCTTAATGTATCCATGGGTTGCCAGAAACCATGGTGCTCGAAAGCACATAATTCGCCCAGCCTGGCCAACATTGGCAACGGCTTATTTTCCCACGCAATTTGATCACCCTCAATAAGATCAAGACATTTTGGAGATAGGACAAAGAAGCCACCATTGATCAACCCGCCATCTCCGCGTGGTTTTTCGGCGAATCCAGTCACTGATTCACCTGATCGTTCCAGCGCACCATATCTGCCCGGTGGCAGTACCGCAGTGATTGTGGCCATTTTACCATGTTTATTGTGAAAATCAACCAGTGCTTTGATGTCTACGTTGGCAACACCATCCCCGTAAGTAAAACAAAATGCCCTTTCATTTTCAAGATAACTTGCAACTCGTTTTAAACGACCTCCGGTTTGGGTATTTTCTCCTGTATCAACCAGCGTAACCCGCCACGGATCGGCATATTGCTGGTGAACTTCCATCTTGTTATACTGCATGTCGAATGTTACATCTGACATGTGCAGGAGTAGTTGGCAAAATACTCTTTAATCAAGTACCCCTTGTAACCGCAACAAATAATAAACTCATTGATTCCATAATTGGAATATATCTTCATAATGTGCCAAAGGATCGGCTTTCCACCGATTTCAATCATTGGCTTAGGCTTGAGATAGGTCTCCTCAGAGATTCTTGTACCAAGTCCTCCTGCGAGAATGACTGCTTTCATTGTTTATTTTACCATTATATTTAACTCAGACTAATCTTTAACACTTCACTTCACTTCTCTATTCTACTGTTATTCAAAACATATGCCTATAAATTTCATCGTTGGCACTACATAAAGAGATTTATGAAATATGACATAATAAAGACTCTTTTTGTTTCATGCAATTTCTCTGATTGTATGGGGAAGAGCTGTAACTATTCGCTTCTTCCACTTACTTTTCCAGATGGTCTCCTGGGTTTCTTAAAAACGATTCAACCAGAAGTACGCGAATATTCTTATGGATTATCGAGATGCTGCTCATGTATAGTAACAGGAGGGATGCTTCCGGATAATCATCGCTAAATGAGTTTAGCTTATTATAATCAGCCGGTCTTATCACCTTTGTGTTTTTCACTTCGATGGCAGTAAACGTGGTACCTCCCTATAGGACAAAATCGATTTCATTCCCTGCAAGGGTTCGCCAATAAAAGAGTTGCCTATCAGGCAGCGCATAATCCATATGTGCTCTGATATGTTGCCCGACAATTCCCTCCAGTGCCTGACCGATTAAGTTATTAAGTGATTAAGTGTTAAGTGATTAAGTTTTACGCCTCTTTTCCTCTTCCGATTTGGAGGAGGCTAGGCGGGGGCGGAATCGTTCAGCGTTTGGAGTCCGGTGATTAGCGTTGGGTGTTTTGGGGTATTTCGATGCAGTGGGTTGTTTGTGTTGTTGTTTCACCGGTTTAGCCTGGCAGCAATGGTGAATTGCATGAAATAGGTCTCGATGGATGGATCGTCGGAGATAAACAGAGCCTGGAGCAACTGGTCACAGGCACGCAAAACCTCTTTTGTCCGGTGCGATTTTTCCTTGACTAGCAGTTCAACCGTTGTATCAAATAAATCCAATGCCCTTATCAGTGCAGGTTGGAAATCTTCACCTTTTCGCTTCAGGTTCAGTGCCCGACCCACTTCGCTTCCGATATTCCCCAGCTGTTCAAAGATCGATAGCTGTTTCCACCGTTCATGATCAATTGTATATACAGGTTGATCCATTTCTTCCATTGGTTATCGCTATTCGCTGATTTTTTTCATTACAAGGTCGGCGATGCGTTTTCTGATCTCCTCATTTACAATGCCTCTCGACAGGTTATGTTGCCGTGGGCGGATGTTGATCATCGAATCAAACTCAATGAAACCCTACGACCCGTACTTTTGAGGATAAAGGTTGATACCCCAGAGATCTTTTTGATCTGATCCCTGTTCCAGCAACAGCTGTTCCTGGTCCACATGCAATTCAGCGTCGACGACCAGGATGCCACGTTCCACATCAACAACGGCTTTGACGAAGTTACCGTACATGGATGCAGCCATTTCGCTGAGTTCTGAAAGCGTAATGATATCAACTTCTTTCATGTATACACAACCGCTTAACACTTAAAACTTAATCACTTAAAACTTTTCCTTCATCTCCTCAAACGACCTGCACATAAGTTGTGATAGTCAGCCTTTTCTGATTTCGGTAATAAATTCTCTGAACAGAGAGAGTTTGTTTTTTAATATGTTGTAAATGATCTCCAGATCGATCCGTTCATAACGGTGTACGATAAAATTGCGAAATTTTACCATCTCTTCATATTCCGGCCGGGTTGCAAGAATACCAAGTTCCTGAAGTTTTTGCATGTTCTCGGCAGCAGTCGACAGGGGACGGATCTGATTAAGGGCAAGAATACGTTCACTGACATCAATAATCACTTCAATTGATACCTGTAATGCCCGCTCAAGGGCATTCTGCATCATTGAACTTTGTCTCAATACAGAAAATGAGCTGATGTTCCAGCTTTCGATCTCCTCAAGCTTCTGCTCGATGATCCTAAGTTTTTCCTCAATGATTCCATTGTACTTCATAACCACGGTATTGTAACTGTTTACTCATAAATACAAGGTTGTCTTCATATTCCCGGCATACCCGTGAGTAGAAAAGCGCGTGTTTGTCCCTGACATCTTCCCTTATGAACAAAATAGTCCCTTGTAAAACCTCAAAAGCCAAATTAGCGCCTGCGTTATTAAGGAAAATTAAATCACAATCTGTTCCGCCGGTCAGAGATTCGACAACTCCTGTGATTTCAGGTATCAATTCCATCCGGTCAGCCATATCGTCAATCCAAATCGCTACATCAATATCCCCCTCTGGCCTGATCGAACCTGAAACAGCTGAACCAAAGAGGTACGCGAACAAAACTTCAGGGAACCTGGCTTCTATTTCTGAAGCCAACCGGTTTGGATCGAAAGAGTTCTGAAACTCTGAAACCCTGAAACTTTCTTGCATATCGCTTAATCACTTAAAACTTAATCACTTAAAACTACTCTTCTTAACACTTAAAACTTAATAACTCAAAACTTCTCCTTCAGCTCCTCAAACGACTTATACAATTTCATCGTTTATATCATGCTTAGCTGCGAAATTCTTATCATAAAATTTTTTTCCAAAAACAATAATAATTCCAACGGTTATCCCAAGGAACACCATCACCAACATTATTTTTTTGGTTTTTGGCACATTCACCAGGGTTGCATTCGAGGCTGATTCCAAAGTATTGATAATGGGAAGGTTTTTCTCAGCATTGAGGGTAACCTTTTCCATTTGGTTCTCAGCATCGATTTTTGCCTGCTCAAGTTGCTTATTTGCATCGATTTTTGCCTGTTCAAGCTGTTTATTTGCATCGATTTTCGCTTGTTCAAGCTGTTTATTATTATTAATTTTTGTTTGTTCAATCTTTTTATCCGCATCTCTTTTAACCTTTTCCCGTTCCATCTCCGCATTGATTTTTACCCGTTCAGACTGATCCTTCGCATTAATTTTTGCCTGTTCAAGTTGCTGGTAAAGGTCGCTGTATAGTTTGTATTTCAGTTTAATATCTGAATTAAGCCGTTTTACTTCAATGCTATCAATAGTTGTTTGATTTTTCGAATTCAGGGTATAATAATCTGCCAATGCTTGCTGTGATTTCATATAGGTTGATTCGGCTCTGATATATCCTTCCGATAGAAATTGAATGCTTTTCAATGAACCTTCATTTTGAGATTGAATTTGATTCTCTAAACTTTCATTCTGAAATTGAATGTTTTTTACATTCTCTTTTGAAAGATACTGAATCTCATTTGCCGATCCTTCGGTCAGAAACTGAATGTTATTAGAGCTACCTTTTGAAAGGTACAAAAGATTTCTTGATGTGCTCTCTCTTAAAAGTTGAAAATTCCTGGCCGTATCTCCGACCAATAATTCTTGTGATTTTGCAGCTCTTTTTACCTGGGTCTCCCTGAGAAACAGGGTAAGCCTTCGCACCACGCTGTCGGTGAGTTGGGTTGCAGCATGTTGATCCTGCATCTTTACCGTGATCGCCAGTATGCCTGCACTACCCTTTACAGCATTGATACGGTTCGTCAACCCTGCCAGGTTTCCCTGGGGGGGTCTTGTTTGCTGGTTAAGAAACTCTGCCACAGTTAGGGGCTGTTCCGGTTTTAATCCGGTCAATTTAATTTTAAGCGCTTCGGAAAGAAAGAGCGGACTTTTCAGGATGGAGATTAATGAATCGGGTGAGGGCGATTCGACCATGAGGGTTGTCTGCGATTCATACTCCCTGGGTCCCGAATAACTATTGTAAAGCAAATAAAGTATAGCCATTAGAATAAATATGGCAGTTGTGATCAAAATGATCCACCTCCCTGCCCAGATCTGGCGGATAACCTCTGCCAGGTCGATTTCGTCGTCATGTATTTGTTGCAGATTTTGGTTGTTGGGATCCATGGGGGTTGGGGTTTTTTTTCTTTATTGATTGGACTAAACTATTTATCTTCCGCAGTGTTTCTTTTAAAGTCGATGGGATAGATATAAGTTGGGGTTCTTGTTTTTCCTGTCGTTACAATCGTGACGGTCGATACGGTCATTACGGTCGTTACTGTTTTCCATCATTGGATTTCCAAATCAACAATGCTTCTTTGCGCTCTTTCAGATATAAGAGTTCCTGCTCTTCGCCTACGATTAAATATAAGATGTGGCGGTGGATGAGTTTCTCCGCCTTACGGACGTACTTCGTCAGGTAGGACTTATTGATGCCGTTACCGATCAGTATCAGCTCGATAACTTTCATGTCGAGCCCCATGGCCATATCTCCTACAATGTATGCCCGCTTCACGTGTCCAAGCCTCTGAACAACATTTTCCACGATCTGATCCAATCCTACATATTTCCTTAAAATACTATTGATGTCACCAAATAAGGGATGTTTCTTGTTTGCCCTGAAAACCTTCCGGTTGCCCTCCATGACGCTTACCAGGAATCCCGCCCGCTCAAACCGGTTCAACTCGATCCTGATCGCATTGGTCGATTCATTAAACTCCCCCTCCAGCCCCCGCAAATAGGAGTTGGACTCGCTGTTGAGGAATAACCGCAATAACAGCTTCAGACGGGTTTTATTGGTGATGAGGGTGTCTAACACAGTTAAGATGAAACAAGATACTGGATAATACTTCTAAAAAAGGAGAGTCAAATCCTGACAACGAACCTAACTCTTCACTCCTGACTCCTCACTATTATTTCTTCTTCTCTTTCGTTTCAACTCAACGATGGTGATAGGTATATAGGATAGAAACGCCGCCATGGCAAAGAGTATGATCAACAGCCAGGCCGTTGATAAATCCTGCAACAGGAATGAAACGGCAATGAAGAAGATACTTACGAGTAATATAATTAGGGTAGCCATGATGTGCGATAAACCCAGGTCGAGGAGGTAATGGTGCAGATGGGTTTTATCGGGGGTGAAGGGGTGTTTGTTCTTGAAGATCCGGGTAAAAAACACCCGCAGGGTATCAAAAAACGGGACCATGATGATGCCGATGGAAACGGCCGGGGCGGCATGAACGACGTAGGGACCCGTCAGGTTGATGTTGAATTCATTGAACTCGATCGCCATAACGGCAATGATGTAACCAAGGATCAGCGACCCGGTGTCGCCCATGAAGATCTTGTTCTTCTTCCCGAAAACATTGAAGATAAGGAATGCCAGTAAGGCTCCCGTAAGGCTCACCGACAACATCGCCCAGTTGTACTGCCCGATCAGGTAAAACCAGGTCCCAAAGGTTAAGGAAACCAAAATCCCGAGCGTGGCGGTAAGCCCGTCGATCCCATCTATCAGGTTATAACAGTTGGTGATCCCCACGATGGTAATGATAGTAATCAACAGCCCAACATGGTTTGAAATCTCATATAGACCCAGAAACCCATGCAGATTTGTGAAGCGAATGGTGCCAAACACGATGATGATCAGGCAGGCGGCAATCTGGGCCAGGAATTTTTTAAAGGGAGAAATGCCGATGATGTCATCCTTGAATCCGGCAAAAAAAATGATCAGTAAACCGGCTATGGTAAACTGGAATTTCGGGAAGGTGCTGAAGCTGAAGAAGATCAGGGAAGAGATAGCGACCCCGGTGAATATGGCAATCCCGCCTAAAGTAGGGATGCTTTTTGAATGCGACGACCGCCCGTTCGGTTCGGCGGTCAGCGACTTGGCCCGGGCGATCTCTACAATGGATGGGATCAGGAAGAGGGTGATCAGGAAGGCGATCCCAAAACAAAACATAAGTTTTGTGTCGATGGTATAGGTAAAGCCAAGCATATGTTAAAATGTTTGATGTCGCTGTTTTTATAGCTTCGCCCTTTCGGTCACAGGATGTAACCCTTGAGCAGGAAAAACTGTCAATAATAAAAACACGAGTAACAAAAATACTCAAATTAAAATGAAACATGCAAGTTTTTTGGCAATTTTTTTTTTAAACATTGAAAATTTGGTTCATCTCTTCACTCCTCACTCCTCACAAACACCGTCTTTGCGCCGGTAGGTGTACTGACCGCCGGTAATTACCATTAAAAACGATGCTTCCCCCATTTTCGTTTCATCAATCCGGCTTTTGAGAGCCAGAAGATTTTCAGCAGCTTCATCAATTTGCTTGTTACCCAATTTTACTTCTACTGCCACCCACCGGCCATCCCTGAGGCGCACAATCAAATCTGATTCCAATCCACTTATATCGCGATAATTAAAAACATCTCCGACGTTCGTCTGAGCGTAAATCCGAATATCGCGTGTGCACAGTGTTTCACACAGGAAACCAAAGTATTGGAAGTCTTTTAATATGCCTTCAGGGTTGGCGTTCCGAGTTTCGTGTTTACTCACAATAATTTAAATTTTAATGGTGTTCGTGATTGCTTCGCGTTTCGGGTTCAGCGTTCTGCGTTTGGGCCATGAGCTCGTTTGCTTTCTTAGTTGCTGCGTAAATACTTACCGGGTTATCTATGTTATCGTGTTCGGAAAAGGGAAGCCGGATTAATAATTTGTAAGGTTAATATTATGACGTTATGCAACCATTATTCAAATCACCCTGTCATAGTATATGTTAATAACCAAATTATTGTATAACTTTAACTTATCACACTATGAAAAAAGAATCAAATTACCGAAAAGTGCACAAAATTAAGTTGCAAAACACAGTAGAAGGATCAAACTTCCTTTTTAGGATCTATTATTTTCCTGTTCTGTACCAGAAACGGGACTTACCGGTATGAGTTTATAAAAACTAATCTGGTCCTGCTTGTACATTGGTTATTCATATATTATTCTTTGATTATTCTTATACCGGTGCCAAAAAACCGGTACCGGCAGGAACAGGAATTATTAACTTAAAAAAGAAACACCATGACCCCAGTAGAATCATTCCCGCACCTGCTTAACGAGATCTTTAGCGATTTCAATATTGCGGCTTCCGTCCAGATCAACTATACAGTTGTAACAAATGAAAATGCCGTTAACGACAAACCTGATGTCAGATTGATAAGTGTTAATGGTTTCAGATCCCTGACCACATACATGAACTGCATCTCCTCACTGAAAGCAAATCTCCTTTGTAAACTGATTGAGATTGTCAAAGGGCTTGAAACCAGTACCAAACAGATTTTTATCCAGCATGCCATCATTCGCGGCCGTAAATTTTTGAAAATTATCGCCTATCTAAATCATCCGTCAGAAGCTGACCCCGTCAATAGTCAGCTCAGGAATTATTACGGGTTTCATAATCCACGTTTTGCTAATGCTCTTGATCACTATCCCGATGAAGCCACCAAACAGTTGCTCTCCTTTCTTACCCATCGCTATGCCTGGATGTGGAAACTTACCATCGAAGAACTTATCGGAGAACTGCAAAGCTTTCTGTACCTTGTCGAATTCCTGCCCGCTCTTACTCCTCCAGTTCCACTGCCTGTCAGCCATGAAAAAATACCCATCAGGAGCAGCGTGGCAGCACTGGCCGCCACGGCAAGGCTTTTCTTTGACCATCAAGCCATTGCCCTTGACAATAAATCACAGTTTTGCCGCCTTGTAGCCGATATGTTCAGCACCACGCGTCAAAAAGAAATAAGCGCCCGGAGCCTGAAAAACCACTTTGACTCTCCGACCCCGGAAACAATCGGGTTCCTCGTTGAAGAATTTAGAAAAATGATGAATAATTCCCGTGATTTGTGCCAGGCCGACTGACTTATCTTCTTTGATTACAGATTGATACCAAAGGGTTGTACCATCCCCTGCAACTACCGCCCGCCTTCCCGGTGGGCTATTTTTGTTTCCGCAAACCCTAAAATTCAACCCCATGGTAACCTATCGTCACATTCATCATCTGCTGATCTCGATCGAAACAAGACTCGAACGGATCGAATCGGTTCTCGACGGATCAGCACCCTTCCCCGGCAGCTGGATCGATGCCCAGACCATCTGTAAACAGCTGAATATTACAAAACGGACCCTCGATCATTACCGTGAACGGGGCCTGCTCCCTTATTCCCGTATAGGCGGAAAAATATTCTACCGGCCGGGCGATATCGGGGATTACCTGAAAAGACATATCACACAAAAGGAGGCACGTCAATGAAAAAACGGGTCCTCTGCAACTGGCGCACCTCCCTCCTCGGGATCATTCTGCTGGTCATCTCCGTTGTCATGCTTTACCTTAAGATCCTATCAGGCAGCGAATTCATCGCCCTGCTCCCAACCATCGCCGGCCTCCTCATCGCCCCCGATAACATCCTTAAAAAATTAAATAAATAATCAATAACATCACTTCAGCACTTAAACTATGGCACAATTTCTTCCGCTTTTAAACAAGATTCTCCTTCTCGAAGGAGGCTTCACCGCCAACCCGTCCGATCACGGAGGTCCGACCAACATGGGCATTACCCTCTCCACCTGGCACCGGACCGGGTACGACAAGGACGGCGACGGCGATATCGATGAACATGACCTTGCTCTCCTCACCCGCAAGGATGTATCCGTCGTCCTTCGCTATTTCTACTGGAACCGCTGGTGCGCCAATGCCATCGAAAGCCAGCCGGTGGCCGAGATCCTGGTCGACTGGCTCTGGTGCAGCGGCCGCTGGGGCATCGTCATCCCGCAAAGGATCCTTGGTGTAACTCCCGACGGCTTCGCCGGAAACAAAACGATCACTGCGGTCAATCAGACCGATTCCGTAACATTTCACCGGCAAATCCTTGAACACAGACTTGATTTTATCAACGAAATCGTTCGCCATGATCCGTCACAATCCAGATTCAGGAAAGGCTGGATAAACAGGCTGAAACAATTTACCATTAAAGGAGAAGTAGTAACTGATGAAAATATACAATAACATACTGAGGGAGTGCCGGGCTGTTGCAAAAGCAGCATTGGCGAGGGCCCGTTTAAGCGACGTAATGAGGGAGTGCCGGGCTGTTGCAAAAGCAGCATTGGCGAGGGCCCGTTTAAGCGACGTAATGAGGGAGTGCCGGGCTGTTGCAAAAGCAGCATTGGCGAGGGCCTTGACGCTTGCAATTTTGGGATGTCAGGGAATGTGGCCCGAGACGCAGCTGTGTTGCAATTGCCCGGTCGACCGAATTAAAAGTGATGAAGTGACAATAAAAATAAACCATTAAATACAATATCCTATGAAAGCAAAATCAACCCTTCTTAAGAGCATCTTACTGGCTTGCCTGCTGACAAGCTGCTCCCCGTCCAGCCGCCTCGAACGACTGGTCGAACACCACCCGGAACTGAAAACAACCGACACGGTCCGGCTCTTCGACATCGTGCCGGTTCCACAGGTATCCATCGATACCACCCTTTCGGTCATACGCCTCGCCGATACCGCCGTCATCACCCGCGACCGCCTCGAAATTTCCTTGCTTAGGATCCGCGATACGCTCATCATCCACGGAAAATGCAAAGCCGATACCATCATCCGCGAGATCGTGATCCCCGTGGAACATATCAAACTCGTCAGCCAGACACCTAAGTACTGTTCCTTCCTGAAATTCTCCTGGATCATTGCACTCGTGTTTGTGACTTTGATACTCCTTAGAAAAGCGGTTAGGTCATGAAGTTATGGAATGATGGAGTACCGGGCTGTTGCAAAAGCAGCATTGGCGAGGGCCCGTTTAAGCGACGTAATGAGGGAGTGCCGGGCTGTTGCATAAGCGACCTTGGCGAGGGCCTTGCCCTGGCTGTTTTGGGAAATGGGATAATGTGGCCCGAGACGCAGTCGCGGTTGCAACTGCCCGGTAGACCGAGATAAAAGTGATGAAGTGATGAAGTGATGGAGTGATGGAGTGATGAAAAGATATTCAAACTTAGATATATAAAGTAATTTGTACAAATAGCAAACTGATCACGGCCATGATCGTATTTATTAACAATTAAAAACTAAAAACCATGTCAATTACTAAAAACAATGTCATCACGAAGAACTACAGTGGCAAGTTTGGCGACCAGGTAGTCTTCCGGAACCGCTATGGCAAAAGCATCATGGCAGCTCCACCAAAAAGGTCTTCCACTGAACCGACAGAAGGCCAGCTCAACGCGCGAAAAAAGTTCCTGCTTGCTTCGCGCTACGCCAAGAACATCCTGCAGGACCCTGATAAGCTGGCAGCTTACACGGCCAAAGCCTACGACGGCCGTTCTCCCTATGTCGTGGCCCTGACCGATTACCTCAAGCCGCCATTTGTCAATCAGATCATCACCATTGGCTATACCGGTAACCCCGGCGACAAGATCAGCGTGGAAGCCGGCGACGATTTCGCCCTGACCCAGGTCATGGTCAAAATCATCGACCCCTCTGGAACCGATCTGATCGAACAGGGAGTCTGTACGTTCATTCAGGCTACGGGCCTCTATGAATATACCGCCACGGCTGCAGCTGGTGCACTCCCCGGGGTGACCGTTACCGCAATCGCCACCGACACTCCCGGTCATACTACTACACTCTCCATCACCCTTTAAGCAGGGATCTTTCATCTTTTGTTACCAGGGGGTGGCTCAAAAGTCGAGTCACCCTCATTCTTCGATCCCATAGGAATTTTTTATTTTTCTCCCTAACCCACATTTATTTCATTTCCCGGCCAAAATCCTTGCAGCAATGGCAAATTGCATGAAATAGGTCTCGATGGTTGGATCGTCGGAGATGAACAGGGCCTGGAGAAACTGGTCGCGGGCACGCAAAACCTCCTTCGTCCGGTGCGATTTTTCCTTGACAAGCAGTTCCACCGTCGCATCAAACAAATCCAATGCCCTTATTAATGCAGGCTGAAAATCTTCACCCTTTCGCTTCAATTTCAGCGCCCGTCCCACTTCACTCCCGATATTTCCCATCTGTTCAAAGATCGACAGCTGTTTCCATCGTTCACGATCAATAGTGTATGAAGTTTTGCCGGTTGTTTCCATCTTACCTATTATTTGCTGACTTTTTTCAGTATAAGGCTGGCAATGCGTTTTTTGATCTCCTTAAGTTCTTTATCACGACCATAAAAATAGGGTCCATCTACCGTTTTACCATAACAAAATGGATTGTCTATCAAATACATATAATTATACTATTTAGCATTATACTATTTGGCGTTACGCCATTTAGTATAATAATTTGAAAGTACAAAGATATAATATTTTAAATTAAACCTCGGGGTTGAGGTGCAATCACTCCTCACTCTTCACTCTTCACTTAATGAGCGGATTTTCCCTGACATCCAGTCCGCGGGTTGCACGTAATTCATCGGCTTTCTGCTTTGCCTCCAGCGACAACGGGTTGATCTCGAAGGCTTTGTTGTAATAGAACGAGGCGGCGTCAAACCTCCCCAGCCATTCATAGATGATGGCCAGGTGGCGGTAGGCATCCGAGAGCGTGGGAGACAGTTCGATGGCCCGGTTGAAATAAAAGATGGCGGAATCAACAGCAAGCCTTTCTGGCCGGTAGGTCAGCTTCACCTCCCAGGCATACCCGTACCTGAACATGGCATCCCCGAAGCCGGGATAGATCGCCAGGGCACGGCGAATGCCCGCCATCCCTTCATTGATCATCCGATCCTTGACTTTCAGGTCTTTCTCCTGCATTGCCTTGACAACCAGGTCGGAACCAAAATGTAACTGGTTCTGAGCGCTGTTTTCGCCCGTTTTCAGGTCGTTGGTGAAAAGTGTCAGGCTGTCGACCCAAACAGGGTTCCGCTGAACGGTAAGCCAGGAATAAGTAGCACTTATAAGTAAAATGGTCAATGGCAATACAGGATGTTTCAAAATTTCCTTAAACGAAAATTGGATTTCTTTTTTTAGATCAACTTTCCTGAAGATAAGGGGAATGACCACAACCGCCATACAGAATCCCAGGGATGGAGAAAACAGATTACGTTCGGCGAAGATCCCGCCTCGCAAGAGGATAAACGCCATCATGGGTACCATGGCGATCATAAAAAACCCGATGGCCATTCCCAGGTTTGTCTTTTTCCTGATCTGTATCCATCCAAAAACCAGCAAACCGACAAAAAGAACTATTCCTGCTAATGCCCAAACATTATCCCAACCCACTGCCGGGATCTGGTTATAGGAATAATCGTATCGCAGGGGATGGGGCCAGATCAGCATTTTCATGCCGAATAAAAAGAGCATAAAGGCGGAGGAGAATTTCACCATGTTTTCCCGGTAGGGATAATTGACGATGTCGTTGGGAATGATGGCTTCAACCGATTCCAGGGCCATCCTGCGTTGAATAAAAAAAAGGAAGATTACCCCGAGGTAAGGCAGGGTTTTCAAGGCTATGTCTGTCCACTTCTTTTTTCCCGAATAATAAAGTGCCAACGGAAGTAAAAGGAATCCTGTTAAGGCGCTTTCCTTCGATAACAATCCAAGATAGAAAAGGAAGAGACTGAGAATAAACAACCAGGGCTTCTTCCTGTCGGCATACCGCAAGGCAAACCAGAGCATCGCCACGGTATTGAGGAAGCTCAGCAATTCATCCCTTCCTTTGATATTATTCACGATCTCCGTGTGTACAGGATGGGCGGCAAACAAAAGGGCCATCAGGAACGGGAGCACAGGATTTAATGACGCGAAAAGCCGGCTTAGCAACAGGAAAACAAAAAATATCGAAAGGGCGTAAATCAGGATGTTAAAAAAATGACTGACATGCGGGTCAGCGCCAAAGAACTGGCATTCCATGGCAAAAGTGATCAGCGAAAGGGGCCGGTAGTACCCCAGCTGCACATTTGAAAAATGCCAGAAATCGACCGTCATCAGTTTGGGTATCCCGGCGAAACCTTCCTGGACGAAACGGTTAATGGTGATGGCGCTGTAATCGTCAAGGACATAGCCGTGGTTCAACGTGTTCACATAGAGCAGGAAGGCGAAGATGGCAAGTAAAACGCCAGCCAGCCAGTGGGCTTTTGTGAGATGGAAAACGTGATGGGCGTGATGGGCGTGATGGGCATGACGGTCGTGACGGTCGTTACGGTCGTGACGGTTATGACGGTCGTGACGGTCGTGACGGTCGTTACGGTCGTTTCGATTTTTCTGCGCCATGGTCAAAATCTTAAAATTATTAAATTGATTATTTAAGGTTTATTCATCAATTCAAGAAAATCCGGGGCAATTTCCAATTTTTTCAGTTTCATCTGATCGATCACCTCTTTTGCCTTCGCTATCTGATTCGTCTGAAGGTAAAGCACGACAAGGTTATGGTGGGCCTCCTGGTTCAATGGGTCCACGGTAATGACCTTCTGCAGGTAAATTGCGGCGGAGTCGGGTTGATTGCTTTGAAGGGCCGCCTGCGCCTTATCCAGATAAAACTGCTTTTTCATCCCCCTGATCATCCCTTTGATCCGGGGTACGTTCGCATGGCCAGGGTCCAGTTCGATTACTTTATTCAGACAGAACAACGTGCTGTCGAAGTTCTTTTTGCCGGCATTGATCAGTGCGAGCTGATAGTAAATATCAGGGAACTGGGAACAGGCCAGTTCCAGCCTGAAATGACGTTCCGCCGAATCGGGCCGGTTCATCTGCATGTAGATCTTCCCCAGGGTATAATGCACCATCATCTGATCCTGCGGAAAGGAATAGCATTGCCGGCGGATCTGTTCCCGTTCTTCCGGTGTAAGTGCTCCATTGACCCGCATCATTTTCGGCATGATGGCATGGGGCGAATCGGTGATGGCCTTCCGCCAGAAAGTATCGGCATCTTTATAGTAACCGGTGCGGTAAAAACTGATGGCTGCCAGGAAAAGGATGACCGGGCCGGCGATGATCATCTTGGTGCGGTCATTCCATTTTTCGGCGAAGAGGATCGTCTGGCTGAGCAGGATAAGCAACCCGGCAAACGGAATATAGAGCCGGTGTTCGAAAACCTGGTCGCTGAGCGATTTCGGAACAATGAGTACCGGGGCCAGGAAGACCATGAACCAGAGAATCCCGATGATGGTCAAGGGCTTGAAACAGCTCTTCGAAAAAATGACCAAGGCGGCCAGTAACGCCACAGCCACTATTCCCCAGACCATGACAGTATCTTCCATCATAGGGTAAACCGACAGGTTGACCGGGAAGAATATCTTACCGGTATATTGGATCATGGCAGGGATACGGCTGAACCCGGTTGAAACCAGTTTCGTGAAAGATGTGGGTTCATTCAGCAAAGTGGCAATAGAACGACTAATGAACCAGATTAAGATGGATACTGCACTGCTAATGATAATAGGTGCTAACGTTTCCCACTTTTTTTTAAAGACAAATATAAGCATTGTAAGAGTAATCAATGGGATAACAACCCCCGTCTCTTTTGTGAACAACGCTAATAATAAAAAAACGAATTGTGCCAAAAACCACATCCATTTCCAGGAGACTTTACTCTTCTCTCCAATCATGGAATATTGTATTGTTGAAATCAGCGTTGCCAGAAAAAAGATCATCAGCAGCAAGTCATTCCGGCCGGGGATCCATGCCACGGCCTGGCTCAGCACCGGGTGAACAGCAAAGAGCGCTGCGATGATCAGGGCATCGGTCTCCCGGATCTTTATTTTCCTGAAGAACAGGAACAACAAACAAACCGTGAGTGTGTGAAAGAGCAAGTTCGTGAGGTGATATCCCCATGGGCTCGTGCCGAAAAAGGCGTGTTCGATGATGAAGTCGACCAGAAGCAAGGGGCGGTAATAGAGGTCGTTGTCGGGTCCGAACAGGCCCCTCCCGAAAGAAACCGGTATATTCGCCAGATCCTTATTGAAAGGTTCATTCTGTATGATGAAAAACTTATCGTCCAGCTCGGTGAATCCCAGTTGGAACACCCTGCAATAGACAAGAACAGTGAGAACAGTGAGGATAAGAAGGGCATATTTAAGGTAAAAAGGGCTCGGAACGGCAGCCTGGAGTTTGCTTTTCACTGAGGCTGACGGAATGTTCTTTTTTCTGGTTTGTTGCATGGTGGTCGTACAGAACCTATGGAACAAAATTAGAAATTTATCGGGGAGCAGGGTATAAATACATATATATTATTGTACCTTTGTTCTGATATAAACGACCATTCAACCGTTAAAATCCGTTAGATATGAAACAAGTGATACTCCTTTTGATTTTTTCCCTGAGTCTTTTGCCGGATTTAATAATCGGACAACAGACGATGTTTCACCCAACCGCTATAAAACAAGCGATTTATTTTGACGTTACTCCGCCTTTGCGCGATATGAAATTAATACCGCCTAAAAACAAAGGTGCAGAGTATAAGGAGATTCCCAATAAAATAGGTATGAAAGAATTCAATCACCTTACCACCAATCCTTTTACCCTTCCCGAAGACCCGGTCTGGCAAAAACAGGATGGTACCGTTGTTCCGCTATCACGTGCGCCGATACAGAACTTTGAAGGAGTCGGGAACCTATCATTTGTTTACCCTCCCGATACCCAGGGCGATGTAAGTACCGGCGCCTATGTACAGGTGGTAAATATGAATTTTGCAGTCTATTCAAAAACCGGGACCACTCTTTATGGTCCCGCCGACTTAATAACCATCTGGGCAGGCATGCCCGCCCCATATAACGTTGGCGACGGGGATCCAATCGTATTGTACGACCAGGCCGCCGACCGCTGGATCATCTCCCAATTCTCCCTGCCCAGCACAACACAAAACGCGGAGCTTGTTGCTATTTCAACAACCTCCGATCCTACGGGCTCCTGGTACCGGTATGTTTTTGATTTTGGGAATAAAATGCCTGATTACCCGAAATTCGGAGTCTGGCCCGATGGGTATTACCTGTCGTTCAACCAGTTTGTCAACCAGGCAACCTGGGGCGGCGTAGGCACAGTAGTTCTCGACCGTGCGCAGATGCTGATCGGCGCTGCAACCACTTTCATATATTTCGATCTCGGCGCCAGCAGCGATCCGTCAAGCATGCTTCCTTCCGACTGGGATGGCGTAACACCTCCCGTAACCAATGAACCCAACTATTTTACCTATTTTAACGATTGGTCCTCCCCTACCGAAGATTATCTGAAAATCTGGCAATTCCATACCGACTGGGTGACCCCGGCCAATACCACCTTTGCATTGGCATACAGCCTGGTTACTGCTGCGTTTAAATCAGAAATATGTGTGGCAACACGGGGGAGGTGTATCCCGCAACCCGGGACTTCCATCAAACTTGAATCATTATCCGACCGCCTGATGTACCGGTTACAGTACCGGAACTTCGGCAGTTACCAGACCATGGTCACCAACCACACCGTGGATGTAGATAATACCGGTCATGCAGGCATACGGTGGTACGAATTGCGAAATTCAGGTAGCGGGTGGGGCATCTATCAGCAAGGGACCTATGCGCCCGACGTTAACCATCGTTGGGTAGGAAGCGTTGCCATGAACAGCAATGGCGCCATTGCCCTCGGTTATTCCGTTTCGAACAGCTCGTCGGTCTACCCGGGTATTCTTTATACCGGCCGCCGCGCAAGCGATCCGTTGGGGGAAATGACGGTGGCAGAACAGTCCATCATCTCCGGTGCGGGAAGTCAAACCGGTTCGGCAGCCCGTTGGGGTGATTACAGCATGATGTCGGTCGATCCGTCGGATGACAACACTTTCTGGTACACCACCGAATATATACTAACGACAGGTGCGGCAAATTGGCAAACACGTATTGCCTCTTTCACCATAAACAATGCGCCTGTCGCGGTTACCTTGCCGGCAACCGCCGTTACTTCATCCACAGCCACCCTGAACGGGACTGTCAACCCCACCGGTCTTGCCACGAATTATCATTTCGAATGGGGGACAACCGCCAGTTATGGAAATTCCACTTCTATTATTTCTGCCGGTGCCGGAGTGACAACGGTGGAGGTCAGCGCTCCAATTTCCGGTTTGACCCCTGGTGTGACCTACCATTACAGGTTGACGGCGGTCAATGCTGACGGCACTTGTAATGGGAGTGATGTTACCTTCACTCCCGGTGCAGCTGCCCTTTCAACCACTACACCCTCTTCAATCACGACCTCTTCGGCGATTTCAGGTGGAAACGTTACTTCCGGCGGAGGTTCTACCATTACGGCTCGGGGTGTGTGTTGGAGTACTTCGGCGAATCCGACCCTTGCCGATGCTCACACTACCGATGGTTCCGGTACCGGTACTTTTATCAGCACCATTACCGGTTTGACATCCAATACAACCTATCACGTAAGGGCCTATGCCACGAACAGCGCCGGTACATGGTACGGGAACGACCTTTCATTCACCACCGTTTGTGCTGTCTATTCCCTGCCGTTTTATGAAGGATTTGCAACGACTTCCATACCCACTTGTTGGACCCAGGTCGATAACCAGGGCGGCGGGCAAATATGGCTATTTGGGGTGATTACCGGATACTCTCCCAATCCTGCCCTCACGGGAAATTATGCATTTTTAAATAGTGATGCCTATGGTAATGGATATACACAAAATGCCGACCTGATCTCGCCTTTGTTGGATTTAAGTGCTTATTCAACAGTTACATTACAATTTAACCATTATTTCAGAAGTTATTCCGGGTCGTCAGGCACCCTATCCTATAGTATCAACAATGGATCTACCTGGACTGCCATTCAGACCTTCAGTACAACTACTTCGAATCCGGCTGCATTCTCGCAATCGATCCCTGCAGTTGCCGGACAGAGCCAGGTTAAATTCAAATGGAATTATACCGGCACCTGGGGTTATTGGTGGGCTGTTGATGATGTCACGATAACCGGGATGCTGACAAACCGTGACCTGACCAATATTACCATCGGTGCGCAGACCACCGTTTGTTACAATGCCGGACAAACTATCACCGTGGCCGGAAGCGGTACTACCTTTACCGTGCAAAGCGGAGGTGATGTTACCATGATTGCCGGTCAGAATATTCTTTTGCTCGACGGCACAACCGTACAATCAGGCGGGCATCTGTGGGGATATATAAGCGTTTCCGGCCCATACTGCGTCACTCCAAGCTCGCCGGTAACCGCCCCGTTGCTTGCTGAAGAACCGGCAACGGTTCCTGAACCGGAAAACAACCTGTTCAGGATTTATCCGAACCCGACAACCGGAAAATTTACCCTCGAGCTGAACCCGGATATAAAAAATACTGTTGCAACAGTGAAGATCTATGGATTGATGGGCGACTTGGTATTCAAAGAAGAAATGACAGGCGTTGCGAAGACCGAATTTTCGCTTGGCGACAAATCGAACGGAATTTATATAATACGCGTAATGATCGGTGATCGCATATCAACAGCAAAGATCATCAAGCAATAATTAAGGGGCTGACAGATCATAACATGAACAGAATTTCACATATATTCCGTGTTTCTTTTGCGCTGCTGGCTGTTGGTTTGGTTGCCCGGTCAATGGTTTCTGAAGCGCATGGAATCGCATCGAAAGATTCTGTTGTGATAACGGCCACTCAGTCGGTACCTGCCCGGCTGGTAGGCCCCGGCGAAAAAAAGTTCCATGATGCCGCCGGCGCCATTGCGGTGGGAGGCGAAGGAAAGCGCTTCACCGTACAGGAAGGAGGAAAAGCCATATTAACCTCTGGCCGGTCGATCCGCTTGTTACCGGGTACAAAAGTCCGGCCGGGAGGAGAGCTGATAGTTAAAGTCACCTCCGAACGAAAGGCGCGCAATGTCCGCAACAAGAGCACCTTAAAAGTAACTGAAAAGCAATTCCCAAAACTGCCCGTCGAATCTGTTGAAATTGCCACAGCTTACCGTTATTTCCCCATGTCCGAACCGGAGACCATCACTTTGGCGATGAACGGCACACGTGGTGTTTTACCAGCCAGGGTACGCGTTTCGAACGGGGCCGACCCCCTGGTAAAAGAAAAGAAAACCTCCTTTCAATATTTCCCCGGCCCTGTGCCTTCCGTGATGCAGGGATCCCTTCAAACGCTCAGGTTGCGCTGGGGCGAACAGCAAGGGAACATCCGCATCCTGCGGACCTGATCCTGTGCCTTTCCATTATCAAAAGCCAGTTACCCTTTCCGGTCAAATCATTATAAAAGGGAAAAATAAATCATTAAATAATTTTTCTTTTAAATTTTGTAGTCATGAAAAAGATATTAGCAGTTTTAGTTTTCGTTCTATTAGGTACAATTACATATGCACAATGGAATACCAGTGGAGATAATATTTATAATACCAATACAGGGAATGTAGGGATTGGAACATCGACTCCTGCCACCAATTTGAATGTTTATAATCCTTCAAATACTGGTATACTTCAAATTGAAAGTCCTTACACGGGAACTGGTTCACCAGTATATAATATTGGAATTTTATATCTGAAAAATTCAGCAACTGGTGATTTGCTATACATGGGTTTAAGAAAAAGGCAGGGCTTCCATGACATGGTTCAGTCAGTTTATGATGCAAGTGCAGGACAATGGCGGGAGTTTATTTATTTCAATTTCGGCACCCAGAAATATGAAATGCGTGCAGGAGTAATTGATGCGGAATTTAAAAATTCTGGAAATATGCTCTTCAATAACACTGGTGCTGTTGGTATAAACACTGGTGCTGTTGCAATTCCTGCAGGAGTCAAACTAGCTGTCAATGGTAAAGTAAACTGTAAGGAGGTTGAAGTTACACTGAGTGGCTGGTCTGATTATGTTTTCAATAGTGAATACAAACTCAGAAATTTATATGACGTTGAAAATTTTATTAGTACAAATAAGCATTTACCTGATGTTCCGTGCGAAGAGGAAGTTTTAGATAACGGTGTTAATTTGGGACAAATGGATTCAATATTGCTGAAGAAAATTGAAGAATTGACTCTTTATGTAATTCAATTACAGAAGGAGAATGATCAGTTAAAAGAAAAAGTTGAAAAGCTGATAAAGTAAATACCACAAATTGTTAAAAGCAGTCAATGTAAACTATATTATTAATTTATTTTATATTGGCTGCTTTTATTTTACGTAAAAAACGAAGGTATTTTTATAACTGATTTCAGGTGATAAAGATATTTATTGATTGCGGATTTCATCATGGTGAAGGATTACGGAGTTTCATTGAAAGCAAGGTGATAGATAATGAGACCATTATATATGCATTTGAACCAAATCCTGCATGTAATCTGATCAATAGAGCTAAAATAATTATTCAACAGTACAATGTTTTACTTCATTGTATTGATAGAGCTGTTTGGATTAGCGATGGAGAAATAGAGTTTTTGCAGGAGGATCATACAAAAAGCCAGACTGGTTCACCACATGATGGGTATTCAAACATTGATGGTTGGGGAAGTTCATTAAAGGAAGTTAATTCAAATCATCCTGGTTATTGTGACTCAATAAATGTTAAATGCCTTGATTTTAGTAAATTTCTTCAACGACTACCTAAAGCATATATAACGTGTAAGATGGATATTGAAGGAAGTGAGTACGCCGTTTTAAGACATCTGATAAATCAAGGAACCATTTCAAAAATAAATGAACTCTATATTGAATTCCACGCCAGATTTATCGAGAAAGAATCGAATGAATCAGAAATTGAACTGATTGAAGTTATACAAAAATCAGGAGTAAAAGTTCACTGGTGGATATAGACAGGTAGTCATTCTATGATAATCATCCTATTTAAATATAATTTCTATATTCAATGATTAATAGGGCATTCAAGTAATTCTATATGATTATTATCAGCGCTGGAATACCTAAATCTGGCAGTACATTGCTTATGTACTACACACAACTGCTAATAAAAGGGGCTTTTGGTAATAATGGACAAATAGCATTTGAAAAATGGGTACAAGACGGACCTGTTGGAGGAATTGAAGCGTTTCCATGGGAAAGTTGGACGGATCATTTGGATACGTTGGAAACGATCTCCATTGAAAGTGGACCTTTTGTTTTGAAAACACATAAAGAATTTCCAGAGTTATCCAAGTTAATTGCCAATGAAATTTATAAGATAATCTTTTCTTTCAGGGATCCAAGGGATATCATCCTTTCAGCAATTGATCATGGAAATCGTTCGTTGCTAAATAATGAAACCTATTTTACAGAATGTACAAATATTAAATCGACTGCATTGGTAGTCGAAGGGTGGTGTAAGTCAGCTTTGCCATTTTTAGACTCTGATAAAGTATTAAAAATTCATTACGAGCAGCTTGTTCTAAATCCAGAGCATCAATTAGAGCGGCTCGGCAATTATCTTGGATTGTCTGATGCGCAGTTTTTAGCACGCAAAGCCGTCATGGGGGAGAGAATGACCCGTCAACCAAACCGTAATCAATTCAATAAAGGGCAGGCTTTAAGATACATAAATGAAATGAGCGCGGAGGATCAAATTTTTTCTAAAACGATTCTCGGTAAATATATTGATAAGTTTAACTATCTGTAAAATTCATTACAAAATTGTTTTATTTTTCTACCATTTCAATTTGTGGTTCAATTAAAGAGGGTCTTTCTGAAATCTAAAACCAAATGATTGTTAATGAGTTGGTGATAATTTCAAGCAAAAAACAACCTTGTCAAGCAAGAGTTCTCACGCTTTTTGAACAGCTAGATCAACAGCTGCTGGAGCCAGCTTTCCTAAGAACTGATCTTGGGTTTTTTCCTCTCACCGGCGATCACCATTTTGAGGTCTGGAGTAGTATCGAAAATTCTTTATCCAGAAAACCAGTTTTCCGATCACAGCAAAAACAGCATGGCCAAACCTCCAGGAATATGACCGGTATACATCGCTCAGCCTAGTTCTTGTATCGGTAAGCAGGTTTTCCATTTCGATGATTTTCTGATCCTTTTCTTCAATGATCTGCTCTTTCTGCCTGATCAGCTTTTCCTTTTCCAGGATACTGGATTCTCTATCAAGGATTTGATCATTCCTTTCATCGATTATGCGTTCTTTTTCGCTGATAAGAGACCTTGCCCCGGTCAAAGAGCCCAGGTGCTCCTGAATCGTATTGTCCCTCTCCATTATTGTTTCTTTCTTTTGCCCGATTTCTGCCTCTTTTTCCAGGATAAGGCTTTTCTGTTCCCGTATCGTTTCATCCATTTCCCTGAGCCGTCTTTCCTCTACTTCGATCCGTCTGTCCCTGGCCAGGATCTGTTCTTCCTTTTGCCTGATGAGCGATTCCTTGTCCTTCACAAGCTGCAGGCCTTCATGGATACTTATATCCTTTTCCCCTATGAGCCGGTCCCTCGTCAGAAGCTGCCGGTCTTTCTCTTCAAGTCCGGTTGTCAGATCCTGGATCCTTTGTTCGCAATCCTTGATTTTGCTGACTGTTTTCCTGATTGCATCTTCCTTTGCCTGTGCCGCCTGCTCTTTTTCATTAATCAGCCTGTCAAGCCTTTTAATTTCAGCATCCAGCCGGGATGCTTCTTCCAAATGAAGTTCGTTAAGCTTCCTTATGAAACCGAAAAGACGATGTTTATCTGGTGAAGCATCAGCGGAAATGAAGAGGTCATAAAAGGCGATCACCTCTTCCCTTTCCATGTTTCGGGCAATCTCCCCGGTAAGGATGACCCCCGACTGTCCAAGCCTTTCCAGTATGGCTGGTATCTCGCTCTTTCCGAAAAATTCCTCCGGGAAAATGTTAAGGTCTTCGGTTGCCTGTTTGCAAGAAACAGTATGTTTATCAATGAGTTCGACAGTAAATTCAAGCATCCGGTTCTCCGGTTGCCATTTCAGGAAATGTTGTGTGATATACCTGTTCAGAATGATCTGGAGATTGGATTTCTCCGTGTCATTAGCCGTTTTCAGATAATCAGGGCTATCCTGGAGTTTCATCCTGCCGGTGTGTTCCAGATGCTTCAGCGTGCCAATATCAAAATATTTTCTTTTCAGTCCCAGTGATTCGAGTCTTAGAAAAAGATCGTCATCATCCCAGCCATACGACTTGATATATTCATTATACCCGTTCACCTTAAAGAAGTCATCGCGATAAAGAAATGCATTTCCGTTCAGATGGCGTTCATTATCATCCCTGCCCATGGCCCAATTACCGCTAAAGAAGAGACCCGGCTTAAGGGTGTGCTTATCAAAAAAACCGGGTCGGATCATTACATCAGCATCGATCTTTAGGATCATCCTTCCGGTCGTAAATCGGGCTGCAAGATTAAAGGCACGTGAAAGGATCCATTTTCCCTGACCGGTTACCATCACCAACAGTATCTTCCCGTTCTGAAATTTCCTGATCAGTCTCCTCAGTGATTTGTCGGATGACCAGTCAACAATAATGATCTCATCAATTTCATTACAGATTGTCCAGGTGGGGAGTGCTTTTTCAAGAAGATCTGTCCTGTTTTTGATAGCCGTGAATAGTGAAATACCAGGATTGATTTCTTTCCTGTACGGATTTATGTTGAAAAATGATTCATCATTCATATACTATCAATCAGATTTTAAAATGCAAAAAACCATTTCGTCATGATTTTATGCAGCAGTGGTACAAAAGTACGATTATATCTTTAATCGTTCCATGTCTTGCTTAAATCATCCGGATAGTTTGCCATAATAAACAAAAACTTTAAATTTGAAGTTCAAAAAATCAGCTCCTTTTAATATTTCATAAATCTGTTTTATGAAATTACCGGATCAAAAGAAAAAGTCCAATCATTGGGAAATAATCTGGATGCTGGCCAAAACCGACCTGAAGATGAGATATCAGGGTTCCTGGCTGGGTGCTTTATGGGTATTCCTTAAACCGTTCTGTATCTTTCTCGTCCTTAATTTCGTTTTTTCCAACCTGTTCTTTAAATCCACGCCCCAGTACTCCATCAGGCTCCTGGTTGGACTGATCCTGTGGATGTTCTTTGCCGAGACGACAACGGTAGGGATGAGCAGTTTGCTCTCCAAGGCCTCCATCCTGAAAAAGGTTTATATCCCAAAATGGATGATCATTATATCTGCTACGGTACACAGTGCCATGGCTTTTGTTTTCAACCTTATCATCATGTTCATCTTCCTTGTTTTTTTCTACAACATTTACCCCGGGCTCAAACATTTACTGGTTTTCACGGTCTATCTGATTCTTATTTACGGGATTTCCCTGATCTTCTCTTTTATCACTGCGCCGCTTTATATCAGGATAAGGGATCTGAACCAGGTTTGGGAAGTTGCTTTGCAGGTCCTGTTTTATTCTTCACCCATAATTTATCCTATGGCCCTGATACCGGAACGTATTCAGTCGGTGTTATATCTAAATCCGATGACCCTGTTGATCGAGCATTCCAGGGTAGCCCTGATTGACAACAGCCTGGCCAGGACTGATCATCTGATTATTTTCATCGCCATTTTTATTCCCTGTTTTATGTTAAGCCTGTGGCTGTTAAAGAAGTTCTCAAAGAACCTGATCGAATTATTGTAAAAAATGATGGAAAATAATGTCGCAATCCGTGCGGAGCACATTTTTAAAACCTTCAGGATCCCTTATGAAAACAGGGATACAATAAGAGAGCAGATCTTCAGTCTGAGAAAAAAACTTTCCTATACAAATTTCGTTGCTCTCGACAATGTTTCATTTGAAATCAAAAAAGGAGAATTTCTCGGGCTCATAGGAAGGAATGGAAGCGGCAAGTCAACCCTGCTCAAAATATTAGCAGGAATATACACTCAGGATCAGGGAATTGTAACCGTCAACGGTGAGATCTCCCCGTTTTTGGAATTAGGGATCGGCTTCAATACCGAACTTTCCGGAAAGGATAATATCTACCTGAACGGTACCATTTTAGGATTGTCAAAGAAGGAAATAGAAAGGAAATACAAGGAAATTGTTTTATTCTCAGAGATTGAACCTTTCATAAATCTTAAAATGAAGAATTATTCGAGCGGAATGCATGTAAGACTGGCCTTTTCCGTTGCCATCCATGCCAACAAGGATATTCTTCTGATGGATGAGGTATTGGCAGTGGGAGACGCGAATTTTCAAGTAAAATGCATCCGTGAATTTGAGAATTATAAAAAGCAGGGCAAGACAGTGATCCTCGTCTCTCATAACCTGGATGCTGTAACCAGGTTTTGTGACAGGGCCATGCTTTTCAGGCAGGGCAAACTTGTTTGTGACGGGCCGTCGAAAGACGTAGTTACACAGTATATACTGCAGAATGAATTGGATGAGCAGCTTAGGTTGACAAAACTCAGGGAGGAAACATAAATCGATGAGCCGGATACTATCGCTAAAGGATCTTCCCTCAGTATCAACTGATAAACAAGGCTGGCCATGGGACCTTGAACCAGAACCGATACCGGACCGAATGCCCGGAGGTACGGACTGGCCCCCGGTCACCGTTGTTACTCCGTCATATAACCAGGGAGCATATCTCGAAGAAACGATCAGGTCGGTACTGTTGCAGGGATATCCGGCCCTTGACTACATCATTATCGACGGAGGCAGTACCGATGGAACTGTAGACATCATCAGGAAATATGAACAATTTCTATGTTACTGGGAGTCGGAGAAGGACAGAGGACAATGCCATGCCATCAACAAAGGGTTTGCAAAAGCGAGGCCCGGGATCTGGGCATTTCTGAATTCCGATGATACCTATCTTGAAGGGACCGTTGCCAAAGCAGCGCTGAACCTTTCGGGTTTGCCCGGAGTGCAGCTTGTTTACGCCAGTGTTCTGCATACCGGTCATGACGGCACACCATTGCACTATTACAGGGGAATCCCGTTGCGCAAAGGTCTGAGCCGTATGGAATTCTGGAAGGGATGGCATATTCCGCAGGCCAGTGTTTTCATGAAAAGTGAATTGGTTGAACAATACGGCGGCCTTTGTGAGGATTTTCACCTGGGACTGGACTATGAATGGTTCATCAGGTTCTCGGGGCATGCAAAGTTTGCCTGCATAGATGATGTATGGGCAACAGCAAAAATCCATCCCGAAGCAAAAACAGGGGACTGGGAAAGCAATAAAAAATTCTTCTATATCGAGAATCACAAGGCGAACAGGCTGAACACCCATATACCCGGATTTGCATGGCTGTATTTTAAATACTTCCTGTTCGAAAAACTTAAGATTGATCCTGCGATCAACCGGCTTTCCCTGAACAGAAGGTTGAAACAGGCGGCTCTCGATTTAAAATATTATAATACTAATAATCTGAGTGTTGCCAACTATTTAACAAGTGAGGAGATCTTCCTGGTCCGGCCGGAAGGAATAATTTTAATACGATACGGGAGACTGAGATTTCAAACCGTTACCAAAAGCTCAGGGAAGGGAATTTCAGTTTTTGTTCCGGTTGTTTTCGCAAAAAGACCTGCAGAAGATTATCTCTCAGTTACAGTACTTATTGAGAATGAAGCATTATCCTCAAACCGGCAGGTTCAGGGTATTAAGCTATCCGTCAACGGAAAAAATCTGAGAACAGGGTCAGTGCCAGGTCATGGAGAGGTCGCAGCCAGGGGTTATTTTCATCTATCGGAATTGAATGATCAGAATGAAATCATCCTCAGGATTGCACTTCCGTTTGTTTTCGCCCTGAATCCCGGTCGGGTAAACGGATTCACCGGGGATGAGTCACTCCTGGCACGAATAATCATCAAATAAGAAGAGAATGCCTTTTAATTCTTTTGATTTCTTTGTTTTTCTTCCATTGGTTTTTATTTTTTATTACTTAGTACCCGGCAGGTTCCGCAACGTACTGCTACTGATAGCGAGCCTGGTTTTTTACAGTTTTTTCGGGCTGAAATTCTTTTTGATTGTTCTTGCTGCCGTAATCCTTAACTATCATCTTGGGATCTTGCTTTCCTACAGAGAGGGAAGGAACAGGATCAAAAAGAGCATAGGATTGACCAGGCTTCACTGGCTTGACAACTTGATAAACATATTCACAACCTTTATTCTTGTTTGTTTAACCTGGATCTTCTTTCGATCGAATTCCATGGCCCAGGCCTGGCAGATATGCAAGTCGGTGGTTCATGCCTGGCCTTCATTCGATCACGACTATTTCGGAAAATATATCCTGAATATAGGCCTGCAACCTTCTTCTCTTCTAATCCTTGCATTTGCGCTGTGTCTATTGATAGCCACCGACCTTTTATCCGGTAAAAGGGATATTCTTCAGCTCGTTTCCGGCATACATCCCGTCATCAGGTATACATTATATTATATTTTCATATTATTGATAGTTCTTTTCGGAATATTCCAGGAAAGCAGCAAATTTTTATACTTTAGCTTCTGATGAAAATTTTCCTAATTAAAAGTGCCGTCTTTGTCGTCCTTGTCTCAGCAAGTCTTATTCTGATCGCCGGTTTGAAAGTCGGCCGGTTCGGTAAAACCAATGATTATATGGAGGCAATGATCGACAAACATAACCGGTTACATTCCCTGAATCCTCCGAGAATAATTCTTGTGGGCGGTTCATCTTTTGCATTCGGAATTAACAGCGGGGAGATTGAGAAAGCCATTGGAATTCCCGTTGTGAATATGGGACTTCATGCAGGACTCGGACTATTCAATATTCTCAATGAGGTAAAAGCTGATATCCGTAAAGGTGATGTGGTTATTCTTTGTGTGGAATACGGAACCAAAGAAGGCGAAACAGAGCTCATCAATAAAACGATAGAGTTGTATCCTGAAGCATCAAGTTTTCTTGTCTTACCGGGATCCGAAAAAAATCTTAATTTCAGAGAAACATTTTATTACATTATCGGTAAAGTGCAAAAGCCCGTCAATAACATTATTCAACGCTCAATTGATATATCCGGTAATCAAAGCATTAACAATGATCCGATTTACCGGCGAAGCGGTTTTAATTCATACGGGGATGTGGTTTCTCATTTAAATCACAGGCAGCCTGATTTTCTCGAAGGTAAAGGAATATGGCCAAGAGAAGATTATCATACTTATATTAAAATGATGAATGATATGGCCATGTTCGTAAAACTTCATCAAGCCAGGATTTATTTTGCTTATCCTCCATATCCACAGTCGGAATACAAGGTAAATAAAGATCTGATTGATAGTTATATCCGGCAGTACGAGACTGGACTACATATCCAGGTTTTAAATAATTACCAGGATTTTATTTATCCCGATAAGTATTTTTTTAATACGATTTTTCATCTGAACGCCGAAGGAAGGGAAAAACGAACTCATGAACTGATCATAAAACTAAAGGAAGTCATTTGATAAACAGTAATGAAAACCATTGTTTTCTTCAGGGAAGTATTTGACTGGATGGGCAGGCACAGCGGCTATGACCAGGTATGCGATGCCATCGCCCGGAGCGGGTTGTATCGTTGTCACAGCGTTTACAGGCCGGAAGACAGCAAAACCATCGACTCGTATCTGCATCGGAATCTCGATCCCTGGCTGCTAAAGAAAGTAAAGCCAAATCCTTTTTATAACCTTCGTAATGTGTATGCCGAGAGAAGGGCCATCCTGACAAGCCTTGTCAAATCAGCTGATGTCTTGCATATCAATTATGTGGAGAACAATTATGCCCTTGCGTCTATGCCTTTACTTTTGCCATGGACCAGGATCGTTGGCACAGTTCATCAGCCTCCAGAATGGTACGAAGAAAATTACAACCGGAAAAAGAACCTGAAGAAACTGGATGCCATCATCATCCTGTCATCAAAAGTCAAGGATTATTTTGAAAGGATACATCCCGGCCGGGTATATAAGATCCCTCATGGCATCGATACGGATTTTTTCAAACCCCTTTCTGAAGATCTGAGGCCGGACCGGCAGAGGAGGATTATATTTTCGGGCCACTGGCTTAGGGATATCAAAACTCTTTATTTGACGGCAGCAGAGATCATCGGACGGTTCCCGGATGTGCAGTTTGACCTGCTGGTTCCCCTCAACAAAAGGTATGATGGTTATTTTAATGAGATCGGTAAACTGAACAATATCAACTGGCATGCCGGCCTTTCCGATGAAGAACTTTTAGTTCTTTACAACAAAGCCGACCTGATGTTCCTGCCAATGATTGACTGCACCGCCAACAATGCAGTCCTTGAAGCGATGGCCTGCGGAAAACCGATAATTTCAAACAATGTAGGCGGACTGCCTGAATACACACACAGTTCGTTTGCCACATTGCTTCAGCCGGGGGATGTTTCCGGTGCCGTTGAACATATTGCCGGTCTCCTGCATAATCCGGATCTGATGAGGGAAAAAGGCCGGTTTGCCAGAGATTATGCATTACAGAATTTCTCATGGGATCAGGTTGCCGCTTCCACTATGGGGGTGTACCGCAAAAAATAGGATAAAAGAACAAACGATGAGGATACTGATTTCGATGACAAATTTTTACATGGGAGGAGCCCAGATCTTCATTGTCAACCTGATCAGGGAATTATCGGCACGACATAAAGTCAGTTTGTATTGTATCCTCCCTGAACAATCCCACAGGGAATTACGTGACAGACTGCCGGGAGGGACTCCTGTATACTTTTTTCCGGTCTGGGCCGACAGGCTGACAGCCCGTATTGATCATTTCCTCGTGAAAAGGGATATCCGAATCTGGGTGAACCATTTCTGCAGGAAAACCTGGTTCTTATTTCTAATTAAAGCAAAGCGAATCCAGGTGATCAGTTCACATCTTTTCCATTCCGATAAATTTGTCAGTTCAGTTATCAGAGACAGGGTTCCTTTTGTGATCACCGATCACGGAGACTACCGGCTGGTGACAGAGCATGGTTTTGCCGACAGGGAAACTGTTAGAAACATTTTCAGATTAGTTTCCGCCGTAATTTATCTTACAGTGGAAAACCGTGAAAACCTGATTTCACTGGCCGGTGTTGAAAAGGACATTATGGTAAAAATCAACAACGGGACTCCGGCCAGCAGAATAAAGAAGGAGTCGACTGACAGGATTAAGAATGATCTCGGGATCGGCCCGGAAGATTTTGTTTTCGGCATGAACGCCAGGGGGATCAGGGAGAAAGGCTGGGAATTTACTATCGGCGCATTTATTGATCTGTTGAAGGAGAGGCAAAACCTGAAACTTTTGTGTATAGGAGAAGGTCCTTATCTACTGGAGCTCAGAGAGAGGTATGGAAATCATCCCAACATCAGGTTTACCGGTCAGCTTTCCGATCCTCTCCCGACTGTTGCCTGCTGCCATGCCGGCCTTTTACCTTCATATTTTAAGGGGGAAAGCATGCCCATGGCGGTAATTGAGTTCCTGGCTACGGGAATACCCGTCATTGCCACCGATGCCGGGAGCATACCGGAAATGATCTCGAGGAACGGAAGGAATGCCGGTATCGTTATTCCTCTGACAGATGAAGGCAATTTACTGTCAAACATGAGATCTGCGATGGAGAAATACCTTGTGGATACATCTTTGTATGAAGAGCATAAGGGAAACTGTGCATACTGCTTTGAGATGTTTGATATCGTCAATGTGAGCAGGAGTTATGAAGAAGTCTTTGAAAAAATAATCCGGAAATGAAGAAGCTCTCTGTTGCATTTGTCGGTAACAACGATATCATCGGCGGCGCAAGTCGGGCAGCCTTCAGGCTCTATAAAGGAACCCGGGAAATCGGGATAGACTGCAGTTATGTTGTGGGATGGAAGCACGGAAATGATCCCGGAGTGATCGAGGCCTCATACAATCAGCTTTTCAAACCTGAAAATCCTGCCGTCATATTCAGTTCTATGGTCAGGGAACAATATATTGATTCAAACCGTACCAGCCTTACAAATACTTTCTTTTCATTCACCTACCCGGGATATCCTTTGTCATCGGTGGATGCGTTGCATACAGCCGATATTGTCAACCTTCACTGGATTGAACATTACCTCACTCCGGCATCTGTTGCCCAGCTCGCTTCCATGAACAAGCCTGTAGTATGGACACTCCATGACATGAGGCCGTTTACGGGAGGATGTCATTATACAGCAGGATGTGAGAACTTTAGCGACAGGCTCTGCAAAGAATGCCCCCAGCTTCTTGATGATCCGTTTTCACTTCCAAATGCGGTTTTGAAGGATAAAATCAGGCTGTTCGGGAAGCTGGACCTGACAATTGTTACACCTAGCAAATGGCTTTCAGGTGAGGCTGGTAGGAGTGCCCTTTTCAGAAACTGCAGGATCGAGGCAATCCCGAATTCAATTGAAACCGGTCTGTATAAGCCCCGGAACAGGGAAGCCGCCAAAATAAACCTCGGGATTGCACCGGATGCTCTTACCCTGCTGTTTGCGGCGGTAGATTCAAAAGAAGAACGCAAAGGATTCAGGTTTCTGAAGCAGGCGCTGGATATTGCTACCCGTGATCCGGAGTTCAGCAGGTTGATCCGGGAAGGGAAAGTCAGTATTATCTGCATGGGTATTCCTGATGAATCTATCAACAAATACAGTATTCCGGTCATTCAGACAAAATACCTTTCGAATGATGAAGACATTGTCGGGTATTACAATGCATCTGATATCTACCTTTTGCCTTCCACCGAAGACAATCTGCCAAACGGTGTATTGGAAGCAATGTCATGCGGTGTTCCCGTCATCGCATTCAACATTGGCGGCATCCCCGATATGGTGGACCATACTACAGGCCGGCTGGTGGAAGCACGCAACACCGCCCGGCTGGCAGAAGCAATCATGGAACTGTCCATGAATCCGGTGCTCAGAAATGAACTTGGAAGGAAAGGAAGGTCTGTTATCGAATCAAGATTCGGACTGGATGTACAGGCAGGGAAGTATGCTGAATTATTCAGCGACATACTTGAAAACCGCAGTAAAAAAGAGAAGGATATTTCTTTTGCACGAAAGGGTAAGATACCGGATCTTCCGGGTATTGAAAAGAACCTGGGAAAAATCAGAAACAGGCTGCTTCGTTATTCCTTCAGAAAGAAAACAAGGGATGCACATCTTAATACAATTGCAGGACAATTTAAAACATGGCTGTTTGTCTTAATTTTTTCTCTTCACTCCCGCTTTCCACGATTACGGATTGCTGAGTATTACAGATCAAAAATTATTAACACATGAAACTATTGAATCTCGGTTGCGGAAAAAGGTACAGGCCAGGCTGGACCAATGTCGATTTTTCTTCTGACAGCAAGGATGTACTGGCATGTAATCTGTCGGAGGGCATACTTTTCACCGACGAAACTTTTGACCTGGTATATCATTCACATCTGATCGAGCATTTTCAGAAAAGTAATGCTCCGCTTTTTATGGAAGAATGTTACAGGGTGCTGAAACCGGGGGGGATCGTCCGTGTCGCTACTCCAGATCTGGAAAGCATTGCCAGGGATTACCTTAAATACCTAGATGAAGCCATGGAAGGGAACACCATGGCAAAGGCCAATTATGACTGGATCATGCTCGAAATGTATGACCAGACCGTAAGGAATGTCAGCGGAGGGGAAATGGCAAAATATTTTCAGCAGGAACAGATCATTAACGAGGAGTATATTTACCGGCGTATCGGGAGTGAAGGCAGAAAGATCAGGGAATATTTCCGGGAACACAGGTCGCAGCAGGATGCCTCGCCGGGCAATCTTTTTCGTAAAATGGGTAGCCGGCTCCTGAATAACGAGGATGAGCAATTTACCGGGATTGGCAGATTCCGCAGAAGCGGGGAGATCCATCAATGGATGTACGACAGGTTCTCTCTTTCAAGGCTGTTGAATGAATCAGGTTTTTCATCGTTGGAAATACGTACAGCAGATGAGAGCTATTACCCAGGATGGAAGAATTTCAACCTTGACACCGAAGAGGACGGATCGGTATACAAACCCGATTCTATCTTCATTGAAGGTATTAAACTGTAAACTCTTTTTGACCATGCATGCCCATGATTTCACTTCCCGCCTGTTCAGATTCTTTAAATCGCGACACAGGAAAATCCTGTTAAGGGCATTTATACAGGAATCTGCAGCCGGTTACAGGGGGCTGTGGTGGAGAACATCATTGTATTTAGGTGCGGGTAAAAAGAAGGATGCCGGCAAGCTCAACCTGCGCCGCACTGTTCACACCTATTATGGCAGTCACCGCAGCGGCTGGTCATTTGCTATTAAAAGCATTGGAGATCTTCATCATCCCGAAGGTGTGATCACCGATGGTTTTATAGAGAGAACATTTTCCTGGAATGTCGGAAGAAATACGGAAACATATAATAAACCCTGGATCGGATTTATCCATACTCCGCCAGGAATGCCGGAATGGTATCATCCCGTTCAGACGAATACCTCTGTTTTCAGCTCCGGACAATGGAAGGAAAGTTCACGGTTCTGCAAGGGGTTGTTTGCACTGTCGGATTATCACAGACTGTATCTTTCGACAATTCTTGACATCCCCATTAATACCGTGTTGCATCCTGCAGAATTTCCCGAACTGACGTGGAACTTTGAGCGATTTGCCGCCAACAACCGGAAAATAATAGTCCAGGTCGGTTTATTCCTCAGGAAGCTGCATTCCATCTATATCCTGCCTGAAGGAAATTACGTAAAGGTCTTTCTAAGGAAAAACGACATTTACCTGGACCAACTCCTGAGGCAGGAAAAGGAAAATTCGGGCATCTCCAGTCTGCTTACTCCTGAAGTCATGAGCTCGGCGAGGGTAGTTGATCATATGTCAAACCGTGCATACGACAGGATGCTCTCCGAGAGTATCGTATTCCTGGATCTGTATGATGCCAGCGCCTGCAATACCATCCTCGAATGCATTGCAAGAAACACACCCTTGCTGGTCAACAGAATTCCGCCCGTGGTGGAATACCTGGGAGGGGATTATCCGCTGTATTTCACATCCTTACAGGAAGCAGCTGATAAAGCCGCCGATATTGATCTTGTCAGGAAAGCTCACCTTTATCTTAAAGATCATCCTTATAAATTCAAATTTACAGGTCAATATTTCAAGGAAAGTCTTATTCGTTCTTCAATTTACCAAAGCCTCTGATCTGCTGTGAATCGATCCGCAATAATATCTGTCGTTACCGTTGTTCTCGATGATGTTTTGGCTCTGGAAAAGACCATTCAGAGTGTTCTCAGCCAGAATCTTCAAACCTTGGAATTTATTGTAGTGGATGGTGGCTCCACCGACGGAACCCTTGAGGTAATCAAACGGTTTCAGTCCCGGATTGATTACTGGATCAGCGAACCCGACCGGGGGCCATACGATGCCATGAACAAGGGATTGTTCAAAGCTACCGGAGATTGGGTGATCTTCTTAAATTCCGGTGACCGGTTTGCTGATCCGATGGTGCTATCCAGGATCTTTTCACAGGATATGAACAATGCTGATATAATTTATGGTGACAGCATTGCTGATTACGGCCGGTTCCGTTTCATCCGGAAGGCAGGTCCACCCACCGGCCTTTGGAAAGACATGGTCTTTTCTCATCAATCCGTGATCATCCGGACATCCATAATACAAGAGGACGGATTCCAGTTACAATATAAAATTGGTGCCGATTATGAGATGGTCATGAGGTTATTTTTATCGGGAAAACGTTTTTATTATTTCCCGGAACCCATTTCAATAACTGAAGCATTTGGAATCTCCCACCGGCACATGTTCTCATCAGGACGTGAACATTATAGGATCCTCAGATCGATGAAAACCCTCACGTTTAAAGAAAAAAAATATCATCTTGACAAGTTATTTTTCTTATCCGTCATCTCTGCTTTCTATCGGTTTATTCCAAAGAGTTTATATTTGTCAATCATTAAAAAAATTAATCACAAGAATCTGGTGACATTGTAAGGATACCTTGATTACCATCAATCATCCTTTTTTCTAATGAATGTCCTGCTATTAAACACGTATGATCTCCAGGGGGGTGCGGCCAAAGCAACCTGGCGGCTGTTCAGGGGCTTGCAGAAGGAGGGTATCCATGTACATATGCTGGTTCAGAATAAAACATCTACGGATCCGGAAATACACACTGCAAAGGGTCACTTTAACAATTACTTTAACGGGATCAGGCCTTATATCGATTTTGCCATTCCCCTGCTGCAAACCCGTAAACGAATTTTATTTTCCACCAATCTTCTTCCGGATTCCGTGGTTGACCAGATCACTGCCATCAATCCTGATCTTGTTCACCTGAACTGGATCGCCGGGGGATTCATCCGGATTGAATCTTTGTCGAAAATAAAGCAACCCATTGTCTGGACTTTCCATGATCTCTGGGCCGCCACAGGAGGTTGTCACTACCCCCTTGAATGTAACAGATATAAGGAAACCTGTGGATCCTGCCCTGTTCTGCATTCAACCTGTGAAAATGATCTGAGCCGGAAAACATTTCTGAGGAAGCAAGCGGCTTATCGGCCGATAAAAAACCTGACCATCATCACTCCCAGTCACTGGCTGGCCGGTTGTGTCGGCGAAAGTACTTTGCTTGGAGGTCGTCCGGTTAAGGTCATTCCTAATGGTCTTGATATTTCTGTCTTCCATCCGTCCGGGAAAGCAGAAGCCCGGTACCATTTTGGGTTACCGCCCCAAAAGAAATTAATCCTGTTCGGAGCAGTAAGGGCGGTTAAAAACGAGTTGAAGGGATTCGACAATCTTCTTGAAGCACTGAAAAAAGTGGATCAAATCGATCTTGAACTGGTTGTCTTTGGTTCATCCCATTCAGAAATGGTCAAAAGAGTTAATTTCCCTGTCAGGTTTTTAGGGTACCTCCCAAAGGAATCAGACATAGCCAGGCTGTATGCATCTGCTGATGTGGTAGCAGTTCCGTCATCCCAAGAAGTGTTCGGCCAGATTGCGAGTGAATCGCTGGCGTGCGGAGTACCGGTTGTTGCCTTTGGGGCCACCGGTTTACTTGATATTGTCGATCATAAAAAAACAGGCTATCTGGCCAAACCCTTTGAATCGGTCGATCTTGCAGCGGGGATAGCATGGATACTTGAGGATCCTGCCAGACATGAAGCCCTTTCACATAATGCCCGGATTGCCGCAGAAGAACGGTTTGATATCAGAAAAACCGTGCAGCATGTAATTGGGGTCTACCAGGAATCCTTTAATCAACCCTGACCTGAATCCGATGAGCAATAATTTATTTATCTCGGTCATCACCCCCTCCTTCAACCAGGCAATTTACCTGGAAGATACTATTCAGAGTGTTCTGGCGCAAGAGGTCGATTCCGGCTTCGAATATATAGTCATGGATGGCGGATCGACGGATGAAACCCTTCTCCTTCTTGAAAAATATGCCGGTCAAATAACATGGACCTCGGAAAAAGACAGTGGTCAGGCGGATGCCTTGAACAAAGGGATCGCCAGGGCTCAGGGAGAAATTATCGGCTGGCTGAACTCCGATGATCTCTATTTACCGGGAGCCTTGCAAAAAGTGGCCGGTTATTTTGAATCACATCCCGGTTGTAACTGGGTATATGGGAAATGCAAGATTGTGGACGAGGAAAACCGGGAGATCAGGAAATGGCTGACCCTGTATAAAAATTTGGTATCGAAAAAATTTTTCTATCCAGCGCTTTTGATCGAAAATTTCATCTCCCAGCCGTCCGTCTTTTTCCGACGATCTGCTTTTGAAAAGGCTGGTCACCTTGCCCTTGACCTTCCCCTGGCTATGGATTATGACCTCTGGATTCGGATGGCAAAATTGGATCCTCCCGGGGTTATCAACGATTACCTTGCCAGTTTCAGGGTGCATCGAAACGCCAAAAGCGCACTTCATTCAAAAGCCCAATTCCTGGAACAATTTGAGATCCATAAAAAATATGACCGGCAGAAACTCCTGCTTTTTATACACCGGCTGAATATCGCCAGAACTATTGCCGGATATTGGCTGATCGAAAAGGTCAACCAGATTACCCATCCCTGAAGTTGCCCTTACCCCTTCACACCCACACCCACACCCACACCCACACCCACACTCAATCCCCCACCCACTTCGAGGTGTATACAAAAAAATCAGATGTTTTTGTTTTGATTTCTGCGGATCAGCGACAATTGCTCTGCAATTAACCCAAGCATGAAGAGAAGGATTCCGGTGATGATGCCTAAAAGGCTTCCGGTACTTACCCCATGCCCTTTGATCAACAGCGGGATCCCCCAAATACCGGCAGCAAGAAAACTAAGGAGGGATAAGGGCAGGAAAATTTTCATGGGATTGAATAAGATCACAATATTGATGATCTCCATTATGGTGTGAAAGGCAGCTTCGATCCCGATTTTACTCTTGCCCTGTTTGCGTTTTTTTACTTCAATCGGCGCTTCAAGAACAAGATGGCGGTTATTGATAAATATCAGGGTGATAATGTCGCTATACGCCATGGTATCAGGCGCCAGGTCGATATATTTTTTTGCCAGATCGGTCCGGTAAATCTTCATCCCTGAATTCAGATCATGGATTGGAACGGTCATCAGGATCTTTGCGAGGTTGCGGATAATAAACTTACCGACTCCCCGGTAATAGGAACCGGTTTTGTTATTTATCCGCGATCCCACCACCATATCTGCATCACGGGTTGTTATTAATTCATAAAGATTATGGATATCCATCAGGGAGTGTTGCCCGTCGGCATCAAAGGTTATGGCATATTCGGTAAGGCAAACTGAAATTCCACTTTTTATGGCTGCCCCATATCCACGGTTTCTTTTATGATGTATAACCTGGATTTTATCTGAGAGGGGTATTTGTTTGAGAAGTTCTTTCGTATTATCACCCGACCCGTCGTTCACCAGGATAAGGTTCCATTGATTTTTAAAACAATAGTCGAGGAGCGCCGGGAGAAATTGTACTAAGCTTGGCGCTTCGTCATAGGCAGGGACAATCACAGTAAGTTTGTTCAATTCATCCATACCAGCTTTTATATCAACACTATGTAAAATCGGGTGAGGATCAAATATAACGAATAAATTAATACGAACACTCCGTATGCCATCACGATCAAGGGGAGTGATTTATCATACAATGGCTCCCTTACGGATACTTTTACGTTTATTTTCTTCCGCTGGTTTCGTTTTTCTTTTTCGGTGAGTTTTTTTGAATGGGACAGACTTTTATTTGTCAGGCCGTTGAGGTAATGGTTATAAAAAATGATAAACAGCAAAGGGCCAAAAGCAAGGAAATATCTCCCTTGCACCGCCGTGATCGGGCTGCAGCCAACGGGATTACAGTATATGTACATAGCTGTTTCCACCAGGATAATACCAAGAAGAAATAAGGAAAACAGGATACATTTTTTCAGAAAGCCGATCTTAATACCTGGAACCGGATTACTTAGCGCAATCAGGATTAACAGGATAAAATAGGGATAGATGATCCCCGGCGGGAGGGGTGTATCAACCCATCCGAAAAGTCCGATGAAGCTGATCAGGTACAATCCGATAAATTTCTTTATTGTATCGATAATAATTCCCGCAAAACGGATAGGATCTTTCAGGATAAACTTCTTTTGGGCCGGGGGATCGAAGGGATTACTGACCGCTGGTTGGGCCTGCTGAGCCGGTTTATTTTGCGGGGTTTGAGCTTCCGGTTGGTTCGATGATAAAGGTGGATTTGTTGATGCTGGTCGATTTTGCTGCTTCGGTGGTTGCTGATCCGCTGATTTTTTTGTATCGGGTCCTTGTGCTACTGGCGCCGGTTGGGGACCGGTTTCCGGAACCGTGATTGTCTTTTCGTGGAATGAGCTGAATATTATCCGTGAAGGGGTCCATGCTTGGGATACGACCAGTACCGTAATGATCAATCCGGAAACAACGATCAGATATTTCTTTAAGGAACCGATTTTCTTTACAGGCACGGTTAAGAATGAAAATACAACAATGTAATAGGGTGGTTTACAAGCCGCCAGTAATATGGCCAGTCCAAAAAGGATAAGGATATCGTGGAGTCTGATCGTTTTGTTATCATTGAAAGCAAAATTAAAATTCATCGCAATCACTAAAAATGAAAGGCTGATGGTTAGCGCATCGTACGATAATGATGACATTTGATATAATATCATCGGCAGAATGCTTAATGAAAAGAAGAGCCATTTTAACACGGGTGTAATACGGATTGCTATAAAAAGCAAGATGACGGAAACCAGTAAATTAAAGATCCTTCCCAGGTAAAAAAGTCCTAACGGTTCCAGGCGAAAGAGTCTCCCGATCATGATCCCCAGGGCCTGTGGCAGGTAAGGGACGACATATTGGGGTGATTCCATAGATGTTTTCAGGGATGGATTGAGTTTGATATCCGATAGTCCCAGGATCTCCTTTTTGCTGGTTTTTTCATGGGCCATGAATTTCATCCGGTCACTGATGGAGGCCAGTTGGACCAGCGATTGAGGAATGCTATCGTGGTATTTGAAGATATTCAATTGCGCAATTTGATATGACCTGTAAAAATGTTGCGGTTCATCAGGTATCTGAAAAGGTGGGGAGAGAAAAACCATAATTAAGCCAAAAAACAGGGAAATCCCGCAAAAAACATATTCGGGCGAAGGGTTCGATTTCAATATGAGCGGTTTGATCTTCCGGGCCAAAATGATCAGTAACGTGAACAATAAGGCAAGCAAGTAAAGAATGATCTGTAAAGAGGTAAAAAAACGGCTATTTGATTCGAAGGTCTTGATGCCCATGCTACCTTCAAAGGTGATCATCCCCTGTTTCTTCTCAAGGGTGTAAATCACGTCATTGTTTTGAATTGGAATAACATATAATTTACCTAATTTCCCGCTGGCTTTCCGGGGAAGCACCAGGTAATTTTTCATGGTCCCGTCGATGGAATAAAGACAAGCGAATATTTTATTCCCTTTCCCGATATCAATGCTTTTCTTAAAGTTGACAGGATAATAATGGGCGCCATCTATTTCACCGGAACTGATCCTTTTCGTGTAAATAATTCGATGGTTTGCATCGAGTAAAAGGAATACATTTTCACTTGGTCCTTTATCGGGGATGTTGGCAAGAAAAACATCGATCCTGTTGATATATCGTTTTTTCAGGTTCACCTCTTGTACAAAAAGATAATCTTTTACAAGCGGACCGAAGGCTGCCCCATGGCTTAATTCTACTTCCCGGGTAGGAAAGAATTCCCGGAAATAGTGGATATTCGCAATAAACAACGCAGAAACCGTAAAAAAGCAAAAGCCAAGAATAAGTAATTTATAGCTTTTCATAACATAACAAAATCTTCAACTGCTATGGTATTGAGCGGAATAATAAAAAATAAATTATCTCATTGAGCAGCAAAGGTATAATTTTTCAAACAAAATTCTGTCCTATTTTTTCATTTCGTAACGGTCGTAACGATCGTCACGTTCTTCAGGACTAGTCCCCGATCATCAGCGAACACCCCCGTATGTCGCTCGCATCGAAACGGCCAAGCACTTCGAATGAACCGTCAGGATATAGTCTGCCAAGGTCCTGTGTAGCGATGAAAGGACAGGAATAGATGTTTGCCAGGTCGATTATGCTGATACCGCCGGTTCTGCCCCAGTCGCGATATGATAAGGGATCGGTGATATCCCTGATCAGTATCTTCATCCATGGGACGGGTTGGAAAATCCCATTCCCCTTTGAATAAGCCTGCGACAAAAGCTCCGTCATCCCGTACTCGGAATGGATTACCTGAATACCAAAGGCCCGGCAAAGGAGGCCATGCAGCTCTTCACGGGTTATTTCTTCCCGCCGTCCTTTCATTCCGCCGGTCTCCATAACGATCAAACCGGGATAATTTCCGGGAAATTTCTCTGCGAAGTCGAGTATTGCGTAAGTGAGTCCTATAATAAAATTGGTCTTCCCTCCATTTTTAGGCTCCTTCAGAAGGGTGTGAAGGCCCGGAAAATCATCCAGGTAAAAACCATAGTCCTCACTCCCACTTTCGGCCATTAACCGTTGAATCATATATATGAGTGACGACTCCGGATTCTGATCAGGCCGGGGAGTCAGCGACAGGAAACGGTATTGCGAAAGAGGACCGTAGAAATGGGTAAAACCTCTCAGCAATGACTCATCATATAGATCAAGGTCAGAAATGAGATGGCTGCTACGTTCTGTTCTGGTGGTTCCGCTGCTCAGGAAAGATTGTGTAACGCTTCTACCGGTACAAAGTATTTTCTGTGTCTTAAAAAATTCAATCGGTAAAAATGGAATTTTCTTCAGATGGTCTACTTTGGCAGGATCAACGTGGAGTTCCTTGGCAAAAGCCCTGTATAAAGAATTGTTTTGAAGCTGGTAATGGAACAAATCCAGGGCCATGCTTCTGAATTCCTCTTCGCTTCGGATATTGAATATTTGGCTGATCGGTTGCATTGGTAATCATATTGTTCACAATGACTCCCCCCCCCGACACTCCTCTTCAAGTGGAGGGGCAAGGGGAGAGGTGTGCCACTTGATAAAATTTAGTAATTTTACAAAGTTTTCAAAGGTATGGATTTATGCGGTTTGTAATAGGGATTTTGATCGCTTTTGGATTGGTTATTGTCACTTCCTGTATGAAACAGGAGCACTATCCCGATGTTCCGGAAATCGAATTTTCAAACTGGGTGAGTGTTTTCGACACGGGCCAGTATGCAAAGACCGGTGCACTGAGTATCTTGTTCCGTGACGGTACCGGGGATATCGGGCTCAATCCCGGCGATACTTTTCCTCCTTACAATAAAGAGGGTCCATATTATTATAATTACGTGATTGACTATTTTGAAAAACAAAATGGTCTCTTTGTAAAGATAGATCTTTATCCTCCATTCAGCGCCCGCATTCCTATCCTGACCCCCGATTATCCGAATAAGGCAATCAAAGGGATCATTGTCGATACCCTTTACCTGAATCCCAAACCGCTGTTCGATACCATCAGGTTTGAATTATTCATATACGACCGTGGCCTGAATAAAAGCAATGTAGTGACTACTCCGGAAATCATTCTGAGAAGGCATTAGGATCGGGAATGGAAAGAATTCATGTAAACCGGAAGTATATCATCATCGGGTTGTTTGTTGCAATCGGTTTTCTTTTCATTGCCCGGCTTTTCTATGTCCAGATCCTTGTAGATAAGTATATCCTTTCGGCAAACAATAATGTACTCCGGTATATAACCCAATATCCTGCCCGGGGGTTGGTTTACGACCGGTTCGGTAAACTAATTGTATATAATGAAGCGGCATACGATCTGATGGTCGTCCCGCGCCAGGTAAAAAGCCTTGATACGGCAGAACTTTGCCGGCTTGCCGGTGTGGAGATAAAAGATTTTATTGAACGCCTCAAAAAAGCCAGGAATTTTTCAAAGTACCTCCCTTCCATCTTTGAGGCCCAGATCACCCGTGAGAATTATGGATTTCTGGAAGAAAAACTCTATAATTTCCCGGGTTTCTACGTTCAGCTCCGTACACTCCGGAAATATACCTGGCCCATTGCCGCTCATACCCTGGGATATATCGGGGAAGTAAACCCTGAAATGATCAGCCGGAATCCCTATTATAAATCGGGGGATTATATCGGTATCAGTGGCATTGAAAAATCATACGAAGAGCTTCTTCGCGGTAAAAAGGGTCTGAAAATCCGGGTCTTTGATGTTCACAACCGGGATATGGGGAGTTTCCAAAATGGGAAATATGATACCATTTCGAAGGCCGGTACAGCTCTCTATTCCTCCCTGGATGCGGAATTACAGATATACGGTGAGCTCCTCATGCAAGGTAAAAAAGGCAGTATCGTTGCCATTGAACCATCTTCCGGCGAGATCCTATGCATAGTCTCCAGCCCGTCGTATGATCCCAACCTCCTGATCGGGCAAGCCCGCAAGAAAAACTATATGATGCTGAGCGAGGATACGGTTTTTGTTCCGTTATTCAACCGGGCGCTAATGGCAATGTATCCTCCGGGATCCACCTTCAAGCTGGTAGATGCACTCGTCGGCCAGCAGGAAGGTGTTTTGTTCCCGGATACAAGGTACGGTTGTCCGGGAGGATTTGCCATTGGCGACGGGAAAATAGTTAAATGCCATCCTCATTTTTCACCCCTGGATCTCACCCAGGCGATTCAATACTCATGCAATACCTATTTCTGCCGGGTATTCAAATCGATTATCGATAAAAAAACTTTTTTGAATACCCGCCAGGGGTATGAAAACTGGAGAAAACGGGTGATGAGCCTGGGATTTGGCAAGAAACTGGGCATCGATCTTACCGGGGAACTTAACGGGAATATCCCCTCCCCGGCTTATTATGATAAATATCATGGCAAAAACCGGTGGCGGTCCATGTCGATAATTTCACTTGCTATCGGCCAGGGCGAAATCGGGATCACACCGGTGCAACTTGCCAACCTTACGGCGCTGATCGCAAACAAGGGATTTTTCTATACACCTCATATCATCCGGGCAATCGGTAAGAAAGACAGCATGAACCGGGAGTTTCAGAAGAAGCGGGTTTGTGATGTCGATCCAAAATATTTTGATGTGGTCATTCAGGCTATGGAAAATGTGGTAACCGCAGGAACTGCCACCTATGCCAGGATCGATAGTATTGTCGTTTGCGGGAAGACCGGTACTGCACAGAATCCTCATGGAAAGAACCATTCGATCTTCCTCGCATTCGCTCCCCGCGACAATCCGAAGATCGCCATCTCCGTCGTGGTTGAAAATGCCGGGTTTGGGGCAACCTGGGCGGCTCCCATTGCCAGCCTGATGATCGAGAAATATCTTACCCGGAAGGTGAAACGAAAAGATGTGGAGGAACGGATGATCAACAGCAACCTGATCACAGGAAAATTACTGGAAAATGAGAAAAGACAAGGGAATATTTTACCGGATTGATTGGATCCTGGTCGTTATTTATCTCGTACTGGTCCTTGTCGGCTGGTTGAACATCTATGCTGCCGTTTATGATGAAACCCACCGGAATATCATCGATTTACACCAGAAATACGGGAAACAGATGATCTTCATCGTGGCTGCTCTCCTGCTGGTCATGATCACGCTACTGATCGATCCAAAATTCTTCTCCCAGTTTGCCAATTTCTTTTATGGGATCTGCATTCTTCTCCTGATCTTTGTGATTTTCAGCGGCAAAGAGATCTCCGGCTCCAAATCATGGTTTCAGATCTTCGGGTTCGGTATACAACCTGCAGAATTTGCAAAACTGGCTACCTGCCTGGCTTTAGCCAAATACCTTACGAAGATCAATGTTGACATAAAAAAACCCCGGACCCTGATGATCGCCGCCCTGATTATCTTCTTCCCGGCTGTTCTCGTTATTCTGCAGCACGACATGGGTTCAGCCATCGTCTTCCTGGCATTCTTTATTGTTTTATACCGGGCAGGACTTACCGGTTTCGTCCCTCTTACTCTCATCCTGCTGCCTTTATGCGGCGTGCTGGCCTTGCTGTTACCCAAACCGATCCTGGTGGCTTTTCTTTTCCTTGTTTCTGCCGGTTTATATTTCTACAGTAAGCGGAAACTTAAAAATATTGTGATCATCGGCGCTGTTTTTCTTGCTTCCGTAAGTTTTGTATATTCGGTGGACTATACCGTGAACAAGGTACTTGAACCTCATCAGCGCCAACGCATCCAGGTACTTCTTGGAAACAACACCGACCTGAAAGGAGCCGGGTATAATGTAAACCAATCGTTGATCGCTATTGGCTCCGGACGGTTTACAGGAAAAGGTTTTTTAGAAGGGACCCAGACAAAATATAATTTTGTCCCGGAGCAGAGCACCGACTTTATATTTTGTACTATTGGCGAAGAACAGGGATTTATCGGCAGTACGATCGTGATTTGCCTGTTCATCGGTCTCTTTATCCGGATCATTTTTATAGCCGAACGACAACGTTCGCGGTTCAGCCGGCTTTATGGTTACGGAGTGGCCTCCATCCTGTTTTTTCATTTTGCCATCAACATCGGAATGACCCTCGGGCTGGTTCCCGTGATCGGCATTCCTCTTCCATTTATCAGTTATGGCGGATCTTCACTATGGGCATTTACATTGTTATTATTCATCTTCATCCGCCAGGATTCTTACCGCTACGATCTGATCTGAGCCAAACGCTGTTAAAAAATCTTTTTCACCACAACAGGCACAATTTTATCTTGATTGCGATCTTCGATTTGACTTATTGGTGGACGATTCTATTATTTCCGGGTTCGCATTCTATGAAGTCCAATATTGTATCTAAAATCCCGTTAATAATTGTTTGGAAAGTGATCCTCCTATCAGGGTATATATGAAAAAATGTGTATATAAATAAATAATGCTATATGAAGCTACGGAAAAATGTGGCCGTCAGTGAAGCCGGATTGCTGTTCAACCCGGTAACCGGGGAATCCTATTCGGTAAACCCGATTGGTATTGAGATACTTAACCTGATCAGGGAGGAGAAAACCAAGGCCGAGATCGAGGATGCTGTAATTCGGAAGTATGCAACGGATAAAACCACATTCGAAAAGGATTTCAGTGATTTTATCGGATTGCTTTCCTCGAATAACCTCCTGGAACATGAAGAAAAGAAAGCTTAGTATAGCCGTTACCGGACTGAATGCGATCGATAGTCCCGGTCCGGGGATTTCGGTTATTAGAGGACTTCGGGAAGCAACCGGTTTTGATGTACGGATCATCGGTCTCTCCTATGAATCACTTGAACCGGGTATCTTCATGCATGACCTGGTCGACCGCACCTATCATATTCCTTATCCTACAGCCGGAGTAGATACCCTGTTTGACCGCCTGGAATATATTCATGAAAAGGAAAAACTCGATGTGATCATTCCGAATTTTGATGCCGAGCTTTACCCGTTCATCAAGCTTGAGTCAAAGCTGAAAACCTTAGGTATTCATATGTTTATACCGACGTTATATCAGTTTGAAGAACGGGAAAAGGTAAATCTTAATGCTTTCGGAAAGAAATATAAAATTCATGTTCCCAGGAGCAAGGTGCTTTATGACCTGCAATCACTTCATAGTCTGCCTACTGAATTTTCCTTCCCGTTGATCGTAAAGGGGAAATTCTACGATGCCTCTGTTGCTTATAGCCTGGAACAGGTAAAAACCTATTTCAACCGGATCAGCGCCAAGTGGGGATTACCAATCATCATCCAGGAATTTGTTCATGGTACCGAATATAATGTGACCGGCTTGGGCGACGGGAAAGGAAACACAATCGCAGCCGTTCCGATGCGTAAGCAATACATCACCGATAAAGGGAAAGCCTGGGGTGGAATATCCATTTCCGATGAAAAAATGCTGGAAATGACACGGAAATTCCTTAAAGCCACGAAGTGGAGAGGTGGATTCGAACTTGAGCTGATGAAAACCCGGTCGGGTGATCTCTGCCTGCTCGAGATCAATCCGAGGCTCCCGGCATGGATCTACCTGGCAGTCGGCGTCGGCCAGAACATCCCGGAAGCGCTTGTAAACCTTGCCTTGGGTAAAAAAGTGAAACCTTTTACGACCTATACTGTTGGGAAAATGTTTGTCCGTTATTCCTGGGATATGATCGTCGACCGGGAGGAATTTGAACAGATCTCTATTTACGGTGAATTGTGATGAATGACGAATGATTTAATTGTAAAGACGCACCGCAGTGCGTCTCTTAATAACCTAATTGTAAAGACGCACCGCGGTGCGTCTCTTAATAACCTAATTGTAAAGACACACCGCGGTGCGTCTCCAATGACCAATGACTAAACTACGTTACGAACGGCCCCTGATCAAAAAACTCGAATCGGGGATGCCCAACAAATTTGGAACTAGAACCGAATTCGAACCGGTAACCCACATCGACAATAATGCCGTTAAGGATCTCATTGCCGGACATGGTTCCCCGCTTTTTGTGATCTCGGAGAAGACCATCCGGAGTACTATCAAAAAGGCAAAAAAAGAATTTGAGACACGGTACCCAAAGGTTCAGTTCGCCTGGTCGTACAAAACCAATTACCTGAATGCCGTCTGTTCTATCTTCCACCAGGAAGGTTCCTGGGCCGAAGTCGTTTCGGGTTTTGAGTACGATAAAGCCATTGCACTTGGGGTTGATGGGAAAAAGATCATTTTTAACGGTCCGGATAAAAAAGAAGAGGACCTGACCAAAGCCATCCGGAACGATTCGCTGATCCATATCGATCACCTGGATGAGTATTATACCATTTCCGACCTGGCAGATAAGCTAAAGAAGCGGCCCCGGGTAGCGATCAGGGTGAACATGGATACAGGAGTATATCCCATGTGGGACCGTTTCGGATTCAACTATGAAAACGGCCAGGCATGGGATGCATTGAATAAAATAATCCATTCCAACAAAATGGAACTGGTTGGCCTCCACTGTCATATCGGCACATTTATGCTTTCGCCCAACGCCTATGCCGTTGCTGCAACAAAACTCGCCGAACTTGCCTTGTCGGTCGAAAAGAAATTCAACCACAAAATTAAATACCTGGACCTGGGTGGAGGATTCCCCTCCAGGAACACCCTTAAAGGAGCCTATCTCCCCGGATCCGATACCAACCCTCGGTTTGACGATTTTGCCGAAGCTATATCCACCGCGCTGCTGAACAGTAATTTCAAGAAGGATAAGCTACCCCTGTTGATCCTTGAAACCGGTCGTGCCCTCATCGATGAGGCCGGATTCCTTCTGGGGACTGTCATTTCGAATAAACGATCCAGTACGGGTCGCCGGACCACCATCCTTGATATCGGGGTCAACATTCTTTTTACCTCTTTCTGGTATGATCATAAATTAACGCCTGCACAGCCTTTTTCCCACTATTCTGAAGACACTTGTGTATATGGTCCTTTGTGCATGAATATTGATGTGATCCGCGAGAATGTGAGCCTTCCCTTGCTCAACAAAGGGGAACAGGTGGTGATCCATAATGCCGGGGCTTACAATATGACCCAATGGATGCAGTTCATCACGCTGAGACCAAAGGTTGTACTGATCGACACGGAAGGTAAATTACATGTGATCCGCGATAACGAATCCCTTGAGAACATGAATAACATGGAGAAAGTACCCGCCCACCTGAAAAAAATATAATGTACAGGAAAGTCGCCACCTTATTTCCCTCTTTTCTCCAAAGCATCACCAGCAGTTATACCCAGGTGTTTTTCTCGAATAACCGGGTTTTTGCGGGTATCCTGATGATCGTTTCGTTTTTCGATTTCTGGGCAGGGTTGAGTGGTCTCATTGCCGTTATGATCTCCAATATCGTGGCTTATCTTATCGGTTTCAACCGGATGAATATCAAACTGGGATTGTATGGATTCAACAGCCTGCTGGTGGGGCTCGGACTTGGAGTTTACTTTAAACCGGGCCCTGAATTCTTTTTTGTGTTGATGTTTTCTTCCCTCCTAACTCTTTTTATTACTATCTGGATGGAAGGAGTCATCGGGAAGTATGGACTCCCCTTTCTCAGTATTCCTTTCCTGCTTGGAATCTGGCTGGTCATGCTGGCGACCCGTCACTTTACTTCCCTCCAACTGAGTGAACGCGGTATCTATATGATTAACGAAATGTTCGCAATTGGGGGCCAATCCATGGTGGATCTGTTAAACATGTTCAACAACCTGCCCTGGCATGATTCCATTAAGGTCTATTTCAGGTCGCTGGGAGCGATTTTCTTTCAATATTATCTTTTCGCCGGGATCCTGATCGCTGCCGGATTACTGATCTATTCCCGGATCGCCTTTATCTTGTCTCTTCTCGGCTTTTTCACGGCATACTTGTTTTACGAGTTTATCGGCGCCGACATCCACGAACTTGGTTATGGTTACATCGGGTATAACTTCATCCTCACCGCAATCGCCCTTGGAGGATTTTTTATCATTCCTTCCCGTTGGTCCTTTTTGTGGGTGATTTTACTTACACCGCTTATTTCGATCATCCTGGTTGGTACCAGTATCATTTTTGCTGCCGTACAACTATCGGTATTCGCATTACCATTTAATATCATTGTCCTTATATTCCTTTACATTCTTAAATCCCGGGAACGATTTTTTACCAAACCCGAGCTTACCGGGTACCAGAATTATTCTCCTGAAAAGAACCTTTATAACAACCGGAATTACAAGACAAGGTTTGGGAAGAGCCTGTTTTATCATTTTTCTCTTCCATTCTGGAGCGAATGGAAAGTAACACAGGGACACAACGGATCTTTTACCCATAAAGGAGACTGGCGTCATGCATGGGATTTCGAAATTGTCGATGAAAAAGGGTCGACCTATTCAGGGGAAGGGCATCACAAAGAAGATTATCATTGTTATAATAAACCGGTTCTGGCGCCTGCCGATGGAAAAGTTGAGGAGATCGTTGCCCATATTGAAGAAAACGAGCCCGGGAAGGTAGACCTGGAAAACAATTGGGGAAATACCATCATCCTCAGACACCATGACCACCTGTTTTCCAAATTGTCCCACCTCAAAAATGAAAGCATACGGGTTGCGCCTGGTGATTATGTAAAAAAAGGACAAATCATCGCCGCCTGTGGAAATTCGGGTCGTTCACCTGTTCCGCACATTCATTTCCAGATCCAGGCCACTCCACACATTGGCTCCAAAACAATAGCGTATCCTATCGGCCATTATCTCCTGAATAAAAATGACGGCAACGAGCTGAAGTCATTTGAGATCCCCGGAAATAACGATCTGGTGTCAAATATCCTTAAAAATACAGCGATCGAGAATGCTTTCCATCTGGTTCCCGGGCAAAAATTCCAATATTTTGTATCCGGCCCGGATGGGGATTCATTTTCGGAACTATGGGAAGTTCAACTCGACGCCGTTAATAACACGTATATTGAATGTGAGCAGAACAAGTCGAGGGCCTATTTCAAAAATGACGGCGATATCCATTATTTTACCCATTTCGAGGGAAAGAAGAACTCACTTCTTTTTTATTATTTCCTTGGGTCTTATACTGTACTGATGGGATATTATAAAAACCTTTTAGTCTCCGATAACTACCCGCCCGATACTTTCAATAATCCACTGATCGTGCTTTTACAGGATTTCATAGCCCCATTCCGGATATTTGTCAGGTCGGAGTTCAGTCTGCAATACCAGGGGATGGATGACGACCTGATGCAGACCAACATCCACCTGAGATCGCGTATTTGTTCAAGGATAGGAAAATTTGTAACAAGGGAAATAGAATTTGAGATGTTAATCACCGGGGTTGGTCTTGAAACTTTTACAATCACAAAACCAGGAAAGCGCATCGAAGCAAAACTGATTCCGGCATGAAAAAGAGGATTTTTTGTTTACTGCTGATATCTCTTGTAATAGTTGGTTCAGCAAAAGCCACCATAAAGCTTGATTCGCGGACGGTTGATTCCATCACCTACCATCTTTTTATGGAGAAAGATTGGGATAGTCTTATCACGATTGGTAAAGAAGCCCTGAAACAGGACATAGATTATTACTATCTCCGGGTCAGAATTGGTATAGCTTATTATCAAAAAGAAAAATATATCGCCGCTGCTGAGCATCTTTCAAAAGCCGTTCAATTCAATTCATCCGATCCGCTTACCAATGAATATTACTATTTGTCGCTGCTGTATGCCAACCGGGCAGGCGATGCCAATGCTTTTGCTTCTTCTCTACCCCCGCAGTCCCTTGAAAAAAAGTATTTGAAAAAGAAAATTGTTGATCAGGTTCATATGGAAGCAGGCCCTTCGCTGAATCCGGGTTATAATGACCAGGCAGACCGGGATCTGATGGGATCTGACAATATTTACGGGGAAAGCGACCGGTATGGTAACAGCTTTTATGGGCATGCCGATATAACCTTCAACCTTTGCCAGAAGATGAATCTAACGGCGGGATACAGCTATCTTGATTTTCAGAAGAGGAAAAGCGTCCAGAATTCCTATTATACCGATCGCCTCGATTCCACGGTTTTCACTTCCTGGGGATATCAAAACTATTATTCTTTTCCAAGAGGAAGTCATGATACAATTGTTTCGTACAAGGTCAGGCAAAATGAAATTTATCTTGCATCCTCTATTGTACCTTTTCCCGGTTCAAGGATTACCCCATATTTCCACCTGATCAACGTCAGTTATTCCAATCTTATGACCCGTTACCGGAATCAAATGGTGCAGGATACGAGTTATTTTTTTGCTTACGACACATCGTATCATACATTCCCGTTCACCCGTACAATTTATGAGTACCGGCAATCGGATACCTCTTTTTATAATTATATTGTCGGGATTTCCCTGTTTCAGAATTTTTCGCGGATAACGATCGGATTATCCGGAAGTTATTCAAACCTGAACAATAAGAAACAAGGTCAGGCCGGGTATAGTATCACTTATTATCCCTTCGGGAATCTGAACTTGTACGGAACGCTTGCTTTTACGGGATTTGTTCAGGGTAATGATGCACGCATCCTGTCGGAAGCCAGGATCGGGGGTAAAATTACTTCGTGGTTCTGGCTGGAAGGAGATTTTCTTTATGGGGATTATACCAACGCTAATATTTCAGATGGTTCCGTCGTTTATAATAACAGTGATATAATACAGTACAGGGCCGGGGCAAACCTTACTTTTATTGCATCGAAACATCTTAGTTTATCGATCTTTTACCAGTTCTTCCGGAAGGAATCCCCGGTTCTCTATTATACCTGGGGAATAACAAACGAATCTGAACTGACAGCAATAGCCCAGACCCGTTATCAGAAATATTCAACACATACGATTATTGGAGGAATAACATGGAAACTTTAACAGTTAAGAGTGAGGAGTCAGGAGTTAGGAGAGTTTCGATACTTTACTACTTCGCTACTTCGCTACTTTTTCTTTGCTCATTGGGCCTCTTCAGCCAGAACATCAAGGATTTGCAGGATGCTTTTGAAACAAGTTATGCCCAGGAAAAGAGGGGGGAGTACTCCAAGGCCATTTCAACGGTAACGGCGCTTTATGACGAGAACTCCTATGAGGTCAATGTCCGGCTCGGATGGCTGAATTACTTAGCGGGTTTGTTTACTGAATCAACCGCTTATTACCAGAAGGCGATCAAGTTAAAACCTTATGCCATCGAAGCCAGGTTGGGATTTGTCAATCCTGCCTATGCACTGGGGAACCTCGATCAGGTGATAACCCAGTACCAGGAAATTCTGAAGATCGATCCTCAGAATACCCTGGTTAATTTCCGGATGGCCTCCATATATTATGGCAAACAGGATTATTTAACAGCCGAAAGATATGTTGAGAAGGTCGTAAATCTATTTCCTTACGATTACGAGAGTAATATCCTTTATGCCTGGATCCTTCTTAAGCTAAATAAAATGCGCGAGGCCCAGGTCATGTTCAATAAAGTGATGTTGATTAAACCGAAGGATGTCTCCGCCACTCAAGGTTTGAGCCTTATCAAGTAAAAAGACGGGCGTCCATTACCGGAGGCCCGTCTTTCAAGGAAGAGTTTCACTGATTATTCTTCCGCAGGTTCTTCCGAACCTTTACCCGCATATGCGGTGCTTCATTTTTAATAAACCCGGGCTATTCAAATTTAAGTTCCCGGATGAAGCCATAAATATACAACAATCGGAAAAAAATGTCAAGCAGAAAAAGTTTTTACTTTTCCGTTTTTTATTAACCGGTAAGCTGGAAATGCACCTCATCTCACACCATTGACAACTGCATCAATGGTATAGGGTTCCTGGCTTTGGAGGAAGTGAATGGTCTGCGAGTCGATTTGTTTGTATTCGTGGTACAGGTTATCGGAAGTAGTACAATTGGGAATAGGTATTGTTCCGCTCATCAGACCCGCCGCGTACATAAAGCGCGACTGGTCGCGGGGTGTCGGAAATGTGATACGGCCAAAATAAACATCGTTTTCGAGGGTTGGCAGATAAATGGCATACATCGAAAACTTCATTCCCAGGAAAAGCTCCTGCCAGGGTATCTGGCAATTCTGCATCCCGACCGGACCTCTAATGTAAACGAGATTCCCCCGTGACTTAAGTAGTTGAGGCAGTTTGAAAATGTCGGGCAGGACCAAGATGGGCTGCGGATTCTTTTGCCGGATCATGTTGGCCACTGCAAACAATAGCTTACGGGCATTTAAAGAACCGGATTCGCTTGTCACTATACCATACAGGTTGCCATGTGCAAACTGGTACTCAAAGCGTGAAACGCAGTCGAAAGGTGACAAGGTATCTCTTTTTTCACAATTAATTACGGAAAGGGAGTAAATCCCAAACGCCGATTCAGGGGAATCCAGTTGATAAACCTCCATTTTTATCCTTTCGTTGTCGAAGGTGAGTTCCTGAACCAGCAGCGACTGAAATCCAAATTCGATAAAAATATCCGAACGGCTGCTGTTATATGCCCAGACCGATTCCTGGTTGTAGGTATCGGTCTTGTTGATCAGGGCCAGCGGGAAATCGGCAGGTTGGATCGGATTAATAATTCCTGCGGAAAGGGAGTTATACGTTAATAAAATAATAAATCCCGTGCATAAAATGTACCTGGTCAGCATAGAGAAGGATGATTTGAAGTAAAGATACTATTTTGAAGGAGCCTTGTCAAAAAATTTATTGTTTATCTGTTTTCGCTGACGATCTGTCCGTCGAACAGATGGATTATTCTCCGGCTGTAATTAGCATCGCGTTGGTTGTGGGTCACCATGATGATTGTAGTTCCGTTTTCATTCAGCTTGGTAAGCATATTCATCACCTCCGCACCGTGACCGGAATCAAGATTACCGGTTGGTTCATCGGCGAGGATAAGCGATGGATTTGCTACAACTGCCCTGGCTACGGCAACCCGCTGTTGCTGTCCACCGGAGAGCTGTACCGGAAAATGTTTTCTACGATGACTCATTTCTACCCGCTCAAGAACTTGATCTACCCTCGTTTTACGTTCTTTGGCCAACATGTTCAAATATAATAACGGAAGTTCCACATTTTCAAAAACGGTCATTTCTTCAACCAGGTTGAAATTCTGAAAAACAAAACCGATGTTTCTTTTACGAAGTTTAGCCCGTTGCCGTTCCGAAAGCGGATTAACTTTCTGTCCCAGGAAATAATAATCGCCTTTTGTAGGATTATCAAGTAAACCAATGATATTAAGCAGGGTTGATTTACCACATCCCGAAGGTCCCATAATAGCTATAAACGCTCCCTTGTTCACCTCGAAACTAACATTGTTCAGGGCCGTTGTTTCTATTTCATCGGTTCGAAAAACTTTAGACAAGTTTATGGTCCTGATCACGGTAGTTTTAATTTGTCTTCAAATATATCACTTTCCATTCTTATCAAATGGATATGAAGTCAATGATCTTACCTTTTATAATGCTTTTCCTCGTGACATCCGGGGGAACAGGAGCCTCCGTTTTCCTGTGACACAAACTTAATGGGCATCTCCCAGTTCCCAAAGGGTACCTTGTCGGGAATAAGGTGCCGGTTCATGGCAGCGTGAACATCATGACAAAAAACACAACTTCTCCCTTTGTTTCCGTTTTCATGGATGTAATGCAGGTTTTTATTTCCGTTTCTAAAACCTGTTGCCGTATTGGAATATTGCTGTTCAATCAGTTCGCTGTTGTGACAGGTAAAGCATAATGCAAAGGTGTCCTTATTTCCAACGGGATATTTGTCCAGGGGAAAAGAACTTGCCAGCAAGTATTGATTCTTCGAGGCATGAGGACGATGGCAGGAAGAACATCCCTCTTTTTCGATGGCTCCATGTATATACTTACTGGTTTGCAATAATTGAGCAATATTGACAATGGATCCGTTATCGGCCGGAATGGACTTATTATGACAATTCAGACAGGTTTTCTTTTCATTGGTGAGTAACAATTTTTTATCAGCGGATGCATGCGGGGAATGGCAAGTGAAGCAGCTGTTTTCAGCCTTTAACGGGGGATGTATATGTGATAACTCCTGGAGATCGGCCTGTACATCATCATGACATCCGAAACAAAGTTCCGTTGCTTTCTGCGACAGCAGATGATCTTCATCAGAGGTATGACCCGAATGGCAGATCAGGCAATTTCTTTCAAAGGGAGGATGTATGTTTTTCAGCTTGGTCAGTTCCCTGATTTGTTCGTGGCAGTTCAGGCATAATAACGGCCTGTCGGATTTCATGAGTTTTTTAAAATCCGATTGATGTGGATCATGACAGTTCAGGCAGTTTCCGTCGGCGACGGCTTTATGTTGTGATTTTTTTCCTGTCAATTCGATATCGTGACATTCCTGGCATAAAGTGGCTACGGGATACTCAATTAACAGGCCCGGATTGGGTGAGCTGTGCGGTGTATGACAGCTCATGCATTTTCCTTTTCCCGATGGCGGATGAACATTCTTTTTATTGTTTTTTACCTCGTGACAGATATAACATAGCTGAGGAATTTCTTTGATGAGTTTAAAACCTTTTTCCTTGCCGCCGGGATGTTCTTTCCCGTTAGAAACATGACAGCCGCTGCAGTTATCCTGAACCGGGTGATGTTTGACATTTTCCTGTAATACCGCCGCATGGCATTCCAGACACTTATTTTCGGAAGGCTTGCCCTGGATGCCAAAATTAGCATTCATGGTAGCTATGAGAAGCAGCAGGGAGATTATGCTTAAAAGGATTTTCATCTGTTTATTTTTTATGCCAGTTGAAATTTCTCACGATCTGGACATAACCCCCTATAAAATTGGTTCTTTCGTGTAAATAATCGCGGCCATACAGCTCAACTCCGATTTTAACAAATACTTGCCTGAAAACCGTTGAGAATTCGGCGCGGGCAGTGAGTAGATTCAGATCCATCTGTTGACCAACTTGTTTCCGGTACCCAAGTTCAAGATTGATACTTGTCTGCGGCGAAAAATTATAACCTACAATCCCAGTGACGTCCAGGTAGGTTTGGTTGGTACTGTCGTTCAACATTTTATATTGACGCATGTTCCCGTTCAAAGAAAAGGTGAGCTTGCTTTTGATATTTCCTTGCAAAACAATATAATAACGCATCATCCGGTATGGGATAATGGTGCTGTTATAGGTTTCATACTCATATCCGCCGCTTGCAAAATTGAACTCGAGCCGGCATCCGGCAACCTGCTGTGTAAAATAGTTCAAAGTCAGGTATTCAGTCGTTTTAAGGTTAAAATAATCCTGCCGTGAAAACCGGTAATATACCTCTATCAGCCGGTTAAAAAGAATGACGCTTGCATTAAAATTATTAAAACTTACATCGTATTGATAGGATCCGGGTTGCATGGAAACATAATCCACATAAACTTTTCCTTTATTCGGGATCTGGCCGCCGGGTATCCGCTGGATTTCCAAGAAGTCGTTCCTTGGAATCAGGAGATAATCCAGATTCAACTGATAGATGATTGTTCCGGTAACGTCTTTCACAACAACCGTGGAGGGTTCCACAAAAGCTTTGCTCAGTAATACCATCTGTCCGTCCGTCAGGATATGTTCTTCATGTAAGATCGGCAGCAATACCGGATCACTTTCCCTGTTTTGCCGTTGCCAGTTAAAGGCATAGGATAAGGATAACCGTCCTTTCAGGGGGATCTTCTTTTCATATAAAATATCGATGCCGGCTTTTGAATTTTGTTCCTTGTAAAACGTGTGCACAATGTTATTGTACTCAAACGACAGACCGGTATTCAGGCTTTGATAGAGCTTGTGGCGGAGAATACCGGTAATGATATTCTGGCGGAGATCCTGTGATGCTCTTTGATAATTGTAATAATTGTAGTTGGTTGTCAGGTTGAAATTTTCCGGTAAAATGAAACAGAGACTTTCATCCACCTGGTATCTCCGGAAGGCATCATCTCCTTTTTGATCAATTCCCGAAATGGTTGATATGAGAAAATAATTTCTCTTGTTATCGAAATAAATGGTGTTGTTTAAGTTCAGGTTATCCGATATATTTCTTATCTGTAACAAAGTAGCATCCTGACGCATATAATCGTTGTGATAATAATTTAACTCCGTGTTGTCGTGGGTGGAAAATGACTTGCTTATTTTACTCTGAACATTAGTTTGCTTTGTCACAAAAGTCCGTCCGGTAAGAATTTCCGTCTCATTCCAATTTCCCTGCTGGTAGCTTGCCTGGAACGGAAGGATCTTATTGGAAAAGGTCAGGCTCCCTCCCCAGTTTGTACCACTTGATTTAATATTTGACAAATTTTCGCGGTTGGTATAGGCCATGTTATAATTAAAAAATGCCCCGAGGGTAAAGTTTTTTTGTTTGAACAGTGTTGCTGCAACATTTACTTTCTGCATCGTCCTTACTTCGGCCTGATCGGGAACCACCAGGAAAAGGTCTTTCCCCAGTTCCGGATTCCATTCGACTCCGAGATCCAGGGATAACAAATTGGGATGATAGAAGTAACTATTTGCGTTAAGCAATATTCCACCGTACAGACGGGAGCTTTTTTGATAATTGTAAATTTCGTTTGTCGTTCCTTCCTGGTAACGGTAGTGCCCCCCCAATTGTACGGCTCCGGAAAGTGAAGAAAGCTGCCAGAATTTATGGGAAATATAGCCATTCTGCCCAAAACACATGGCGGGTAAGAATAAAACGATACATATAAATTGTGGGGCTTTCATTCTATATATCATTTTTCGGCTAAGAAACTTTTTTTGTTACCCCCATGTGGGTTGTGACATGTGATACAATCGGTATTCCCGATATTTTCATGGCTTGCCAGTTTAAATACCTGTTTTGAATCATGGCAATACAGGCATAATTCCTGACCTTGTCGCAGGAGTAGTTTTTTGAATTCCGATTTATGCGGATTATGGCAGGAAGTACAATATCCACCGGCCACGGGGCCATGAACGTATTTGAAATTCAGGTTGAAATCATCATGACAAACATAACAAAGTCCGGGCTGCGGCATCTGGAGTTTTCCCTTTGTATTCTGGTCATGGCAGAGAGAACATTTTTTATTTTGAAAAGGAGGATGGGTTGAATTCTCAAGCCCGGCCGGGTTCACGGCAAGCTGTGTCGTGAGCAGGCTGTCTGTTTTTGGAGAAGATTTTTTGACTACTATTTTCACCGAGTCGTTCGACTCAGGCACCCCATCGAAAAATACCGATAAAACTTTATGGGAACAGCTTACTAAAAATGATAACGCCAGTATAATCAGGATAAATGATATGTCATTTTTAAAAGACTGCATCGAAAGCCGGCTTTACTTTTTAAGCGCAACAAATCCATAGACGTTCACTTTATCGGGACCATATTGGTTGGTAACAAAAACCAGATACTTCAGTATATAGACGGGATCGACATATTTCTGGAAGTATTTCAGGTTATCATAATCAATGGCAACTTTTGCCGGAAGCCACATGTCCCCGGGCCGTTCTTTGTAAGGCCCGCCGAAAAACATCATCACCTTCCCTTCTTTATTGAATATCTGCGTATTCTCAAACCCCGCATCGACTACGTAGAGGTTTGATTCCTGGTCAACGGCAATCCCCTTGGGCCGTACGAATTGGCCGATATTGTTTCCGTTGCTTCCGACCGAGGATAGGTATTTCCCGTTATGATCATAGATTTTGACTTTAAAATCTCCCATATCGCTGACATATACCCTATCGTTGGTCAGGTATATATTGGTAGGAGAATACAAAAAACCTTCACTACCCTTTGTCGCATCCGGGAATGAAAATATTAATTCATGGGATTCTTTGTTAAAGACATCTATTTTGTTGTTTACAAGGTTAGAAACCCAGATTTTATTGTCGTTGATGAATATGTCGGTCGGCTTGAATTTGGCGGTATCACCAAAACTTTCGAGATAGTTCCCCGAATGATCGAAAACTACGATCTGGCGCCGTTGTCCGTCAGCAATATATAAATTACTACTGTCGTCTACGAAACAATTTAGCGGGAGTCTCAGCTGGCCTTTCCCCTGTGGATCAAAATATTCAAAAGTATTTTTTTCCAGGTCAATTATTTCCAGTCCTCCGATACCTGTATCACTGATATATATTTTACTGCCGTGAACGGTAATCCCATAAGGTTTTTTTATAGGTTTAGGTACCGATTCACCAAAGATAAATTTGGATATCGGTGATTGTTTTCCAGTGGTATTGTCGGAACTGCTGAAGCTGGTCAGATATTGAATACGGGCAGTATCCGGGGGTGGGGGATAAATTACAATTTCTTTTTTCTTCCTGCTTTTTGTGATATCCCTGGAACAGGAAGCAAAAAGAAATAAGAAGGTTCCCAGCAGGACAAAGGCGATAATTAGTTTTCTGTTCATTTTACAGTTCCTCTATAAACAATAAATTGGAAGGGTAATAAATCCTCCCTCCCAATTTATTACTCTTAACTGCTTGCGAAATTTTATTTGTTGTGGCAGGTTAAACAAAGGGCGCTGCCGACGTTGGTTTTTCTTAACAGGTGAGCATAACCTGTACTGTTATGAACATCATGGCAGGAAGCGCATTCCATTTTATTATTAAATAACATCGTTTGTGTGATAGTACCATTTCCAACTCCGGATATATGGGTCGTTGGATCCCAAAGACCAGGGTCTATAGCTGCAAGGGCGGCATCATAAATGAAAGAAATTGGATGGTCATTTCTCAGATCAGTCCCCAGATTGTTTACCACAGTAATGTAATGAGTCCCGCTTGTCATATTACCAAAGTTCTCAAGGGCTACGGTTCCGTCATGACAGCTCAGGCATAATTTCGAACTTCCACTTGGCTGGGTAATCGTTGCCGCTCCGTTGAAAGTCGGACTTGTGTAAAGCTGGAAAGTCGCTGTGGTCAACATATGATTCCATAACGGTGCATCCGGTACGGTTATATTCGCATTATGCGGCGTATGGCAACAGATGCAAATTTCCCCGGTTAGGTTCCAGCTTTGATTCGAAAAATCATGGGCGGATCCGACAATGGTTTGCGCTAAGCCTGCATAGGTCAGGAACAAACTCACCGATACAGTGAAAAAGATCTTTTTAAGTTTCATCGTAATAATTTTTTTTAATAGCGTTTTTGGTTTGGGATGAATAATAAAACTTCGCCTTCAGGTTCAGGCAAAATGCAAAAATCAACCGCGTATTTCAAATAGCATGCCAAAGACAAATAAATAGATACCTATTTATTTATGAATTTTTGTTTTACGTCTTGCGATGGAATTGGAGGTTAGAAACCCTTATCATTCCTGATATACATAGGTTAAATCAAAAAAATTACAGAAAAGGAATTTTTCCCTGGCAAGGTACAATAGGTTATTGCCGGATTGATTTCATTGGATTAAAGAGAAATCGGGTGAAATGCCCCAGTAAGAGTGGGTTAAATAACACACTTTATTATTACAATTGGTACTTTTTCATTTTATATCGCAGGGTATCCCTTGTAATTCCCAGGAGCCTGGAAGCCCTTGTTTGATTATATTTTGTCTTTTGGAGCGCCTGAATAATGGTTTGCTTCTCTATATCATACAAAGAAGTCCCTTCCGGAAAGGGCTCCGGTTGAAGTGTGGCGATACTCTTATCCGGTGAGCCTGGACCGTGGACTTTTATTCCATGGAGGTTAATGATTTCTCCCGGAAGGCTTTCAACCTGTAAGATTTCACTGGTTTCTAAAATTACGCCACGCTCGATCACATTCCGCAGCTCCCTTATATTTCCCGGCCATCTGTATTTTTCCAGCAACTCTTTTGCTGCAGGGTCAATTCCCTTGATATTTTTTCGAAACTGCCGGTTAAACTGGTTAATAAAATATTCCGATAAAATGGGAATATCTTCTTCATGTTCACGTAAAGGAGGGATGATGATTTGAAAAACCTTGAGCCGGTAGTAGAGATCTTCCCGGAAGCTTTTTTCTTCGATGGATTTTTTCAGATCTTTATTGGTGGCGGCTATAATTCTTATCTCTACGGGAATATCAGAGGTTCCGCCAAGACGCCGGACCGTTCTGTTCTCAATGACTCCAAGTAATTTTACCTGGGTAGCCGGGTTTATCTCTCCTATCTCGTCGAGAAATACCGTGCCGCCGGCAGCCATTTCAAATAATCCCTTTTTGAGTTTTTTCGCATCCGTGAAAGCTCCCTGTTCATGACCAAATAATTCACTTTCCAGTAGCGTTTCAGGCAGGGAGGAGCAGTTAATGGTAACGAATGGCTTTCCGGTGCGGTTACTTTCATTATGAATGGCCCTTGCAAAAAGATCTTTTCCGGTGCCGCTTTCACCTAATAAAAGGACCGTGGTAGTGTTGATCCGGGCAATTTTTCTGGATAGCTGTATGATGCCTTTCATCAGGGTAGATTGCCCGATAATATGGTCAAATGTTACTTTATCTTTTTGCTGCCGGCGTAACAGTTGGATCTCGTTGACGATGTTGATCTTTTCTTTGATATTGTCGAGAATGGCATAGATCTCTTTAAATGAAAACGGTTTATTTATATATTCATTGGCTCCCAGTTTCATTGCTTTCACGGCAGTAGCTATGGAACCGAATGCCGTCATGAAGACGATGTTTGTATCCGGGTTAATAGATTTGATTTTTGAAATGACATCGAGCCCCTGGATCCCGGGCAATTTATTATCGACAAAAACCACATCCGGATAATACGTCTCAAATAACTTCAGACCCTCTTCCCCATTTTCCGCGGTAAGGACTTTGTATCCAAGGGTGTTCAGTTTTTTTTCGAACGACCACCTGATCAGTTGTTCATCATCAATTACCAGTATTCTTAACGAATTCATTTGTTCAGTTATCAGGCAGATACAGGTAAGGTGATATGAAAGGTACAACCCTTTTCCGGGTTGTTTTCAACCCAGATCTCTCCTTTATGCATATCCACTATTTCTTTTGCAATTGCCAGCCCAAGGCCGGTACCCTGTGTCCTGGTCGTGTAAAACGGTTTAAAAATGTCAGTCATTTTATCTTCCGGAATGCCAATTCCGTTATCCCTGACAGCAATCTTAACAACTTTTTCACCCGGAGCATACTGTGTTTCGTAAGTGACCAAACCCCTGACATCACAAGCATGGACCGCATTCAAACCCAGATTCAATAACACATTTTCGATCTGCTCCGGATCGAAATCAAAGAGCGGTATCCCGGGATCCAATTCTATCTTGAACCGGATCTGCTTGTTTAAAGCCTGGTTTTCAAGGAAGAAGACAACCGATTTTATTATTTCATTGATATCTCCCTCCTGAACATTAAGGTCTCTGGAGCGGGAATAGTTGAGGAGATTTGATACCGCCTTATTGACCCGGTTGGCCTGTCGTTGAATCTCTTCCAAAACAGGTTTGTTCTCTTTATCTTTTGTTTCGTCAATGATTATCTCGATCGCATTTGCAATTCCGGTTATCGGATTCCGGATCTCATGAGCCAGTCGAGCCGACATCTCACCGATGGATGCCATCCGCCGGGAATTCTTTATCTCCTGGAGATGATATTTCTGCAATTCCTTCTGAGTCTTCTGGAATTGGTCAACCATTTCATTAAAATTTTTCCCAAGTTTTCCAAGTTCGGTGGATTTGGGGATCCTAATCCGTGTGTCAAGATTTCCCCGGTTGATGTTGGATATAGCCGATTGAAATTGAGATAACGATTTACGAATGATGTTGTAGTGCAGGATAAGTACAAATCCCAGGATGAGGACAACCATAATGATGGTAAATACGAGGCTGAATTTCTGTGTGAAGGCGACCGTGTTTTCCGAATCGGCCATCGAAACATCCATTACGATATATCCAAGTATTTTTGTCGTCGGGGCATGGCAGTCATAGCAGGTAGGCCCGTTTTGAAACCGGATAACGGCCCTGGTATAAGGATTTGGTTCCGATTTAAAGGTGTTCATCGTGATATCCTCTTTTAAGGCAGCAAGGTTGGCCAGGTTCACTGTTCCTTTATCGACCGATTTTGTGTCGGCAGGAAATAAGATCCTCCCGGTTGGATCAAGTAAATAAGAGCGTAAAATACGCTTGTTTGCATTCATTTTTCTCAGGCAAGGTTTGATCACCCTTCCGTCGTGAACTGCAACGATCTGATCCCTGAAAAAATAGATCACTGAACTCATTTCCTCTTCCGCGTTTTTATATAGTTTCTGGCTCAGGTAATAAGTATAAATATAAAAAGACAGAAACGACATGGAGGTAATGACCAGGATCAGTGTTACAATTATTTTCAAACGGAACGATGAAAAATTTATCTCAATTTTCATTTTCTTCAACACTTTGCCTGCATTTACGGGATTGTAAGGTTAATTTCAACCCGGAATCATGCCGTAAATGTATTAAATTCATTAATAATATTAAAAAGAAGCGTGTTATGATACACTTTGATCACTATATATTGCGGTTTAGTAACTCTCGGGATTATGATTTTCGCCATGACAAGTCATATAACATCGGCCATGATATAAACCCAGATCATCAAATCTGAGAATACCGCTAGATGAAGGGGTTACAACCGAAATATCAAAATTGATCAGGTTTGAATTATTGGTACTGTTTCCCTGGGTACTGCTGATCCCATGGGGATCGTGACAAACATTACAGGGGGTATGTTCTTCTACAATGTGTTTCTTGTGTTCATGAAACGATACATCATTCAGAATCGAGGTCCTGCTATGGCAGCTGTAACACAATGCGTAGGCTGCCGCTGATTCAGAGGTATTATTTGCGGTTAAATACTGGAGTTTCAAAATATGCGGGTAGATGGAGCCATGGGGGCCCGCAGGGGCGCCGGTCCCGTCGCTTGCATGACAATCTGTGCAATAGAAGATGGTAGCCGTTGTGTTGGGTGCAATCAGGCTGGGTACATTAGGATTAACCCCGGTACCGACCACGGCATGATACGATGGATTGGTGGTTGCAAACTCAAGCCTGACATTGTTCTGGACAATCTGCCTGTTTGTAGGACTCGGCGGCTGGCCGGGAGTTGCCGTATGACAACGGTAACAGATCTCATACTGGTACTGGGCGGGATTTACCGGATTCCCACTCTGGTTTATTCCTTTTACTCCAGTGGTGAAGCCGTTTACATTCGGGGCGGTCGCTGTGGAGTTATTTGCCGCATGTGCATTATGGCAATCGACACATTCATCATGTTTCGTTGTTACAAGTGCATTTTCGACCGGGTCGTGGATACCGAGGTAAGCCGATACATTGTGTCTTGAAGTCTTATTTATCTGAGCCTGGATATTTTTTGATGCGACGTTGCCGTTGTGACAGTCGAGACAATTATTTTCTTCCGGTAAAAAATCCATCAGACGGAGCTTCCCTGCTGCCGTATGTGGATTATGGCAATTCTCACATCCATTTTGTGCAACATTATTGTAGGGAGTATGAAACCAGGGATTGGGAGCTCCCCCATTCCAGGTTTTGGTTGAATTTCTGTGGCTTGCTCCAAGCCAGTATGTAGGCTGATGACAGTACAGGCAGAGATCGGAAGACTGGGTGGAGGCAACCAGAAATTTGGTATAGATGTTCTTATGGGGATCGTGGCAGGAAGTACATTGCAACTTGCTGTTCTCCAGCTTCACAGGACCTACAAGGCCGGCGGGGTCTTTGAGTTGTCCGTCGGCCATTGCTAACGCAGCATCATAAATAAATGAAATCGGATGATCGTTTGACAAATCCTGGGTCAGATTACTTAATCCCGGAGGCATGGTTGTGATCCCGCCGGCCATGATGATGGGAGTGGCTCTGCTGATGACGCTTCCCAGTGCAATGGTACCATCGTGACAGGAGAGGCATAATATGGAAGCGCCGTCGGGTTGTCCCGGTAATGCCTGGGTGGTGGAACTATTGTACAAGGTATAGTTCAGACCCGGGTCGTTCCTGTTCCATAATGGATGATCCGGCCTGGCATTATGGGGTGTATGACAAAAAAGACAGATTTCCGATTCCGTTGTTGCCTTGATGGTGCCGGGACCGCTGATGGATAAATTATGAACGGTTGATACGATCGACTGTGCATTCGTATCCATGAAAATTACAAGGAATACAAATATACCGGTATAAACTAATTTTTTCATCAATGACTTCCGCGATTAAGTTGAAAAACCTGAACCCTGGAATTATAACTGTCGGCTACATAGATATTATCTTTTTCATCGATGTAGATCCCGGCAGGCATCCAGAATTCACCCTGTCCGTGTCCTTGAGTTCCAAAAGTGTATAAAAAACGACCTGTCTGGTCAAAGATCTGAACCGCATTAAACAGGGCATCTGCAATATAAACATGACCATATGAATCGGTCGCGATCCCTTTTGGCCGGGCAAAATACCCGGTTGCATCTCCTATTTTTCCAAACATGGAAAGAAAGTTCCCCTCCTTATCAAAGATCTGAACCCTGAAATTCATGGCATCTACAATAAATACCTTGCCCGTCTTATCAATCCAGATAGAAGTGGGATAATTGAATTCACCGGGGGCCGTTCCCCTGCTGCCGATCTTTTTGATCAACCGGCCGTTCTCATCCAGCACCGAAACCCGGTGTGCATTGGTCTCCACTACCCATATTTCCTTATTCAATGCTGAATAGGCAATCCCCGTCGGCCGGTCGAAGACCAGGGAATCATTAAATGGCTTTAGTTCTTTCTTACCGGCAGAAAATATAAATATTCTGTTCCAGTAAGAGTCGGTGAACAGAATTTTATCATTAGGTAAAGAACAAATTCCTACCAGGGAGGTAAAAGCTCTATATTTTTTATTTTTTAAGTGGGTGATTTCACCCAATTCATCCTGAAATTTGAAGATCACACCATTTTCCTGGTCAAGTACCCAGTAACTCCGGGGATCTACTGTCAAAACCGCTACAGGCCTGGTTAATTCGATGGAATTTTTCTTCCCGAATACAAATTCAACAATCTTTTCACCCACGCCTTTATTATTGTCTTTCTGAACAGAAGGGAATTGCCTGACCCAGCTGATCGATGCACTTTCATTTACGGTATCGTTTGCCATTATCGCAGCATCCTGTGCCTGAGCAACATGAATAAAACAAAGGATAATAAAACCGATAAATATTTTTTTGAAAAGCTGCATTAATTTTCTTTTACCGTCTCAAAAGAGGAAAGAATCCCGGGTAAGTATAAATTATAAAGACGTGTATTTTCATGCATTTCTCAAATATAATGCCAAAACAGCCAAAAAGCACAAATTGAAATGAATATCCTATGAAAGTGCGAAGGGGGGAATTCGCTCGCGGGGATTCAGACAGAAATAGTTTTTTATTTTTTCAGGACGGCGTCTTCGATAATAACATCATAGAAATATCCGGCGCCAAAGTCCTTATCCACTGTAACTAAGCCTTCGAAAAGGACAACATCCCCAACCTTTACGGAATCCTGGGTGGTTATGGCAAGGTCAAATTTATCGTCATCCTTGGTGCCATCCTGGATATGTACCCAGTTCTTTTTCATAATCCCTCCGGAAAATTTCACCACCTCACCTCTGATCTTAATGGTTTTTCCTGCATAAGAACTCCTCTTCGAATAGAGTTCAGCAATGGTAATTCCGCCTTCGGCCCTTGGTATGGAAATACCTTTATGTTCTATAGCTGCTTGCTGGCCACCCATTGTGGGAGCCGGCATCTGGCTGGTAACGGTTATGGGCTGGTCGGTAAAATCCTGGACAAAGAAAATGCTCCGGAAAGTTCTCTTTAGTTCCTTGCTGGTAAATTCTTTCATTTCTGAACCTACTGACCAGTAGTAGGTTTCCCCTTCTTTGACGTCGGTTTTGTTTATGGCGATCCAGTAATCCCGGTTGTCGGCCGATACCCTTACATAGGTGTACCTGCTCGTTTGAATTATCTCTTCGGCAACAACTTCATGTGCATTGGGAGCAAGGTTTTCAGCTTTTTTCCTGCTTCCCGAACCGCAGGAAACCAGTATGGCACTTAAACCAATAAGGAGGGAGAAAAAGATTATTTTTATTTTCATAATTTTGTGGCTAATTTAAAATAACATAACTTTCAGGGTACAAAGCTATAAATTTAATACGTTTTCCTAACATCAGATCGTATGTCTTCAGGTCATAAAATTTATATTATTATTTTATCCGTCATTGTCGTACTTGTTTTTCTAATTCTCTGCCTGGTTGGATTTTCATACTATAGAATTCCACTGGAAGAAAGATTTTTCCACGAAAATCATAATTTATTAAAACCGGGTGGCGGCTGGGGACACGGCCTGGGTATTTTCGGATCCCTATCGATGATTTTTGGCATGGGTTTATATATGATAAGAAAAAGGGTGCGTGCTTTTTCACGTATAGGAATTTTAAAACACTGGCTTGAGTTTCATATCTTTCTTTGTACGCTTGGTCCTATTTTTGTTCTTTTTCATACGTCATTTAAATTCGGTGGGTTGGTTGCAGTGAGTTTTTGGAGCATGGTCGCGGTATTTTTAAGCGGAATTATAGGAAGATTTATTTATATTCAGATTCCCAGGACAATAGAAGGGCGGGAATTAAGTTTAAATGAAGTAAGGGATATGAAAACGAATATTGGATTAATGCTCTCCGAATCTTACAAGCTGGATGAAGAGAGTTATAATCTGATCGTTGAATCGACTAAGAAAAAGGTTGAGTTATATCAGAAAAATTTCTTTTTACAATACTTAAAAAAATATATTGAGGACAGAAAGACTATTCGTAACGTCAGATCTGTTCTTAAAAAGCATAAGTTTCATTATTCAGAACTACGACAGATAATGAAGTTGGTAAAACATGAAATATCGCTGAACCGGCGGATTGATCAATTGACAACCTTGCAGACCCTGTTTAAATACTGGCATGTCGCCCATCTCCCTTTCGCAATTGTTATGTTGATCATCATGGTGATTCATGTTACGGTGACCATTGTTTTGGGTTACCGGTGGATTTTTTAAAATATGGAAACGCTCGTTGAAAATATCCTGGTCTATTCGGTAGTCCTTATTATCTGCTTTACAATTATTTTCTTATATCTGCGCAGGGAACGTCGAAATTCAAAGCGGGTCGAAGAAAAGATTGTTAAGGCCAAACAGGAAGGGCTTTTCGAGCCGGTCTCCCTTCATCCAGTAGTGGATGTTAACAAATGTATTCAGACCGGCGCCTGTATATCAGCCTGTCCGGAGAAGGATATTCTCGGGATCAGGAAAGGAAAAGCTACTACCATTAATGCTTCCCATTGTATCGGGCACGGAGCCTGTTTTCATGCATGTCCAACACAAGCAATAACCCTGTGTATAGGCACTGAAAAACGTGGCGTGGATTTGCCTCATGTCAATCAGAACTTTGAAACAAATGTTCCGGGAATATACATTGCCGGAGAACTGGGGGGTATGGGCCTCATAAAAAATGCCGTTGAACAAGGACGACAGGCTGTTGAAAACATTGTGAAATCGGAAAAGAAACAACACCAGGCGGGTTATGACCTTATCGTAGTTGGAGCAGGACCGGCCGGCATTTCAGCATCCCTTACGGCAAAAAAACATCATCTCAATTGTCTTACCCTGGAGCAGGACACCTTGGGCGGGACTGTTTTTACCTTTCCAAGATCCAAGATTGTCATGACCTCACCGATGGATCTGCCTCTTTTCGGAAAAGTAAAACTTTATGAAACGAGCAAGCCTGAATTGCTTGATCTGTGGCATACCGTTATAAAGAAAAATGACATTACCATCAAAGAAAATTCTAAAGTCGAGGCCATCATTCCTGAAAACGGTCATTTCTGTGTAGTAACTCTTTCGGGAGAGAAATTCACCGCAAAAAATGTTCTGCTGGCCATCGGGCGACGGGGCACCCCAAGGAAGCTGGATATTCCAGGCGAATCGATGGAAAAAGTCGCCTACCGGCTTCTCGAGCCCGAACTTATTCAGGAAAAAAATATCGTTGTCGTCGGAGGGGGCGATTCTGCTATTGAATCGGCTTTATTACTTGCCGTTCAAAACAAGGTAATTCTTTCATACCGTAATGAGGCATTCAGCAGGATAAAACCCAAGAACCTGGAAAAAATAAATACAGCCGCTACTGACGGTACTGTCAGTGTCAGGTTTAACACGAACCTTGTAGCCATCGATAAGGAGACCATAACCATTGCTTCCACAATTAATAAAGAAGAAGAACCTCTGCGAATAAATAATGACCTGGTGTATATTTTTGCCGGCGGTGAGCTTCCTACACAATTTTTATTAAAAGTTGGGTTAAAGATCACTAAAAAATTTGGCGAAGCAATTTTAAAACACCGGTAAACTTTTTTATGTAATCATTGTCTTACAAGCATGAAAAAAGTAGTCGTTTTATGTCTGTGTACTCTGATTGTATCGGCTGGAAGCGTTTGTATTGCCCAGATTTCGCCGGGAAAACTTGCTGCAGTTCATGCACACCTTGAAGGCATTTCGAATTGTACCCAATGTCACACTCTGGGCGACAAGGTCACCAATGCAAAATGTCTTGATTGCCATGTTGAGCTGAAATCACGTATTGAACAAAAAAAAGGTTATCATGCTTCATCAGAGATACGTGGAAAGAATTGCGTCGAATGCCATAACGATCACCATGGGCTAACTTTCCAGATTTTAAGGTTTGATAAGGAAAAGTTTAACCACGACCTCACCGGCTTCAAATTAACCGGAGCCCATGCGAAGAAAGAATGTAAAGATTGTCACAAAGCAGATCGTATTACAGATATTAAAATTAAAAGCAAAAAATTTACCTACCTCGGGTTAAGTACTGCCTGCCTGGCCTGCCACACCGATTATCACCAGAAGACCCTGGCTGCCGCTTGTTTAAACTGTCATGGGGTTGAAGCATTTAAACCGGTCTTAAAATTTAATCATGCAACAACCAAATATCCCTTGACGGGGAAGCATCAACCGGTTCCCTGTATCAAATGCCACGAGGTGACTACAAAAAATGGACTAATATTCCAGGAATTCGCCGGAATTAAGTTTCAGAGTTGTTCAAACTGCCATACCGATCCGCATCAGAACAAGTTCGGACAAAACTGTGCCCAATGTCATATCACGGAGTCATTCCATACGGTGCAAGGAATTTCCAATTTCGATCATAACAAGACCAACTTCAAGCTTGAGAATAAGCATCAAAATGTACCGTGCCAGAAGTGTCATAAAACAAGTGTAACCGCACCCTTAAAATACGCCCGTTGTTTGGATTGCCACCCAGATTATCACAATAAGCAATTTGTCAAGCAAGGCGTGGTTCAGGACTGCTCCGATTGCCATAGCACCAAGGGATTTACACTGTTCTCCTACACCGTTGAACAGCATAACAGCGGGAATTTCAAACTGGAGGGAGCCCACCTTGCCACCCCCTGCATTGCCTGCCATAAAAAGCAGGAAAAATGGAGTTTTAAGTCCATCGGCTTACGTTGTGTCGATTGTCATAAAGATATTCATGAAACCTATATTGCTAAAGAATTTTACCCGGAAGCAAGGTGCGAGAGTTGTCATAATCCATCCCGATGGAAAGAGGTGACCTTTGATCATACAAAAACAAAGTTTGAACTTACCGGAGCCCACATAAAGCCAACTTGCAGGGATTGTCATTTTAAGAAGGAGGCTGATGGCCAAGAACATCAGCAATTCGCCTCCCTCACATCAGCATGCATCCAATGTCATCCCGATATTCATTTTAAGCAATTTGAAAATAACGGGGAGACAAATTGTTTGAGATGTCATACTACCAATCTCTGGAAAATCGTTAACTTTGATCATAATACTACTGCCTTCAAACTGGATGGTAAACACCAAAGTGTGGCATGTGCTAAGTGCCATAAACCTGTAACCATAGAGCAAAATACATTTGTTCTTTACAAAATAAAAGATACAAGATGCGAAAATTGTCATTGATTATCTTGCCGATAATGACATTTGTATTTATGTCAGGAAGAATGGTCGCGGATTCACCGCACGGAAAAGATTTTAAGCTGAGCTGTGATCTTTGCCACAGTTCAAGTAGCTGGAAGCTTGATAAGTCAATCTATGCTTTCGATCATAACAAGACCGCCTTCCCCTTGACTGGTCAACACCAGGTACTCAACTGTAAACAATGTCATCCGACGCTGGTATTTTCTGAGGCAAAAACCAGTTGTGTGGATTGTCATACCGATATGCATTACCAGACGGTCGGACCTGATTGCGGCAGGTGTCATACGTCAAAATCATGGATCGTTGAAAATATTACCGAAATCCATCAACGAAGCAGGTTTCCTCTTGTTGGTCCGCATTATACCGCCGATTGTGGCCAATGCCATCCCTCTGCTTCATTACTGCGTTTCGAACCGCGCGGTGTGGAATGTTACGATTGCCACCAGGCCGACTACCTGGCTACTACAAGCCCAAATCATGTTCAGGGCGGTTATTCGAAAAATTGTGTTGAATGCCACCTTTTAACGAGTTTTAGCTGGACGGGAACCGGTATTAACCATTCTTTCTTCCCACTTGTAGAAGGTCATGCGATTGGGGATTGTTTTCTTTGTCATACAAGCGGTAACTATTCAAACCTGTCCAAAGAGTGCGTTTCCTGCCATCTGACAAATTATAATGCCACCACAAATCCGAATCATGCCGCTGCCAATATCCCCACCACCTGTAACGATTGCCATACCCTGGCTCCCGGGTGGAAGCCGGCCGAGTTCAAGATTCATGATGCCCAATTCTTCCCGGTATATTCAGGGAAACACCTGGGGACATGGAATTCCTGTGTCGACTGCCATACTAACCCGGCAAGCTATAATACCTTTAGTTGTATCGATTGCCACGCACATAATCAGCCCGATATGAATGAAGGTCATTCGGGCGTTGGTGGATATTCCTATAACAGTATCGCATGTTATGAGTGTCATCCTACAGGAAGTAAAGAAGGAAGTTTTAATCACAGCACCTCCATTTTCCCCTTGACCGGGGCTCATCTCACAACCGCATGTTCCGATTGCCATACAAATGGTTTCAGCGGAACACCCACGGAATGTTCTGCTTGTCATATAACCGTTTATAACCAGTCGACCAATCCCAACCATATTACCCTGGCAATTCCGAATACCTGTGCAAATTGTCATACCACGAACCCGGGCTGGAAGCCGGCTACTTTCGCCATCCATTCCAATTACTATCCGCTCACGGGAGGACATACCTCCGTTGATTGCAACACTTGTCACAACGGGAACTATAACAATACTCCGAATGCCTGTGTCGGCTGCCATTTGACCAATTATAATCAAACCACAAATCCCAATCACGCTGCCATAGCCATACCAACCACCTGTGATAACTGTCATACGACAAACCCGGGTTGGAAACCGGCAAGCTTTGCAATCCACAATAACTATTTCCCATTAACAGGAGGACATGTAGGGATTGGTTGCAATAGCTGTCACCCAGGGGGGAACTATAATAATACTCCGAATACTTGTGTTGGCTGTCATCTGAGTAAATACAACCAGACGACCAATCCGAATCATGTTGCCGCCGGAATACCAACGACCTGCGCAGACTGTCATACGACAAACCCTGGCTGGAAACCGGCTACTTTCGCAATACATAATACCTATTACCCGTTAACCGGTGCGCATGCAACTGTTGACTGCAACAGTTGTCACAATGGAAACTATAACAATACTCCGAATACATGTGTCGGCTGCCATCAGACAAATTACAACCAGACAACCAATCCAAATCACGTTTCCCTGGCGCTTCCGACCACCTGTACAACCTGTCATACGACAAATCCGGGCTGGAAACCGGCTACTTTCCCGATTCACAACAATTATTACGTGTTGCAGGGCGCTCATTTATCCATTGACTGTTATAGCTGCCACCAGGGGAATTATAATAGCAATCTTCCTACTACTTGCTATGGGTGCCATCAGGCCGATTACAACGGCACGAACAATCCACCGCATGCTTCTGCCCAATTTCCGACCACTTGTGAGATGTGTCATACTCAAAATGCCTGGACACCATCTACCTTCAATCACGATCAACAGTATTTTCCGATCTATTCAGGGAAACACCATGGAAAATGGAATCTATGTTCTGACTGCCATACGAATTCTTCCAATTATCAGATATTCAGTTGTATTGATTGCCACGAGCATAACCAGGCTGATATGAATGATAAACACAATGGTGTTCCCGGTTATCAATATAATAGTATTGCCTGCTATACTTGTCACCCAGATGGAAATTCCGGTGGTAAGATGCCGAATTCAAAGAGTTTAAAGCCAAAAAAATAACCTTACGACATGAGATATTTTCTGGCTGTTATTCTTTTTGTTTGTTCAGGTTGGTATCTGAAAGGTCAAACCACCCAGCAGGGGAATGAGGGATCGGTTTCATTTATAACCTCCCAGAATGTTTATGTTAAGTTTCAATCCACCGGGAATATAAAGAAAGGGGATACTCTTTTTATTAAGAAGAATGACAATGCGATCCCAGTTCTTATTGTTACGGATTTTTCATCAATCTCCTGTGTGTGTATTCCCATAACGGAAATGAAATTGAATGTGTCGGATAAGGTTTTTCCCCGCAAAGCTCAAATTTTGGTGTCGGGAAAAGAAGGCCCCGGTCAGCAACCGGTGACTCCACTGCCAGTTCAAAAAACCGACAGTATTGCACCTCCTCCGACTCTCCCCAAAAAGAGGCTCCAACAGGTTCATGGTTATCTTTCAATCGCTTCCTATACTGATTTGTCAAATAATAGCGCAACGAATTCAGAAAGGATGAAATATACTTTCTCCATGCTGGCAAAAAACATCGGTGATTCAAAACTCTCGGCCGAATGCTATATTTTATTTGTACACAGCAATAAATCCTGGGGTGAAATTCAAAAAAACCTGTTTACGGGTTTAAAGATCTATAACCTGAACCTCAACTATGATTTCAGCAAGACCTTTTCCCTTTTGTTAGGCCGGAAGATCAATCCCAAGCTTTCGAATATGGGCGCGAATGACGGATTACAATTTGAGATGCGGTTCAAGCCCATCACGGTTGGAATTATCGCCGGTTTCAGGCCTAATTATTCCGATTATGGTTTTAATGCCAACCTTTTTCAGTACGGGGCTTACCTTTATAACGAGTACACCGGGAAACATGGCAACATGCAAACAACCCTTGCATTTGTAGAACAGATGAATTCGTGGAAGACCGACCGGAGATTCGCTTATTTTCAGCATGTCAATTCACTGATTAAAAATCTTACCTTTTTCGGATCTGTTGAATTGGACCTGTACCGGTTGGTATTTAACGCACAGGACAGCACCTATAAACCGAGCAGCACTCCCAGACTGACAAACCTTTATCTTTCCTTAAACTACCGTGTTATAAAACAGCTGACCTTGACCTTTTCATACAACGCCATGCAAAATGTTATTTATTACGAGACTTATAAAAGCTACCTCGACAAGCTTCTTGATCCTGCGCTGTGGCAGGGATATACGTTCCAGGTAGCTTTCCGTCCCGTCAACAAACTATCCATCGGAGTCACTACTGCTTACCGTTTTGAAAAGAACGATCCAAAAGACACAAAAAACTTATACGGTTATGTCACCTATAGCCAGATCCCGGGGATCAACGTTTCCGCAACTGCCTCGGTCACATTGTTAGAGACCAGCTATCTTGGCGGGAACATTTACGGGATAAATCTTTCACGCGATCTTGTTTCCGGTAAATTGAACCTAGGACTCAATTACCGGTACGTGAAATACCGCTATTATAGCGGTGAGTCTACTATCGTACAAAATATCGGCGAGCTTAACCTGACCTGGCGGATTTATAAAAAGATCTTCATGTCGGTTTATTATGAAGGGACTTTTGAGCATACCAATCAGTACAACCGCATCTATGCCCAGTTGAATCTGGGATTTTAGAAATTATTCCTTTCAAACGGCCTTACACCTGACCGCTTTCACTTTCTCATGAAGTGTATTGAAAAACCTGCAACGCTCTTTGGCGGAAGTTCCGCTTATCAAGGTTGATTTCTGCATCAGGTTTCGAAGGAAATTTTCAATCTGAGCGCAAAACACCGGGTCGGTCGTGATCAGTTGGTTAATGACATTATAAGTATTATATGAAATTTTCTGGCCATCCATTTGTACCAGGATGGTATTATCATTCACTAAAATCTCATTATAATATAATTTATAACTGTTTTCGATGCCTTCAGAAGGCGAACCCGGGAGGAAGTGAAATCCACATTCCGCCTGATTTTGTATATGCTGAAGCCATATATCCAAAACGTCGCATAACCGGAAAACATCCTCCTTCAGTGCAAAAAAACCCGACACCAGACAAAACTCAACCTGACGAAGGATACTTGAAATAGTATCTTCACTCCAAATCTCAATAACCGGTATTTTTCGGTAATTGGAAAGCAATTGTCGTCCAGCATCATAAAGATTTTCGGGAACTTCCAATGTTAACTGGTCCTTGGTATGCCCGTTGGCCGGGATCAATACTTTCTGCCAGAAAAAAAACTTAAATGCGGCAATTTCCGGAAATCCGAAATAATAGAAAACAGGGATATCCTTGGCGGCGTAAATGATCTCTTTTTGTTTGCTTTGATTGATCTTTTTAATCTCTGCCAATAGGGTGCGGATCCAGCTTTCAAGAGTAAAACCATCTTTCCCAATGGCTAAGGTATTGAAAAAAACATGGTTGCTTTTGAAATCGAAGAGGGCGTCTATGGAAACATTATAGTGAGTGCAAATCGTTTTTAACTCTTCAAGCGAGAGTTCTTTCTCTCCCCTTATCCTTCGGTAAGCGCTGTCATAGCTAATACCCAGGAGTTCCGAGAGGTCGTGGACAAAGGAAATATTCTGAGCCAACCTACTTTTTATTATCTGGAAAAGATGTTCCTGGATAGTGGAATTCTTGCTCATGTTTATTATCTTTCCTTATGGGATAAAGATATGAAAATAATTGAAAAAGTGGTTGTTAATCCATTAATTAATTATAAACCAGTTAGAAATGATTTTGTTGCAATTCCTTGTAAATCCGGAATAAAATTTTGGATTATGTCCCAATTTCCATGTTTGACACGGGTGATTTTGCAAATATTACTAATTTCAACGCCCTTCCCGCCGTAATTTGGGATTTTCTGCAAAACCGGACCTTTTCACCGTAAAAATCAGTTTTAATTACCTCCGCTCCCGGATTACTTTTGATCTGAAAACCTAAAATCCGGAGAAACATGAAAACAACCTGTGTACTTTTTTTAATCCTCACCTTTATTTTTATCGCTCCTTTAAGAGCACAACATGTTTCAAAAGATTCAGTCGTCGACATAACTTAATAAAAAAAGAGAAACCGGAAATGGAAACAAAGATCATTAAGGGAGATTTTGTTAAGGATAAAATCTTCACAGAAGTAAAAACTGAAATATCTGTACTTCAGGAAAAGTACCACAAAGCGCCGGGGATTGCTTTTATCGGGTTTCAGTGCACCCCGCTGGCAAAATACAATATCCCGTTACACGTGCAACTCGCACAAACAATGGGAATGAAAGTTCACACTGAAATCATGGCAAATGATGCCGCAGAACAGGATGTATTCGGAATGATCGATACGTTAAATTCCAATGAAGAGATTCATGCCATTGTCCTTTTACAGCCATTGCCCGAACATTTAAATCCTGTGAGGATCGTGAATCGGATTGATCCAATGAAAGAGGTAGAAGGTTTTCACCCAGTGAATATGATGGGAACGATGATCCCGGATATTCATACAAACACTTACCCGATGTGTCTTCCAACCGCTCTGTTTGAAATGTTCAGGGAGGCAGATTTTCATCCTTTGAAAAATCAGGAGTGGGTTTTTGTGCTTGATGATGGCTTCTTTTCAAACACGCTGACTAAAATGATCGTCAGGGCAGCGGCATCCCAGGTTGTGCCAGATGATTGCGAAGTAACCTTTGTCAATAAAGATTCAACAAATCTCGTGGTGCATTGCAAAAGGGCCGACATATTGGTCATTGTAACGAAGACCCCTGAATATGTTCAGCCTGAATGGCTGAAACCAGGGGTTTGCATCATCGATATTTATTCCAACCTGGTCAGGGAAATTCCGTCCAAAAAAGATCCCACGAAACTGGTGCCCATTATCAGGGGCGGGGTAAATGTTGAATCCGTGAATCAAATTGCCTCCGCTATTCTTCCCATTCCGGGAGGACTAATGACCGTAGTCATGGCCATATTATTTCGTAATACGGTAATTTCATTCAGGAAAAGTTTGAACTTGAATTAACTTATCCTTTGCACCAACGTTTTCAATAAATTTTATCACACCTGGATCGTGCCAAATAAAGGACATAAAGGAACCTCCGGGTTATCAGTCAGGATAATCAGGATTAAGTCTATTAGTGGTTAATAATTTCCCTGCCATATTACCAGAAAAAACCGATCTTTATACAAATTCTCTTAATGAAAAGACTGGTTGTCCTTACCGGCGCCGGTATCAGCGCTGAGAGTGGAATTAAAACCTTCCGTGATGCCGACGGGCTATGGAACAACTACCGGATCGAGGAGGTTGCCAGTCCGGTTGCCTGGGCTCGCGATCCGCAACTGGTGCTGGATTTTTACAATATGCGCCGGAAGCAGCTTTATGAAGTGGAGCCCAACGTAGCGCATTTTGCTCTCGCAGACCTGGAAAATGAATTCGATGTACAGATCATCACCCAAAATGTAGATGACCTGCATGAGCAGGCAGGGTCATCGAAGGTTCTCCATCTGCATGGCGAATTGAAGAAAGTCCGCTCTACTGAAGATCCTTCCCTTGTTTTCAAGCTCCAGGGCTGGGAATTAAAGCTTGGCGATCTGTGCCCGAAAGGTTCCCAACTGCGTCCGCATATCGTCTGGTTCGGCGAAGAGGTTCCCAATATTATGATTGCCACTACGATGGTCCGGGATGCTGATATTTTCATCGTGATCGGCACCTCGCTGAAGGTTTACCCTGCCGCAGGACTACTTGGATATGCCTCTTCCCAAATTCCCAAATACCTGATTGATCCCCAGGCAGTGCCCGACAGTGCGGTTATGAATTTAACGGTTATAAGCGAGAAAGCGGTGAAAGGAGTTGTTGAGCTGGTAAAAAAATTAATGACAGAGTCGGGATGACCCCTCCCGTTCCCTCCCCTTGAAGGGTCATTCCGACATCGAGCCTTACTCAACTATCATTTTCCTTGTTGCTTTTTCTCCTCCGGCATTGACAGTAAGACAATAGATGCCGGGTGTCATACCCGACAAATCCAAGGTTATTAAACTATTGCCTTTATCTATTTTCCCAAAGTCAAAATGCTTTATTGTCTGACCAAGAAGGTTGTCGATGTTGACGGTAACTAGCGCCGGTTTTTCTGATTTTAGAGTAAAACTGGTCGACTGGCTTGCAGGGTTAGGATAGTTCTGGGAGACAATGAATCCTGGAGTCTGATCTGTTACGGGGATACCGACAAAGTAATCTTTCGGGAAATTTATATGATCCATGAAATTTTCTTCACCGGATCCGGTCCCCGGAGTGAAATCTTCCTGAAGGACAACATGAATTTGTTGATCCACCAGGGGTGCAACGGCAGGGAAGACGCATTCTGAATATTTGAAATAAAAATCGCCGGTCAGATCCTTGATTCCGGTCCATGTTGCCCCGCCATCGACCGATGCATTAATGAACAGGTGGCGGTAGAAGAAATCGCCACTGAAATTTCTTGGTGAGAGGGCCGACCAGACCAGGAAAAGATTATCCTGCGAATCAATTCCAAACTGGGCACCTGATGTTAATCCCACACCATAATTGGGTTGTGCGTCGGGTATGGTAATGGTGGTGTCAGGATATACCTTCCCAACAAGATAACCGCCCGCAATTAGATTGTCCAGGGTATAGGTACTGATGATAGTTGAGTCCAGTGGTGGCATGGATTCATTCCAGTAGATCATCCCTTCCATTGTGGGGTAAAAATACCATCCCGCATTATAAACCTGTGCCATTCTCCCGAACGCAACATGAACCTTTCCTTGCGAATCCAGGGCAATGGCAGAGGTGCCATCTCCGCATGCAAATATAGGTGACGGATCAGGGAGATCGAATGGGGTAAAGGGTGCCTGGTATACCGTAATCTTTTGCCAGGTGGTTCCATTGTCTTCCGATTTAAAAACCAGTCCGTCGAAATGGTCAAAACCATAGGTAAAGGCGATGGTATTTCCAACCGGTTGAGCCCAGGAATAGTGGAGAGAGGCGATTGTATTGAAATAGGTCGATCCCAATCCATCAATGATAACCCCGTTAATGTCCCAGGTAACGCCTCCGTCAGGAGATCTGTAATATAGTAAGGCATCATCCTGTCCCTGGTAAGGATCATCGTACACCAAGGCAAGAATGTGGACGTATTCATGATTTGGTCCGCTGGTGATCATCGAATGCCAGACCAGGGAATAATTACCATCCGGTGGATATAAAATGCTTTCCTGCCAGGTGCCGATGCCTTTTGTTTCTCTCCTCAATAGTTTGATTGATCCTTCTCCGGCAATATACTGATAATGAGCTACAATCTCCCCATTGGGGCCCCAGGGTGCATAACTGGGAAATCCATCATTCGGGTCACCGCCCAGATGGAGCGTTGCGTCGGTCCAGGTTGTTCCATCATAATAGTTATAAGCCGTTCCCCTGTCCGGGGGACCAGAGGCCGCTTTGTACATCCATGTAGCTCCGATGGTTCCATCGGGGTACTGGTATATCCGGTTCATCAGGTTTCCCGAGTTATAGGTCTGTGTGTCGTACCAAGTATCCCCGATTACCGTGATGTTCATTGGTTTTTGTCCGGGCTGAAGGGTTCCGGAATTCAACAGCACTCCGTCAGGTGGAGATACCGGTGGACATAACTGAGGGTTGTGTAACCGCTTTCCATCCGAAATTGGTCTTACTTGCGCATTTGCGGATGCGGTAATGAATACAATCAAGATAATAAGTAAAAATCTGTTCATGGTTTTTGATTTTAAGGTTCGATATAAAATAACCTCATGCAAGTTAAAAAATAAATTTGATCTGTATATATCTGTTTCCCGGCGTTAATTATTATTTCCTGTAATGACAGCACGCTGGCAAACTTTCGTAGGTTTTATCGTCGGCTTTATATTTCTCGGTATCGTGTCCGGCATTTGCAATAGCCTTTTGTATGATATTGAGATCCGTTTTCATTGAGTCATATTCTACCTGGATGTGCTGTGTCTTTGAATCCCAAACTGCAGATTTCACTCCCTTTATCGACTTGGCGGTTTTTTCGATCCGTTCTTTGCATAAATCACAATTCCCGGATACGGTGAACATACCATGTTGCATCATTGGTTTCCTTGCCTGATCTATATTTTCGGTACCTGTCCGTTTTTGTACGATTGAATGATCCTGTTTATCATTCGACTTTTTATCCCCTGGCATATCCATTCCGGGCATACTTTTGACATCCTTTGGTTTTGCATCACCCGGCATATACATTCCCGGCATTGATGACACTGTACCCCCTGACGGATTCATCATGCTTGGTTTTCCCTCAAGCTGAGCCGCTGCATCTACGCTGAACGTTCCCTGGGTTACAATTTCTTCGCCTTCGGTAAGTCCGTCGATGATTACATAACTGTTTCCAAGAACCGGACCCAATGTTACCTCCCGCATCCTAAAGGCCGGCTCTTTTTCATTGGGAATCTTTACATAAACCAACGACCGTTTTCCTGTCCATAAGACTGCAGAACGGGGGACGACCATTTTATCCCTGAACTCAGACATGTTTGCCTGGACTATGCCTGAAGCAAACATTTCAGGTTTTAATTTTCCTGTTCGATTATTGATTTCTACTCTTACTTTTGAAACCCGTGTAACAGGATCAACTACCGGGTCAATAAAGATTATTTTTCCTGAGAATGTTTCACCGGGGATAGCCTGAACCGTAAAATCAAGTTTATCTCCAGGTTTCAGAACAGGCAGGTCGCTTTCGTAAGCGTCAAACATCACCCACAAAGTTGAAAGATCGACAAGATCATACAATACAGTTCCCTGCGAAACATAATCACCATTGTTCACCCGTCTTGAAGTAACAATTCCCGAAATACCTGAAACCACCTCAAATTTGGTTTGCACTTTCCCTGAATTCTCGATCCCTGAAATTTGACTATCTGAAAGTTTCCAAAGTTGCAGTTTTTCTTTTGCTGCGTCATAAATCTCCGGTTGTATTGCCTTTGTCTTTGCTGCTTCGAGCAATTCCTGCTGAGCCGTCACCAATTCTGGTGAATATATTAATGCCAGGGTTTGACCCTTTTTAACTGTTTCCCCTGTAAAGTTCACCATCAGTTTATCGATACGTCCTGGATATTGGGCCACTTGGCTTTGTAGCAATCTTTCATCGGCCTGGATTTTTCCATAAAGTCGCACCTCTTTTACTGATTTTTGGCGGGATACCACCGAAGTCAGTACGTTTGCCAGTTGCGCTGCCTCTTTGGTAAGTTGTATCGCGTTGGGGTCAACTTCCTTAACATTTTGGTTCAGCGGGATCAGATCCATTCCACAAATTGGACATTTACCCGGGGCATCCCTGCGGATCTGCGGGTGCATGGCACATGTCCAGATTGTTGTCTTACTCTCCTGCACTGTTTGTTCATGCTTTTCTTCCACTTTCCGGGAAGTATGAAAGAACAGCCAGCCTATAAATAATCCACCAACGGCAAACAATCCAAAATGGATGTACTTGTTAAACAAGATTTTTTTTATACTTTTAATATTCTTCATTGTCTTCATAATCAATTTTCCTTAATGGGTGACGATGCCATCAAACGTTGTAACCAGGAAATTGCGGTATTATAATCTGCAACGGCTTCAATTTTTTTAAATTCATAATCAAGCAATTGTTGTTGCACCCGTAAAATATCAGTCAGCGGTGTAACGGATGTGGAAAAGCTTTTTAACATGATTTCCAGCGTCTTCCCAGCCAAATTGCTTTGATTGTCGTACAATATGCTTTTGCGCTGACTATCCTTAAATAGCTGAACTGCCGCATAATAATCGGTTTGCAGAAAATTGGCTGTCGCCTGGTAATTTTGTTTGTTGGCAGATTTTAGTATCTCTGCTTCTTTTTTCATTGCAGTGTATTTATTCCTGTATATGGGCAGCGTCAGCGTTGCCATGGGCATGATCATATCCTTCCCGTTCATCGGCGATGTTGACATCTCACTTTTACTGATTATCGTATAATTCAGACCAAGACCCATCATCGGATAACCCATTTTAGTCACCATTTTTTTACGTGCATCCAGCGATTGTTGTTCGTACTGAAGCATACCCAGCATCGGGTTATGCGAAAGAATACTATCAGTCACAGAAAGCAATGCTAATCCGAGGGAATCTGGGATAAGCCGATCAGGCAGATGAACGGGTGAATCGGAAGACCGGTTTAGGAATGCATTAAAACGGGCTTCAATCGTATTTTGCTGTGTTTTCAAAAGGACAATATTGTTTTCAAGTTCACCGATCTCGATCTGGATCCTGTACAAATCGACTAATCCTGAACCACCCGAAGAGGAACCCATTGAATTGCTTTGCATAGCTGGTAATGCCTGCGATGAAGTCGCTCCTGTCTGAATTCCTGAACCACCACTCATGGTTTGCATCCCCTGGGAATTGCCCGGTGCATTTTGAGAAATTCCTGTTGACATTGATCCTCCTGTAGATGGACTGCTGTTCCCATCTGTCGCAGCAGTCTTAAATTTCACCAGGGTGAGCCGCTCAATAGTATGCAAAATATCAAGGTTCTTTTCAGATATCTGAATATCCTGTTGTACTTTCTGCAATTCATACCAGGTTCGTTTTACATCGAAAAATACCTGTAATTTGGCATCTCTGAACGATTCGTATTTTGCCTTTGCCATGAGGCTCATCTCATCTTTTGCCGCTTTCAGCGTGCCAAACCAGGGAAACATCTGCATCAGCCTGATATCGGCGTTTTGTTTTCCATCTACGAGCTCCATGGGTTGAATAAATACCCCCACGTTTAGCTCCGGATCAGGCAGACTTCCCACCTGAGGTACTTTCTGTAAAGAAGCCTGGTATTCATAAAATTTCTGCTTTACCGTTGGGTTGTTTTTTGCAGCAATAACAAGATATTGATAGAGTGAATCTTGTTGTTGGCTGTTGGCAACTAACCAGCCACATATCCCGATGAAACCAAGCAGTATTTTTATATATAGGATGCGTATCATTCTTATGGGGTATTGAATGTTTGAATTACTTTTCCCTTATTTCGTCTAACAGCACCTTCCCGCCACATTGCCTGAAACATCGGGACCACAAAAATGGTCATCACCTGTATGATCATCCCGCCAAATGTGGGGATTGCTATTGGAACCATTATATCAGACCCCTTCCCCGTTGAAGTCAATACAGGTAACAGGGCAATAACCGCAACGGCCGTTGTCATCATTGCCGGTCGGACGCGTTTCATACCGGCAGCCACTACAGCTTCACGAACCTCGTGTACGGTTGCCGGGTGCCGTTGTTCAAAAACCTGGTGTATGTACGTGCCCATAATTACACCATCGTTGGTGGCTATTCCGAACAGGGCAATAAAACCTACCCATACCGCAACGCTCAGGTTAATAGGATGCATTTGGAACATATCCCGCATGTTCAATCCGGCAACGGAAAAGTTCATAAACCATCCTTGTCCATAAAGCCACAGCATAATAAAACCCCCGGCAAAAGCAACGAAAACACCTGAGAAGTGGATGAACGAGGCTGTAACCGTCCGGAACTGGAAGTAAAGCAACAGTAAAATCATGATTAAACTGATGGGTATCACAATAGCCAGACGTTTTGTAGCCCGTAACTGCTGTTCATAGTTGCCGGTAAATTTGTAAGATACCCCGGGTGGCAATTTTAATGTACCTGAGGATATTTTTTGTTGTAAAATTTTCGCTGCTTCTTCAACAACATCAACTTCAGCTTTACCTTCCTGAATATCGAAAATCACATACCCCACCAAAAAGGTGTTTTCACTCCGGATCATTTGTGCCCCCCGGGTGTAATCAATGTCGGCAATTTCGCTAAGGGGAACTTGTACTCCGCCCATTGATGGAATGAGGATTCGTTTTAAATCTTCAGGATTGTCGCGAAGTTCGCGTGCATATCGTACACGTATAGGAAAACGCTCACGTCCTTCAACTGAGTTGCTGAGCGACATGCCGCCAACGGCTACTTGCAGGATTTCCTGCACATCGCTGATATTCATTCCGAAACGCGCCATCGCTTCCCTGTTCAGCTTTATTTCAACATATGGCGCACCCACAGCCCGATCATAGAATACAGAGGTCGCTTTTACTGAAGGCACTTCTTTTAATGCCTGTTCAAAAGAAAGACCTGCCTCCTGGATAGTATTTAAATCAGGTCCGTATACTTTCAGTCCCATTGGCGCCCGCATTCCGGTTGATAGCATAACCAAACGTGTTTCAATAGGCTGTAATTTGGGGGCAGAAGTTAAACCCGGGATGTTGGTCACCTTGACGATTTCATTCCAGATGTCATTTGGCTTTTTAATTTGTGGTCTCCATTGCCGGAAATATTCTCCTCTTTCATCCGGGATAAGACTATCTGAAGCAATAATCCTGAATTTTTCTTTTTCAGGATTATACTTTGATCCGTTCAGTAAAAGGTAGTTATCATCCTTGTCGGTTTTAAAACGCATCCGGTGACCGTCTTCATCCAGGATATATTCGGAGCGATAGTTTATTGTGTTTTCGAACATCTGAACCGGTGCAGGGTCTAAGGCAGAATTGACCCTTCCCCATTTGCCAACTGCAATCTCTACTTCAGGTATGACAGAAAGCCGCTTATCAAGCATTTCAATGTATTGCAGGTTTTTTTCTATGCTTGAGTGGGGCATACTGGTTGGCATCAACAGATAAGATCCTTCATTGAGCGATGGCATGAATTCCTTGCCGATACCGGGAAATATCTTTACCGGTCCCTGCCATACAGCAGTTTGCCTGAAGCTCTCCCAGCCAACCCTTTCAAAACCCTTAGCCACAAACCCGAAAATTTTATCAAACCCCTGCCATACCAGGATGCCGAATAGCAGTGTAAAGGCCGGGATCATGAGGAATTTCCATTTATTGATCAGGCACCAGCGAAGGATGGGCTCATAAAAATGTACCATGCTCATTAAGGCTGCAAGAATAACCGTCACGATACCGGTAACAAAAATGAAGTTGATAAAAGCGCTGTTGTGCGCGCCTAGTGGCAGCCATTCGATGGAGAGATAATAAACTGCAACCAGCACTGCAATGGCAATGTTTATGTAGTTGGGAAACTCTTTTCGTTTTTCCGGCCAGCGGAAATCCAGTAAATTATTGATGCCAATGGCTGTTAATGCCAGTGCGGGCCATGAACCCCAGAAAATAAGAAACCCAATACCGGCAATTATCAGACAGCCGTTCCAAAAGGTTCGGATTTTTCTCCTGTCGAACCGTATATTGAAGAAAATATGCATCAGGGTGGGTAACACGATGATACCAAGAAGGAATGCTGATAAAAGGGCAAATGTTTTAGTAAATGCAAGTGGGCGGAACAGTTTTCCCTCGGCAGCTTCCATGGCAAAGACGGGAAGAAAGCTGACAATAGTGGTTGCGATCGAAGTTACTACGGCAGCTCTCACCTCGGTTGTTGCCTGATAGATTACATCCAACAATTTCTTTCCCCGTATTCCTTCGTTCTCAGGCATCTCCAGGTGTCTGAGAATGTTTTCCACATCTACGATACCGATGTCAACCATTACACCGATTGCAATGGCAATCCCTGACAGGGCGACAATGTTTGCATCCACCCCAAAGAAACGCATCAAGATGAAGGTCATCAGGACTCCCAGCGGTAATAACCCCGCGACAATAAAGGAGGCACGCAGGTTCATGACCAGCACCATGATGACGATGATGCTAATCAGGATCTCATGCGACAGGGCGTATTCGAGTGTGCCGATGGTCTCCTTGATCAAACCTGTACGATCATAAAATGGAACTACCGTCACCTTTGAAATACTTCCATCTGGTAATGTCTTCTGTGGCAAGCCGACTTCAATCTCTTTTATTTTCTCCTTCACATTATTTATTACCTCCATCGGGTTAGAACCATAGCGGGCAACAACCACTGCCCCTACTGCCTCCGATCCTGATTTATCCAGACCACCACGGCGTGTAGCCGGTCCGTATGTTGTATGGGCAACATCTTTAACGCGGACGGGGATATTGTTTCGAACGGCGATAACAGAATTTTCAAGATCATCAAGGTTTTTGATATAACCTAATCCCCTGATGATATACTCCACATTATTTAATTCAATTGTTTCGGCTCCTATATCGAGGTTGCTTTTACGAACAGAATTCATCACGTCCATAACCGAAACACTGAAAGCTTTTAATGCTTCCGGATTAAGATCGACCTGGTACTCCTTAACAAACCCGCCAACGGAGGCCACCTCAGAAACACCTTCAGCAGTGGACAGTCCGTATTTGACATAAAAATCCTGGATCGTCCTTAATTCTGCGGGATTCCAGCCTCCGTTCGGTTTCCCGGATTTTGGGTCACGCCCTTCAAGCGTGTACCAAAATATTTGCCCCAGGGCAGTGGCATCAGGACCCAGGGTGGGTTGAACTCCTGCAGGTAAGGTTCCTGCAGGCAGTGAGTTGAGTTTTTCCAGGATGCGTGAACGACTCCAATAGAATTCTATCTTATCTTTAAAGATGATGTAGATAAATGACATGCCAAACATGGAGGTACTGCGTACCGTACTCACTCCTGGTATTCCCAGCAGGGCAGTCGTCAACGGATACGTCACCTGGTCCTGGATGTCTTTGGGTGAACGGCCCATCCATTCGGTAGCTACGATTTGCTGATTGTCACCAATGTCGGGGATGGCATCTACGGGTACCGGGTCGCGTGGAATCAATCCGGTATGCCAGTTAAAGGGGGCAAACACAATCCCACCGATAATAAAAGAGATCAAAAAAATGAAGGTGATCAGCCGGTTATCCAGGAAATACTTAACGAGTCGGTTAAAAAACATAGGGTTTCTTTAAAGATTATGATCAATATTATCATTTTACCTCTCATATTCAGCTAAGTTAATATTTCACTAATGTTCCACCAAAAAAATCATTGTTATTCAAGACAACAGTATAAAAATAAATACCAGAAGGCAGTATTTCTCCATTGATAATAATTTTATTCTCACCGACATGCTCATTGATCATGACTCTTTTACCCATCGAAGTGTAAAGTGCAACAGAAATTAAAGTTCTTCCGGCATCAAGTTGCAGTGTCACAATCGACGAAAATGGATTTGGAAAAACATGAAAGCCTTTGAGTGTATTGTCTTCCTTAATACCCAATGCTGAATAATTTTGAGAGGCATATTTTACCTGTTGAAAAAAAGGTGGTTGCTGATTCTGAAATCCTTTATCGATTTCCAGAATGGGGAAACCGGTGTTTTTAGCATACCACCTGTAGTAATAATTGTCTAAATAAACATGAATATCGACAATTGAATTATTCACGTATAAAGTGTCATATACTTTTTCTGTGGTGGTTATCCGAATAACCTCTGCTGTCGTGTCTGGTGTAATTATGGTTCCCCAACCATCGGCCTTTGACTTGCTTATGATGTGAAATACCCTTGCAGTATCCTCCGGCCCAGGAATGTAGATTTTGGCAACATTATCCAATGAATCCCCGTAGGCTAATAAAGGAAAAACATTCCAGAAAGCGTTCAAAACAATATTACCTGGCTCCTCAAATCCGTAGTACTGTAAACCCAGGGTATCCATAATATAATGATCATAATAACACTCTGTAACTTCGGTATGGGTAATATGAGAATGGTAAGTAAAACAGCGCTCTTTGCGTGCAATATTTGAAAGAGGAAAATAACCGGCATTTGGTGTAAGTGAATGGTTTATCCAGGATAAAGTATCAAAGGATGCTTGTGAATTTCCACAGCAAGGATTCAAGTTACTATAATCCCAGATTATATTAGCGCCAGATTGACCCGGTAAAAGGTTTAACCCCTGAGTGCTGTCAACCTTAACACTGATCTGAACATTATCTGGTTGAGGCAAATCATCTATATCAAGGACTATTTGAGCGATGCAAGGCGCAATTAATATTGTTGTAATTCCAAATATGAGAATTGTTTTCATATCACTATTGGTTCATTGTTTTTATTCTTATTTTTTATTGTTCTGTTTCCAAAAATACTGTTGCAAAAATCGGTTAACCTTATAGGTTTTGTGAAAGTCATCGTACACTGTAAGAGCATTGTCGGATTGAAAGTCCTGCATGAGTTTATAATGCAGCTGATGATCAGTTGGAAATGCTCTTTCAATATTCGTAATGGTTAAAAGAAAAATGTCGGAATCAGCTGTTTTACTAAAATAAAATATTGTTTCAGTATGAGTTTCTACCATTTTTTTAACTTTCGTCCTTGGTACATCCCTGGAATATATAGTGATAAATCCGGTGTCACGAACCTGGTACTCTTTCTTATTAAAGATTCGAGTCTCGGTCATTTGATTGTCATGCTGCGGATATTGTCCTATTGACGTACTGCCAGACAGAATCACTATTAGGATCCCTAAAATAATTTTTGGTTTCATCTTTTAATAATTTTATTTTTCATTAGTCACATTGGATATCCATTATGGTTAATAGTGAAATTATATTTACTCGGAATTTGAAGTTAATGGTAAGATCAAATTCTGGAAAATACTCCCAATTCAGGTATATCACTCAAGGGATAAAAGAAATAAATTTTCAGAAAAGAAAAACTTGCAGGAACGGGGTAGATTGTCCTGCACAAATGGGTTTAGTTGTAGAGGGTTTGATACAATGGTCTCCTAAAGTATTATTTAATAATGCTTCGATTACTGTATTTGAAAATGCCAGGACAGTCGGCAAGGAATGTTGTTCTAACAGGGTAGTAAAACCTGATGTGAAATCTATCTGGCTCGGATAGAAATCAAATTGATCGGTAATCTGGAAATTAATCTTTTCATTATGACAACCCTGGCAATTTCCTGTGCAGCAATTATCGGGTAACGAGGATATTGAAATGTGAACAAGACTTCTGCCGCAATAATGCTTTGTAATTGTCAATCCGCTTGTGCCGAAAAGCAACAAAAGGATTATGAAAATATATCCGACTCTCTTTAGCATGATTCTCAATCAGGATATTTCCGGTTTAAAACGCACACTTAATCAACTTATTATTCAATACTTCGTTTAGTCCTTTGTAAAATTAGACAACTAAACCCGACAAAACTTGCGGTCATTCCAAAAAAAAGACAATCATTTTAATAAACCACAAGTTGTTTCGTAATAATTTTTTTATCGGTCCTTACTTTAATAAAGTAAATGCCGGCGGGGTATTCATGCAAGTCAAGTTCTTTTGTGACAGAGTTAGCCGATGCGGTAATATTATCAGAAAAGAAAATCTGTCCTTTCATGTTTGTCAGCGTTATTAAGGCTGATTTGTTTATCACTCCGTGAATAATTATCCTGACGGATTCCCTGGCAGGATTAGGCTGTATGAGAAGATAAGGATCATCCGTTGCTGTTTCCAGTATCCCGCTGCAGGGATCGATTGTGACATGTTTTGTGCTTGTAACTTTACCTGTGCATGGACCTATTGCAAATGCAACGAGGATAAGGTCGACCGAATCTACCTGGTAATCATGTGGTCCAAAAGTATATGTTGTATTCAGGGTGTCAGGGTCACTGAAATATCCGTCGCCTGTTGTTCCCCACCCGAACATCTTGTAGCTGGAGGCAGTGCCATGGAGCTCGATGGACTGTATGGCAGAACATACGGTGGTATCATTTCCTGCAAAAGCTGTAGGATGATGTATAACTATAACCTGGGTTGTATCGTAGTGTGTTTGGCTCCCGTCACCGACTGCTACGATAAATTTTGTTGTATCCACAGGTGCAACCTTCGGATTTTTCAGATCTGATGTAAATCCGGCAGGAATTGATGTCCAGGAATAGGTGTAGCTGCCGGATCCACCATAAGCTACCGAATTGAGTTGTGAGGAATCACCAATACAGACTTTGACAGGATCTGCAAAAGCATAGGAGCTAAAAATATTTAAAAAGGTAAAAGAAGCAATTCTTGTCTGCCAGTTGCTTGGTGAAGTTGTCGAATAATATTCCGTGGTGTACCAGAAAGTAGTTGGTGACGATGCATCTACACTCATAGAACTATAATCTCCCCATCTTCTGGTATTACTTGTCTGGCAACCTCCGCCGTTCATGATCCCACGTTCGCTGATGGTCATCTGGTTTAGTGGATCTGTGCTTAACCGGCCAGTATACCGGATTGAAGGGTACAATGTGCTGCTCGAAATAGAATATCCTAATGCAATGTTACCCGCTGAATCCATGGCCATACTCCCCATCCAACGGCAGTTATTATCCGATGGTGCATAAGTCGCCTGCTGAAAAACGCTCCATGCACCGGTTGTTTTACGCAACTCGTACCAACGTACTCCGGCCACATTGGAACCTGCATTCACCGAATGATTGCAAACCATCGACCAATGATCATTAAACTTCCGGAATTGAAGCCGATACATGAGTCGATCGCTCAATGTTGACAATTTTACATTGGTCCCTTTTTGAGGAATCCCATTGCCAATATCCGGATTAAAGTTATTTACATCTAGAGAAAGTAAGTTACCCAGAGTCGAACTACCCGGGGAGGTCCAGTTTACATTGAATTCAAGTATTCCCAAATGATAGGGTGTTGCATCATACTCATATGTGAAATAATTGGGTGTACCTACCGGTGGAAAAGATCCATCGCAATCAGACGGCAGCATCGAGAAAGCTTCATTTGATGCAGAAAGCGTGAACCAAACCATCAGTGCATCCGGATTTCCGGCAATCATCTGGGTCCGGTCAAAAGCGGCGGCTCCTGTTCCTGTATAATATGTTGAACCTGCCGTAAACCGGTTACACGACATATAGTATCCATCAGGCCATATCCCGAATTTTGGATAGTCAGGCATTGTGCTGAACAAATACTGATAACGATACCAGCTCCCGGTTGGATCGGGTGTTTGTGATATTGCAATCATCTGGTAAAATGGCCCGTTCGGGAAATTAGGCAATGAGAACTGGGTAAATAACCATCTGTTTGCATGCTCATCATAAAGAACGACTGCGTCTCCATCATTGGAATTGTTTGGCATACCGTTCCATACAGAACTACTAGCAAGAGGACCAAGTATTTTCACCCCTCCTTTATTATAGATGGCATAAGAACAATTCACAACCTGGAAATAATGATTTGGACCGATATCACCATCTGTGTCGGGTGGAATAAAACTACCCCCATTCAATCCTTCAAAATTCTGAATTGTAGTATCGGTCTCCAACAATCCAAAATAATCCTGGAGATAGGGATCGGTGAAATCCGGTATTGGTGAAGCTTGCCCGTTGAGATGCCTGTTGTTGAAATTGTTTTTGACAACCCCGTCTTTCCATGTAGCGTCAGCCCGAAAGTCTTTTAAATTGACTATATCACGTAAAGGTGGTGAAATATCAAAATAAACTGGTTTTTGCACCAAGGCTGGCGTGAAAATCTGTTGTTGCGCAATAGCGGAGACTCCTGTCAAAAGAAATACAAAGAAGTATACTATTTTCATAATGATGGTTTCTTACAATATTTGATATTTCATCTTTTCTTATGTAAAAGTAGACAATTATGACCAACCGACATTCCCATTAAAGCAAAATTTAATCGATGGTCGAATATAGACAACACTGGCAAAGATTTTTCTATTGTCCTATATAATTATCCTATCTTTATAAATTAAATTCTCAGGAAGTGTTGTGGAATTATAGACATCTTCCAGTCAGGAAAGTTGTCCGGAACAGATGGCTGGTCATCATCATTTTCATAATTGTCACTTCCCTGAATGCCCGGTCTCAAAATAATTTGTTTACCCGTTATTCTATCGAGGCAGGTCTTTCACAAAGTGTTGTCAACTGCATTTTCCAGGATCATAAGGGATTCATCTGGGTGGGAACGCAGAACGGGTTAAACCGTTTCGATGGTTACAATTTTGAGATTTTTTCTTACAACCCCTCCGATACCAATACCATTTCCAATAACTGGATCTATTCGATCGATGAAGATCGCTATGGCAATCTTTGGATCGGCACAAAAGGGGGTTTGAATCAATATATACGAGATGAAAAAAGGTTCCGCAGGATCACCTGGATCAACGGTTACCCAAATTATGTGACCGATTATATTTATGATGCACGGGTTTTAAAAAATGGAAAGATTATCATCAACACCCCGCCGATTTTAACCATCTTTGATCACGATAGAAAAAGTTTCCGGCATTACACCAGTATACTCCAATATGATGGAGCGGTAAAGGACAACCGGATTCCTTTGCTGGAAGACCAGGAGGGGCTTATCTGGATCGGGTCGACAAGGGGATTGGCTTGTTTCAACCCCCGTATAGAAAGTTTCAGCTATTTTCTACCGGAAACAAATGACCGCAATTCACTCAGTAACAACGTAATCACATCCTTATATGAAGGTGTTGACGGTACACTTTGGATTGGGACCTCTAACGGGCTGAACATTTATGATAAAACGAGTCATCTGCTGAGGCGGATCTATCACGATCCTCGAGATCACCAGTCGTTGAGTAACAACTTTATCCGCGCCATTACAGGTGACCTGTCAGGAAGATTTTGGATTGGAACCGAAGGAGGCGGGCTTAACCGTGCCATATGGTCGACAGATGGGAGGCTCATCATGGAACATTTCACCAACGAACAGCACGGCCTTGGTCATAATATTGTATTGGCCTTAATGGTCGATCGTTCGGAAAATTTGTGGATCGGAACCCTGCAGGGACTAGGAAAGACCGACTTGAAACCTCGGAAATTCCAACTCTATCGCACCAGTGATACCCCTAATCCCACCAACCTGCTTGGAAATGTGATCGCTTCAATTTATAAGGACAGTAGTGGACTGATCTGGGTAGGCAACTGGGGACAGGGGCTTAATGTCGTGAACAGGAAGACAGGCCAGGTTGAACATTTTTCCTCGCACCTTAAGGGAAACCATTTTATTCCCAACGATTTCGTGCATGTGATCTTCCCCGATGCGCGGCAGAACCTCTGGATAGGTACACGTGACGGGATTTTTGTTTACGACCATACGAGAAAAACATTCACCCGGTTCAGGGAATTTTTCCATAACAACCATCTTCCCGATTTCAGCGGGATACGTATTTTTACAATCATCCGTGACCGGGATAACAGCTATTGGATCGGGACACAAAATGGCCTTTTTCATCTATGGCCTGAAAGCAAGGTAGCCGAAATTTTCACTGCCGAGGCGTCAAATGACCATCGCATAAGTGGGAATCTGGTGTATAGCCTGCTCGAGGACCATGAAGGGCTGATTTGGATCGCTACGCTCAGCGGTCTGGACGTTTATGATCCGATAACGAAAAAATTGAGACATTACCTGAAAAATCCTGGAAATGTTAATTCGTTGTGTGATAATTTTGTAACCACATTATGTGAAGATCATCACGGGAATATCTGGATCGGCACTAACTCCTATTTGAACAAATTTAATAAACGTGATTCAACATTCATATACTATTCCCAGGAGAGCGGCCTTCCCAATAACCTGATCTACATGATCGTGGAGGATGACAGGCAGAACCTTTGGTTTGCAACCGGCAATGGCCTGTCCCGCTTCGACACGTTGACCGGCAGATTCAGGACTTATTCGGTAGAAGAGGGGTTGCAGAGCAAGGAATTCAACTTGAATACCTGTTGCAAAAGCAACGACGGTGAGATTTTTTTCGGAGGTATGAACGGTTTTAACTCGTTTTACCCCGATTCGCTAAGGGACAATCCCAATATCCCTGAAATCGTCTTTACTTCATGTTACAAGACCAATAAAACGGATAGAGTGTATCTCGATGTTGAAAATGGACGGGAGGTAGTTTTTGATTATAACGACTATACCTTCACCATCGAATTTGCTGCTCTGGAATTCACTAACCCGGAGAAAAACCGCTATGCATATATGCTTGAAGGCGTTTCCGGTGACTGGATCGAAACCGGGACTCGCCGGTTCGTTCCATTCTCGAACCTCCCTCCTGGAACGTATACCTTCCGTATCAAGGGCTCGAATAACGATGGCATCTGGAATGCATCGGGGCCCAGCCTGAAGATCATCATCAGGCCCCCGTGGTGGCGCAGTAGCTGGGCATGGATAGCTTACATTCTTTTCCTGGTGGGAGCCATCCTGTTGTATATCAGGATACGCGAACGGAAACTGGTACATGAACGGGATGTTCTTGAGGAGAAGGTTCATTTACGCACCCAACAGATCGAAAGCCAGAATACACAGATTATGCAGAAAAATGAGGAACTGAGCAACCTGAACAAGGAACTCACCTCCCTGAACGCAACCAAAGATAAGTTCTTCTCCATCATTGCCCACGATCTGCGGAATCCATTTAATACCATCCTGGGGCTTTCTGAAATGGTGCTCGGGAACATTGGCAAGACTGACACGGAAAAAATCCGCAAGTCTGTCACCGATATCCGTGAGGCTTCGAAACACACCTTTGATCTCCTCCAGAATCTTCTTATATGGGCAAGGTCCCAAACCAATACCCTGGAGTTCCATCCGATTTCCGTCGACTTGTCCGAACTGATCCTTGATAATATCGATGTGGTTAAAAGCCAGGCGGAGAAAAAGAACATTGAAGTCATCTATCTGGGAAAAAAACCTATCCGGTTGACCGGCGACACACGTATGATTGACACTGTCTTGCGAAATCTCCTTACCAACGCCATCAAGTTCACACCCCAGCAGGGGCAGGTTACAGTGACAGCAGAAGAACAAGTGGACAATTTTGAGGTAGTGGTTAAGGATACCGGTATAGGGATAGCCAAAGAAAACATCGGAAAGCTTTTTCAGCTCGATAGTAAATATACACGAAAAGGAACAGCCCTGGAACGGGGATCAGGTCTCGGACTGATCCTTTGCCGTGAGTTCATCGAAAAACACAAAGGAACCATTAGGGTGGTAAGTGAACCAGGCAAGGGCAGCAGTTTTATCTTTACCCTTCCGAAATAACCGGATTTCGGGATAATAATCGGTCAGATTATCTACCGATCATATCGAGGATTCCGATGATAAAAGTCAGAGGATGAGGCGGATTCCCCGGTATAAAAAGATCGACATGGATGGTTTCCAAGAAACTACGATCAAGTGCAGGGCTATCCCGGTAAATGCCGCCACTAATGGCAGCAGTTCCGGCCAGGATCACTAATTTAGGATCGGGTACTGCTTCGTAACAGATTCTCAGGGCTTCAGACATATTTTCCGTGATGGGCCCTGTAATGACCAATCCATCTGCATGGCGGGGAGAGGCAACGAATTCGATGCCATAGCGACCCATATCGAAATTTACATTACCGCAAGCATTTAACTCCATCTCTGCAGTATTATCCCCACCGGCAGAGACCTGCCGTAACTTTAAAGCATGGCGGAAAAATGTCCTTATCTCTTTCCTGATTTTTTCCCGGTCCAGTTGAATCAGTTCATTTATTCCGGGTTTTTGAATCAACCTTTCACGGATATTGCTGGCCAACCTGTAGTCATTGGTAAACGTGATCTTATCCGGTAGCATAAATTCGCACTCTCTGCAGAATTCGCACCTTCCAAGATCCAGATGAAAAGGAGATGAATGAATTGCCCTGCTTGGACAAAGAGTAGCGACTCTCTCAGCCTCTACAGGTGTAATATCCCCATTGATGACAGGCCGGCCCCGGAACGGAGCTGCCACTCCAGCTTTCCTTAGGTCCTTGATATATTGCCTGCCATGCATTCTATAAATGGATATCTCCTTCATCTATTTTTGAAATTATAAATCGTGCCCGCAATACGAAAGATTATAACTTTTGTTGCACAACGGAAAGTCAGAGATCTCCTGGTTCCTCATGGCAATTGCCAGCGCCATCCAGTTATGTACGGAGGGGTCCTTGATCTTGTAACGAATGATTTTTCCCTCTTCATCGGTCACAGCAGTATGAACAATCTCTCCTCTCCAGCCTTCCGTTGCCGAAATTGCAATGGTAGCAGGCGTTAACACAAGATCATACCTTGGATTTTTCCCTTGTTCTTGTCCCGGGTATTCCGACAATAATCCCCGGATGACCTGGAAGGATTTTTCAACTTCGTTCTTCCTTAGCATAGACCTTGCCCAGACATCTCCTTCTTCCAGGATGACGGGTTCATATTTATGATCCCTGAAAGCCTGAAAAGGATGAGACCAACGGATATCTCTCTTGAGGCCACTGCTCCGCGCTGCCATTCCTACTGCTCCCAACAATGCCGCCTGGGGCGTCGTAATTTTTCCGGTCGACTCAAACCGGCTTAAAACACTGGGCATTGAGAACAACCTGTCGGCCATTTGAAGGTATCTTTTTTCGACTTCTGTCAAATTGAGAAGTATAACTTGTGATAAACCGGACGTCAATGGATAATGGCTTCCACCCGTGCGGAGCAATCCTTTACCAAAACGATTACCGCACCATTGCTGCATCGTATTGATAACGATCGTTCGCAAAGCCTCATTCACTGCCTGACCGAATTGGTATGCGATATCTGCGCATAAAGCCGCCGTATCCCCGATATGGATAGCGATTCTTTCTAACTCCAGGGCGATGGTACGTTCTTTCTGAAGGATTGAGGATACAGATATCCCTGCAAGGGATTCAACCAGTTGGATATGACAAAGGGCATGGCCGATTGCGGTGTCTCCGGTAATATTTTCAGATAGAACGATCTTCTTAAGAACTGATTCTTCCCCGATAAACATCTGTTCTACACCGCGGTGCTGGTACCCCAGCTGAATTTCGAGATGCAGTACTTTTTCTCCGTTGCAGATAAAACGGAAATATCCCGGTTCTATAATTCCTGCATGGATTGGCCCAACCCCTACTTCATGAAGTTCTTCTCCATCAATATGGAAAAAATTATAATTATCGATGATATGGCTTCTGTCTGCCCTGGAGAATGCATAACGTACCGGTTTCAGCCAGGGATGACCTGAAAAATTTATCCCGAATTCCTCGTGGATCTCACGTTCAAATATATGGAAAGGGAAGTGTTTTGCTGTTATCGATTCAAGAATAAGCTCCGGTTTGATGAGCTGTTTGTGCGACAAAGCAAAGATCTTTTCATTTGTATCATCTGCAATAAAACAGATAAACTGATAAACATTATTCCACGGAAGTACAAAGTAAGTTAAACAATGTGCTGCTCCGGAAGTCATCAATCCATCAACTGCATCGAAAAATTGTTGATATTCCAGCACGGGGATATCCTTTAGCGAAACTGCTGCAGGATTATTTTCGATTACAACAAAAGAGCTTCCCATCTACCCGTTATTTTGGCAATACTTTAATGATGCTATAAATTAATTCACGCAACTGGACAGGCTGGACAAAACAGATAAAGATTACTAATCCGAAAAGGATAAATTGAGTTATAGTCTGCCATGGGTTTACCTGCTGGTGAGATAATGTTTTTGCTTCCCGTGGGTGTGAAAAGACAATATGCAATACACGGGTAAGCAAGGCATACAATACAAAACAAAGCAAGACGGCAGTAATTAAAAGATAAATATACTGACCGCTCTGGATCATTGCTTTTAATAACAGTAGCTCTGAAATGAACATTCCGGAAGGAGGAATTGCCGTAATACAAAGTAATCCTAACAACAATGCAGTTGCCCCTGCCGGATAAAGTGTCATATAGTCACCGGAGTCGTCCAGTTGGTAAGTTCCCATGACTTTGTAGGATTGCCCGAACTGATAAAAGAGACCTGCTTTTGTGAAAGAATGCAAAATGATATGCAGAATGGCTGCATAATAACCGATCCCCCCGATTCCGACTGCAATTGCAACAATACCCATATTTTCAAGGCTTGAATATGCCAGCATACGTTTATTATGTTTTGCTTTAAGCATATAGCCGGAGGAAACAAGCAATGACAAGATGCCTGAAAGGATCAGAACATGATTCATGAATTGAAAGATACTTGTTGCCGAGAACAAAGCGTAGATTCGAAAAATGGCCAGGAACCCAACGTTCATCAGTGTTGTGGAAATGAATGCACTGATTGGCGCTGGAGCGACAGTGTGGGCATCCACCGTCACAGTATGCATAGGGAAAAGTCCCATTTTTGTGCTGTATCCTATCAGAACAAAAACGAAGGCAATTTTGAGGTAGAGGGGATTCGCCAGACGTGCAATCCCGGAAATACTGTCGAATGAAAGATGCAGGAGGCGGGCATCACGAACCGTAAATCCAAGGAAAAGGATGCCAATATAGGCAAGGGCAATTCCTACTGAACAGACAAAAATATATTTCCATGTTGCTTCGAGTGAAGCGGGTGTCCGGTCATGATAGATCAGGGCTGCGACCGCAATTGTCGTTGCTTCAACAAAAATCCAGACAACCGTCATCCCATTGGCAAGATAGGCTCCCGACATCGCAAAGACAAGCGCCATCAATGCTGCATGATATATGGAATAAGTACGGGGAATATCGTCTTTAACATAAATAAATCCGTGATACACCGTTGTGATGGTTAATATCGAGAGAACTGAAAGAAGCAGCACTCCGAGCGGATCAAACGTAAAAAATCCCAGTGCTGTCTCCCCCAGGTGTAACCAGCAAAAAGCGGTAAAGAAAAGATGCATTATAGTGAACAGGATCGTCAGGATCCTGGCAAGAGGCTTTGAATGCACCAGCCCGGTGACAGTGGCCATTATCCCCGTGAGAATAAAGAAGATGATGAGTATGGTAGATGGGTTAATCATCCTTCAGCAGAGTTAGTTCATGGGTATGTTGTTTAAGCCGCATTACAAAGATTCCGAGAATCAGCACGCTTACGAAAATATCCAGCAGAATACCGATGTTGATGAGCATGGGTATTTCGCTGCCAATGGCAAGTGACAGAAGTAATACCGCATTTTCTATTACGAGGAATCCCACCATGTGAGAAAATATCTTCCGGTGAGAAATGATCAGGAAGAGGCCTGTGTAAATTGTAAAGAACGAAACAATGAAATAGACCAAAGTAGACAGTTGGGTTTTTAATGAAAGCGATATGATAATACTTAGCAGTAAGCCGAATGTTACGAACAAAAGAGAATAAAATCCAGGTAAAGCATGCTCGGAAACCTTTGTCTGACCAGTTTTTTGAATTATCCGTCTTAACATATATGGAACAATGATGACCTTGAAAACCAGGGTTTCTATGGCTACAAAGAGAAGTGTTCCCAGAGTAATTTTTTGAAGTTCAAGAAGCGAAAGTGCGAATAGTATAAGTCCCTGGAATCCGATCAGTCCCGCATAAATAATGAATCGTTCCGTAATACTGAGGTAAATCAGGGTAATGGAAAAAACTATCACCAGCAAGATACTCATATCAGGGGATCATTTTAAAAGTGATCAACAAAGCCAGCACAAAAGCGATCAATGCAATGGAACTAAGCGTTACAATGAATTGCGGATTTTTTGCTAATTTTTTCCTGGCGCGGAAAGATTCCATTATACCTATTAATACTGCAAATCCAATCTGAATACCAACGAATAATAGAAACTGCCAACCAAAACCTATATCAACTGGGATCGTACAATTTGCAATCAGGATCCCATACATAGCAAACTTTAATGTCGTTCCGATTTGAATCAGAGCCAGGTCAAAACCACTATGGTCAAGGATCATGACTTCATGGATCATGGTCAACTCCAGGTGTGTCTTTGGATCATCAACAGGCATTCTGCTGTTTTCGATCATGGCAATCTGGACCAGCAGATAAATGGCGATGATGATGATAATATAGGTGGATGCCCCATCGAACTGCAGATTTGTAAAAATGCCTTGCATGGATGTGTTTCCCGTCAGGAGAGCCAGGGTCCCGAAAAGGATGAAAAATGCCGGCTCCGCCAACAGGGAATAAAGGGCTTCCCGGTTCGCTCCCATCCCTTCGAAACTGCTTCCGGTATCAAGAGCATTCAGGATAAAGAGGAACTTCCCCAAAGCGATTAAATAGGCAAAGAATACAAAATCGGCATCAAAACCGAAAAAAGAAGCAATACCAGGAAAAGGCAACAAAAGGATTGCGCACAGCACCGTACTAAGATAAATAACAGGCGCAATTCTTGAGATAAAACTAGTCGTGGTGCTGATCACACTGCCTTTCCGGAGAAGAATCCAGATGTTTTTCCAGGGCTGTAGAATTCCCGGACCTTTTCTTCCGCTCAGAAGGCTTTTCACCCGGATAATCATACCCGGAAAGAAAACACTGGTCAGGATCGAAAGAAAAAGTACTGTCATAAGATTTTCAAGTAAAGCAGTGTGAAAATGATCAGGATGAAGATGAAAGCATAAAGTATATAGTGCTGGATATTTCCTGTCTGAAGACGTGCCAGTTTTTTTAGAATCAGCATATTGAAGTCCAGTAACTTATTAAGACCAAACCGGAAAACATCATTCGGATGGCGGCTGAAAGATCTCGGTAAAGGAAAAATATCTTTTTCCCCGATTGCATTGTACTCATCTTTCGACTGTAAAACCGGATGTGCCAACTCAGCGAAACTATCGGCATAAGAAGTTCCTGTATATTGCTGGCGTGCACTCCCTGCCGTATAACCGCATCCCCAGGTCGGCCCATAAATCACTCTCCTTTTTAGAATAAGGAAACGATGGATCATATAAACCACAAAAACCAATAAAATCAGAATCACGGAGAGCATTGAAATTTTTAAAAATATACCAGAAATGGGAACCAGTTCATGAACCGTAGTCAGATGGAACTGGTAAGAGACAAATGTGATAAGGGGTCTGAGAAATAACATCGGAAACAATCCAATGATGATGATTAACATAGCAATCAGGTATTGAGGAAATAGCATTCCACTGTTACTTCCAGATTCAGGAATTTCGAATTTTGCCCGCGGAGTTCCCAGAAATACCATCCCAAATACCTTTGTAAAACAAAAAATTGCCAGTCCGCCAATCAATACCAGTGAGATGATAGCAAGTATCACCGTTATCGCCTGGTAAGCACTTCCAAGCGATAATCCTTTTATTAGCCCGGAATAGATCAGGAATTCGGAGATAAATCCATTCAATGGAGGAATTCCGCATATTGCGATTGCTCCCGTTAAATAAAGAAAAGCGGTATGAGGCAATTTGTGGATCACGCCTCCAAGCTGTTCGATGTTTCTTGTATGATAGACTTTATATACAGTGCCGGTACTGTAAAACAACAATGATTTAAACAGCGAATGATTGAGAACATGTAATAATCCGCCGGTGAAACCAAGCAAGGTCAGTAATGGATTGTGTAGCCCGAGACCCATCGTTCCAAGACCAATACCCATTCCGATTATTCCGATATTTTCAATACTGTGGTAAGCAAGCAACTTTTTCATGTCATGCTGAACTATTGCCAGCATCACCCCCAGCAAGCCAGAAATTGCCGAAAAAACGAGGATAATCCATCCGATGAGAAAAAAATCAGCCTGAAGATAAGTGATAACGCGTATAATTCCATAAATACCCATTTTTATCATCACGCCCGACATTACAGCGGAAACGTGGGTAGGCGCCGCAGGATGGGCTTCCGGAAGCCATGTATGAAATGGGATGAAACCGGCTTTAACGGCAAATCCGGCAAAAAACAACAGGAATAAACCGGTATTATGATTTCGTAAGAAGTAATCCTGCAACACATCGAAACTCATCTGTCCGGTTGTTGCTTCACAAAAAAGAAAGGCGATGACCAGGATCACCAGCCCGACATGCATCTGGATCAGGTAATTAACGGCGGTTTTAAGTGTCGCCCGCTTTTCGGCTTCAAACAAAATGAGCATGAAAGAGGAGACCGCCATCAGCTCCCATGCAATCAGGAATGAAAGTCCATCGCGAAGCATCAAAACACCAAGCATCGACAGGTGTAACCATGTAAAGCTAAAATAATGAAGCGCAAATTGGGCCTGGTTTTTCTTTTTTTCGTAGATCTTTAGATAACCCCTGGAATAAAGAACTCCCGTTAGCATTGTGAAATTTGTGACCAGGATAAAAAAACCGCTCAATCCGTCAATCAACAGGTCAATTTGTCCAAAAGGTCCCTGGAGGATGTATTTTTCAGTACCGGGTTCAAAAATCAGCCGGACCGCGGGAATGGAGGTAAGTATGCCGATAAAGAGGGTCAATATAAGTACATAGGAATGCCTGATTCTTTCTGGAATGATCAGAATTAGAAAAGAAAGCAGTACCGGTGCAAGGATTAAATATTGACCCATTTTCGGGCTGCAAAGTAACGGAAAAGTTTATAATTTTGATTGATTTTATTCCACCTTTAATTTATGGAAGCCAATTCAAAACTCTGGTACCTGGAGAATTTCAATTTGCTGGATTCCCTGTCAAAAGAAGAAAAAGAACAATTGAGCCGGCAAGTCTCTATGAAACAAACACCAAAAAAGAGTATAGTGTATTTTTCCGGGGATCCTTCAAAAACTATATTTTTCCTGAAAACGGGTAAAGTAAAGATCTCGAAATACTCCGAAGATGGACGGGAGATTATCCACACTATTCTTGGTCCAGGTGAAGTATTCGGTGAGTTGGCTTTAACCGGTGAAGAAGAGCGGGGTGAAATTGCTGAAATCACTGAAGATGCAATAATTTGCGGGTTGAAAATTTCAGATTTGGAGAAAATGTTGGAGAAAAATCCGAAATTCAATCTGAGAATAACAAAATTTGTAGGACTTCGATTGAAAAAAATTCAAAGTCGTCTTGAAAGTTTAATATTCAGTTCTGCGGAGAAACGGATAAAATCGTTTATACATGAACTTGCCAACGAATATGGTCGTAAAATCGGAAACGGCGAAGAGGTGACCATTACCCTTAACCTGACCCATGATGAAATCGCTAAACTGACGGCGACCAACCGTCAGAAAGTAACAACGGTATTAGGTGATCTTGAAAAGTCAGGGATCATCCAATATGACCGCAAACAAATTTTTATACGTAATTATCCTTCCTTTCTGAAAGTTTTATAAGAATATCCAGACCGGATATTACCGGATTTACGGAAACAGAATTCCATTTTAATGTTTTCATAAAAATGCTGATTTGTCATTTTTATGACAAATCCAAGGGGTGTGCCCCATATACCTTTGTTCCATCAAACAAATTATAAACAATAAAACTTCAAGAAAATGAAAACGAAAATCAAATTAATCCTCAAAGGTGGCTTGATCGCCACTGCAGTGATGACGATGTTTATGCTGGTAGCGCCCTTAATGGGTATGCCTAAAATGCTGATCGGAAATTCCTTAGCTGCCTTCATGCATATCCCGGTATTTTTAGGCTGGGTAGCCCATTTTATGATTGGTACCACACTCGCAGCATTTTATGTGCTTTTCTTCAAAGCATTATTTCATCCGGGGAATGCATTAAAAGGAATTCTGTTTGCTTTAATCCCTTTTGTTATGGCTCAAGCCGTGATGATGCCGATTATGGGCGGTGGATTTTTTTCCACTCAATTACCTTCTCCGATCGCAATGGTAATGGGAAGTTTGGCCGGACATGTTGTGTATGGAATTGTTCTCGGACTTACCACGAAGACAGAAGATGAAGTTGAAAAATCACATGAATGTGCAATAAATTGATAAATGATAATTTTTTAAAAACCCTTTAATATTAATGATCATGAAAACCTTAGCAAAAATTATTCTAGGAATCGTTTTGTTCAGTGGATTTACAACAACAGTTCTTGCTCAAAATAATCAAAATCAGAAAAAAAGTGATCCGGAGTGTAAGCTCCTTGGTGTTGTTTTTTATGCCGACTGGTGCCCAAATTGCAAAGCAATAGCTCCATCTGTTATGAACCTGCAAGAAAAGTTGAAAGATAAACCTGTTACGTTTTTAACTTTCAATTTTACCAATGATGAAACAAAAGTTAAATCAAAAGAGGTGGCAAAACAGATGGGACTTACAGAAGTACTTGAGAATAACCGGGGAACAGGTTATGTTCTTCTGCTCGATCCCGTATCAAAAAAAGAACTTGGCAAACTTACCAAAGCTCAGACAGCAGATGAAATGTATACTGAAGTAACACAATTAATCAAATAGAACCTGAACTGTTTGATAAGAGAGAGCCGTCTCAAAAAGACGGCTTTTTTTTATGAAAAGAGTCGATTAAATACCCGGATATTTTATTCTCTATCCGAATAAACAGTTTCTGCAAGATCGCGAAGATTATACCGGGAAGCCATGGTTTGTCCGTATGCTCCGGTCGACCTGATGGAGATAAGGTCATTACGGCTTGTTTTTGGAAGGAATACCGCTTTCCCGAAACAGTCCGATGATTCGCAGATCGGCCCAACCACATCATATTTTTCGGGTTTTTCTTTTGAAGAAAGGTTTTCGATCTTATGATAGCTTTGGTAGAGCGCCGGACGGATGAGGTCGTTCATTCCGGCATCAACAATGGCAAAACGTGTGTTGATACCCTTCTTTACAAACAAGACCCTGGTAATTAGACTACCGCACTGACCGGTAATAGCCCTTCCTGGCTCAAAATGCAGTTGCTGGTTGCCTTGTAATTCGATGAAATTCTTAAAAACCAGGAAATACGAGTGAAAATCAGGAATCCGGTTCTTATCCGGATCGTTATAATCGATGCCAAGGCCACCTCCTACATTGATGATTTCCGGAAAGATCTGATTGGAAATGAACCATGCGTTGATCTCGTTGACCCGGTGACAAAGATTTTTAAAGATATCCAGGTCGGTAATCTGCGATCCGATATGAAAATGGAGCCCGATCAACCTGAGGTTTTCCAGTTTGTTCATCTTATCCAGGACTTTATCGAATTCCCATGGTAGTATCCCGAATTTATTCTCCTCAAGACCGGTGGTAATATACCGGTGTGTACGGGCATCCACATTGGGAATGATCCGCAATGAAATATCCGCTTTCAAACCCATTGCCCCGGCAAGATCATTGATGACTCCCATTTCCTGGCGTGATTCAACATTAATGCTTTGTATCTTCTGCTGCAGAGCCAGCCTGATCTCGTCGTCAGATTTACCAACCCCGGAAAACATGATTTGGTTCGGGTTGAATCCATTTCGGATGGCTGCCAGGATCTCGTTTCCACTCACACAATCGGCGCCGTAACCGGATTTGCTGATAAGCGAAAGGATTTCGGAATTGGAATTAGCCTTTAAGGCATAATGAATATAAAAGCCATATTTTCCTGCTTCTTTCGAACAAACCGACAAGGTCTCCCTGAGCAGATCCATATCATAGTAATAGAACGGGGTTGGGATTGTAAGAAATTTTCCGATGGTTTCTTCCTTGAACATCTTAACGCATAAAAACAATCAATGGTTGAAAAGATGGGAGCTGAGTGCATTCAGAGCCTGCTTCTTGAATGCCGATGGAATGAGAATCGATATGTTGTTCTGACTGCCGCCATATGAAATCATCCGTACGTGTATATGTTCTATTGCTTTGAGCAGAACGGCCGCTGTGTTACTTTCAGATGAAATTCCTTCTCCAACGGCGCATATTATTGTCTGGTCATGATCCACTTCCACCGTACCATAATGCCTGAGGTCTTCGACAATTTGGGACAGATGGGTGAGATCATCAATAGTTAGCGACACGCTGATTTCTGATGTGGTGATCATGTCGATAGGGGTCTTATACAGTTCGAAAATCTCGAACACCTTCCGCATGAAACCATAGGCCAAAAGCATCCGCCCACTCTTAACCCGGATAGCTGTAATGCCATCTTTTGCAGCGATGGCTTTAACTCCTTTACCGCTTGGTTTATCGCTGATAGTTGACCCCCGTGCATCGGGATTCATGGTATTTTTTATGATAACCGGGATACCTGCGACTTTAGCAGGAAGAATGGTGGAGGGATGCAGGATCTTTGCACCAAAATACGCCAACTCTGCAGCTTCGTCAAAAGAAAGATCGGCGATGGGATGTGTATTCTTCACATACCGCGGATCATTGTCGTGGAATCCGTCAATATCTGTCCAGATAATGACTTCTTTGGCATTCAGGGCGACACCGATGAGGGAGGCAGTGAAATCGCTTCCGCCACGTTTAAGATTGTCAATCTCTCCAAAGACATTCCGGCATATAAATCCCTGGGTGATAAACAGACTTTTACCAGGATATTTCTCCAATTCCCTGTAAAGGTTTTCCCGGATATAATACTGGTCGGGTTCCTGTTCACGGTCGATCCGCATAAAATTCAATGCGGGCAAAAGTATGGAAGGGATTTTTTTCTCTTCCATGTAGAACTGTATCAAAGCCGATGATATAAGCTCCCCTTGAGCGAGAATACATTTTACCTCATTGGAGGTGAACAGGTCTTGGGTGAACGAACGAAGGTAATTGAAATGGTTTTGGATCATTTCGGTGCCTTTTTCCCTATACTCATTCGTTTCAAACAAATCTTTTACCACTTTTTTATAATGTATCTCGAGTGCGTTGATTTTCTCATATGCACCGTCCTGGTTCTTTTTAACAAGGTAATCGGATATTTCCACCAGCCTGTTGGTGGTCCCCGACATTGCCGAAAGAACGACAATTACCGGTTCATCGATATTGTCAACCAGCCGGGCAACCGATCTGATCCTTTCCGGTGTCCCTAAAGAAGTTCCTCCAAATTTCATGACTTTCATCACGTAATGAATTTAAACGGATTAAGATGATGCAAAGGTACAAATCGGGTTGCCACTTGACAAACAATCTAAAAAACCTTACTTTTATACATTAAAACATAGAAATGTACATTATTAACCACAAAACCAAAAGCTATGAGAAAAACTTTTACGCGTTGTTTAATGGTTATTGTACTAATAACCATTAGCAGTTTGATTTTCGGACAAGCTGAAATTCCTGCCACCTCCTCCCTGCCTCTTAAGAGTGCAAATTCCCTTTTATATGGTAGCGATGTCATCATTAACGACCAGCCGGCTGAGAATCAGCGTCAGGCTTGTCTTACGGTTGCCTTTAACGGCTGGCTTTATGCTGGGTATATGGTAACAGATGGAACTTCACATAAGTGGATGATCATGATATCCACTGACGATGGGGTTACCTGGTTGGTTCTCCGGGAACAGGCGTTAAATACAGATTGGTATGGTGTAGCTATGGACATTGTAGTTGCCGGTAATTCCGTTCCGGACCTTAAATTGTTTGTATCACGGATTTTACGGAATGATGTGGCCGGTTATTGTGAGCTGATTGTTTCTGGCCTGGATGGCAATTCGGGAGGTACAATCAACACGCTCAGAGATAACATAATCAATCTTCCTGAGGCCTTTTTGGATGTTGCAATTGCCAGTGATTACCGGTTTCCCGCCGTTGGGGCAAGCCCATACAGTATTGCCGTTCTCTATTCAAAAACTATTTCTGCCCGTGATTCTATCATCCTTCTTACTTCATCTAATGGTGGAGTCGGATTTGATGTCGAGAAAGTAGTCACGACGACAGATTGGTACGCACGTAATGTTTCACTTGCCTATGGCCGGTGTGGGTCTTTTTTTAACGGAAGATATTTCGCCGCATGGGAACAACGTGGTTCCTCGGCTAATGATCTCGGCCAGATTTATACTGCACATTCCGATCCCGGTTTTAATTCCGATTTCCTGGCGCCCGTCCGGGTTGATAACCTTCTTTCTCATTCTGCAGATTTTTGCAGGAATCCTTCCATTTCATGCCAGTTTAATGATGTCAACAATGATATGTCGAACCTTACGGAAGTTATTCTTTTCGACAGGGCGTATGATGGAGTCCCCACAAGCTTTGATATCGTAGGGACTTATAACAAAGAAGCTGCTAATTCGGATACCTGGGCAATCTTTGGAATGTATGCAAGTCTTAGTCTCAATGATTATGAGTCTGATCTTAATTACGATCCGGGTTATGATAACTTCCTTGCTACTTACTTTAATTCAACCGATCAGAAGTTGAGGTATCTTGTGCAGGGAATGAATATGCCCGATCCTTACAACTGGGTAGTGATTATCGATCAATACAATACCGAAACAAACCTGGTTGATCCTTATCCGAAAGTTGAAATCAACCCTGTTTATACACAGGTTGCTCATGTCTGGAACGGTGAACGACCAAGTGGCAATGGAAAGGCCATGTTCGATGCAGAATACAGCGTAGTGGGAATTCAACCTTCTTCTGCTGTCTCTTTTAGTTTGACTGTATTTCCCAATCCTGCTTCAACAACTATACAATTCTCTTTTGAATTACCGAAACAGGAAAATGTGAAGATATCCCTCGTTTCTATGTTTGGTAAAACGGTAAAAACTATAGTGGACAAAACATTAACCGCCGGTAGGCAGCAAATTTCTGCGGATGTTTCCGATCTTCCTGCAGGATGTTATAGTTATCAGGTTAATATTGGAGATGAAAAAATTTCGGGCCGGTCAGTCGTGTTGTAACATTCCCTGACCCTGAATGTAAAAACCATCGAAAAACAAAAACCGCGAATATTAATATGTTCGCGGTTTTTGTTTAGATTTTCCGTGGCATCGACCGGAATCGAACCAGTGACACAAGGATTTTCAGTCCTCTGCTCTACCAACTGAGCTACGATGCCATACTCCCCATGAAATTTGGGAGCGCAAAATTACGATATTATTTTAAAAAACAAATACCTTTGTTTCAATTTACGATTTACGATTTACGATTACGATTGAATTTTTAGAGTTATACTTGACCTTTATCAGGGATCCTTTGGATGTATAAAATGTTTCAATCGGAAATCATAAATCATTCAATAAAATATAAAAACGTAAATCGTAAATCCTAAATCTTTTGTTGTGGATCTAATAATCGATCTTGGGAATACAAATAAGAAGCTGGCCGTTTTTAACAAGGGCAAACTTATCAGGTTGAAACAATATCCTTTTTTTAACCTGGAAATAATCCATGATTTCATCGATAAATATCCCAGAATCAACCGTTGTATCATTGCATCCGTAGTTTCCTATCCACACTCTATAAAGAATTTTCTTGATCAACGTTTTCAATTTCTGGAATTGTCCGAAATGACTTCCTTACCTATTGTAAACCAATACCGGTCTAAAGTCACCTTGGGTAAAGACCGTCTGGCCGCCTCTGTTGCAGCTGCTGACCGCTTTCCGGGGAAAGATATCCTGGTTATCAGCGCAGGGACCTGTATCACATATGACTTTGTGAATTCCAGAAAAGAATATCTGGGGGGGGGCATCTCCCCTGGAATCCATATGCGTCTTCAGTCCCTGCATACTTTTACGGGGAAATTACCGTTAATTTCTATTAAGAAAAATGAGACTCTCATCGGGAACACGACTGAAAGATCGATTCTTTCTGGAGTTCTTGTTGGGGCCATCGCTGAGATTGAAGGGATTGCGGCACGTTACAAAGAACAATTTCCCGGACTGGTCATCATCCTAAGTGGAGGCGATGCAAAATATTTTGTTAAACGGCTAAAAATTAGCATCTTTGCATTCCCAAACATCGTCATACACGGGTTATCCCAAATTCTTGATTTTAATGTCATTAAAGCCAAATAGTTCGCGAATCCCTATTGTCTTTCTTTTTCTTTTGCTAAACCTGTCCCTCCTCTCACAGATCAGAATTGCTTCTCCTTATTCACGGTTTGGTATAGGCGATATCAGTGAAAACAACAACGCCTGGAACCTGTCGATGGGCCAGACAAGTTATGCGTTCAGATCACCTTATCACATCAGCTATTCGAATCCCGCTTCTTATATCGCATTTGATTCAACTTCTTTCGTTTTTGAAGGCGGATTTAATGCGGATATCGTTCAACTCACTTCATCTTTTCAGACGGTTAACAGGAATTATGCTTCACTGGGCTACCTTCTATTCGGGATGCCAGTTACAAAATGGTGGCGTACGAGTATTGGACTGGTTCCATACAGTGATGTGGGATATAATGTTGCAAATTATGAGGTCTACCAAGGGATTGGAAGTGTCCTCCGGGTATATTCAGGATCCGGTGGGGTCAATCGTCTATACTGGGGAAATGCTTTCAGGATTTTCAAAAATCTTTCCATCGGGGTGAATGCATCTTATCTGTTTGGAAGCATGCTTCGTCAATCAATGGTGACCTTCCCCGATTCGATCAATTCCATGAGTTTCAAAGTTGATAATTATGTTATCCTTAATGACCTTTATCTCAATTTTGGTCTCCAATATCGTACCAAACTTAAAAATGACTTGTTTATGACGGTTGGAGCTGTTTATGCAAATACATCCAATGTGAATGCCAAACTTGATGTCATCTCTCAAACTTTTCTCATTGGTTCAAACGGTATCGAATACCCTAAAGATACCCTGGGAATAGCGTTGGGATATAAGGGTACTATTGTCATTCCAACCATGGCGGGAGGAGGTATTGCCTTCGAACGACCCGACAAATGGATGGCAGGAGTTGATTTCCGTTGGCAAAATTGGGAAAAATTCAGAGCCTTCGACATGAGTGATTCACTGGTTAACAGCTGGCAGATAAGTGCAGGAGCTGAATTCGTTCCAAATGCAGAAAATTATAGCAATTATCTTTCAAGAATACGTTACCGGATAGGTTTTTTGTATAACCGGACCTATCTGAAACTTCGTGGTCAAAACTTAAACGAATACGCATTATCTGTCGGTTTCGGTTTTCCTCTTCGGGGGATGAAGACCGCCCTGAACATAGGTGCTCAGATCGGCACCCGCGGTACTACCCAGGCTGATCTGATTCGTGAGAGTTATATCAAATTCGTTATTGGATTCTCTATCTACGAACGCTGGTTTGTCAAACGAAAGTACTATTAACCTTGAATCCGCGAAGGCGTTTATTATGGATTATTTGGGCATTCGTCTTTTTGACCGGTTGCATTCACAATGATGAAATTGTGCTTACGGAAGAACCGAGTGAGGATGATCCATTAATGACAGCAACTACAATTGATGTCTTGTTTAGCGATTCCGGCAAAATCCAAGCTCATCTTACAAGTCCGCTTCTTAAAAAATATACTGGGGAAGATCCCTGTACTGAATTCCCAAAAGGATTTCATCTTATTGTTTTTGATTCCGTTTTACGACCTTCAACGACTATCACCGGGAATTACGGTAAGAACCGTGACGCTGCCAGGATAATGGAGGCGAGAGGAAATGTAGTCGTCAGGAACCTTTTAAAGAATAAACAACTTGAAACCGAACGCCTGATTTGGGATGAAAATAAACATCTATTATATTCCGACGGGAAAGTCAAGATCACAGAACCTGCAAAAATCCTGTTCGGTAATGGAATCCAGGCGAATGAATCTTTTACCTGGTATAAAATCATAAATCCAACCGGTCAGATGATGGTCAAAAAAGATTCCGTTTAGGTATCTGTTGCCTGGCTTTGTAGTTTCACGAATTATCTATACTTTTGCACACTCAAAAAATTTGAATAATGGCGATTATTGGAAAAATCAGAAAACATTCAGGACTTGCTGTCATCATCGTCGGTGTTGCAATTGCCGCTTTTGTGATTGGGGATTTTGGCAAGAAAAGAACAAAAGGCGTTAATGAAATCGGGGAGGTAAACGGTGAAGTTATCTCCTATACCGATTTTAACGCTAAAGTGGACCGGACCATGGAGACACAAAAGCAAAACAGTGGAAACGACAAAATCAATGACCAGGAAACCTATCAGATCAGGCAAAGCACATGGTCAAACATGGTTAAGAGTCTTCTAATGGATAATGAATATCTTGAGTTAGGCCTGACGGTAACCCCTGAAGAATTATTTGATCAGATCCAGGGTAAACAGCCCCATCGTTATATTCTACAGTATTTTAAGGACCCGAAGACAAATCAATATGATCCTGCACTTGTATTGAACTATTTGAAGAATCTTAATCAGATGGAACCCAAGGAAAGGGATGCCTGGCTTCAGTTTGAAAAAGCTATCAAAGACGACCGCATTGAGACTAAGTTCAATAATCTTATTGCCAAAGGATATTATCTTCCAAAAGCCTTTTTGCAAAAAGAATATGCCCTTCAAACCAAATCGGTGAAGGTAAGATTTATTGCTCCTCCGGTTCAACAGATTCCGGACAGCTTGATAAAACTGACCGATGCGGATTTTCAAAAATTTTATGATAAAAACAAAGGGTACTTTTATCAGGATGAAGCCTTTCGAGATCTTGATTTTGTTGTGTTCGATGTTGTTCCCTCTCCCACCGACCGTAAAAAGACTGCCGAGGACGTAAGCCAGTTATATAAAGATTTCCTTACCATCTCCGATTTGATAAACTTCACGAATGCAAATTCCGACAATAAATATGACAGCAATTTTGTAAAAAAAGGAATCCTCCCCGGAAAACTCGATTCATTGATGTTCAACGCTTCCATCGGTACTTATGTACCACCATTTGAATTTAACAATACCTGGTATATGGCTAAGCTGCTGAATATCCAGGAACGACCGGACTCAATGCAGGGATTTCAAATCCTCATCTCTTTTGCCGGGACCGGGAACGATACCATTAAACGAACGAAACAACAAGCCAAGTCAAAAGCCGATAGTCTGACTACCCTCCTGAAGAAAAATCCCGAACAGTTCTCCGCTTACGCCAAATTCCTTTCCGATTATCCAACCGCTAAACAAGATGGTGGTGAATTAAAATGGTTTGTCGACGGTGATCCTAATTTGAGTATATTTTTTAATGAAGGTATCGGTATGAAACCAAAAGATATTAAGGTTATTGAAACCCGTATCGGATATGCCATTTTTGAACTTACAGGAAAGACCAAACCGGTAAAGAAAGTAAAAACGGCAGTTCTTGCGCGGGCCATCGAACCCAGCAACCAGACCTATCAGGATACCTATATGAAAGCCAGTACTTTTGCCGGACAGAATAAAACCACCGAAGCATTTGATAAAGCTGCTACACAGCAAGGCCTTCATAAAAGAGAAGCACCAGGGGTCAAAGAAATGGATAATTACCTTATGGGTTTGCCATCTGCCCGGGAAATGGTACGCTGGGCCTTTGCTGAAACAACCAAGGCCGGTGAAGTTTCTCCGGTATTCGATGTCCAGGGAAAATATGCCATTGCGATCCTGAAACGAATCTCGCAAAAGGGATTACAACCCCTTGAAAGCCTGAAAGACCGGCTCGAACCCTCTGTAAAGAACTATAAAAGGGTTGAATTGCTTGCAGAAAATATGAAAAAAGAGGCAGGAAAATTACCAGACATTAATGCTCTGGCTGCCAAATTCAATACTAAGGTCGATACCACTGTTTTTGCTTTCGCCGGTGTCAACCGATCACAACTCGGCCGTGAAGGAACCCTTATTGGAAAGGTCTTTACTTTAAAAAAAGGAGAACTTGTGGGACCGTTGACCGGTAATTTTGCTGCCTTTTACCTGGTTGTCGATGAGATCAATGAACCTGCCCCAAAGGAAGACTTTACTTTCGAAAAGAATCAACTGTTGCAGTCCTTCCAAGGACGGGTGACAAGTAATCTTTATACAACACTTCAAAAAACTGCGAAGATCGTTGATAACCGTATCCGATTCTATTGAACCGTATCTTTGATTGTAATGGTTTTAATGATCGATGCCCACTCATTCCGGCTTTCTGTATAAGCCCTGAGATAGACTTCGTAATTGCCTGGTGTCGTATAAATATGCCGGGGATTTTTCAATGTCGAAGTCGAATCATCGCCGAAGCGCCATTCAAATGAAAAGGCATTGTTCGATTGGTTTGTAAACATTACTGTGCAAGGAATATTGAATTCGTTATTACCGGCATAGGTAAAATCAGCCGAAGGAACCGGTTCATTCTTATAACAACTATTGATTCCAAGGAGGACAAACAAAGAAATTATTGTGATTTTCCGGATGTTCATACCATTCATTTCCGGTATTTTTACTCGGCAAGTACGAGTATCCTGTTATTCAGGACTTCAATAACGCCTCCCTTAATAGTAAAAAAATGCGGTGAGTTCTCCCCTTTGTTGATCAGCTTTATGTTCCCTTTGGTCAATACGGAGATCAGGGGAGCGTGATTGTTCAGTACTTCAAAAAAACCGTCGATACCGGGTAATTGAATGAGCTGAACATTTTCTCCGGTAAAAATGACAGAATCGGGTGTGATTATTTCGACCTTCATATATTACTTGCTTTCCGCAATCATTTTCTTTCCCTTTTCAATGGCTGCTTCAATGGTACCTACGAGGTTGAAGGCCGACTCGGGATATTCATCTACTTCACCATCCATTATCATATTAAAACCTTTAATGGTGTCTTCGATGTTGACAAAGGTACCGGGTATACCGGTAAACTGGGTAGCTACATGGAATGGCTGGGACAGGAACCGCTGTACCCGCCTTGCCCTGGATACGACCAGTTTGTCCTCATCCGACAATTCATCCATCCCAAGGATGGCAATGATATCCTGGAGTTCTTTGTATCGTTGAAGCGTTCGTTTTACCCGCTGGGCAGTGTTGTAATGTTCTTCACCCACAACATCCGGTGTAAGGATCCTGGAAGTGGAATCGAGCGGATCGACTGCAGGATAAATTCCAAGTTCGGAAATCTTTCGGCTCAACACCGTGGTAGCATCAAGATGTGCAAATGTGGTGGCGGGAGCAGGGTCTGTCAGGTCATCAGCCGGGACATAAACAGCCTGAACGGAAGTGATGGATCCACGCTTTGTCGAGGTAATACGTTCTTGCAAAATACCCATCTCGGTTGCAAGGGTAGGCTGGTAACCGACAGCTGACGGCATGCGTCCCAGCATTGCGGAGACCTCCATACCAGCCTGGGTAAACCGGAATATATTATCGATAAAAAACAGGATATCACGTCCTCCGGTTTTTTCATCTCCATCACGAAAATATTCGGCAAGTGTTAAACCCGAAAGGGCCACCCGGGCACGGGCGCCAGGAGGCTCATTCATCTGGCCGAAAACTAATGTTCCCTGCGATTTCAATAACTCTTCCGGATCGACTTTAGAGAGATCCCATCCGCCTTTTTCCATATCCTCCAAAAATTCCTTTCCATAACGGATTACACCCGATTCGATCATTTCGCGAAGAAGATCGTTTCCTTCACGCGTTCGCTCACCAACGCCGCCAAAGACCGATAACCCGGAATATTTTTTTGCAATGTTGTTGATCAGCTCCATGATAATTACTGTCTTGCCGACTCCGGCACCGCCAAACAAGCCGATCTTGCCACCCTTTGCGTAAGGTTCGATAAGATCGATAACCTTGATACCGGTATATAGGACCTCTTTCTGTGTACTCAACTCTTCAAAGGTCGGAGGTTCACGATGAATCGGATAACCGGGTTCAGGATTTACATCGCTTAACCCATCAATGGGTTTGCCGATAACATTAAAAAGACGGCCACGGATCTGATCCCCAATAGGCATGGATATCGGAGTCCCCTTGTCAATGACTTCCATCCCACGGCGAAGGCCATCGGTCGAATCCATCGCGATCGTCCGGATTCTGTTTTCACCAATATCATATTGACATTCAAGAACGATTACGTCTCCTTTTTCATTCCTCACTTCCAAAGCATCGTAAATATTCGGAAGTTTAACATTTTCATCAAACACAATATCGATAACCGGCCCGATGATCTGTGATATTTTTCCAGTTTTCCTTACTTCCATACGGTATTTAAAAATTTATGCAAAGATATAATATCTGCTCAATCAAATATTTGATTGGGAAAAATTTTCCCGTAGTTTTGCCGTTATGATAAGAGCAACCTAACAAAATATTGATGAAGTTATTTAATATCTGGTACTTTCTATTTTTTCTTTTCCCACTTCTTTCTTTTGCTCAACGTAACATTGATGCAATTGTTGATACCCTGGAAACTCCGAATGGGCCGGTTATTCTTTATAAAAACTTTACGTGGGAATACCTTCAGGATGAACCGGTCATGATGCAACCGGAAGATGATTCAACAGGGTTGTTTACCGATCGCTGGATCAATGACCAGATCTTTGCATATCGCAATCAACCCGATTCGGTCAGGGATACAGTACTTCATCTGGTCGTTAACGGAAATAACTTCTGCATGCCCGTTTATGGGAAACTCTTCAGGGGATTCATGTATACCCATAAAGGTCTTGACATAAAGCTCAACAAGGGTGATACGGTTAAGTCATCCTTTAACGGAGTTGTGCGTTATGCAAAATACAACCGGGGAGGATTTGGTTATCTGGTAATTATACGGCATTACAACGGCTTGGAGACCTATTATGCCCATCTTTCAAAGATCCCTGTCAAAGTAAATCAGGTTGTGAAAGCCGGGGATCCGATAGGACTTGGTGGCTCAACCGGCAGAAGTCGGGGGCCTCATCTTCATTTTGAGATCCGGTATAAAGATGTTCCCCTTGATCCGCTCAGAGTAATCGACTTCGATAATCAGAAATTAATTGCTTCAACGTTCCCCATAACAAAGCAGGTCTTCTATCCCAACGATTATATTGAATCTGCCGTCTACCATAAGATAAAAAATGGCGATACCATTGGAAAGCTTGCCAATAAGTATCATACCTCTATAAAGGAGATTTGTGCGATGAATAAGATCAAACCTACGACTACACTCCGGATTGGCAGGACTCTCCGGGTTAAATAACGCTTCATAGTAGCTGTATTAAGTCGAAGCAACCGGAAGAGTGAAATAGAATTTACTTCCTTCACCAGGTTTGCTTTCAGCCCAAATAGTTCCCTTTTGCTTATCAATAAATTCTTTTGAAATTGCCAGCCCTAATCCTGTCCCATCCTGGGAGGAACCCGGTACTCTGAAGAATTTTTCAAAAATCTTACCCAGATATTGTTCTTCAATTCCCTTTCCAAAATCCCTTACAGAAAATCTAACGGTTTTGGCCTCATGCTCCGCATCAACGATAATTGTACTTTCCTGGGGAGAATAATGGATGGCATTGTTGATAAAGTTGATAAGTACCCAGGCAGTTTTTTCAACGTCAGCATTAATTAAAGGCAGATGTTCCTGGGCATTGACCTTGATGGTTATCTTTTTTAAATCTGCCTGGTATTTAATCGAATTCAATGCATATCTGATGATTTCATGAGGATCCGCCGGGCGGGGCTGCAAATTGATGTTACCCGACTCTACCTGGGTCAGGTCGAGTAATTCTCCTGTGATTTTTACCAGACGACCCAACTCTTCTTTCACATTTTCAAGTAAACTTTTTTGCTCCTTGTTCAACTCTCCTACCCGCGTATCTTCAAGCAATTTAAGATTCAGCCGGGCAGAGGAAATCGGATTTTTTAATTCATGTGAAATAGTGGCTATGAAACTGGTCTTCGCGTCATCCAGTTCCTGAAACTTCGTAATATTTTTCAGGATGATGAGGTATCCGATTAATTGCGGGTCGCTTTCACCTGTACCCGTATGATATACATCGATGATCTCTTTTACATAATATGATTCTTTCCCTTCAACGACGATTTTAAGCGGTTTGAACTCCTTCGAATGGTAAGTCTCATTACTCAGGTCTTTAATGATATTATGAAAAAGGTCGTTTCTGGAAGCGATCTCCAAAGCTCCCTTTCCAATCAGATTCTCGGGTTTCACTCCGAGAAGAGTCTCTGCGGCAGGATTTGTAAAAATAAGGTCCCTGTTTTGGTCAAGTCCGATTATAGCATCCTTGATGTTGCTAATAATGGTTTCGATTCTTTTTTTCTCGAAAAGTATCTTTGAAAGATTGCTTTTTTCGTATTCATTTAACTTTTTGGTCATGCTATTGAAGGCTGATGCCAATTCTCCAAATTCATCATTGGACGAAAAATAAAGCTGCTGATCGTAATTTTTCCGGGCTATTTCCTGGATTCCCTGAGTGAGTTCACGGATTGGGCTGGCAATATTCCTTGGAAAGTTCATTAACATAGTGAAGGAAATCAAAAAACAGATGGTTCCGAATATGGAAATATACATGAATGCATGATTGGCTGTGGCTTTCATGTGGTCGTTCTTCCGGATAATTGCGCCCATATTAATATCGGATATAGAATTGATGACTGTTTTTACTTCTTGATAGTGCTGGAGAATATTGTAGTACATGGGTTCGTCTTTTCTGATAGAACTGGTCCTGGCAAAATCAAACGCCTGAAGAAAATCATTAAAAGCCTGCTCTAATTGGATTACCATCTCTTTTTCTCCATTTTCAGTTATGTTATGTTTTTCGTCGGCCAGGTTCTTCCCGAATTCTGTGATTTTTCTGGTATAGGTACTGTCATCCTGTTTCGAAATTCCCGCTATGAGGTAACCTAATTGAAGGTTCTTCATGTCATCCAGGATATTCGTCATGTTGCTGGATAATATGATGGATTTATAATTATCCTGTAAGATTGCTTCCGAGTCGTTTGAAAGTTGGAAAATATAAATCGAACTGCCGGCCCAGATGATCATTATGACGAAAAAAAGAAAGCTGAACCCGATATATAATTTTGTTTTTATTCTCATATCATGATACGATTATAATGTCAATTTTTGTTCCTTCCAGTTTTTTCAGTAACTGACGAAGAAGATTTCTTTTGCCCAACCGGTACCTCGGAAGCCCAATTAAAATTGTGGTGATCTGTTTCTCAAGGGCCGTTGTATAAATTGTTTCGGCAATTTTATCATTCCTGACACGTAAAACTTCTGCCCCAACCTCCGTCGCCAGTTTGAAATTGTTTATCAGTAACCGTTGTTCAGACAATTTAATTTTATCGAACGTTTCGCCGGAGGTCTGAACATAAAGCACGTACCAGGAGGAGGTATAAAAGTTGGCCATCCGCGAAGTTTTACGGATCAGTTTCTTGGCAGTTTTAGCATTCTTGCTGATACAGGCAAGAAATTTTTCAGGCCTTCGTTTCGATGACGAAAAGACTTCTGTTTCGATTCTGCGCTCCACCTGCCCGGCTACCTCTTTTAATGCCAATTCCCTGAGTTGAAGTATTTTTTCAGGTTGAAAAAAATTATGTAATGCAATTTCAACTTTATCCGGATGATATATTTTACCTTCCTTCAGCCGTTCAATCAACTCATCTGCTGTAAGATCGATGTTAACAATTTCATCTACCTGTCCCAGTATATGATCGGGGATGCGTTCCTTCACCTCAATGCCCGTGATCTGTTCAATTTCACTGCAAAGGCTGTCGATGTGCTGGATGTTAACGGCGCTGATCACATGGATCCCGGCTTCAAGAATTTCAATCACATCCTGCCAACGTTTTTCATTCCGTGAGCCCGGAATATTAGTATGTGCAAGCTCATCAATGATTACGATTTCAGGATGAATATTCAATATTTTCTGAAGATCCATTTCCTGGAGTTCTTTTCCCCTGTAAAAGACCCTTTTGCGAGGGATCAGTGGGAGTCCCTCAAGGAGTTTCTCAGTATCTGCCCTGCCATGAGATTCGATGAAACCGATCTGGATGTCAACTCCCTGCTTAAGCACATGATGCATCTCTTTTAACATTCGGTAAGTTTTACCTACACCTGCTATCATGCCGATGTATAACTTAAACCGACCTCGTTTTGATTTTCGGATCAGTTCGAGGAAATGTTCAACAGCCTGTTCACGGTCTTCTTCTGACATGTTAGGTTTGTCTACTCAAAGTTATTTAAGTTTATCCAATTCAAGGTTTAAAGCTAGTACATTTACTTTTTCCGGACCAAAGACTCCCAGGAAAGGATGTAGAGTCATTTTGTCTACTAGAAGGGTAAGTTGAGCTTTCCCGATCTTCCTGACCTTTGAAATCCTGTCGATCTGTATTAAAGCGGCTTCTCTTGAGATATCCGGATCAAGACCGCTTCCTGAAGCGGTTATCATCTCCACTGGTACTTCATTCCGCTTTATCCCCGGGTTCCGGGCCAGAAAAGTGTCAATTCTTGTTTTCATAATCTGAATATATTCAGGATTATAAATACTTTTATTTGATCCTCCCGAGCCACTGGCATTATAATTCACAGCCGAGGGACGACCCCAGAAATACTTATCTTCCTGGAACGACTGTCCTATCTCCCGGAATCCTACGATTTTACCGTTTTTATAAATCTTTACACCATCCCCCGATCCGGGAGCCAGGTAAGCTACTCCGCGAATCAGGAGAGGATATAGAAACCCCAGGAAAAGGATCAGGATTCCTGTGAGTTTTAAAGAGGGAAAAAGATAGTTTTTCATAGCCTTCCCAGATAGAGCCGTTTAAATAATGAATTTTAAGATAATATCGATTAGTTTGATTCCTGCAAATGGCGCGATTACTCCACCCAGTCCAAATACAAGCAGATTCCTCCGTAAAAGGGAACTTGCCCCTACGGGACGGTATTTCACTCCGCGTAAAGCCAATGGAATTAATAGCGGAATAATGATTGCATTGAATATGACGGCTGATAAAATTGCGGACTCCGGACTCCGGAGATTCATGATATTGAGCGCTTGCAATGAAGGGATGGACGCAATAAAAAGCGCCGGGACGATGGCAAAATACTTGGCGACATCATTGGCAATGGAAAAGGTCGTAAGGGTCCCCCTCGTTATCAGCAGCTGCTTCCCAATCTCAACAATCTCAATAAGCTTTGTCGGATCATTGTCAAGATCGACCATATTCCCGGCTTCTTTGGCTGCCTGGGTACCACTGTTCATGGCAACTCCTACATCTGCCTGAGCAAGAGCAGGGGCATCGTTGGTTCCGTCGCCCATCATGGCTACGAGTTTTCCCGATGCCTGCTCCTTGCGGATATAGGCCAGTTTGTCTTCAGGTTTTGCTTCGGCAATAAAATCATCTACCCTGGCTTTTTCGGCAATATATCGTGCAGTCAAAGGATTATCCCCGGTGACCATGACTGTTTTTACTCCCATCCTGCGTAACCGGTCAAAACGTTCCTGAATTCCGGGCTTTATTATGTCCTGAAGCTCTATAACTCCGATAATTTTGTAGTTTTCGGCAACCACAAGAGGAGTCCCTCCGGAACCAGCTATTGTTTTTACTCTTGCTTCGATATGGTCCTGTACTGAATTTCCCGCTTGCAAACACATTCTTGTAATAGCATCATACGATCCTTTTCTGATAGATGTGCCATCTTTCAAATCGACACCGCTGGAACGGGTTTCTGCAGAAAATTTAAAAAACTTAGCATCGGTGAATGGGGGCATCAAAATTTCCCCTTTTTGTTTTGCCAATTCGAGGATTGATTTTCCTTCTGGCGTGTCATCCGCGATAGAACTCAAAACACAACACCGGATACAATGATCCAAATCGATATCCGGAGCCGGATAAAAATTTGTAGCCTTCCGGTTACCAATAGTAATGGTTCCTGTTTTATCAAGTAATAGAACGTCGATATCACCGGCTGTCTCTACTGCTTTCCCTGATTTTGTAATCACATTCGCTCTTAATGCACGGTCCATACCGGCGATCCCTATGGCTGAAAGAAGACCGCCGATCGTAGTTGGAATAAGACAGACAAACAATGATATCATTGATGCGATCGTGATCATATTCTTGGCATAATTGGCAAAGGGTTCCAGGCTAACACAGACTATAATAAAAATCATGGTAAAACCGGCCAGCAGAATGGTCAGAGCTATTTCGTTAGGCGTTTTCTGACGGCTGGCACCCTCCACCAGCGCAATCATTTTATCAAGGAATGATTCTCCAGGAAGAGTAGTAACCTGCACTTTAATCGAATCCGATAAAACCTGGGTACCTCCGGTGACTCCTGACTTATCACCTCCTGCTTCGCGAATTACCGGTGCAGACTCTCCGGTGATTGCCGATTCATCGATGGAAGCCATTCCTTCAACGATTTCTCCATCGGTCGGGATAATTTCCCCTGCTGAAACCATGAAAACATCTCCTTTTTTCAAAAGTGCAGAACTGATTAATTCAATCTTCCCGTCAGGCAACAAGCGATTAGCCGGTGTATCATGTCGTGTCTTTCTCAGTGATTCTGCCTGTGCTTTTCCGCGAGCCTCGGCAATCGCTTCGGCAAAGTTGGCAAACAAGACTGTCAGAAGCAGGATAACCGTAATAGAAACATTATATCCAAAGCTTCCTTGGTTATTGTGAGGATTAATTAGAGTCATGGTCGACACTCCGATCATAATGATTATTCCGAATTCCACGGTAAACATCACCGGATTTCTGACCATCGTTCCTGGATTCAACTTGATAAAGGAATGAATAAAAGCTCTTTTAAGAAACCTTTTATCAAATAAGGAGATTATATTTTTCTTTCTTTTCATCTTTCTTCAATGAGTTGATCAGAAGCTTAGCGATTCTGTAATGGGGCCAAGGACAATGGCAGGTAAATAATCCAGTGCTGCAATAATAATAATCACGGCTAATGTCATGACACCGAAAGTCATCGTGTCGGTTTTTAAGGTTCCTGCAGATTCCGGGATAATTTTTTTCTTTGCCATAATTCCCGCTATCGCTATTGGCCCGATAATTGTCAAGTACCTGCCGATCAACATCGTGAAGCCTGTAATGATATTCCAATAAGGAGTATTGTCCCCGAGTCCTTCAAATCCCGAGCCGTTATTGGCAAAGGCGGAAGAAAACTGGTAAAGCATTTCCGAAAAACCATGAGATCCCTGATTATTCAACCAGCCCGATAATTCTTGTGCGGAATGATGGTAAAGAAATGAAGATAACGCAGTCCCCGATAATATGATTAGAGGCCCGAGAAGCGCAATCATTACTGCAATTTTCATCTCTTTTGCCTCAATTTTTCGACCCAAAAAATCAGGTGTTCTCCCCACCATGAGTCCGGAAATGAAAGCAGTAATAATGATGAATATGAAATAATTCAAAATACCGACGCCACACCCACCGTAAAAAGCATTGATCATCATTGCAAATAACATCATCATTCCTGAAAGGGGCATGAAGCTGTCATGCATTCCATTTACCGAACCCGTAGATATAACTGTTGTAATGATGCTCCAGAACCCAGAAAGACCCGTTCCGAACCGTACCTCCTTCCCTTCCATATTGCCCGGTGACTGGTCAATTCCCAGAGAGGCAAAAACCGGATTTCCTTTCATCTCCCAGGCTATGGTCGGTATCACCAGACATAAAAAACCAAAGGTCATAATGATAAAAATGATCCGGGAAAGCTTCTTGCGATTGATATAATAACCGAGTGCAAAAACCATGGAAAATGGGATGAGCATCTGTGCGATCAGTTCAACAAGAGCGGTGAAATAACTGGGATTTTCGAATGGGTGGGCGGAATTTGTCCCAAAAAAACCGCCTCCGTTTGTCCCGAGGTGTTTGATTGCTATCATCGATGCTGCCGGTCCACGTGATACATGAGAAACATCTCCCCGGATGGTGGTGAATGTTTCTTTCCCTTTAAAGGTTTGGGGAGTCCCGCAAAAGACAAGAATAATGGCGACAACGATGGCGCCGGGAAGAAGAATATGGGTTATTGATTTCAGGAAATAATTAAAAAAATTTCCAAGTTTCTCGGTTGTTTTATCCCTCAAAGCATTAAATAATACTACTGCTGCAGCCATTCCTGTAGCTGCAGATACAAACTGAAGGAAAGTGAATACAGCCGTTTGGGATAAATAGGTTGCCCCCGATTCCCCAGAATAATCCTGAAGGTTGCAGTTTACTACGAAACTGATGGCGGTGTTGAGTGCAAGATCGGGGGTCATGGATAGATTGAGGTCGGGATTCCAGAAATGTAAACTCTGCGTGATCAATATAAAAAACGCATATACCAGCCATATCATATTGATTGTAACCAGGGCATAAAGATGCTGCTTCCAGTTCATCTCTTTTTTGGAGTCTATTCCAGATAACCTGAAAAAAAATTTTTCCAAAGGTTTCAAGAAGTCCAGGAAAGTTTTTTCTCCTTTATAAACCTTGGCTATGTATCTCCCCGCCGGGATTGCAATCAGGACCGGTAGGATAAATATCAACACTATTCCGGCAATTTCTTTCATAGGTAAAAGATGAATTGGAATTGTTAAAATTTCTCTGGATGCAAAAGCACATAGAGTAAATAACTAAAGACCGTTGAAGATAATATCAATAAGAGTATCATATTATTTTTTTTAGATTATTATCTAAGGTCTTTGCTAAGAGTGTGCCAATTCTGCCTGATTTACGATGAAAATATTTAATTTATTGTTATTCTGATATTTAAAAATTTATAGTATCGCACACCCTATTGCTGGAAACAAAAAAACCCTATCAAAATGAAAGGGTTTTTTTCAAAATGATAGGGGTGTTGCTTTCTAGTCAAGAGCGTATTTCTCTATCTTACGGTAAAGGGTTGGGATTCCGATGCCGAGAATTTCTGAAGCCTTTGTTTTATTTCCTTTAGTAAGGGTAAGAATCTTTTGGATATGATTTTTTTCAAGTTCTTCGAGACTACCTATAAAGTCTTTTATCCCGGATTCTTGTGAGAACGTTGATATTTCTTTAGGCAGGAGGTCAGCCGTCAAGGTGTTTTTATTGGTAAGAATAACCGCTCTCTCAATCATATTTTTCAATTCCCTGGTATTTCCCGGCCAGTCATAGGCTCTTATTTTTTCGAGAAAGGGATTTTCGTATCCGATGATAGTTTTATTGGTTTTCAAGGCATAAAACCGGATAAAAAAATCTACCATTTGCGAAAGATCCTCTTTTCGTTCACGAAGAGGAGGAATCGTTATTTTAAATACCGAAAGGCGGTAATAGAGATCAGACCGAAAGCGCTCCTGCTGAATTTCTTTTTGCAGGTCTCGATTGGTGGCAGCAATGATCCTGACATTGACACGAAGGGGCTTTGTATCCCCTACCCGTGTATATGATTGTTCTTCCAATACTCTTAATAGCTTCCCCTGTAAATCGAGGTTCATTTCACTTATCTCATCCAGGAAAAAGGTACCTTCATGTGCTTCTTCAAATAGGCCCTTCTTGTCAGAAATTGCACCGGTAAATGCACCTTTTTTATGACCGAATATTTCCGATTCCAATAATTCTTTTGGGAAAGCGCAGCAGTTCACTGCAACAAAGGTTTTGTGCCGGCGTGGACTGTCACTGTGGATAGATTGGGCAAATAATTCTTTCCCGGTACCGGTTTCCCCTTCAATTAAAACTGTAGAGTCGGTTGGAGCGACTTTTCGAGCAAGGTAAATGGCTTCGTTAATTTTTTTCGAATCCCCAAGGATCTTATCGAAATTATAACGGGTTTTTAATTTATGTTCAAGTTCAATGATTCTGTGGTGCATTTTTGCCTTTTCCATTGCCCGTTCAATAGTCACAAGAATCTGGTCATCTCCATCTCCTTTTGTGACATAATCAAAGGCTCCGAGTTTCATGGCATTGACCCCATCCTGGATTGTTCCAAAAGCAGTTATTAAAATAACTTCACAGTGAGGATATTCTTTTTTTACATTTTCCAGGACCTGCATCCCACTCTCTTCAGGCAATCGTACATCAGTGATCACCAAAAAAATTTCTTTTTGCTGATCCAATATCTGATAACCTTTTGCTGCGTTTGATGCCTGGAAAACCCGATAACCTTCAAGTTCGAGTATTCTGGAAAGGGCTCCCCTGAGTTTTTCCTCATCATCGATTATCAGTATTGTACCCTTAACCATTTATAGTTTGTTTTTATCTAAAAATGAAAAGATACCAAAGATACCGCATCTTTTTTGTATATTTATCTCAAAATTACTGAATCATGAAGCGATTTATTTTATTCCTGGTCGTCGTATTCATTTTCAGCATCATGTATGTGACGAGTAGTTAATCAAAAACTCTAAAAAAACCACCCTCTCCTCCAAAACCACACAAACCCTGACATTGGCAATCAGGGTATAATATTTTGCATACCTTAATTTAAGTCTTTTTCCCCTCAAGGCACAATGGGGCAAATTAATAAATATTTTCTATTGTGATCTATTGAGCCTACTGTGGTTGATTCTTTTAGTTTATTCGGGTAGGAATTGATGTAAAGAGATTTATTGACACTGATCGGAGGTGGCAGGATCTATGGAAGAATTTTCACGGTTGGGAATTTTTCCTGCAGGAGTTGTTTGGGATTCGGAAGTTTGGAAAATATTTTTCTGAAAAAGAATCAGCATGAAAACTCCGATAGTGATTGAGGAATCGGCGATGTTAAATACCGGACTGAAGAAAGTGAACTCCTGACCTCCGATCCATGGAAGCCAGGCAGGGTAATGCGACTCAATGATCGGGAAATAAAGCATATCGACTACTTTCCCGTGCAGGAATGTTCCATATCCCCCTTCCGGAGGAAACAGCGTCGCAATTCCATGAAAACTATTGCTGAAAATAAGTCCGTAAAAAGCTGAATCAATAATATTTCCGAGTGCGCCAGCCATGATCATAGCAATACAAACGATAAGCAAGTTGCTTGCTCCTTTTCTGGTGACTTTAAACAACCACCAGCCGATTACGATCACCGCGACAATCCGGAACAGGCTTAACAATAATTTTCCATTGTTGCCCCCCAGCTTCATCCCAAATGCCATACCCTCATTCTCGATAAAATGAATCTGAAACCAGTTTCCGAAAATATAATGGGTATCACCTAGTGGCATAGTGGTCTTAACCAGGATCTTAGCCACCTGGTCAAGAACCAGGATCAATACCATTATAAAAATGGCTTTTTTCAACTTAAACAAAATTGTGTATCGGGTGTTATTCCAGATCGGGTTCGTTAGCCGGCCTGGAAACCGGTGCTGCTGCTTGAACCCTTTTAGCTTCAATGCTGAGAGTTGCATGAGGAACTATGCGCAAACGGTCTTTAGGAATCAGCTTGCCTGTGACACGACATATACCGTAAGTTTTGTTCTCAATGCGTATAAGTGCATTTTCAAGGCTTTTGATGAATTTTTCCTGACGGGCAGCGAACTTACTGTTTTCTTCCTTGGAAAAAACCTGATAACCCTCTTCCAAAACTTTGAAGGTGGGAGAGGTATCGTTGGTATCATTGTCATTCCCAGTCGTATATGATTCTGTGAGCAGTTTCAGATCATTTTCCGCTTTTTCAAGTTTTATAAGAATAATTTGACGGAATTCTTCAAGTTCCTCATCGGAATACCGTGTTTTTTCGATTACCGAATTTCCAGCTGCTTTTTTCATATCATCGAATTTTTATTATTCAAAAATGCTAATGCCATAAATAAAATACGACAGAAAAAATCATGTCGTCTCATTTAATCAATTTTTCGGATTGATATGTATGTTGATATTTGCTCGGTCAACTCAACAAGGATTTTTTCAGGATCCTCTAACGAGTCCATTACCTCAAACGATTGAGCCAAAACTTCTGCGCAAATATAAGAAAAATTCTGATTCACAGCCAAAACGATTGCAGGATGTGTCTGAAATCTAACCTTGATCTTATCTGTAACGTCAAAACCTTTTTCCTTTCTCAGGTTTTGAATACGGTTTATGATTTCCCGGGCAATTCCTTCCTGCCAAAGTTCGGGTGTAACTGAAATATCAAGGGCGACAGTTAATGGACCAATACTTGCGACCTGCCATCCTGGAATATCTTCTGATAGAATTTCCACATCATCCAGGTTGATTACAAGGATCTGTCCATCAACCCATATCTCGAATCTTCCATTTTTTTCCAGGCTTGCTATTTCATCCTGTGAAATCGATGCAAGTGCCGATGCAAGTTCTTTCATCAATTTCCCATACCTGGGTCCGAGTTTTTTGAAGTCAGGTTTTACTTTTTTTACAAGGATACCTGCTGTATCGGTTATATATTCCAGCTGCTTTACATTGACTTCCGAGAGGATGAGATTTTTTACCGCTTCTACCTGTTCTTTTAGATGTGCATTCAGCAATGGGATTAAAATTTTATTCAACGGTTGACGTACTCGGAGATTGGTTTTTTTGCGGATAGATAAAACCATGGAGGATATCTTCTGAGCCATCTCCATCCGTTCTTCAAGATTCTTATCGATCAGTGAGGGATCTACTATCGGGAATTCTGTCAGATGAACAGAATCGACAGGTTTTTTGTTGGTCACCTGATTCAAATCAACAAACAGACGTTCCATAAAAAACGGAGCAATTGGAGCGCCAAGCTGGGCAATAACTTCCAGACAACGGTAAAGTGTCTGGTATGCGGAAATTTTATCCTGGGAATAATCTCCTTTCCAAAAACGGCGACGACATAGCCTAACGTACCAGTTGCTCAGGTGCTCATCTACGAAATCAGAAATTGCTCTTCCTGCTTTTGTTGGTTCATAGTTTGTATAGCATTCGTCAACTACCTGTATAAGGGAATTCAACTCCGAAAGAACCCAGCGATCGATTTCAGGTCTCTCACTTACCGGTATTTCATTCTCTTTGAAGGTAAATCCGTCGATATTTGCGTACAAAGCATAAAAGGCATAGGTATTATAAAGAGTACCGAAGAATTTTCGCTGGATTTCACCAATCCCGTCAAGGTCAAACTTTAAGTTATCCCATAGCTGTGAATTAGTGATCAAATACCAGCGGGTAGCATCCGGTCCAAACTTTTTTATCGTCTCAAATGGATCGACGGCATTTCCCAGACGTTTCGACATTTTGTTGCCGTTTTTATCCAGGACCAGTCCGTTTGAAACACAGGTTCTGAAAGAGACATTGTCGAACAGCATCACCGCGATGGCATGCAGCGTAAAGAACCATCCCCTGGTCTGGTCAACTCCTTCGGCAATGAAATCTGCAGGGAAATAGCTTTCAAGATCCCGTGTCTTGTCGAAAGGATAGTGATATTGTGCATAGGGCATCGCCCCCGAATCAAACCAAACATCAATCAGATCGGATTCACGGTACATCGGTCTTCCGTCATCGGTTGTAAGAATAATCTCATCAACAAATGGCCGGTGCAAATCAAAAGTATGATAGTTCTCATCGGTGCTATCTCCCGGAACATAATTAGCCAGGGGATCCGATTTCATAACGCCTGCCTTAACTGCCTTGATACATTCTTCTTTCAGTTGTGCAACGGATCCTATACAAATTTCAACCTTGTTATCTTCGGATCTCCAGATTGGGAGTGGAGTCCCCCAAAAACGTGATCGTGAAAGATTCCAGTCAACCAGGTTTTCAAGCCAGTTACCGAACCGTCCTGATCCCGTAGACTCAGGTTTCCAGTTGATGGTCCGGTTCCATGCAATCATTTGATCTTTGTAAGCCGTAGTCCGGATAAACCATGAATCCAACGGATAATATAGGATAGGTTTGTCGGTCCGCCAGCAATGTGGATAGGAATGTTCGTATTTCTCGGTCTTAAAAGCCTTGTTCTCATGCTTGAGTTTTACAATGATGTCTATATCAACCGGCGGACATTTCCCGGACTGGCAATCGGGGTCATATTCAGGCTTTACATAGCGGCCTGCGAATTCTCCCATCTGTTCGGTGAACTTGCCTTGTTTATCAACCATGGTAAGGGCTCCCAATCCATATTGTTTACCGACCCGGAAATCATCAGCTCCGAAGCTTGGAGCAATATGTACAATACCGGTTCCATCATCGGTAGTGACAAAATCACCCATCACCACGCGGAATGGATCTCCTTCATCAGGCTGTGCATATGGCAAAAGCTGTTCAAAACGAAGTTCTTCAAATGCTGAACCCTTATAGTGGGCAATGACCTGGAATGGTATATGTTTATCTCCTTCATGGTAATTTTCCAGTTCCAGGGTCGCATTTTTTTCCGGAAAATACTGGGGTAACAAATCCTTAGCCAGAACAACCGTCTGTTCGGTGTATGTGTACGGATTGAAAGTTTTAACAAGAACATAGTCAATGTCTTTGCCCATCGCCAGACCGGTATTTGAAGGAAGGGTCCAGGGAGTGGTCGTCCATGCAAGGATGTATAGTTCTCCGAAAAGGTCGTTGAACAGGAATTCAGACCTGGAATCACGGATTACCTTGAACTGGGCAACAACCGTATTATCCTTTACCATTTTATATGCCCCGGGCTGGTTTAGCTCATGGGTACTGAGACCAGTCCCGGCAGCAGGTGAATATGGCTGAATAGTATAGCCTTTGTAAAGAAGATCTTTTTTATAAAGTTCACTAAGGAGATACCAGACACTTTCAATATATTTATTTTCGAAAGTAATATAAGGATCATCCAGGTTCAGCCAATAACCCATCAGGATGGTCAGTTCATCCCAGAGATCTTTATACTTCATTACTTCTTTACGGCATTCTTTGTTGTAATTTTCGATGGATATCGATTTACCGATATCTTCCTTGGTAATTCCCAGCTTTTTTTCGACTGCTATTTCAACTGGTAACCCGTGTGTGTCCCATCCGGCTTTACGGATTACATAGAACCCTTTCATGGTTTTGTACCGGCAAAAGATATCCTTTATTGAGCGTGCCATTACATGATGAATACCGGGAATACCATTGGCGGAGGGCGGCCCTTCATAGAAAATAAAAGGAGGCTTCCCTTCTGTAAGCTTTAAACTTTTCTTAAAAGTTTTATGAATCTGCCAGTAGGATTTTATCTCTTTACCAATCCTGTTTAGATCAAGCGTCTTATATTCCGGGTATTTAAGCATACTCCTTGTAAAAAAGTTCGCAAAATTACAAAAATTTCATTAAACCAGTAATATAGGTCAATCTGTAGTTTTTCTTTTTTGATTTGAAAAAACTTTTTATCTTTGTATCCTCAATAAATGGAAACCTTATGGTAATCACTATCGTTATCCCGCGATTTACCGTTATGGTGGGCATCCACCTCTCCAGGTAAGGTTTATTCCATTCATTTCCCAGTTTGTCTTATTGTCTAACAAAAGTTTTGGAGGAAAAGCCATGAAAAACATGTTTGTATTTGTATTTACTGAAATGACGGTTGGGAATACAGTTTTCCCGGTCATTAAAAATAAAGTTGGAAGAAAAGAAATGTTAAATCGATACCGAGAACGAAAATTATATGAACGCATATGCTAAATATACTATCCTCAAACAAACACTTTTTATCCGTGCCGGGAGATTATTCTACCATCTCCGGGAAGCTATCGCCGGTACGGAACAGGATTTCACCAAAGGCCGGATAGGCAGGGCGATATTTTTGCTCTCCATCCCAATGGCCTTGGAAATGATGATGGAATCCATTTTTGCCGTTGTTGATATTTATTTTGTTTCGAAGCTTGGTCCGGAGGCAATTGCGACCGTCGGAATTACCGAGTCTATGGTCACCATTGTCTATGCGATCGCCGTCGGCTTAAGTACTGCTACCTCTTCCATGGTGTCGCGTCGAATCGGCGAAAAAAATCATGAAGGGGCCTCAGTGGTTGCATTCCAGGCAATACTTACCGGATTGATAGTTTCATTGACTTTGGCCATTCCCGGAATAATTTTTTCCCGGAAATTACTTCAGGCCATGGGAGCTTCACCAATAATTGTCAACGAGATGTGGAGTTTTACGGCAATTATGATCGGTGGAAACTCCGTTATTATGCTTCTTTTTGTTATTAATGCTATTTTCCGCAGTGCCGGTGATGCGGCTATCTCCATGCGGGTTCTTTGGATGGCAAACCTGGTAAACATAGTGCTTGACCCGTTACTTATTTTCGGGATTGGACCATTCCCCGTACTGGGCATTAAAGGAGCTGCAATTGCCACAACCACAGGCCGCGGTCTGGCCGTTTTATTTCAACTCTATCTCCTGTTCAGCGGGAGAAAGCGTGTATTGCTGGCGGTTCGACATATCAGGATCGACTGGAAGGTCATGAAAACTCTGATAAGATTATCACTGGGCGGAATAGGACAACACCTTATTGCCACATCAAGCTGGATTGGACTTGTTCGTATTATTTCTGTGTTTGGGAGTATTATTGTCGCCGGTTATACCATAGCTTTACGTATTATTGTTTTTGCTCTGTTGCCATCATGGGGATTGAGCAATGCTGCATCTACCCTTGTTGGTCAAAACCTGGGGGCAAACCAGCCAATTCGTGCCGAGCGCTCCGTTTGGATAACCGGATGGGTGAATATGATTTTTCTCGGATCAATGGGTTTGGTTCTGATCCTATTCAGTGAGTTTTTTATCCGGTTGTTTATCTCTGATCTTGCAGTTATTGCGGCCGGGTGCGAAGGGTTAAGGATTATCAGTCTTGGCTTTGTTGCATATGGTTTCGGAATGGTGTTGATCAACTCACTGAATGGGGCCGGAGATACGATTAGTCCAACAATAATTAATATATTTTGCTATTGGCTGCTGGAAATACCATTAGCTTATTTCCTTGCTTTCTATGTAGGAATGCACGAAAATGGTGTTTTCATCTCAATATTGGTGGCTGAATCGGTAATGACCCTGTCGGCCTTCTGGATATTCAGAAGGGGGAAATGGAGACTTAAAAAAGTATGAATCCCGGATGGGTTCGGGAGTTAATTCATATACTGAAAATAACGGGAATCATCAACTTTAATCATTACTTTTGCGGAAATTTAACCGGCCGGTGTCATGAGAAAGTTGATGGTTACTGTTATTTTAGTTTTTGTTTTCTTTTTCAGGGGTTATAACCAGATTCCGCCGGGTTATTATGATGCGGCGACAGGTCTAACCGGAACAGCTTTGCAGTCAGCTCTTCACAACATTATTAAAAATCATACCGTTGTTTCCTATAATTCCCTCTATACCTATTTCCAAACTACCGATGTGAAATCCGGGAACATTGTATGGGACATGTATTCTGATGTACCCGGAGGAACACCTCCTTACGTTTATCATTATAATTCGGGCGATGAGTGCGGCAATTATGGAAGCGAGGGCGCTTGTTATAACCGTGAACATTCATGGCCTAAAAGCTGGTTTGGGGGCGAAGTTCTTCCCATGTATACCGATCTGTTTCATCTCTATCCTACCGACGGTTATGTGAATAATAAGCGAGATAATTATCCTTACGGAGAGGTTTACTCGGCAAGCTGGACATCGTTGAATGGCAGTAAACTTGGGACAAGCGGCACACCCGGTTATTCCGGAACCGTTTTTGAACCAATCGACGATTATAAGGGTGATTTCGCCCGTACTTATTTTTACATGTCCACTCGATATTACACTGAAGATTCCGGTTGGCCCGGGAGTCCGATGACTACCGGATCCCAGTTAAAACCGTGGGCTCTTCAGATGCTGCTGAATTGGTGCAGCCAGGATTCCATTTCCCAGAAAGAAGTAGACAGGAACAACACGGTTTACCAGGTTCAGAATAACCGGAACCCATTTATTGATCATCCCGAATTTGTATATGAAATCTGGGGATTCCCGGTTGGCATTCATACGGAGCAGCAACCGGTTGCTCTGATAATTTATCCGAATCCTGCAACTGACTTTTGTATTGTGGACCTCCGAGCAAATGATTCTGATCAGAACTGGATGGTGATGATAATTCCGATGACCGGCTCAAGGTTGTTCCCTGATGTAATAAGGAAAGGTGGTAAACTTACCATTGATGTCAGATCCCTCGCGACCGGAGTTTACTGCCTGATGCTGAAAAGTGATTCGGAGATCTGCTATTCAAGATTAGTGAAAGAATAGGAATCAGTTCTGATGTATAGACTCACCACGATACGTCTCTTATTGAATTAATGCCCTAATAACCTTTAATACGCCCACTTCACCCAGATCGATCCCCAGGTGAAGCCCCCGCCAAATGCGGCAAGAATGATGTTATCACCCTTTTTTAGTTTATTTTCCCATTCCCAGAGACAAAGTGGTATCGTAGCGTCGGTGGTATTCCCATAACGCTCAATATTGATCATGACCTGTTCTTTACCAATACCCATGCGCCTTCCGGTCGCTTCAATGATGCGTAAATTGGCCTGGTGGGGAACGAGGAAAGAAATATCCTCACTTTTCAGGTTGTTCTTTTCCATTATCTCCGCTGCAACATCAGCCATCTTGGTGACCGCAAATTTGAACACTGGCTGACCTTCCTGGTAAACGAAATGCTCCCTGGCATCTATTGTTTCATGACTTGGTGGTTTAAGCGACCCACCGGCTTTCATGTGAAGATGAATTCTGCCTGAACCATCGGTCTTCAGAATGGAATCCATGATACCAACCTCTTCTGTCGTTGGTTCCAGCAATAACGCTCCGGCAGCATCCCCAAATAATATACAGGTCTCCCGGCTGGTGTAATCGGCAATGGATGACATTTTATCGGCTCCAACGACAATTATCTTGTTGAATGATCCTGATTCAATAAACTTGGATGCCGTCACCAGTGTAAAGAGTAATCCGGAACAAGCTGCATTTATATCAAAACTGAACGCGTTTTTTATGCCGACCTTATCACAGATAATGTTGCCTGTAGCGGGAAATATCATATCAGGAGTAACCGTCGCACAAATCAGGAGTTGAATTTCATCCGGAGAAGTTCCGGTTTTTTCCAAGAGTCTTTTAACCGCTTCGGCAGCCATATCGGAAGTTGCAAGACCTTCTCCCTTTAAGATATGGCGTTCACGGATACCTGTACGCGTAATAATCCATTCATCTGTTGTTTCAACCATTCCCTCTAATTCCTTATTCGTGAGGATATAAGGGGGAACCCATCCTTGAATTCCGGAAATTTTAGCTCTGAGCTTTGTCATGACGAATTAAATATTATTGATGGAATAACGTTCCAGGGCATGCTTTATGCGATGGGAGAGTTTTGCTTCATAAACCTCTTTGGCCATGAGTACCATCTTGCGAATAGCAATGCTGTTCGAAATGCCATGTCCTACAAGAACGGTGGAGTTCACGCCAAGGATGGGCGTTCCGCCATAGTTTTCGTAATTGAACCGGTCGAGAAAAGAATCTTTAATCCCCCGTTTGACCAGGACGCGGTACATGGCTTCGACTTGTTTTAAAACGATGTTTCCGATAAAGCCATCGCAGACAATTACATCTACATTATCACGGAAAAGTTCACGACCTTCAACATTGCCTATAAAGTTATAATCTTTGGATTCTTTCATCAGCTGAAAAGCCGACTGCGCGGTTAGGCTTCCTTTTTTTTCCTCGGATCCGATATTCAGTAATCCGATCCGTGGATCCTTGATATGAAAAACATGTTCGGCAAATAGTGATCCAAGTAACCCGAACTGGCACATCACATCTGGCTTGGCGTCGGGATTGGTCCCTACGTCAATAAGTATCGTTGATCCTCCGTTCTCCTTTGGAATGTACGCCGGTGTGCTGGGACGGATAATCCCTTGAACAGTATTTACACTATATATAGAACCGACCATCATAGCTCCGCTGCTTCCTGCACTCGTGAAAGCATGGATCTCCTTATGCTTAAGCATACGAAATCCTACAGAAATGCTTGAATTCGGCTTGTTGACCAAAGCCTTCGTGGGCTGCTCATCCATCTCTATAAGATCCGGAGCATCGACGATCTCAAAAAGACTGGGATTGACATTTTCTTCTTTGAGAAAAGTCAAAATGATTTCACGGTCGCCAATCAGGACGATCGTATCGGATTCAGGTAGCTCTGCACGTGCCAGGATGGCGCCGTGAAGCGTGGCTTTCGGTGCAAAATCGCCCCCCAGGACATCTAAACCGATCTTCATTATCCGGGATTTGGTGAAATAAATTTATTCGGTAGTCATTTTTTCGATAGCGGGTTTTCCCCTGTAATAACCGCATTCTGAACATACCCTGTGGTAAAGTACCGGTGCTCCACAATGTGAGCACAGGGAAATAGTCCGAATTTCTGCTTTATCATGTGTCCTTCTCTTATCTCTCCGGGTATTGGAAATTTTTCGTTTCGGATGTGGCATTTTGTTTGAATTAAATTATAAATTAAGAATTGTTTCTGAGTTTATTTAAAATCTCCCACCTGGGATCAGGGGAATGATGTTCGCTTAACTCTTTAAGCTTCTTCAATACTTCGGGATTACACTGACTTTCACCATTTATTTTGTCTGAATGTACCCGTTTAGCCGGTAGCATCAAGTGCATAATCTCATATAGGAATGAACTGATATCAAACGATTTGTCTGTCTCAGGAATAATAAGTACTTCTTCACTTTCTTCAAGATATTCATTTCCCAGTTTAACGATCAGCCTTTCATTCCCCGTGATAACAAGGTCAAGCGGTTCGCCACATCGGTCACAAAGTAAAGATACAGTTCCATTTACTGTAAAATCAAAAAGAAGCATCCGTTCTCTCTTCTCCAGTTCAAGATGAATTTCAACAGAACCGGATTTGATTTCAGTATGTTCAAAATGATCAAAGAACGTATTATCGATTTTTAGATCGAAGTGATGTACTCCAAACTTTAATCCGCTAAATGGGATTCTAAATTGTTCCCGCCAATCCACCTTTTCCCGAAAAAGGCAGCAAAGTTAACTATTATTCTTATAAAATACAAAACCTTAATCCGGCACACCGGGTCACATGCAACTATAATGGCCTCTTTCTCAACATTTAAAATGTTCTTAATAAAAGAGACGTTTATTCTATTCAGAATTGATAAAATAGTTAAAAAAGTTGCTGTTTTTTCTTTTTTAATTATAATTTTGACATCGTTCTTTAATGACCCCTTTTCTAAAAGTTCTTGATGATATTTATTGCCGCTACGCGCAAACAATATACCAAACAACTACTTTATGATAAACAAAATCATTACCTTACTTTTACCCTGGATGCCAAAGAAATTGGTTTGGATTTTTTCAAAAAAATATATTGCCGGAGAAACCATTGAGGATGCCATTCGGGTATGTAAAGAACTAAATGCAAAAGGCATTAAAATCACTATCGACCTGCTGGGAGAATTCATCACAAAACTGGAAGAAGCCGAACAAAATAAAGATGCTTACCTTTCAATCATAGAAAGGATCCAGAACGAGAAAATTGATGGAAACTATTCCCTGAAGCCTACTATGTTCGGCTTGCTCATCGATAAAGAGGTATGCTACCGAAATATCCGCGAAATAATTCAGAAAGCTGCCTCCTATAATACTTTCGTGCGTGTCGACATGGAGGATTCACAATGTACCGATCTGGAGATCGACCTTTTCCGTCGACTTAAAAAGGAATTTCCGGCAACCCTCGGACTGGTCGTCCAGGCTTATTTAAGACGTACGCTTAAGGATGTTGAAAACCTGCTTGATATTCATGATTCCGAACATCCGCTAAATTTCCGGTTATGTAAAGGTATTTATGTCGAGCCGGAAGCTATCGCCTATAAAAAATACCTGGAGATAAACGATCATTTTCTGGAAGACCTTGAATTTATGTTCAAAAATGGAATTTATCCCGGAATCGCAACACATGATAAACCTTTGGTCGAAGGCGCTTATGCTTTGATTGAAAAATATAAGATCCCTAAATCGAAATATGAATTTCAAATGCTTTATGGAGTGACACCGGAATTACGTAAATCCATTGTTGAAAAAGGACATGCAATGAGAGTCTATGTCCCATTTGGAAAGCAGTGGTTCGGTTATTCAACCAGGCGTCTGAAGGAGAATCCCAAAATGGCAAGCCATATTATCAAAGCGCTGTTCATCAGGAAATAAATTACAGATGTAAAAAGATACCCAGGGAGATCATGTTTTCTATTTGAATATTTTTACAGACTTTTTCCTCATAGAATAATCTGGTCTGAATACTGGTCCTCAGAAACTTATTGATCCTGATATCGATAAGATTTTTTAGTGTCAAGTCTAAAGGATTGTTGTAATTTTTAAAAACGAGAATATCGCAGATCCATCTGACACGGTTTTGAAAATTTTTATCGACCATAACATGAAGGGATAGCCCGTATTCAAACAAATAATTTTGATTTCTGGGTACTCCATAAAAGAAAGGATTGGTCTGATCTGTGTAAACCGACTTATCCCTGATAAAAGTCAGCTTTGCCGCATTTATCCCAAGGCCGATCAGCCCGAACATTGGCCATGTCCATCCAACTCCTAAGGAAAAGGTCCAAAACAAGGGAGTAAGAAAGGAAGAGTTCAGAATCTTTACCTGTGATCCAAGACTATCGGTCCGGTATTCGTACCCATTGAAAAACCTGCTGCTCAGATTCGAATTGAAATTAATTGTCAGATATTTGAAAAGCCTGAACTCAAGCCGGGTATCAAACGTATTATCGTCCATCTGGAAACGGGTGATACTGTCAAAAAAGATCTGGAATCCCAGGTTATGGATAAATACATTGATGATTCTGAAATTTTGATTGTTATCAAGAATCGTTTGATATTTAAGCTTTTGCAGCAAAGAAATATGATTTGCGTTTCGTTCATGTTGCCAGTTCAGAAAAAGAAAATTTGAAAAAGTCAATGAATAGTCTACTTCCTGGAAGAATCGGTATTTTATCAGTTTCTGTTTCCCTTCAATAAAATCGGTTAAATGAATCACCGGGATGGTATCATGCCAAATGATGTCCTGTCCGACTGCAGAAAAATATTCTGAACAGGAGCCGAACAACACCATGACCAACAATAAATTGTGTTTCACCTAACTTGAAAGGTGTTAAATAACTAACTTTTGAAATAAGCATATTTGGGGGTGTCGTTTCTTGCTACCTGATTATTATTTTTTGATGGTCTGATAGCTTCCAGTTTTTTTGCATATCAACATTAAGAAATATGATCTTCGTACGGACTTGGCGGTTCTCCATTGCCGCTTCATCCGCAGCAAATAACCTTTCATTCAATTTACCCACAAACATTGCCCAGGTGATGACAATGAAATAGTCACAGCTGTTTTCGTCAAAGGTTGCAGAATCCGATTGTACCAGGGGGATGATATGTTGCAGCAAATCCTGGTAACGGAAAGTCGTATCAATCTGGTAGGAAGCATTGCTCCTGAGGTTTTTTATAAAATAAGCTGTTGACCACCTACATTTGGAAGTATCCTTGTAGTTGATGAGCAATCCCTTCGAAGTGAAAAAAAAGGAACCTACCAGATTCTCCCGGAAAAGTGGATTATTCATGTAATGACAGTAGGATGAGGAATCCTTGAAAATGTATGTGGTCCGTGAAGGTTGATTCATATTCTTAAGAAAATCAAGAATCCGGGCTGGAGTCTCTTCCCTGGGTTCATGAACCCCATATCGCATTTTCGCAACTTGTTTGCAACTGCAAAAGATTATCAATGTAACTCCGGTGAATATTAATGATCTCTTCATTCCATTCAGTATTAAAAATTATGACTGCCCTTATATCACAACATCCCTGCTGAAATGTTTGTATAAGGGCAGTCAGATTATTATAAAGGAATCGTTATAGTGTATGTATTATTCATAGTGTTCAAGGGATAGGTACCAGGACGAATGACAACAGGGTTAAGGGTGCCGAGTTTTTTGCAAGTTTCCGGAGTAAAGGTGTAAGAATCCCCTAGGGTAATAGTGGTCTTATCCTTGAAATAAGGCAATGTGGTCCCATTTTCGTAAAACCGGAGATCATCCTCGGTGACCTGGATAAGGAGCTGGTTCTGATCATTGATTTTCATGAGCACCGGACAACTTTTTGTAGCAGGTCTCCCCATTCCGTCGACCCCGGCAGAAATATCAACACAAATTCCAAAACCGGTTTCACAGTTAGTACTTGGTCGGTGAAAATTGAGTGTGATTTTAATCCAGACACTAGGGGGGCCAGGATTGGCAAAAAGTTCGGTAATGGTTGCAAACGTAGATTCCGATAAAAAGATCATTCCGATCAGTGATAGTAACATTATTTTTTTCATGGTATTATTTATTAATACATTAATGACTATTGGTTCTGCTTCCGGTTTGTCCGCCCGGAGGCAATCGGTTGGTTATTAAATTGTGGAAGCTAACCATACTACCCGAAAAACAAAACCGTCCCACGATTTTGTCTTCATTTTTCCTTTCATATCAATTTTTTTCCTCCTTTTTTATTCTGATTATTTTTTGACTTAATCCGTTAAAGGGAGGAAAGGTGATACCTCAAAGGGAACAATTTTTTAAACAATTATCTCCTAGACTGATAAATAGATAAAAATCATTTATTTACATATTTCATTTGGAAATCATCTGAAAAATTTTTAGTATCTTTGCAGCCGAATTTGAAAACAGGGATAAAAACAGAAAGGAAAAATGGAAAAAGCGAAAGTTTTGTTTGTTACCCAAGAGATCACTCCATATTTGATAGAGAGCCCTATGGGAATTATTGGCCGGTATCTGCCACAGGGAATTCAGGAAAAAGGCAGGGAAATCCGCACTTTTATGCCTCGTTATGGAAATATCAATGAGCGTAGAAATCAATTGCATGAAGTAATCCGTCTTTCAGGGATGAATTTGATTATTGATGATTCCGATCATCCCCTGATCATAAAAGTAGCTTCAATACAGCAAGCACGGATGCAAATTTATTTTATCGATAATGAAGATTATTTCCAAAGGAAATATACCTTCCGCGATAAAAACAATAAATTTTTCAATGACAACGATGAGCGTACAGTTTTTTATTGCCGCGGTGTTCTTGAAACAGTTAAAAAGCTTGGCTGGGGTCCCGACATTGTACATTGTCACGGTTGGATGACCAGTCTTGTTCCTTTATTTATTAAAAAAGCCTACCGAGATAATCCACTTTTCAGCGAAGCTAAGGTGATATATTCCATCTACGACGATGACTTTGAAGACCTTATGAATAAAGATTTCATCAATAAGATCAAATTGGAAGGTATCGCCACGAAGGACCTCAAACACTATAAGACGGCAAATTACGTTAACATTATAAAGGCAGCAATTGATTTTTCTGACGGGATCATTATCGGCTCCCCGGCAATTCACCCAGAACTTGTCGAGTATCTTAAAGAGTCAGATAAACCGTACCTGGAATATCAATCGCCCGACCGGTATGTAGATGCCTATAATGAGTTTTATGATGAAGTCCTGGTCAGTGAATCGGTTGCTGTGGATTAACTCAACGCTTTAAAACAACACATTTGAAATCTTTCTTTGCTTCACTCCCGGCATCTTTACTACTTGGTGTCTTGCTCGTTTTGGCATTGTTTTCATGTAAAAAAGATCCTTATGAACTGGGTATCGACCTTCTCCCTCCCAGTGATACATTGAATGTTCTTGTAACCGATTCATGTACGGTGGTTGCATACTCCGTCAGACATGATTCTATCAGGACTGATGAAAATTCCAATTTCATTGTTGGAAGTATGCTTGACCCTGTCTTTGGGAAATCTACCGCAGGCTTTTATTCCCAGGTTCGCCTTGGAGCTGATAGTCCTGACTTCGGGAATAATCCAGTGCTTGACTCGCTTGTGCTGGTTCTGTTTTATAACGGATATTACGGCGATACTACGACCATGCAAAATGTAAAGGTCTATGAAATCAGCCAGGATCTGAGTCTCGATAGTTCCTATTGGTCTAACCAGCGGGTTGCAACTTACCCATCGCTTCTCGCCAATCAATCATTTTATCCCCATCCAAACGACAGTGTTAAGGTTTCGGGGAAAAATATGGGTGCTCATCTCCGATTAAACTTGAACAAATTTACCAATTACCTCGGGAATAAGATCCTTTATGCCCCTTCCGATGTTCTTGCAGATAATAATAGTTTTGTGAAATTTTTTAAAGGCCTTTATGTTGAAACCAATCCTATTAACTCCAATGGCGTCCTTCTGAATATCAGCAGTGGAAACTCCACTTCACGCCTGGAGATCTATTTCCATAATTCCGAAAGAGATTCCCTTCAATATAATTTTGTGATCGACGACAAGGCAGCCCGTTTTACATACATAGACCACAATGGCTATCTGGATGCCAGTCCCGACCTGAAACGGCAAATGCTTAATCATGATACTACTCTCGGGGCCAATCAGCTTTTCTTACAAGGACTGGGAGGTGTCAAACTCAAGATACGGTTTCCTTATATGAAAGATTTTGGCAAAGGTCATATTGTCGCTATCAACGATGCTCTTCTGATGTTCTCTAACATGGAAACGGATACTACCTTTGCTCCTCCGCCACAACTTTCTTTATTCCGCCAGGATAGTATCGGCAGAATAAGTTTTCTAGCTGATGAAAATGAAGGTCAAACATACTTTGGCGGAACCTATAATAAATCAAGTAAAACTTATTTTTTCCGGATCACCCAGCATATTCAAAAGGTTATCCAGCATGCGTATTCGAATAGTTTTGATCTCTATATCCAGGTCAACAATCCGACCAAAACTGATATGCCCCCCTATCGCATTATGTTGAATGGAACAAACCCCTCCCTTCCCGGGGCTTTAACAAACCGTTTCAGACTTAAATTGATTTACACCCGCTTATTATAATTTTTTCTGTTATCTTTGATCAATAAAACATGAACTCATGTGCGGAATCGTTGCTTACGTTGGACCCAAAGAAGCATATCCGATCCTGATCAAAGGACTCCACCGTCTTGAATACCGTGGTTACGACAGCGCAGGAATATGCCTTCTGAATGATGACCTGAATATTTATAAGTGCAAGGGGAAAGTATCCGAACTTGAAACCCATCTTTGCGGGAAAAATGTTACCGGTACCATTGGGATGGCACATACACGATGGGCGACACATGGTGAGCCTAATGTCCTTAATGCTCATCCTCATTCCTCACAAAATAAATCCCTGGCCATTATCCATAATGGAATCATTGAAAATTACGCCGTTCTCCGGAGTGAGTTGAAAAACCGTGGTTATGAATTTGCAAGTGAAACCGATACCGAGGTTTTAGTACACCTTATTGAAGATATCAAAACAAACGAGAAAGTCTCCATTGAAGAAGCTGTGCGCATCGCCTTGAATCAGGTCATCGGTGCCTATGCCATAGTCATCCTTTCAAAAGAGAACCCTGACAAGATCGTTGCTGCACGGAAAGGTAGTCCTATGGTTATCGGGATCGGGAAAGATGAATTTTTTGTGGCCTCCGATGCAACACCGATAATAGAATATACCGACAACGTCGTGTTCATGAACGATGAAGAGATCGCCATCATTGAAAGGAACAAGCCGCTGAAAATAAAAACCATCAGGAACCGGGAAAAAACCCCTTATATTCAAAAGCTCGAAATGAGCCTCGGCGAAATTGAAAAGGGCGGATTTGATCATTTTATGCAAAAGGAGATCTTTGAACAGCCCCGCTCTATACGTGATAGTCTGCGCGGCCGGTTGCACCCGGAATTAGGTATCGTTACCCTTGGAGGAATCCGTGATTATGAACAAAAGATCCTTAACGCTGATCGTATTATCATGACTGCTTGCGGTACTTCCTGGCATGCCGCACTGGTCGGTGAATACCTGATTGAAGACCTTGCACGTATTCCTGTAGAGGTGGAATACTCCTCTGAATTCAGATATCGAAATCCGGTTATATATGAAAATGATGTGGTAATTGCTATTTCCCAGTCAGGAGAGACTGCCGACACGCTTGCTGCCATCGAACTGGCAAAGTCAAAAGGGGCTTCTGTGTTGGGAATCTGCAATGTAGTCGGTTCTTCAATTGCCCGAGCTACCCATGCAGGGGTTTATACCCATGCCGGACCGGAAATCGGAGTTGCATCTACAAAAGCCTTTACTGCTCAAGTATCTGTTCTAACACTGTTAGGATTATTGCTGGCCCAGAAGAAGGGAACACTCCCACAATCTCAGTTTTACAAGTTGCTTCATGAATTAAATACCATTCCTGCCAAGGTTGAAACGATCCTGAAATTGGACAATCAGGTAAAAAAGATTGCAAACATCTATAAGGATGTAAAAAATTCATTATATCTTGGAAGGGGATATAATTTCCCCGTTGCACTGGAAGGCGCCCTTAAATTAAAAGAGATCTCCTATATCCATGCGGAGGGATATCCGGCCGCCGAAATGAAACATGGGCCCATTGCTCTGATCGATGAATCAATGCCTGTTGTTTTTATCGCTCCAAAAAGAGGAAACTACGAAAAAGTGATATCAAACATTGAGGAGGTTAAAGCCAGAAAAGGTAGAATAATTGCCATTATCACCCGTGGAGACGAAACATTGAAGAAAATGGCAGATCATTATTTTGAAATCCCCGACACAGAAGAGATGCTGATTCCTCTCCTTGCAACAATCCCTTTGCAATTACTCTCATACCATATTGCCGTCATGCGTAACTGTAACATCGATCAACCCCGGAATCTCGCGAAGTCGGTTACGGTGGAATAAAAAAATAAGTAAGCAGGAGGCGAAACGGTTCTCTTATAATCTGCCTGCAACGGCGTTCCAATCTACCAGTTTCCAGAAATCAGCGATGTATTCAGGACGCGCATTCTGCTTGTCAAGGTAATAAGCATGCTCCCACACATCACAGGTCAGAAGAGGAGTCGCTCCATTCTTAAGGGGATTCCCCGCGTTACTTTCTTGAACAATCTCCAGAGAACCATTATCTTTTTTGATTAACCATGTCCAACCGCTTCCGAAAAGAGTTGCAGCCGCAGAGGAGAACTTTTCTTTAAAATCCCCAAAGGAACCAAAGTTTTTTTGGATTACCTCTGCTAAAGCGCCTGTGGGTTCTCCACCTCCCCGGGGTTTCATACAATGCCAATAGAAGGTGTGATTCCAAACCTGTGCGCCATTGTTGAACACTCCACCGGTTGCTTTACGGATAATATCCTCCAGGGATTTATTCTCGAATTCGGTCCCCGGAATCAGTTTATTAAGATTGTTCACATATGCCTGGTGATGCTTTCCATAATGATATTCCAGGGTTCTTTTTGAAATATATGGCTCAAGTGCATCAAGCATATAAGGCAATTTTGGAAGTTCGTGTATCATTGTTTTTCAGTTTTAAAAGTTATACTTATTTAAACTGATTCAAAATTACAACAAAAAAATCAAATTTGTATGAGTTCTGAAAATTAATTTTCCGTTTTTAAAATTTGAACCGCTTTTAAAAATGTCGGATCAATCATATTTAATATAGGATAGAAGCCTTCATTATCCAAAATATTTCTACCGATATAAGCTTTTAGCATCACTTTAATATATTGATCTGATTTGGTTTGATCGATCGTTGGACGTTTAACACCTTTTTTCTCTGCAAAAACAAGAAATTCATTAAAGAGGTTGTAAGAAATAAAGAATTGGCGGTCAAATTGGTCTACAGTTTTGAAACGATTTAACTGCCCTCTGTTCCGGTCAGTAAAATCGAAGGCATATTGATAAATCAATCCTTTATTAAGGAGCGCATTATAAAATTTTAAGGTGGAATCCTTTTCAATTGGGACATAAATATCGGGCATGATGCCTCCACCCCCGTAAACAATCTTCCCCTTAGGTGTATGGAACTTTAGGGAATCTGCAAATTTGATACTGTCAGGATGTTCCATCTCTCCATTGAGGAACCGATGATAATAATCGTTGTTATAACTATCAATTCCATCTTTATAAGATCGTTGGATACATCTTCCCGTTGGAGTATGATAACGGGCAACCGTCAGCCGTACTGCGCTCCCGTCTTTAAAATTCAATTGTTCCTGAACAAGACCTTTTCCAAATGAACGTCTACCAATAATTGTTCCACGGTCATTATCCTGAATTGCCCCGGCAACAATTTCGGAGGCAGATGCTGAAAATTCATCTACCAGAATGATTAAATTACCCTTTTCAAATAACCCGTCCGCTGTGGCGTGTATCACTTCCTTCGGATGATGCTCACCTTCGGTATAAACGATCAGGGTACCTTTCGGTAGGAATTCATCCGAAACATCAATTGCCGCCTGCATATATCCACCGCCATTTCCCCTGAGATCAAGGATTAAGCTTTTTATCCCGTCAGATATAAGATGTTCAAGGGCATTGTGGACCTCTTCATGGGTGGTGGCAGAAAAGTTATTAAGCCGGATATATCCGATGCCGGGTTCAACAATATAGGCAATATCCATACTGTAGGTCGGGATCACATCGCGGGTAATGGTGAAATCAAGAAGTCCGGTAACTCCACGGCGAAATATGGTTACTTTAACTTCTGTTCCTTTGGGTCCTTTGAGTTTTTTCATTACCTCGTTGTTGGTGATCTTGATATTGGCAATATTGACATCATCAACCTTAACAATTCGGTCGCCTGCACGGATCCCGATCTTCTCCGAAGGTCCTCCTGAAACAGGAATGACAACAGTAACAGTGTCATTCTCTATCCTGAACTGAACTCCAATTCCTTCAAAGCTACCAAGTAACGGGTCATTTGCATCGTGGAATTCTGCCGCAGATATGTAAGCCGAATGGGGATCCAGGCTTTGTAAAAGGCCTTCAATGGCTTTCTCCTCCAGAACCGACCGGCTAAGCGTATCTACATAATTATCCTGTACATAGTTAAGCACCTCTTTCAGCTTATCCTTTTTTGCTCCAAATGAAAAAATCCCACCTGTTCTGCTTGTAATTAATATTCCTAACAACAGCCCCAGCGCCAGAACAAGAGAAAAGTATATTGGTAAATACGGATTGTTTTTTCTATTTTCCATGAAATATTTTCAGAATTTATTTGTTCATATTAAGAAATAAACATCATTGATAAAGAAAAAAGTTGACTTTTGCACCTGCAAATATACTGAACCATGATGAAATACCGGCTGTTATTGACTCTTTCTGCATGTTACATGCTTTCTGTTAATGCCCAACCTCCACAAAAACCTTATGAAAACAGCCACTTTGCCAATACAGATTCTGTTACTATCCATTACCGGACTTGGAATAATGACCTTGTCCATCCAAAAGGGAAAGTGTTATTGATCCATGGATTTTGTGGTTCGACTTTCTGCTGGCGAAATTCATATGATACCATGGTTAAAGCCGGTTACAAGATCGTTGCAATTGATTTGCCCGGATTTGGTTATAGCGAACGGTCTGCCACATTAAACCAGTCCCAAAGTTTCCGTGCGAAACTCATCTGGGATCTGTTGACTGAGCTTGATGGCTCCGATACCACGAAATGGAATATTGTCGGTCATTCCATGGGCGGTGGTACTGCTGAGGCAGTGGCATTGATGCATCCTGCCCGCACCAAGAGCCTTATAGTCGTGGCAGGAATGGTATTTGTCAACAATAAAGATGTAAATTCCGTTATCGTGGACTTAACGAATAGCAAACTTTATAAATCTCTTCTGATTTCCTATGCAAAAAATACCTATCTCTCATTCAACAATTTCAGAAGGGAAGCGAAAAGTATCTACGGATATGTTCCGGATACTGCAACGATCAATGAATTTATAATCCCTATGTCAATAGATGGCTCCGCGGAGACGGTGATCAATTTGATTGCAAATTCTAAAGAAATTCAGTCATTACACGCTGAAGGATTGAATACACTTCCGGTTTTGCTTATCTGGGGTAAGAAAGATAAGACGATTCGTGTTCGAAATGCAAAAAAAATTATGCGGGTAGCGCCAAATATTGAACTGAAAATAATTCCGACCGCAAGACATATCCCTATGGAAACCCACCCTGCTGAATTTAATCCTCTTCTTATCGATTTCCTTAACAGGAATAATTAATTTCCGACTAATCCAGGTCACTGGCTCTTTTGGTTCTCTTTTCCGGAACCGGGACGAATTTCATCAGTATCACCAATTTTATTGAGAGGTTAAATTGCATCAGGTTATTCATTGTGTTTTGATTTTTTGTTGTCAATCTCCTTTTCTATCAGCTCCTGGATTTCCTGAAGTTCATTAAGTGTCAACTTTTCTTCCTTCGTAAAAAAAGATGCCAGAGATGGATAAGAATTACCAAAATAATTAGCAACAAAATTCCGGAAATGGATTTTTGTATATTCCTTCTTGGAGATCAGGGGATAATATTCATGGGTATGTCCGTAAGCTTTATGTCCTACAAACCCCTTTTGCTCAAGGATGCGTATGATCGTTGAAACAGTATTATATGCAGGTCGTGGTTTTGGAAATATTTCAAGTATATCATGTACCAGCCCTTTTTCAAGTTTCCAAAGGACCTGCATGACTTGTTCTTCAGCCCTGGTCAGCTCTCTGATAGAATTTCCTTTCTGTGGGTCTATCGTCATATCATTTCTGTTTTTGGGTGATTTGTTTGATTCTTTTTTTGGTATAGTCGAAATACGAAACCTGCTGGGGCAAGCTCATCTCTTCCTGGTCAGGAGCCAGGCTGGCGCGTATAAAATCTCTATAGTACAGCAGAGCCTTTTCGGGTTGTCGTAAATAATAATCATATTGATAAGCGATTTTAAATAACAGTTTTTTGTTGCCGGGAAAAGCATCGTATGCCTTTATCAGGATAATAAGGGCAGTATCCGGAAAACCTGAAGCAGTATAAGCAGAAGAAAGTTCAACATAAAGGGTAGATAAAAATTGATCGGATGGCATTATGAGTGTCAATGTTTTATTCAGATAGGTTAATCCGGAATCCAAGATCATGGAACGATAAGCCGATACTCCGTAATAAAAGCACACTTCGGCATCGGTGGTATCCATATTGAAAGCCTGCCAGAAAATGGGTTCCGCCTTGTCAAAAAGATCCTGTTTGTAATAACACAAGCCGAGATACTTTTTAGTGAATTTTGATTCATCCCCAAACTCCCGGCATTTCAAGAATTTTTTCTCTGCCTGCGGATAATCTTTCAAGAGATAATAACAGAACCCGTTAAGGCGGAGGATATTGGCATTAACACTATCCCGGAGCAAAAATCGTTCAGACAGTTCGAGGCCCTCCTGAAATTTTTTATTTTTAACATAAAGGTTTATCAGTTTCCCGGTAATCCCTGCATCAGAGCGGTTGCCTTCCAGAACTTTCCGATAAAAGTAAATAGCCGAATCGGGAGATTTAAGTTCAGCGTAACAATTGCCGAGTTGCTTCAGGATATATAGATTGAGGGTATCAGTCCGGTACAAAGGAATTAGAATATCCTTCGCTTTTCCAAATTCATCGGTGTTATAGTAAAGATTTGAGAGTTGAATGGCAAAAAACCGATTAGCCGGATCAATCTTGATAATTTTATTGCAGGCAAATATGGCGAGGTTGGTATTTCCAAGTTGGCGGTAATTATTTACCAAATCGTACCACAAGGGGATACTGGTCGAATCAAGAAGAATAGCCTTAATCAATAGGAAATTCGCTTCACTGAATCTGAAACAGGCGGAGAGCGCTCTTCCTTTTAACAACAGCATCTGTAAATTGGTACTGTCTTTAAGAAGGAATTGATCGGCAACTTTAATTGCTTGGTTGAACTGATAGTTTTCGATCATCTCCTTAACTTCCCTCAGATCGTCCCTCGATTGTCCACTCAGAAATTGGGGATAAGAAAGTAAAACACCGAAAAAAAATATTGTTAGAAAATGATACCTGCTGTTTATAATTGGTAATTTCATGATCATTTTTTTAATCAAACAAATATACAACTAACATTTTAGTTTGTCAACTAATTGTTTAATTTTTCAACGAATGAATTAGGTAAATTACCGGATAAAATACCGGTTTTGTCATTACTTAACGAGAACAATCTTTTTTGTTGCGACTGAATTTGTGGTCTTCAAAAAGACTTGATAGACTCCTGCCGGAAGATCAGATCCCATCAGTTCAATAGTATGGGTGCCCGTGTCAAGCTTCCGGTTGAGCAGAATGGAGATCAAAGTTCCCTGCATATTATAGACAAGCACGGTCGCCTGTGTTGTCACCCCGATCCTGAATGAAAGGGTAGTGATATCACAGAAGGGATTGGGATAGATGCGAAACATCAGGTTGTCCTCTGGTTTGACAGGTTCCTGAATCCCTACCGGATGGCTGAACTTATACTTCATAACCGTTTTCATCAGTTCCCGGGCATCGAGCGTGTCTACATAAAATAATGGGAAGCTTAATAGAATGGTTTTAAAATCATCTCCAAGATACTCAAGGCCTACGGCTTTACCCTGCATTGCACCATAGGAAGTATTGGATGGATAGTGGGAATCAAACCGGTAAATCACCTCAGCATCTTTGTCGGGCGTAAACACCTCAATGTTGTAAAGTTCTCCAGGGAAGGCAGGTTCCATCCATTTCATATGATCTATATTCAGAGTGTCGTACTTTGCAGCAACTGGATAGGCACGGTACATAAAACTGTTGATTTTCTTGTTGACACTATCCACCTTAAAGTACCTGTTTATAAAATAATTGGTATCGAATTTGGCCGGATATGCCGAATTGTGTGCAAAATAGCGTGAAGGGGTGAATCCTGAGAACATCATGTTACCGCCGTTTGTAAAAAAGGTCATCAATCTCTGTTCCAGGGTGTCGCTTGGAAAATCAAAATCCCTATTATTGACAAGCCACAGGATGTTCTGGTATCTTGCAATTGTCGCGAGAGTAAGAGGCTTTCCCAGGTTCATATCCTGCCAAACGAACGGGATGGTATCGAGCATCGCACGGTAATAGTTGACGACACTGTCGGGGGTGGTTTGGTTTCCCTTTAAGCATGCAACTACCAGCAAAGTGTCTGTAAAAGAGAAGCGGACTGCATTTACTTCCGCTGAAGGCATGCTCTCCTGCAAAGAATCATTCACGGTTTTCAGGATATAGTAGTAATCCCTTCCCCCGACGGCAGTATTATCAATAAAAATTGGATTAATGAGAGGGCTTGAATTGAGTTTATTATATCCCGACCCTGATACTTCAGACCGGTAAAGGTTAAAACCAAGGACATTTACGTTTGCAGTAGGTTTCCAGGTTAGCAAAATATTTTCTTTTGATGATTTCGCCGCAAGTCCTTGGGGGTAAGGTAATATTTGCTGCTCCATGAGCGTTGCAAAAGCTCCCCTGGTGATCTCTGCACAGTATTCGACATTGCAGTTGCCTACGGTGTCGGAGAGCAAGTGCCAGTTCGGGCTGAATTCCATTTCCTCCAGGTAAGCCGTTGGGAAATTCCATATCCAGTAACTGAATGAATCGGATCCCGTTGCATAGGGCACATCCGGGAAGAAGATGTCCAGGTCCGTGTACCGGCTGAAGACATCGGCCATCAGGTCGGCTGCCCACTCCACGTAAATATATTTATAGATCTTTACTTGGTTCACACTGTCCGGATTATTCGAGATCATGTCCATATTAAGCATGTACCGGATATCTCTCCCGGTTTGCCTGGCCACCTCTGCATCATATCTCGATCCGAACAAACCCAGTTCCTCCGCACCATAGAGTATGAACTTGATGGTTGCTTCGGGCTTGTAATTCATTTGTTTCATGATCCTGGCAATCTCAAATGTTGCTGCTACAGCGGTGCTGTTATCATTTGCGCCCGGTGCCGCCACCATCGGATCGGGGGAAGAGAACGAATCATAGTGACCTCCGATGATATATTCTTCACTGGGAGCACTCGATCCAGTCAGGGGACAAACCACATTGTACTGCCACGTTGTGTCAATAAATATCCCATTCCAGTTCAGGTAGTTGAGAAAAGAGTCGAGCTTTACATCGGTGTAACCATACGACAGGAATTTCTCAAGGATCCAGGTAGCGATCTCCTTACGGTTTTCCACGAGCATAAAGCGGGTACCAAAATTCTGCATGTGCTGTATTGTAGCACGGATACTGTCGGGACTAACCTGGTTGATGCAGGAGACGATGAAAGGATCGACTGATCGACTCTTGATATCTTTTTCTGCGGGTTCCTCCGTGTACCATTTCCCCTTTAATGGGAAAGCAGGTTTTTCATCATAGAACTGCTGTGCCTTTAGAACAGTCACATTTAAGAATAAAAAAGGCATCAGGAAGGCTGAAAACTGTGAAAATATCTTTTTCATGAGAATTCGTTTTTTACTTTTTTTAAAAGTACTCAGCATTTTGATATTTCTAAAATATATTCGGTGAATGAATTTATTTCTCCGGTATGAGACACATTTTGACCTTTTTCCGTTGATCGGGTCGTCCGGCCCGGGTAAAAATTGCTAAATTGTGCACTTTTTAAACGTTATTATCCAAAACTCAGCCATAAGGCCAGTAACAGGATTATTATTAATAATATAAAATCTCATGTCAGGATTTTTTTAGAAATTAGCATATTAAACCACCTTTTATGAATTCAACATCTACCCGCTTAATTTCCCTTTTTGAAAACGCCATCCATAAAAACTGGAACCTCCGGTCGCTGAGTGATTATGGTGGCGACAGTTATTCTTATAAAGATGTAGGTGAAAAAATTCTGAAGATTCACCGCCTGTTTAAGGCATCCGGCATCCGGAAAGGAGATAAGATTGCTCTTCTTGGAAAAAATTCTGCCCATTGGGGTATTTTTTACATTGCTACTGTCACCTATGGGGCTGTTATAGTTCCCATCCTTCCCGATTTTAAACCGCCAGATGTACACTTTATCGTCACCCATTCGGATTCTGTTATGCTTTTGGTTGAGGATTTTCTTTTCAAGGATTTAAATCCTGAAGCCATGCCATTGTTAAAATTTATCTTAAAGATTCCTGAACTTTCCATCCTTTTCACAAGGGATCCAAAGCTCACAAATAACCTGGAACTGGCAATGAAAGAGCATGGAGAATTATTGGCCAAAGGCATCACCCCTGATATGATTCATTTTGCAGATTGTAATAATGACGATATCGGGGTGATCAGCTATACTTCAGGTACAACAGGATTCTCTAAGGGAGTCGTTCTTCAGCATAAGAGTCTGCTTGGTAACATTCTCTTCGCCCACAAGAATATGCCGCTTAATGCCAAAGATAAGATCCTTTCTTTTCTGCCTCTGGCCCACACCTATGGCTGCGCTTTTGAATTCCTGTTTCCATTTACACTTGGCTGCGATATAACATTCCTTACAAAAACACCTTCACCAAAAATTATTATGCAGGCTTTCCAGGAGATCCGTCCCGCCTTGATTCTTTCCGTTCCGTTAGTGATCGAAAAAATTTACAAATCACAATTGATTCCTGTACTGCGAAAACCGATAATGAAAATACTTATCCACACACCCTTGCTCAACTTGCTTATTTATAAAAAGATCCGTGACAAAATGGTTGCTGTTTTCGGTGGGAACTTCAGAGAACTGGTTATTGGTGGTGCCCCGTTCAATACCCAGGCTGAACATTTTTTCAAAAGGATGGGCTTCCCCTTTACAGTAGGATACGGTATGACAGAATGTGGCCCACTCATCTCGTATGCATCATGGAAAACCACTCGTTTGGGGGCTTCCGGCCGGGTGGTGAACGAACTTGAGGTACGGATCGATTCGGCGGATCCTTATCAAATTGCCGGTGAAATTCTCCTTCGTGGCAGTCACGTTATGCTAGGATATTACAAGAATGAAGAAGCCACCCGTGCAGTGATCGACTCGGAAGGATGGCTGCATTCTGGCGATCTCGGGATCATTGACAAGAGTGGAAACATTTATATCAAAGGACGCAGTAAAAGTATGATCCTTGGTCCTTCCGGTAAGAACATATACCCGGAGGAGATCGAATCTATTTTAAATAACCGCTTTCTTGTCATGGAGTCGTTGGTCATCGAACGTGGGGAAAAGCTGGTTGCCCTGATTTATCCGGATGCTGACGCTATGGGAAAAGCCGGCGTGACAAAAGAACAGTTGCCGAATTTGTTCAAAGCCTATATCCATGATCTGCACCACCATCTGCCAAAATACATCCGTATCGCTGATTTTGAGATTGTTTCCGCTGAATTCGAAAAAACTCCGAAAAGAAGTATCAAACGGTTTTTATACAAATAAAAAAAGTCCGGTAATTATGGGACTTTTTTACAAAACAGGGGACAATATAAAGAGCTAAACATTGTTTCAAAATTAAATCAAGAGAGCCCCGAGGGGTAGTTGTTATTTTGTTACTCCTTAATAAATATCGGGTTAAAATGAGGTTTCATCGAATTGTTTTTTTTAAGGTCTGATTATGAACTACTTTTGATACTTACATAACCGTTTGGGAAATCTCTTTTAGCTTATGATATCAAGGAGAAATAGTCAGAATCAGTAATAATTACAATTATGAATAAGTTTATGATCTTGACCGGTTTGATGTTATTGACCTTTGCTACGGCTCATCCTCAGGATTTGACGTTGGATAAGGTTCTGGAAAAGTATTTTAAAGCCAGCGGATTAGATATTCTTCTAAAATCAAAATCCATTATCATGACCGGTACATCGACACAACAGGATATCATGCCATTGAAGATTATAAAATTGCGACCGGACAAGTATCGGATGGACTTTTCAGTACAGGATTCGCCTGCTATACAGGCATATGACGGCCAAACGGCATGGTGGACAATGCCATGGACAGGGAACAACAAACCCCAACTTATGCCGGAAGAAAGGGCGAAGGATCTGAGAATTAAGGCCGATTTTGACGGTATTCTGTTCAATTGGAAAGCAAAAGGACATTTTGTTGAGTTGGTTGGACAAGAACCTATGGACAGCTTGCGGGTTTATAAAATCAAAGTAACGAGAAAAGATAGTGGTATTGAATATTATTATATCGATACAAAGGAATTTCTTCTGCAAAAAAGAATTTCCTTCCGTAAACTGGGAGATCAGGAAGTCGAAGTTGAAAATTATTTCACCGATTACAGGATTATAGATGGCGTTCCGGTCTCATTTGTAACTAAAAACAGGATGGGTGGACAGACCGTATCGGTTGTTGAATACGAATCGGTAGAACTGAATAAGCCTGTTGACGAAAAAATCTTTGAGATGCCCCGTAAATAACATCCGCCTCTATTTATTTCCATTTTTTCGAGGCACCCCTACCGCCAAGGAAGCCCCATCCGCCACTTCCAATTAAAAATCCAAAGGCATACCAGGCTCCATTATTATTTTGGGCATAAACAGTGATGTCGTGTCTCCACAAACTGATTATGAGATCGATAGGAGCGATAAAGCCATGCCAAAGCCCGCCCCAAAATCCGTAGGTGTGTCCTTTAAGACAGGTAGCCACTGTTTCACTGTTGGCACAGCCCGATAACAGAACCGTCAATAACAGGATACCAACGACTACTGAAATTGCATTTAGTTTTTGAATTGATGTCATATGCTTATAATTTTAAACTATTAGTCAGATTGAACAGATATCTCTTTTTTCATCGGAATTGTAAAATAAAACATACTCCCCCCTACCTTGCCGGTAGGCAGGTTTCCTCCTTTTGGAGTAAATTTTACTGCATTGGAAGCCAGGTTACGGATTATGGTTTCGAACATATGCACATCGGCAAAAATATCTAAATTGTTGGGAATGTCATAAATAATCTCAATATTCTTTTTTCCGGATGATTCCAGAACAGACTCCATACACTCTGAAATTTTGGGTATCATTGGAAATGATTCAGGACTGAAAGTAATGGCACCACTAAAATCAGGCACATATGAGTCCGGCAGGATGTTTTCTTTCGGTAAAACCCAAATTGACTTCTGAATGTAAAGCACACATAATAACTTCCTGTTTAAATAAATTTCGAAATCATGTTTAATAATAACTCTTGGATGATGGGTTTCGATATATACCCATTACATCCGACCTCTTCACTTTTTTTCTTGTCTGTCGACATAGCATAGGCTGTCTGCGCTATAACAGGGAGGCCTGGCTGTAAAGTCTTGATTTCTTTAGCCAACTCCCAACCGTTAGCGTCGGGAAGTCTGACATCAAGCAGAACAAGGTCGAATAAATTAAGTTTATCATACATCGCTTTTAGTTCAATTCCGTTGAACACTGGGACCAATTCGGCATGGGTACGGCCAAGGATGATTTTCAGGTACTCCATATTTGAGGGATCATCTTCCACCAGCAATATTTTTTTATCGGACCAGTTAAAATCGTGATGGTCCTGACGACCGTTACGATCATTACGATCATTACGATTTTCACGAGCCTGTTCAAATGGCAGTGTGAAATAAAAAGTACTTCCTTTCCCAGGCACAGATTCCACCCAGATTTTTCCTCCAAGCAGTGCCAACGATCCTCTGCAGATGGAGAGCCCTAGTCCGGTACCACCATATTTGTGCGGATCCGGAATTTCTGCTTTCCGGAAATGCTCAAAAATGACCATAAGGTTCTCCGGAGTTATCCCGATCCCGGTATCACTCACAAAGCATGTGATCGTCCCTTCTGCCGGAGGATGATAACCAATACGTATCGACCCTGTTTCTGTGTATTTGATCGCATTATCGATGAGATTCGAAAAGACTTGTTTGAGGATGAAACCGTCGGTGATAATGGTAGAATAGTTGTCACGTAGTGCTTTTTCGATTTTGAGTGTCAGATTTGATTTTTTAATCCTGGTTATGTTTTGCCTGAACACTATCTTCATTTCGTCAATGATGGTGTTCAGGGAGACTTTTTCTTTAACGACTGATACATTCCCAGATTCAATACGGGAGATTTCCAGAAGGTCGTTTATGATGTGCATCAGGTCGTCCGATCGGGATTGTATGATCGCTGAAAAACGCTTGCGGTCTTCCTCCGAAAGATTCTGATCGGAAAGCATACCGGCAAAGCCAACGATTGCGTTCATCGGGGTGCGGATCTCATGTGACATGTTGGCAAGGAATGTTGATTTTAACCGGTCACTCTGTTCCGCTTTGTCTTTGGCTCTAATTAGTTCCTCTTCCGCACGTTTACGGTTGGTGATCACGTCGAATACCGCTACGAAGAAATCCCGTTCAGGACAATAGACAGATACATCGAACCACATGTTCAACGCATTTACCTCTATCTCGAATCGTTCAGGATTCCCAGTTAAAGCCACCCGGGAGTATATGTTAAACAATTCAGGATCCTGCTCCCGGATTCCCGGGATCAATTCTGTAACGAGTTTACCGGTCACCTCTTTCAAACCTGTCATCTTTTCAAAATTATCATTTACCAGCAAATAGATCCAGTCAACCGGTTTTCCATCCTCAAAGATCATTCTGCAATAAGCTACTCCTTCCGACATATTTTCAAATAAACCACGGTACCTTTCTTCGCTTTCACGCAACTTTACCTGACTTCTCTGCTGATCTTCGGCAAGACTAAGCAATGCAAGGCGGGAATGTTCAGCAGTTTCCAGATTATCCCTAATTTCTTGTTCCACTCGGCGTTTTTCGGTGATATCATGAATCATGATAATTAAGGAGGTGGGTGTTTCCCCCGGTGCCCACAACGGGGTCACTGTCACCTGAACCCATTTGGTTTGGCCATCCTTGCGAAGCATCCGCTTATCGATAAAAAAATTAAAAACTTCCCCTTTCAGGATCCGGTTGAACAGGTCGTAGTTTTCCTGTTCCTCTTCGGGATGGCTTATTTCGGTGAAAAATGATCCTTGTAACTGATCGTTCGTCATTCCGGCAATTTCACAGAATTTTCCGTTCAGCCTGACAAATCTTCCCGTTCGGGCATTTATCTCGGCGACACCGGTTGCCGGATGTGAAAAAAGAACTTCCGTGGTCTGAGCTGCACGACGCAATATGGAAACATTTTGCCGGTCTTTGTCCCGGCGAAGCTGCAGGTACCATCCTCCTCCACCGAAAAACAGAAAACCGACCAGCCAGATCACTCCTGTGATGATTGCCTCCGTCGTAATAAAGTCTTTTAAAAGGGCATTATATGGTTCCATAAAAATTGTTATACTGATTCCACCCAGAATATCTCCTGCCTTATAACCATATTCCGTATGACATTTAAGACAAGATGTCTCTATAATAAGGGGCCGCATCAGTCGTAGATGTTGTTGTCCTTTGAAATCCACCAAGCCCACTACTTCAGGAGCTCCTTTCCCGATAGAATCCAGTGCAGTGTGTTCCCATGAATCTGGAGCGTTTTCCGGTCGTATCGGATGCAGGCTGGTTACATGGATGTAAGTACTTGACAAGTTATTTTCGATATCGTGCACCAGCCGGGTCATATAGTCAGGGTTTACAAGTGTGAGTTTCTTCCCTGATGGAGTCGTGATATCCCGTTCCGGCAGGTTGGCCAGGTAAGGATTTGGCGGCGTCTTTTCCGATATTGGGACATACACCCCACCCTCCATCGCCGCCCAGGAGCGGTATATGATATCTTTATTAAAGTTTGCTACCGCCTGTTCATAAGTAATATCCCGTATATGCTGTTTTTCCAAGTGAATATCCCATAGGATAACCAAGACTGCAGATATGGTCCAAATCACAGCCAACCCAAGCCCTACCAGGAAAATTGTTTTCTGGCAAAAGAATCTGGGAGCCTTCACCTTTATTTTCATGAAACATCTCCTTCCTGGCTCGGATATCGTACAGGTTCATTTATTCGCCTGCACAGATCGTTGACCTCATGTTTAAGCTCCATGATCCTGTCTTCACGATTCACCATAACCTGCTGCCATCGTTTCAGTTCCGATAGCTGTTCCTGGATTTTTTTCAGCACTTGTATTTGATCGGTTATGTCGCGTGCCGAAGATATCGCTCCTGTTACATTCATGTTTTCATCCTTTAGTCCACGACACCACCAGGCGAGCAGACGCTTCTGGCCATCCTTACGCCGTTGCCAGCTTTCCACATAAAATACATTTTCAACGCCTTTGAAGAGGGGCTGTAACTCGATATACATGTTTTGTTCACCTTCAAAGTATGAAGCAGCTTCTTTGCCAACAACATTTTCACCGAAAAAATCAAGCCCTAGCTGATTTGCCCATGTATACACTTTATTGTTATCTACTTCCATAATAATTTCTGGTACGGCTTCCAGGATAGCTTTATGCCGAAGGGAAAGAGCGTTGAGGGCGTTTTCCGTTTGTTTGCGTTCGGTTATGTCCTGAACGGTACCATGAAGTCCAGCAATTTTACCATTCGTATCATAATCGGGCTCACCCCGGGCGAAAGTATGTCTTTTAACGCCGTCTGGCCTTATGATCTCCAGGTCGAGTTCATAGGATTCACCGGTCTGCATGGCCTTTTCTACTGCAGCACTCAGTCGCTCCCAGCTTTCAGTTGTGTAGCAGGATGACATTTCCGTATAGCCCGGTACCGGGGATTCTGGATCACGCCCGTTGATATGATACAGTTCTTCCGACCAGGTAACCATGTCTGTTAACGCTATCCATTTCCAACTTCCGATGTGGGCTAAACGCTGGGCTTCCCTCAGATCTTTTTCGCTCTGCAGAAGCGCTTCCGGTATATACTGGTTTTTCCCGTTAGTAAATGTATTCTTTCCCATGAAAAAGTCCTCCATCTCCGAAAAGGGGTTTTGTCAGCCACATGTAGATGGTCCAGATTGGCACAATTACTTTAAAATGTCATTGAAAAACCTGGTATGCATCTTCCCCATTGTTCAAAACCGGTTGATACAGGGTACCATTATATTTTAAATACGTTTGCCCATCTTGTTGCACCTCTTCAGCCCCGGAGGGCAGTTGAGAAATAATAGCCCCGGCCGGAGGCGATACAACCTGATACGTATTCCCCTGTTGGGCATAGAAAGTCCCACCATAATAATAGAACGCGGCATCAGAAACATTTATCGTGACATATCCCGATGGAAGAAAGGTGACGGTAGCGCCAACGGGGGCAGCAACCACATTATAACCTCCGCTTACAGGAACATAATAAACTCCCTGGTCATAGTAATAGTTAATGTTTGCAACATTGATGGCGATAGCGGTTGCAGCAAGGGAAGCTGCGAAAAATCCATAAGGATGCCAGTAAGGTCCCCAGTAATACGGATGATAGGGGTGATAATAATAAGGCATGGGATGATACCCATAACCATAGGGATGATAATATCCAGGATGGGGACCTGGATAAGGGCCCGGATGGGGGCCCGGATGAGGTACTGGATGGAATTCATCTCTCGACATTCCGGAGATGGAAGAATGGTCATGGAATTCTCCTCCCCCCTGAAATCCACCACCTCCGTGAAAACCACCGCCTTCTCCATGAAATCCGCCACCGCCTCCGTGAAAATGCTGGGCGGAAACCATTAATGGGAAAGCGATTAAAATAAGGTATACCGGAACTAGCGTAATATACCAGATGGTTTTTATTTTCTGATTCATATCACTATGTTTTTATTTTAACATTTTATTTCTTAACGGGTAAAATATTGGTTTTTGTTGCACCGGGTGGTACTGCAAACTCAAAGACAGCATCCGGATAGGTTTGATTTATAACCCAATTGTAAGTCGCCTCAAACTGGGGATTCATTTTCCGGTTTGTATAAGCCATCACGACTTTTGCAGGCAGGAAGAAAGAATCGTGTTGGATCCAAATCTGGTAATTATAATCCGGGAGGCATCCGGCAAGGTGAAAACAATTTTTACCATTTAGGGTTGTCTGACCCAGGTAAGAAAGGATTGAAGAGCTTTTTACAAGGTCATCGATAAAATCAGGGTAGAAAAAATCGATGGCATAAAGGTCAATACCAAAAGTTGTGTAAATGGTATCGGCCAATGTAAGAATTGTTTTAGGTGCTTGAATCTGTGCATAAAGGTTGTTTGTAAATGAATAATAGGATAAGGTTTCCCCGTTATAGAAGAATGTTCTTTCGCCTTTATCCCCTTCAAGTTTCATGAAAATTTTATCGGGTCCTTTCATAATAATATCGGCATCTTCACTGTTCTTGACCAAGCCAAGATCAGGGATATAAATATCGTAGGTAGCCTGGACATTCAACCGGCAACTTTGCAATTCGGTGATTACCCGGCTCATCCGTTCAAGGATGAAGACAGCAGTCGTATCAATTTTTTTTGACTGGGCAGAAACACTTATAGCTACTGCAAACAGGAGTAATATTAAACCGTATCTCTTCATAGGATTAAGATTTTTTTTTAAAGATAATAACAAATTGTACAAAGTCAATAGGTTATGTGAATTTTTCATTCAAATTTAAAAAAGTGAATACGTAATGAAATGGGTAGATAGTGAAATTTATCTTTTGATCCTTGATATCTTTGTATATGACTTTTCTTGAACTTGCTTTAAAAAGGCAAAGTACGCGGGTATATGATCCCGGTCGTTCCGTTGAGCCTGATAAACTTGAACGATGCATCGAAGCGGTTCGTCTGGCTCCATCCGCCTGCAATGCCCAACCATGGAAACTGGTTGTCGTAACAGATCCTATTTTGAAAAATCAGGTAGCTGAGGCAGCTTCTGCCAAATGGCTTGGATTTAATAACTTCCCGCAACAGGCTCCTGTTTTAGTTGTAATCGTTCGAGAGGAACCAAACCTGACTTCCAGATTGGGTACGGTTTTAAAAAATAAGCCCTATACCTTGATGGATGTTGGGATTGCAGCCGGATATTTCTGTTTACAAGCAACCGACGAAGGACTGGGAACTTGTATCTTAGGGTGGTTTGATGAAGCCAGGGTCAAGGAACTTCTGAGTATCACAAAAAAGAAACAGGCTGAATCAAAACCTTTTTACTTTTAACTCATAAAAAGAATTTATGGCAAAGAAAATTCTTATCATAGGGGGTGGCATCGCGGGCCTGACGGCCGGCTGCTATGCCCGGATGAATGGATTTGACACCGAAATCTTTGAAATGCATTCCACCGCCGGTGGGTTATGTACCGCATGGAAACGGAAAGAGTATGTTTTCGACGGATGTTTGCATTGGCTTGTCGGCAGTGATCCTTCATCGGTTTACTATTCCCTCTGGGAGGAACTGGGGGCCGTCCAGGGAAAAACAATGGTGACATACCCCTACTTTTCGGTCGTCACAGATGCTGAAGGGAACAGGTTTACTATCTGGAGCGATCCGGAAAAGCTTCGTGAGGAGATGCTGAGACTTGCCCCGGAAGACCGGAAGATGATCAACCGGATCATTCATGATATCAAAATACTCATGAAGAATGAAATACCCCCTGAATTTTCGATCCGGTATTTATTCCCGATGATACGGTATATGCGATTTATCATGAAATACAGGGACCCCATCGAGACCCTTGCCGGTAAGTTTCAAAATACCACTTTCAGAAATTTGTTCATCCGGGGATTTGAATGGGGACCCATGTGCAGTGTCTTTGTCCTGTCGACACTTGCTTACATGGGTTCAAATAAAGCGGCATACCTTGTTGGAGGCTCCCTTCCGTTCATTCAGTCCATCCTGGAAAGGTATCAGAATCTGGGTGGGCTTATCTGGTTTAATTCCAAAATTACTGGCATCACTGTTGAAAATGACAGAACCACCGGGATCACACTCGCCAACGGGGATACCCGTCAGGGAGACTATATTATTTCTGCAGCCGACGGTCATACCACGATCTATGATTGGCTTGGCGGGAAATATATTGGGAAAGACATAGCGGAGGCATACAAGGAATTCATTCTATTTCCTCCCCTGATCTATGTTTCTCTAGGTCTTAATTTCGATTACTCAAAGGAGCCGCACAATCAGAATAAAATTTTAAAGCAACCCCATATGATAGGAGGTGAAGAGATCAGCAATTTGTTTATTCGCACCAGTTCAATGGATCCGACGCTTGCACCGAAGGGGAAGTCTGTCATGACCCTGATGATCCCGGCCAATTACGAATATTGGAAAAAGATACCCTATCACGGTGAGGATTATAAAATAGAGAAAGAGCGGTGCAGTGAAACGATCCTGAAAATTCTGGAGGAATATTATCCGGCAATCAGGCAGCAAGTGGAGGAGATAAATATTGCGACTCCCCATACCTATATAAGATATACGGGTAACTGGAGAGGTTCTTATGAAGGCTGGTTCATGGACAGGAATGCGTTGAAACACAGGAATCTTATGACTTTGCCGGGATTGGATAACTTTTACATGGCAGGGCACTGGACATCGCCGGGCGGCGGATTACCTGCAGGACTGATCACAGGCCGTATTGCAATCAAAAAAATCTGTAAAAAGGAACGGGTCCGGTTTAAGGCGTCAAAACCATGAAAATAAATATATAAATCATCTCATTTATCCATTACCTGATCTCCTTTTTCTCCGGTGCAGCTATTTGAAGAACCTCGCGGTAAGCGGGGAATGCGCTCGCGGGGATTCAATAATTTTTGAGTTTTCGTGGATGATCCGCCCGTTTTGATTGTAAGGGGTCATATTCCTGATACTTAAAAACCTAAACCAAAATCAAAATGGAGGGAGTTTAATCCTAATGACGTGTCAGTGATCGTTTGAAGGATATATCCAAATCCGAATCTTTTGGAAAGAAGTTATTATCAATCAATTGGTGTGCAATAACCAAATTGTTGAATTATTCAACGCATGTAGAGAATATATACACGAGGAGTATAGTGCCTGATTGATAAGGTATTAGATGTGTTTTTAAAATGAACCGTTTAATTACTCAACATATCGTTATGTATATTTAATAAACGATCAATGGCTTATAGTATTGATATTAAGTGTTTTATAGCCAAGTTTATTATTTGGTACAGGTTTTGAATCCTGGGTGTTGTGATTATCTCATGTATTGTAAAGAGGAGCCAACGGTAAGTTATTAATCCATGATTTTAAATCTTTGAGTTATGAAAAACACCATTTTTTTATTCATCGGAATATTGCTACTCCTTTGTAGCAATGGAAGCGGTAACAATAACACCGCGATAATCGGCGATTATCCTGTGAATTCTCTTCGTATTTCCTGCACTCCTGATTTAGCTGATCTCATGGAAACGTGGATCCGTGAATATGGCAAAGTGAATCCGGAAGTGCATATTGAACTAGTAACTTTTACAGGTAGCCAAAATAACGTTTTCCCGAACGGAGGTGCGGATCTCTTTTTTATTTCGAATGAGAATCACGCAGCTCTTCCTGATGATTCAGTATGGACAATGGTGGTTGGCCGCGAGGCTATCGTGCCAATTGTAAACTCGAAAAATCCATTCCTTAATAAAATTAATCATCAGGGTGTTTCTTCTGAAGCGCTTGCCCAACTTTTTATAGATCCCATGAAGCCGACGTGGGGTGTGCTCCTAGGAAACGGGCAGGAAACCCCAGTTCATTACTATATGATCAACAGTGAAACCATAAAATCACATGTAGCAGCTTTTCTGGCCATGGATCAAAGCGCTATGAAAGGAATTCCTGTAAAAAACGGAAAGGAGATGATTTCGGCAATTCAAAAAGATCCTTATGGAATAGGTTTTTGTGAAATGGTTGACGTTCTTGATTTGGGAAACCAGTGTATTGCTGATAATATCAGGTTACTGCCTATTGATAAAAACAAGAATGGGATAATAGATTATTTTGAAAATATTTATAGTGATGTGAATGTTTTCATGCGGGGAGTTTGGATTGGAAAATATCCGAAAACCTTATGCAGAGCCATATACTCTATTGCTCCTGGTCAAACTCCGAACAAAAATAAGATCGCATTCCTGACCTGGGTTCTCAATGACGGACAGCGGTTCCTGAATCCCATTGGTTATAGCGATCTCGCGTACAGCGACGGTCAAAAGAAAAAACTTGATATGCTGACTGGCTCTCAAACGAATGTCAGTATTTCCTCCGGTGTTGGATTTTTTATGACCAAATTGAATGATGTTTCCATCATATCATTTATAATTATAATTCTGGTTCCGTTTCTTTTGGGTTATATGACACTTGAAGCCATCGTAAGGGAAAAAAGAAGGAAAAAAGCAACCGAGGTGCCTGTTCCATTAAATTCTACCCGATTTATTAATGAAAATTCAGTTGTAATGCCCAATGGACTTTTTTTTGACCAGACACATACCTGGGTATTTATGGAGAAAAACGGTATAGTCAGACTTGGAATCGACGATTTTCTTCAACATATTACTGGTCCTCTGACTTGCATAAAGATGAAAAAAAGAGGGGAGAAAATAAAAAAGGGTGATCTGCTTTGTTCTATCGTTCAAAAGGGGAAGCAATTGAATCTTTATGCTCCTATTTCCGGAACCATTAGCGAACAAAACGAACTGCTTATTTCCACCCCAGCAACTTTGAATTCTTCTCCCTATTCCGATGGGTGGGTGTACATGATCGAACCTGCTGGCTGGTTAAAAGAAATCCGGTTTTTAAATATGGCAGAAAAATATAAAGAGTGGTTAATAAAGGAATTTTCCCGGTTAAAGGATCTTCTTGCAGTGTCGGTAAGGGTAAACAATGTTGAATATAGTCAAATTATCCTGCAGGATGGCGGAGAAGTTAAAGATGGGGTTCTGTCGGAACTTGGACCAGAAGTTTGGGAAGATTTTCAAACGAAATTTATTGATGCTTTTAAATAAAGATTATTTGTTAAAAAGAATTTTTTATTAATAACTAAAATCACGAATTATGGCTATAAATCGACGAGGTTTTCTGAAAACCCTTGGTCTTGCAGGGGTTACCCTAACTGTTGGTAAAAGTTTTGGCGCTACCCAAGACAAAAAGAGCGCCACCGAATTTAGCGGGATCCTATATGATTCAACCCTTTGCGCCGGCTGTCAGAGCTGCGAATATGCCTGTGCCGAACAATATGGATTACCAAATCCGACGGATTCCCCGTCCCCCGGAATCATACGAAAAACGGATGTGACCAGACGCGTTGTGGTAAATAGTTATAACACGTCAAAAGGGGAACAATATGCAAGAAAAGCATGTATGCATTGTAATGAACCTGCCTGTGCATCGGCATGTCTGACGAAAGCGATGATAAAAACGGATGAGGGACCTGTTATTTGGCGTGAAGAGAAATGTATGGGTTGCAGGTCCTGTATGATCTCTTGTCCGTTTGATATGCCAAAATTTGAATACAACAGCCCGAATCCTAAAATTCAAAAATGCCGGATGTGTTTCGAGCTCATGAAGAAAGGGAAAAAGCCAGCCTGTGTTGATGTTTGTCCACCGGAGGCGCTTCTTTTTGGTAAAAGAAGAGATCTTATTGAGGTTGCCAGAGCGAGGATATATGCCAAACCTGAACAATATAATCATTCCATCTATGGAGAACACGAAGTCGGAGGGACAGGGGTTCTTTATCTTGCTTCCGTACCGTTTAAAGAGCTTGGATTTAGAAATGATCTGGGCACAACTTCGTATCCTGAATATAATAAGACTTTTCTGTATTCAGTGCCTGCTGTCCTGGTTCTTTGGCCTGCTTTCTTACTTGGCCTGAATAATGCGCTTTTTGAAAGAAAACTAAAAATTAAAAAAGAAAAAGAGGAGCAATCATGAATAGCGAACATCCAAAAGGGTTTTTAAAATTCATCCTGGGTGAATTAAAACCAAAAGGGAAAATTTTTACTCCCTTTAATGTAATTTCAGGAATAACCATTCTGGTAGCCATCGGAGTTCTTGTTAACCGTTTTTCAAATGGGCTTGGCTCGGTAGTCCATGCTTCTCAGGAACTTCCCTGGGGACTATGGATTAACTTTAATGTAATAACCGGGGTTTCATTTGCAGGTGGAGCTTTTGTCGTCACTTTCATGGTATATATTCTCGGATTGGAAAAATATCGTCCCATTGTCAGGGCAACCGTGCTCTATGCCCTTCTTGCTTATATGTTCTATGCGGGTGCGCTGTTACTCGACTTGGGACGTCCATGGAAAGTCATCAACCCAATCATTGGAAATTCGTTTGGAATAAGCTCTGTTCTCTTTCTCGTTGCCTGGCATTTCATTCTTTATATGGGCGCCTTATTTATCGAATTTTGCCCCGCCATCACTGAATGGGCTGCATGGAAACGGTACAGAAAATTCTTTGTATCGCTGACCCTTGCAGTCGTTATTTTTGGGATTGCACTTTCTACGTTGCATCAATCAGGTCTTGGTGCACTTTTTTTAATGGCCAAGCCTAAGATTCATCCGCTGTGGTATTCAGAGTTCATTCCAATTCTTTTCTTTATTTCAAGCATTTTTGCGGGACTATCATTAGTAATCATCATGGAAACGATAAACCAGAGGGTATTCAAAAATGATATGTCTTTTATGCATAAAAGCTCCCATAGAAATATCATGTTGAGTCTTGCAAGAACTTGTGCCGGCGCCATGTTCGTTTATTTCTTTATGACCGTGCTGGTGTTTATACATGGTAAAAATTATGCTTTTATCAACACTCCATGGGGGTATTGGTATCTTGTGGAAGTCCTCGGATTTGTGTTCATCCCCTGTATAATTTTTATGGCCGGATACAGATACCGTAATATGGTATTCGTACGTACCGGGGCAATCATGGCAATAGCAGGAATCATTTTGAACCGGCTTAATATTTCAACAATTGCATTTCATTGGTACGACAAAACTGTACATTATCCTACCTGGATGGAAATTGTCGTGAGCATTGCTGTAATATTTACACAAATTTTAGTGTTCCGGTGGATTATCAGGAGAATGCCTGTTTACAGGGAATCTCCTCAATGGGTATCCGGGGTAAGTCAGTATAAATCGATCATTAATTATGAGAAAAGGAGGAAAAAATGGAAGGTTTTAGCAGAATAGATATTTTTGACACAAAAGGAGTTGAATATATTTTTGTTATCGGGTACCTTTTGATCCTGATTATTTTCTGGAAGATATCCCGCAAACAGGTAAAAATAGTCCATCAGATTCAAAGGGTCTTAGGTACTCTTTCTGCAAATTTATTACGAATTCCACAGGGGTTGTTCTATAGTAAAAATCATACCTGGGCTCATCTGGAAGAATCCGGAGCCGCTAAAGTGGGATTGGATGATATGTTGCAGCATATTACCGGAGAGGTCACATTCAACACCCTGAAAAATTCAGGAGAAATGATCAAGAGGGGAGATTTAATGACAGAAATTGTGAAGGAGGGTAAACTTCTCAGGATATTTTCGCCCATTTCCGGACAAATCCTGAGTACAAATTTACAGCTTGTCGAGAGCCCTGAAATCTTAAGTGAAGATCCTTATGAAAAAGGGTGGATTTATAAAATCAAACCTTCAAACTGGATTGGGGAGACAACTTCATATTACCTCGCTGAAGAAGCTACGAATTGGTCTGTAAAAGAGCTGGAAAGGTTTAAAGAATTTCTGGTCATGTCGGCAAAAAAATATTCCACTGAGCCCGCCATGATCATTTTGCAGGATGGTGGTGAACTTCGGGACAATACGCTGGCACAGATGCCAAATGAGGTATGGCAGGACTTCCAGAAAGATTTTCTGAATTATACCCTTTGATTCGGCAAATTTAAAATGGCGTTTAATCATCATTTTTTTTTATCTTTCATGGCTAATTTTCCCTAGTGTAATCTGACGATGGCATTTATTCACAAGATACCATATAAAAATAAGACCGGAAGTTTGTTGGTTAAAAAGTATCTTACCTTTCATTCCTCCATATATGGCCAGGTGATCTATATCATCACGATCCTTTCGGTTTTTTTGTTTGTATCCTTTGGAATCATATTCAGATCCGTAAACGAGGAATATATGAAAAGTGTGGTCCGTCAGAGCGGATCTAACATCGGACTCCTCGTGGAGGGAGCGTTGTACCGTTCAATGCTTGCAAACGATAAAATTGCGCTTCAAAGTACCCTTGATATTATTAATACCATGCCGGGCATTGATGATGCCAACATGTATGACGAAGAGGATAACCTCGTTTATTCTTCCTTTACTAATATCAATCCCGGTCACAACAATCCAAATTGCAAGAGTTGCCATACGAACATTGCAGAAATGTTTCCCGGAAAAGAAAAATCTTACCGGATTGTAGATATCGATAGTGAATGTAAAATGAGTAAAAGAGACAGCGGGAGCCGACATCTTTTAATCAGATCACCTATTCTGAATCAAAAATCCTGCTATGAGAGTTCTTGTCATGCACATAAACCGGATGATACGGTATTGGGTTCGCTGATAATAAGAATCCCATTGGAAAATCTCGATGCTGCTCTCGATAAATCTTTACGGGAGTTTTTTCTGCTGGCAGCATTGACGACGCTTTTACTTGTTTCCTTTTTAATATTATTTACAAGGAAAAAGATTAAGAATCCATTGACAGCTATCATAAAAGCCAGCGAGGCGGTTACTACAGGGGATAAAAACACAAGATTGGAAATAAAACCCAATCAACTGGACGATATGAGAATGGTTTCATACGCGTTTAATGATATGCTTGATAACCTGCAGGCGGCCACGAACGAATTACAAAACTGGTCACAACAACTTGAATATAAAATCCAGAAGAAAACAGAAGAATTAGGAGCGGCTCAAAATGAATTAATTCAAATTGAAAGAATTGCATCACTTGGAAGGTTATCATTATCGGTTGCCCATGAAATTAATAATCCGTTATCGGGTATCTTGGTTTATTCAAAATTGGTATTTAAACAATTAAGTGATGTGGAATTGGATGTTACTAAAAAGGAGTCCATGCTGAAACATCTGAAGCTGATAGAAACCGAAACAAAACGTTGTGGAGATATCGTAAAATGTTTATTGGATTTTTCAAGAAAAGATCAGAACAATTTTGAAACAATGCACCTCCATGAAATATTAATGGAAACCTACGAGTTAATGTCACATCCGATTAAAATTGCGAACATCCACTTTATACATGATCTTCACGCGAAATCAGATTTAATCTATTGCAGTGCGAACCAGATTAAGCAGGCTTGTGTTGCAATTCTTGTTAATGCTTCAGAAGCAGTCCTTGAAAACGGGGAAATCATCTTAAAAACTTATAACCCTGATGATGAACATATCAAGCTGGAAATATCTGATAACGGATTAGGCATTGATCCGGAAGATATTCCGCATATTTTAGAACCTTTCTTTTCGACCAAGCGGAGCGCCAGCGGTATTGGTCTCGGGTTGGCAATTGTTCATGGAATAGTCCAAAGTCACAAAGGAAATATAGAAGTTAAATCAGAGTTGGGAAAAGGTACAACAATTACAATAACGCTACCTCTGGAAAGGATGAAAGAAAAAAATGATGAATTTGTTGAATAATACACCCCCTCACAGTAACTCAGGAAGTCCGCTACTTACAAAGTTTCATAAATTCCGGTCGTCGATTTATGGTCAGGTAGTTTATATCATAACTATCCTTGCTGTTTTTCTTTTTGTTTCTTTTGGTATCATTTTCAAGTCGATCAACGAGGAGTATATGAAAAAGGTTATCCGTCAGAGTGGGAACAATGTCGGTCTTCTCGTCGAAGGAGCCTTATATCAATCCATGCTTGAAAACGATAAAATGGCTCTGCAGAAAATGCTGAATATTATTAATAAGATGCCCGGGATCGAAGATGTAAACATGTATGATGAGCAAAACAACCTTGCTTATTCATCTTTTTCTAAAGCCACCAGTGAACACAATAATCCAAATTGCAAGGATTGCCATACGAATATTGACAAACTGTTTCCGCAAAAAGAGAAATCCATCAGGATCGTTGATATCGACAGCGAATGTAAGATGAATCAAAAAAAGGAAAATTGCAGACATCTTTTGATCCGGACTCCGATTTTTAATAAAAAATCGTGCTATGAAAGTTCTTGTCATGCGCATAAGGAAAGTGATGCAGTGCTGGGTTATTTTGTTATTAAAATCCCTCTGGAAGATCTTGACGCGGGTCTCAAAAAGTCGTACGTTTTAGCGACACTGACAACTCTTTTTCTATTATCCTCTATCATATTATTCACAAGAAAAAAAGTTAAAAAACCGTTAAATGCCATTATAAAAGCAAGCGAGGCAGTTGCAAGCGGTGATACGTGTACCAGATTGGAAATAAAACCTAATCAACTTGACGATATACGAATGGTTTCATACGCATTTAACAATATGCTTGATAATATGCAATCGGCTGCGAAGGAGTTACAAAACTGGTCACAACAACTTGAATATAAAGTTCAGAAAAAGTCGGAAGAATTAGGAAAGGCTCAAAATGAATTAATTCAGATAGAGAGAATCGCTTCACTTGGAAAATTATCTTTATCAGTTGCCCATGAAATAAATAATCCATTATCCGGAATCCTGATCTATACAAAACTGGTGCATAAACAATTAATGAATAAGGAATGGGATGCCACCAAACGGGAGTCGGTCATCAAATACCTGAAACTGATTGAAACAGAAACGAAACGTTGTGGCGATATCGTGAAAAGCTTATTAGATTTTTCAAGAAAGGATCAAAATGATTTTGAGGCGAAACATCTTCATGAAATATTGCAGGAAACTTATGATTTAATGTCCCATTCAATAATCATTGCAGATATATGCTTTTTAAAAGATTTTACCGCGGAATCAGATTTAATATTTTGTTGTCCGAACCAGATCAAACAGGCTTGCGTAGCCATCCTCGTAAATGCCTATGAAGCAATTTCGGAAAGCGGGGAAATATTAATGAGCACCAATAATCCGGATGATGATCATATAAGGCTTGAGATAACCGATAACGGATCAGGGATTGCTGAGGAGGACATTCAGCATATTTTCGAACCTTTCTTTTCGACAAAGCAGAATGCAAGCGGTATTGGTCTCGGATTGGCAATTGTTCACGGAATTGTGCAAAGCCACCAGGGCAAAGTTGAAGTCAAATCAACACCAGGAAAAGGAACGACTATATCAATAATTTTCCCCGTAATAAGGAATAAAGGAGAATAAACAATGGCAAAAAAAATTTCCATTTTAATCGTTGACGATGAAGAATCTGTCAGGGATTCACTCTTCAACTGGTTCATAGAAGACGGGTATCGTGTGGAATGTGCCGAAAGCGCCAAGAAAGCCTTATCCATTCTTGAATCCGATAATTTTGACATCATTCTGGCTGATATTAAGATGCCGGGAATGGATGGATTGGAAATGCTTAGAAGGATAAAATTCCTAAAGAAGGACTCCATTGTTATCGTTATGACCGCGTTTGCCACTGTGGATACAGCGGTACAGGCATTGAAAGACGGGGCATTTGACTATGTGACAAAGCCTTTTGATCCCGACGATTTATCACATCTCATAAGAAATGCTTCAAAACAAATTGCTTTAGCGGAAGAAAATGTTGTCCTGAAGGAACAGGTTATTTCGTTGGAAAATGTCGAAGACCTGGTAGGTAACAGTAAAGCAATGATAAAGGTCCTTCGACAAGTCGAGCATGTTGCTCAATCCGATTCTTCTGTAATTATCACAGGAGAAAGCGGTACCGGGAAGGAGCTTATTGCTAAAGCTATTCATTCCAATTCTCAGCGTAAATTTTTTCCCTTGGTCAGTGTACATTGCGGAGCCCTGACCGAAAGTTTGCTTGAAAGTGAATTATTCGGACACGAAAAAGGAGCTTTTACCGGCGCAATGTATAACCGTAAGGGCAGGTTTGAGATGGCGGATGGCGGAACCATCTTTCTGGATGAAATTGCCACCATTCCTTCTAAAATGCAGATTGAATTATTACGCGTTTTGGAATCAAAGCGGTTTGTACGGGTGGGAGGGAATAAGGAAATTACCTCTGATTTCAGGGTGATTTGCGCAACAAACAGGGACTTGAAAAGCATGGTGAAAGAAGGAACTTTTCGCGAAGATCTCTATTACAGGTTGAATGTTGTGAATATTCATATCCCCCCATTACGCGAAAGAATAGAGGATATTCCCCTGCTTGTCGATTATTTCATTAAAAAGTACTGTACTTCCATGAACCGACAGCCCATTACTATTGATTCAGCGGCATTAAAACGTTTGGAAGGATTTGATTTTCCCGGTAATATTCGCGAACTTGAAAATATGATTGAGCGTGCAATTGTCATTGGAAACGGTAAGGAGATCCACCTTAAAGATCTTCCACTGGGGAAAGAGATCATTGATAATTCCATTGAAAGTCTTGAGGAGAGCGAAAAAATCCACATTCAACTGATTCTCACAAAATACCATTGGAACATATCCCGTTCGGCAAAAGCCTTAAAAGTGGACAGGGTAACCCTTTATAAAAAAATTAAGAAATACGATTTAAAATCCGCCGATTAGTTGAATCCGCTTAATATCACATTAATCTCTTTTGGGTATTTCGAGAAAGATTTTCTTGAGAAGCTGGCGGAGGATGTAACACGCGAATTTCTTCTTCCGGTGAAAATTAAAGATGGCCATCTTGATTTAAGTGAATTTCATGATCCTGCCCGAAGGCAATACAATGGGAACAGGTTATTGAAGGAGGTCGATTCCAGGTTTTCTTCCGAATCTTTAAAAACCCTTGGATTATTCAGCGTGGACCTTTTTATTCCCATATTGACCTATATTTTCGGACAGGCCTTATTAAACGGACGTACCGGTATTGTATCGTTATACCGCTTTAACAGTGAGCGTTATGGAATGAAGAAAGATGATAAGATTCTTTTGGAACGTTTTAAAAAAGAGGTTATTCATGAACTTGGACATACCTTTGGATTAATCCACTGTCATGTTCCAACTTGTGTGATGAGATCCAGCACCTATGTAGAAGATATTGATCAAAAAAACCAAAATCTCTGTATCCGGTGTCGTACCGAGCTGAAGCTATTCCCCTGATGTATTATTTATCCATTACCTGTGGCAGAGTAAAATAGAATATGCTTCCATTTTCTTCTTTACTTTCCGCCCATATTTTACCGCCATGTTTTTCGACAAACTCTTTACAGATAATCAGGCCTAATCCCGTTGTTGGTTCCTTTTCTGTGCCGGTACGTTTGGTATTTTTATCCAGGCGAAAGAGGTTGCTGATCATTTCATCGTTCATTCCTATACCTGTATCCTTTATGGAAATTTCAACCAAGTTATTGGTCATTTGCTTTGCTGAAATGGTTATTTTTCCTTTCCTGGGAGTAAACTTCACTGCATTGGAAGCTAAATTCCGAATCACAGATTCGAGCATGCGAACATCGGCAAAAATTATCAAATTCTCATGAATATCATAACTGATCTTTATTCCCTTTTTGACGGCTGAATCTACAATGATCTCCATTACCTCCATAAGTTTAGGCATAAAGACAAAAGATTTAGGATTAAAGGTCATCCCTCCCCGTTGAATTTGCGACCACTCCAACAGATTTTCTAACAGATTGAAAAGGTTTTTCGCAGATTTTCTCATGCTCACTGCCATTTTCTGAATTTCGTCAAGTGTCAGTGTAGGAATTTCTTCGGCCATCAATCTTGTAAATCCAAGAAATGCATTGAATGGACTACGTAAATCGTGCGCAATAATGGAGAAAAATTTATCCTTTTCGGCATTGAGTTTTATCAGTTCTTCGTTTTTAAGCTTAATCTCTTCTTCTATACGTTTTCGTTCGGTAAAATCCGTAAGAGTTCCTTCAATTCTTAACATCTGCCCATTTTCGTCCTTAACTACATGAGAATTAACCATAACGACAGTTTCTTCATCATTTATGGTCCTGGAATCCATAAGATAGTTCCTGATAAATCCATCATTCTTTAATTTTTCCAGATATTCAAACCTTATTTCTGGATTTTGCCAGAAATCGGGCACTTTGACTCCTTTTATATTTTGGTCGGGATTAAAGCCGAAAATCCTCTTGAAAGCCATATTGCACTCCAGTAACACGCCATCCAGCGTGCAACTATAAAATCCTTCATCAAGGTTCGATACAATGTCATTAAACTTTTGTTCACTTGCCCGTAAAGTCGCTTCCATCTGTTTACGTTCTGTGTTATCACGCTGTATTCCAAGAAAACCAATAATCACACTTTGTTCATCGAGGATCGGACTCGCCGTTCCCTCAATATATATAATTTCCCCGTTTTTCTTTTTGTTAACTAATTCTCCTTTTACTTCCGTTTTGCTTTTCAGTGTTTTCCAAAAATTTTCGTAAACTTTTTTTTCCAGTAACCCACTCTTGATGATCCGGGGAGTTACCTTACCAACAACTTCATCAGCAGTATATCCATAAAGTGCAGTAAATCCATCATTAACGTAAGTGATAATACCTTCCGTGTTTGTGAGAAAAATTGCATCACTGGTAGTATTTACAGCCTTGAGTAATTTTAACAGCATATCTTCATCCAACCTGACCTCTATGCGTATTTTCTCATATGATTTTCTTAAGGCATTATGTTCTCGCCGTAATTCTTGTAACTCACTTATGAGTTCTTCCCTGGTTTTATCCTTAATGTTCATAATTTTTCAAATTACCTTCAGAAGACTTGGTTAGCGAAAAGATAGCAGATTGTAGATTAAATTATATAGCTATATTCTTTCTTTCCCAGAATTCCTTCAACAATTTTGAAAATGTTTCTTTTACTGAAATGATGGCTGTAGCTTTGAAGGCATTCGTCCCCGCGAAAGCGTATCCGTTATTGAAGTTACCCTTTACCGCATTGATAAGAGC